>Ga0209990_10000728_pt1 | contig 31426 bp, 24 predicted proteins | sample NOAtaG_6_FD_187304 | JGI IMG/M metagenome (GOLD analysis project Ga0209990, IMG submission 187304) | Freshwater lake microbial communities from Lake Erie, under a cyanobacterial bloom - NOAA_Erie_Diel5S_2200h metaG (SPAdes) (version 2) | ecosystem: Environmental > Aquatic > Freshwater > Lake ...
GATGTTCCCGCTCCTGAGCAAAGAGCAGGACAATCCGCTCGAGCTCTTCCAGATCTGGCTGAACCTGCCAAAAAAGAACAAAATGGTCGACCCGCATTTCAAGATGCTCTGGGCTGAATCCATTCCGCGTTACCGCCATACCGATGCGCAAGGCAAGCTGGCTGAAGTGGAAGTAATTGCAGGCAGTTTGGCAGGTTTAACCGCGCCTGCGCCGCCACCCAATTCCTGGGCCGGCGACCCGCTGAACGGGGTTGCGGTGATGAATATCAGGCTCGAACCGGGTGCAGTGTTCGAATTCCCTGCCGCAGCCGAGGGACTGAACCGCACCCTGTATTGCTACCGTGGCAACGGACTGAAAATCAGCGGTACTGAGATTCCACATTACCACGCCGCCGATGTCGTATCGCACCATGTACTGAAAATTGAAGCCGGCGCCGACGAAGCGCGCATCCTCGTTTTGCAGGGAAAGCCCATCAACGAGCCCGTGATTCAGTACGGTCCGTTTGTGATGAATACCCGCGACGAAATCCGCCAGGCCTTCGACGATTACCACGCTACCCGTTTCGGCGGATGGCCCTGGCCCAAGTACGGGCAGGTGCACGGCCGCGACAAAGGGCGCTTCGCGAAGCATGCCGATGGAAAGCTGGAAGAACCGGCCTGAATCAGCGTTTTACAAACGGCAACACCAAGGCCTCATTCCCGTGGTGGGCGGACACGAAATAGGTCCCGGGTGCCAATGAGTTTACCGTTATGCTCCATTGAGCGGGATTGACCAATTTCCGTTCAACGGGGATTTTTCTTCCGTCTGCACTCCAGAGTTGCAGATCGGTAACATCAACTGTGGTATGCAATAGACGGAGATGCAGGATGTCGTCGGCAGGATTGGGAAACAATTCCACTTGTCTTTCTTTGTGCAGCCGCGAAATATGTGTGCTTGCGGCATCAGGGCCTTGTTGGAAGCCCTGCCCGACCTGTAAGTTGCCCCCGCTGAAGCCTCCGGTTATGGTCTCTCCGATTGTCCAGTCGGCCTGCAGGCTGCTGGTGCTGAAACTGCTGCCTCCGGACGCAATGACCGAACGGCTCAGGGTTTGTGCCTCTGTGTGTTGAATGCCTGCACCAAGCAACAGGAGCAGGCTCGCGATGTAGTGGTTTATTTTCATGGTTTCTGACTAAAGCCTGTTGCGGGTTTGCGGTAAAGAACGCCATGGGTGCTTGCCGTGCTTTTGTAAACACCGAGCCTCAACATAACACTTTGGTTTACATGTGGCTGCCTGCTCCCGTTCCCGTTGCGCAGGGTAGCCTGGTAAGTGAAATATGCCGGAGATTGCCCGAATGCTAACGTGCATCCGGCGGCCTCCATGCAAGGGGTGAAGATTTTTCACACAACAAATTTTGACGAAAAAACCGGATATCGGATGATGGGAACGCTATTGTTGGTTTTTTACAGGCGTTTTTTGTTTATATTTATTTAAATCGGTCTATTGTCTTTTGGAATCCTTTAAATTTTATTGAATCTTGCCTTGGATCAACAGCGCTGTTATGTCCGGATCCAGCAAGGTGCTGGTATCTCCGAGCTGTTCCGTTTCTCCTTCGGCTATCTTCCGCAAAATCCTTCGCATAATCTTGCCGCTTCGCGTTTTAGGTAAACCGGGTACAAACTGTACCTTGTCAGGTCTTGCAATCTTTCCGATATGTTCCGTAACTGTTTCGAGGATGGCACCGCGCAGGTTGTCATCGCCTGTATCACCATCTTTTAATATGACATAGGCATAGATGCCCTGGCCTTTGATGTCGTGTGGATAGCCTACCACAGCGCTCTCGGCAACCTGCGGATGGTGGTTGATGGCATTCTCGATTTCAGCCGTTCCGAGCCGGTGGCCGCTCACATTGATCACGTCGTCGACCCGGCCGATGATGCGGTACATGCCTTTGGCATCCCTCCGGGCCCCATCGCCGGTAAAGTAATAGCCGGGGAAAGGCTTGAAATAGGTATCCACACAGCGCTGATGGTCGCCAAAGGTGGTGCGGATCATCGATGGCCAGGGAAAACGGATGGCCAATAATCCCTCGGCTTCCGGTTCCGTCAGTTCCTGACCGTCCGGACTCAGCAAAACGGGCAGGATACCCGGCAAAGGCAAGCCGGCATGCGCCGGTTCCTGCGCGGTTACACCGGCCATCCCGCTGATCATGATACCACCGGTTTCTGTCTGCCACCAGGTATCGACAATCGGACAACGCCCTTTCCCGATATGCGTGTGGTACCATTGCCAGGCTTCTTCATTGATCGGTTCGCCAACCGTGCCCAAAACCTTCAGGCTGTGCAAGTTGTGGCTGAGTACCGGGTCCTCCCCGAAGGTCATCAGGGCACGGATTGCCGTTGGGGCCGTGTACAGGTGCGTAACGCGGTACTTGTCGACTATCTGCCACAATCTGCCAGGCCCGGGCCAGGTTGGAACGCCTTCGAACATCAATGTCGTGGCGCCATTCAGCAAGGCGCCGTACAACAAATAACTGTGGCCTGTTATCCAGCCGATATCGGCCGTGCAGAAGAAAACGTCGCCGCTTTCGTATTGAAACACATTGCGGAAGGTGTAGCCGGTGTAGACCATATAGCCGCCGCAGCTGTGTACGACTCCTTTGGGTTTGCCTGTGCTGCCGCTGGTATACAGAATGAACAGCGGGTCTTCGCTTTCCATCGGCTCGGCCGGGCAGTCGTCGCCAACGTGGCGGGCTTCTTCGTGGTACCAATGGTCGCGGCCTTGCTGCATCTCCACCGGCCATTGTGTGCGCTTGCTTACCAGCACGGTGTTTACACCCGGACATTCTTCCAGGGCTTCATCCACCACCGCTTTCACCGCCAGTTCCTTGTCTCCGCGGTACATGCCATCGCTGCAGAGCACTGCCACAGCCCCGGCATCGTTGATGCGATCGGCCAGGCTGCGCGCGCTGAAACCGGCGAACACCACGCTGTGAATCGCTCCGATGCGCGCACAGGCAAGCACTGCAATCGCCAGATCAGGGATCATGGGCATGTACAGGCACACGCGGTCGCCTTTGCCTACGCCTTGTCTTTTCAGCACATTCGCATAGCGGCCAACCCGGCTGTGGAGTTCCTTGTAGCTGATATGCTCAGGCTGCTCGCGCGGGTCGTTCCCTTCCCAGATAATGGCCGTTGTATCGCCCCTCTCTGCCAGGTGACGATCGATGCAGTTTTCGGTGATATTGAGTTTACCACCCCGAAACCAGCTTACATCGTGGTGCTGGAAATCCCATTCCACCACATGTTCCCAATTTTCCTGCCACGTAAAGCAGGAGGCAATTTCAGCCCAGAAGGCTTTCGGATTGTCTGCCGCCAGTGCACAGGCCGCTTCGTAGGCTTCCGCCGTCCGGATCCAAGCATTGCTCATCGCCTCGAAATTAATGTTCCCCCGAGATAAGCGAAGCATGCACCTCATACAGGCTGTGTATATTTGGCCACGTTTCCCCTATATGGTACGCACTCCCGAATTCATTAACTCCTGGTTGCTCCGGCTCCTGCGCCCGGCTCACGGCGAAGGGAAAATCATCAGCGCCTACCGCCGTGCCAAGGCCCTGCGCGAAATCCGTATTTCCGGCTTCACCTTGCTGCGCGATATGCTGTTCATCACGATCGGCGTCTTTTCGGCAGCGCTGGGGCTCAAAGGGTTTCTCCTCGCCAACCATTTCATCGACGGTGGCGCTACCGGTATCTCCCTGCTCATTTCCATCCTGACCGGCACGCCGCTTTACCTCTTGGTGCTCGTAATCAATATTCCTTTTGTCTTGCTGGGCTTCAAGCTCATCGGCAAACGCTTCGCCATCAAAACAGCCGTGGCCATCGGTTTCCTTTCGCTGGTGGTCGGCGTGGTGAATTTCCCTGAGATCACCCACGACAATCTCCTCATCGCATTCTTTGGCGGTTTCTTCCTCGGCGCGGGCATCGGAATGGCCGTGCGGGGCGGCGCAGTAATCGACGGCACCGAAGTGCTGGCCATTTACCTGAGCAGAAAGTTCGGCACCACCATCGGCGATATCATCGTCATCTTCAATATCTTCATCTTCTCGGCAGCGGCCTACTTCCTGGAACCGGAAATTGCCCTGTATTCCATGATTACGTACCTCGCCGCGTCCAAAACGCTCGATTTCGTGATTGAAGGCATCGAAGAATACATCGGCGTCACCATCATCTCGGCCCGGCCCGATGAAATCAGGGAAATGGTGGTGAATGAAATGCAGAAAGGGGTTACCATCTACCAGGGCAAACGGGGTTACCTGCGCAACGGCGCCTCTTACGATACCGAAATCATCTTCACCGTCATCACCCGCCTGGAGTTGAACAAGCTGAACTCAGAAGTGAACCGCATCGACCCCAATGCCTTTGTTGTGATGAGCAGTGTAAAAGACACCATCGGCGGTGTCATTAAAAAACGCCCGCACAAACATTAATCGCAGGGAAACGCCGCAGGCACTATTTTTGTTATACCTATACCATGAAGATGTTTCGCATCGCTGCCATTCAAGCCAGACTGGGGGTAGGCTTGATCGGTTTGGTGCTGCTCGCAACGGCTTCCTGCCGCCACGATACCACCCAGGTGCCCGATACCAATGTTCCTTGTGAACCCGGCGTCGTGTATTTCAAGAATGAGATTCTCCCGATCTTTCAGGGCAATTGCGCCTATGCCGGTTGCCATGGGCAAGGTTCTGCCAAGGATTTTGTCAAATTGGACGATTACGCATCTATCATCCGCTCGGGTATTAAACCGGGCAAGCCCGATGGCTCCAAGATTTATGAAGCCATCATCGAAACCAATCCGGATGACGTTATGCCGCCGCCTCCCGCAAAACTCACCGCGGCGCAGATCGATCTCATCCGCCGTTGGATTGAACAAGGTGCCCTGAACAATGGTTGTAAATCATGCGATACACTCACTGTGACCTTTTCAGGGAATGTAAAACCGATGATAGACAATGCCTGCGGTTCCTGCCACAATCCATCCCAGCGCCTGGACCTGTCTACCTGGCAGGCGGTGAAAACGGCAGCGGAAAGCGGCAAGCTGATGGGCGCCCTGGAACATCGCCCCGGTTTCCTGCCCATGCCGCAGGGAACGCCCAAATGGTCGGATTGTGAATTGGGAAAGGTCCGCACCTGGATCCGCGATGGTATGCCAAACAACTGAGGGGTATGTACAGGAAAATAAGAACCATGCTGTTGCCGTGCTGTGCATTGCTCTGCGCAGCGCTGATGGAAGGCTGTTATTACGATAACGAAGAATTTCTGTACGGGAAGGGAAGCGCCTGCGACACGAGTAACGTGCGTTACAGCGGACAAGTGCGGGCCATCCTCCAATCAAACTGCGTGGGCTGCCACAACATCAACCAGGCCAACGGAATGGTGCGGCTGGACGACCATGCGGCTGTCCAGGCCAGGGCGCAAGACGGTTCACTCCTGGGCACTATACGCCACAACGCGCCCTATGTGCCCATGCCGCCCTCCGGAACCAAACTGAGCAATTGCGATATCGCCATCTTGCAGGCCTGGATCAACAAAGGCGCTCCCAATAACTGAAGCAGGCATGCAAAGATTCAAAGCATTGCTCCTCATCAGCTGTTTGGTAAGCACTTCGGCCCTTTCAGGTCAGGATCCGGGATCTGCCTGGGAAGACGGACCGGAGTTCCGCACCCGCGTTGCCACCCGCCTCATCAACACCCATGCGCCGGTTTTTCTCGGCAAGGGTGAATTCGACTTCCGCATCCTGCACCGCTTTGGTCCGCTCGATGGCGGCAGCAGCAGCTTCTTCGGCCTCGACCAGGCGCGCATGCGGATCTCGCTGGACTACGGCGTCACCGATAAACTGATGATCGGGCTCGGCCGCAGTACCTTCCTGAAGGAGTACGACGGTTTTCTGAAGTACCGCTTAGCGGATGAAAAAAAGAACAAGGCGCTGAGTCTGGACTACGCAGCCGGCATTTACCTGAGCGGCCTGCGTTGGGCTGACCCCAACCGGAAGAATTTCTTTTCCTCCCGGCTGGCCTATGCCCATCAGTTGCTCCTTAGCCGCAGTTTCGCCAACCGTTTCCAGTTGCAACTCACACCCGGGCTCCTGCACCGCAACCTCGTGGCCGGTCCGGATGAAAACAACGATCTGGCATACCTCGGCACCGGCGGACGCCTGCGTATCAGCCAACGCCTTACCCTTGTGGCCGATGCGCAATGGAAGCTCGCCGGAAACATCCGCGGCGATTATACAAACCCAATCACCGCGGGCTTGGATATCCGCACCGGAGGCCATGTTTTCCAGCTCCATGTTTCCAACGCACCGGGCATGAACGAACGCGCCCATTTGCTGGATACCCGTTACGGTCAGGGCTGGCGCTTCGGCTTCAACCTCAGCCGCGTGTTCTGAGTTTTGTCAGAATCCGCAGGTTCAGGTTTTGTTAAGCTTAGAATGACGAGCCTTTCACAATAGTTTCCCTGTTTTTGATGTTCTTGCAAATAAACCCGCACGAACATGAGAACATTTGAAGAAATCAACAAAGAGCAAGTATCTGCATTCAGTTTCCCGGCCGGCGATGTTCTGATGGACCTCGATCACCGCAAGAACCGCTTACGGGCCTTGCATCATGCTACCAGTCTCGGCAACCTCGAACGGGGCAAGGTGCGCATCCGTTTTGTGACCGCCGAAGGGCCGAAGGAAGTATTCACCACCATCTGGCACCACAGCGATGAACATGTAGTCCTGAAAGGCGGCAAGGCCATTCCGGTGCGCAGCATCGTCGAAGTGGTACTCTGAAGCAGCAGCAGGAGCTGACTCAGGCCTGGGCGGCAAGTGCTTCCCGGTCGTCTTGTTCCTTCAGCTGCTTGATTTGCTCCAGTGCATCCGGCACCACATCGCTGCAAATGGTCAGCAATTCGCCTTTGCGGGCTGTGCGCACAGCGTGGTCGATGGCTTCGCTCTCCTTCGGGATGATTTCGCAGGGGATGTCGGTGCTCTTCGAGCGAATGCCTTCCATCAGCAGGCCGATAATCTCCTCTGAACTGCGTCCGCGGTTGTTGCGGTCTTGACGGATGATGATGCGGTCGAACATACCGGCGGCAATCACACCGAGATCCCGGATGTCTTCGTCACGGCGGTCGCCCACCCCGGCGATGATTCCGGTTTTGTAAGACGCAGGTGTGGCTGCGAGGTAATCGCTCAGCGCCTGATAACCGGCTGAATTGTGCGCGTAGTCAACCAAAACGGTGAAGTGGCGGAAGCGGAATTCGTTCATCCGGCCCGGAGTCTGAGTGGGAGAGGGAATGAAGGTTTCCAGCGCCAGCCGTATTTCCTCCAGCTTGGGCTCGCGCACATACACCGCCAGCACGGCAGCCAGGATATTGCTGATCATGAAACGCGCCCTGCCGCCCATGGTGAGCGGTATATCGCTGATTTTCGCCACGCGGATTTTCCAGCCGCCCTTGTTGATGGTGATGTAACCGTCTTCCGCCACGCAGGCCATCCCGCCCTTGCGCAGCAAAGCCTGCACATGGGCGTTCTGCGGGTCCATACTGAACAGCGCGATATTGCAGTTCAGCTTGCGGCGCATGTTGTACACCATTTCATCCTCCGCATTGAGGATGGCATATCCGCCCTGCACCACGCTTTCCGGAACAACCGACTTCACACGCGCCAGGTCGTCCAATGTGTGGATGCCCTTCAACCCGAGATGGTCGGCTGAGATATTGGTCACCACCGCCACATCGCATTTGGTATAACCCAGGCCGGCCCGGAGGATTCCGCCGCGTGCCGTTTCCAGCACAGCAAAATTGACCGTCGGATCTTTCAGGACAAACTCTGCGCTGACAGGTCCGGTGCAATCACCGGTTTCGACCAGGCGGTTGTTGATGTAAATGCCGTCGGTCGTGGTAAATCCGGTTTGGTAACCCATGGCTCTGACGATATGGGCGATGAGGCGCGTCGTGGTAGTCTTGCCATTGGTTCCGGTCACGGCAATGATCGGAATGCGGCCTTCGGTTCCGGGCGGGAAGAGCATATCGACCACCGGTTCGGCCACATTGCGTGCAAGCCCTTCGGCCGGGTCGAGGTGCATGCGGAAGCCGGGCGCGGCATTCACTTCGATCACTGCAGCGCGGTTTTCGCGCATCGGTACGCTGATGTCCGGTGTCATGAGGTCGATACCGCAGATGTCCAGACCGATGATGCGTGCAATCCGTTCGGCCATGAACACATTGTGCGGGTGTACGATATCGGTTACATCGGTACTCGTTCCGCCGGTGCTCAGGTTGGCCGTGGTTTTGAGGTACAGGATTTCCCCATCGGGTAAAATGCTCTCGGTTGTCAATCCTTTTTCAGCCAGGATCTTTTCCGACATCGCATCGATTTCGATATAGGTCAGCACTTTTTCGTGCCCATAGCCACGCCGCGGATCGCGGTTGGCGATCTCAACCAGTTCGGAGATGCTGTGTTTTCCGTCACCCGTAACACAGGCAGGGGTTCGCTTGGCAGCGGCCACGAACTTGTAGTTGATTACCAGGAGGCGGTGGTCGAAGCCTTCGATGAACTGTTCCACCATCACCCAACGGCTGTATTTCTTGGCATCGTGGAAAGCCTGCAAGGCCTTTTCCATGGTTTCGATGTGGATGGTCGCGCCTTTGCCGTGGTTGCCATCGCGCGGCTTGATGGCCAGCGGATAACCGAGTTTTCGCACGGCGGCCTGCAGGTCTTCTTCATCAAAAACCAGGGCACCCTTGGGCACGGGAACGGCGGCTGCGTTGAGCAGATTCTTGGTTTCTTCCTTGTCGCAGGCAATGTCGACAGCGATATTGCTGGTAGTGCTGGCGATGGTCGCGCGGATGCGTTTCTGATGCACACCATAACCCAATTGCACCAGGCTGTGGCGGTTGAGGCGGATGAAGGGGATATTCCTGCGCAGCGCTTCTTCCACAATGCTGCCGGTACTGGGCCCGAGGCGCTCGTTTTCGCGGATTTCGCGCAGTTCCTGTATGACCGGTGCGAGCTCGAAAGCCGCTCCGGAGATCAGGGCTTCTGCTGCCTCTACTGAGGCTTTGGCTGCATGGATGCCGGCTTTTTCTTCCATATAGTCGAATACTACATGGTAAACGCCGTGCTCTCCGGTGCCGCGGGTTCGTCCGAAACCGCAATCCATACCCGCAAGGGTTTGCAATTCCAGTGCGATGTGTTCGATCACATGACCCATCCAGGTTCCCGAACGCACGCGGGAGAAAAAGCCACCCGGTACGCCTTCGCTGCAGCGGTGTTCGTACATGCCGGGGAACATGGCTTCCAACCTTTCCGCAAATCCGCTGATCAGGTTGGTCGGACTCTCTTCGAGCTCCTCCAGGTCAAGTTTCATAACAATCAGTTTATGGCGGCGGATAGACCAGTAGTTGGGGCCTTTCATTGCCCGGATTTCAAGAATCTTCATGCGAGTGGGGTCGTTATGGGGTAAATATAGAACGGCCGCGGATAAATCCTAAATGAGCGGTTTGAAAAGGCGGGAAAAGAAAAAGCCGCAGCTTGGATACTAACTTTGCGGTATAGCAAATTATGAGCACAGTTGAAGAACACGTTGAATGTCTGATCATCGGTTCCGGACCTGCCGGTTACACCGCCGCCATTTACGCCGCACGGGCCGATATGAAGCCCGTCATGTATGAGGGATTACAACCCGGCGGACAGCTTACCATTACCACCGACGTCGAGAACTATCCTGGTTTTCCGGATGGCGTCATGGGCCCTGAAATGATGGAGCTTTTCAAGAAACAGGCAGCCCGTCTGGGAACAGATATCCGCTTCGGCATGGTAACCAAGGTTGATTTCAGCAAGGGAAGCCCGCACCGCGCGATTGTTGACGACAGCCATGTGATCATTGCCGAAACGGTCATCATCGCAACCGGTGCCAGTGCCAAATGGCTTGGTATTCCGAGTGAGCAGCGCCTCAACGGCAGCGGCGTGAGTGCCTGTGCAGTATGCGATGGATTCTTTTACCGCGGCCAGGATGTCGCCATCGTGGGTGCCGGCGATACGGCATGCGAAGAAGCCAGTTACCTCGCGAAAATCTGCAGCAAGGTGTACATGCTTGTGCGCAAAGACCACTTCCGCGCCAGCAAGGCCATGCAGCACCGCGTAATGAATACGCCGAATATCGAAGTGCTGTTCAATACAGAAACCGACGAAATTCTCGGCGACCGGACTGTTGAAGGGCTTCGCGTGAAGAATTCTGTTTCAGGTGAAACGCGCGAAATGCCCATCAAAGGGTTCTTCGTAGCCATCGGTCACACGCCCAATACCGGCATCTTCCGCGATTATATCGACATGGATGAGCAGGGTTATATCAAGACCTTGCCAGACAGCACCTATACCAATGTGGAAGGTGTATTCTGCTGTGGCGATGCGCAGGATAAAGTGTACCGCCAGGCAGTAACCGCTGCAGGCAGCGGATGCATGGCCGCCCTCGACGCTGAGCGCTGGCTGGGTGCACGCAAAGCCCAGGCAACCGCCTAAGAACGTTGTTTATGCTGCAACGCACACTGCTGGCTTTCGGATTGTTTTGGATGGGTGGTGTTCAGGCCCAGGTTTACATTACCCAACCTGAACAACCGGTACCTGCGTCGAATGAACCGTCGCTGTCCATTCATCCCAAAGACCCGCTGCTGCGTTTTCTCGGCGGCAATGTCAACATGGCATGGATCAGCCGCGATGGTGGAGGGACCTGGCAGAAGACAGATATCACTTCGCCACTTGGTTTTTACGGCGATCCGGTCACTTATATCACTTCCGACGGAAAATTCTATATCTGCCATCTGTCGCGCAATGCCAAGCTGAGCTGGCCACAATGGTTTGATCGCATTGTTTTCCAGCGATCGGATGACGGCGGAACCACATTTACAAGCGGTACCGGCATCGGTTATACCGAAGGGAAGGTGCAAGACAAGCCCTGGATGAGCGTCGACGAGCGCAAAGGCAGTCCGCACCTGAACCGCATCTACCTGTCATGGACGGAGTTCGACCGCTACAAGAGCGATAACCCTCGCGATTCCAGCCGTATTCGCTTTGCCTACAGCGATAACCGGGGTGATACGTTTTCGGTGCCTGTGGCTGTGAGCGATACCTCCGGTGATTGCCGGGATGGTGACAACACCATGGAAGGAGCAACCACCGCAGTCGGAAAGAATGGTAAGGTGTTCATTGCCTGGGCCGGCAAAGGCAAGATTTATTTCGACCAGAGCAACGACGGAGGCATAACCTGGGGCAAAGACCGCGTTATCGCGCAGCAGCCCGGCGGCTGGGAACAAGATTTCAGTGGCATCATGCGCGCCAACAGCATGCCTTTTCTCACTTCAGATAATAAAGGTGGCCTGCATCTGGTTTGGGGTGCGATGAACGGAACGGATTGCGATATCTTCTATAGCTATTCGCGCGATGAAGGCACCACCTGGACCCCGAAAGTGCGCATAAACCGCGATCCTGAAGGCAACGGGCTGGATCAGTATATGCCGCATATAACAGCCGATCCGGTAAGCGGCAAGGTGTACATCCTGCATTACGACCGACGCAATTCGCCGGCCAATGTCTTTACGGACGTCTACATCACCGAGATAAAATCTGGTAAACCGGGCAAACAGGGCAGGCTTACGCCGCAGGCATTTGCTGCACCCGGCAAGGAAGTCTTTTTCGGTGATTACATAGCAGTGGCAGCAACCAAAGGGCAGTTAGGAGCGGCATGGACAACGCTGAACGCAGACAGGCAGGTTACGCTCGATGTGGCTGCGTTCCGCGCATCGACCATCGGCAAGCTTCCTGCAACGCCGTTGAACGCTTCTTTGAACCATTATGCCCCGAAAGGCAGCGACAGTTTGGTGCTGCATTACGTTTTTCCCGCCGCCAAAGGCTTCACTTTGAAACTTTACCGGCTCCGTGAGCTCGTTTACACACAGGGATTCAACGACCTGAAAACGGCTGAAGGAGATATCGTGCTTCCGCGCAAACGCTTTCGCAACGGGCTTTACGAGGCGGTGATGGAATCGCCCAATGGCAGAATCGACTACCGTTTTTACCTCGAGTAAGAGGTTTTCAAACTCCTTTGCTTTTTTGGTGTGGTCGCGCTTATTTTGCGCACCTTTCGCTTTATGGCCATTATCTCCAAGTTGCGCAATTCAGGCTGGGTAGTCATCGTCGTGGTGGTTGCCCTGGTACTCTTTGTTGTGAGCGATCTGCTCAACAGCGCGGGTTCGGGTTCAGGCCCGGCCGACAACACCGTTGCTATCATGAACGGACAACGCGTGAGCATTGACGAGTTCAATCAGCTCAACGATCAGAACGAGCGCAATTACCTGCAGAACACCGGTGACAAAGAACTCACCGATCAGACCCGCGATTACATCCGCAATGCTACCTGGACACAACTGATTGAAAAGTATGTGACCCTGGAAGAGTATCATCGCGCCGGATTCACAATCGGTGACGCCGAATGGGAGGATCTCCTGCTCAGCAAAGAGCCCCATGCACTGGTGAAACAGTATTTCGCAGACCAGAACGGAACATTCAATCCGAGCAACGTCCGCAACTTCCTGGCCAACCAATACCAGAATGTACCCGCCGCACAAGACTTCTTCAATAACCTGAAGAAGCAGATTGAAAGCGAGGTGCTGCGCGAGCGTTACCTTTCCTACATCAGCAAAACCCGCATATACAGCACACCTTACCTTCGTCAGGATTATGTGAACAGCAACCGCACCGTGAAAGGCAAAGTTGTTTCACTAAGCATCAATACCATCCAGGACAAGGATATTAAAATTACTGATGCCGATCTCGAAGCTTACCTGAAAGAACACAAGGAAGAGTTCAAACAGGAAGAATCGCGCGACCTGGACTACGTGGTGTGGGATATTCTGCCCACTGCCGCTGATACGTCAGAAAATCTGCGTGCTGCCCAGACAGTAGCCGATAACTTCCGCAGCAACAAGCCTGACACTGCAGATGGCAGAACGGATAAAGCCTGGAAACGCCCTTCTGACTTGCCAGCCTCTGTTTCTGCCCAAATCATCGCCGCTCCCGCCGGTGAAGTGGTGGGTCCTGTTTACGGCGACGGTTCATTCTACGTGTATGTAAAGGTGGATGAAAAAGCCGATTCGCTGAAGCACTACAACCTTGCGCATATCCTCATCAACCCCGACGGCGCCATGATTAGTGATTCCAATGCCGCGCGCAACAAAGCCCAGCAGATTCTTGTGCAGGCAGTTGCAGGTGAAGATTTCGGTAAACTTGCCCGCGAAAACAGCGCTGACTATAACACATCTTACAACAAAGGTGAACTCGGATGGCGTTCTGCCACCGATCTCGAGGCGCTGTATGGCAGTGAATTCATTCGCTCGGCCGACCGTGCAGGCGCAGGCTCAGTTTATATCACCCGCGGTCGCAACGGCGGCTGGCATATCGTGAAGGCCGTTTCGCTGCCCAACGCCAGTCTCTACCGTTTTGCTTCCGTAAAGCAAGATGTACTCCCGGGCCGCCGGACCATTGATTCGGTAAACCGCATCAGCACCGCTTTCCGCTCTGCCATCGATGAAAGCGATGCGAAATCCTTCGATAAGCAAGTAGAGAAGTTCAACCTGACACCACGTGTTGCCGGCGACCTTAAACCCGGCGATCGCGGACTCCCAGGAGCAGAAACAGCTTCCGAAGTAATCCGTTGGGCTTTTGACGAAGGAACGTCAGAAAACACCATTTCACCTGTTTTCAATACCACCAATCGCCAGATAGTTGCCCGTATGGCGCTTGTGAAGAAGGAAGGTTATGCTTCAGTGAAAACAGCCCGTGCTCGCCTCGAGCCCCTGGTGAAGAATCAGAAGAAGGGCGAGAAGTTGCGCGACAAGATGCTTGAAGCAATGAAAACCGCCAAGAGCATGGAAGAGCTGGCCATCAAACTTCAGACTGTGGCTCAGCCTATCGAAGACCAGAACTTTGCAGCCGGTAACCTTCCTTTTGTTGGCGCCGACTTCAAAATCATCGGTGTAGTGTTCGGTATGAAAGAGAAGGTAATGTCGCAACCAATTATCGGTACCACCAGTGTATCGGTGGTTTATATTGAGAAGGAAAACAAGGTGGAAGCGCCGAAAACAGGCCTCGACAGCCGACGCATGATGCTCGACCTGCAGAACTCCAAGCAACAGACCGAAGCTTCTCTGGCGGAGTCTATGCGCAAGGCGGCCGGTATCAAGGATTTCCGCTACCGCTTCTTCTAAGACTTTAAAGATTCACGAACTTTCGGACCCCGTCTTTCAAAGGCGGGGTCTTTTTTTTGAAAACGTTTGGGGGGAAACATCGGGTTTGCTGTATTCTATGGTGCAACCCTATGAAAGAGCATCTGCAGTCGAACATCATTACCAAGCATCTGGCAGGTCTGACAAGCGCGGAAGAAGAGCGATTCATCAAGGAATGGCTCAGCAAGAATCCGCAGCATGCCGTTACTTACCAGGTGATCCGTAGCCGCTTCATGCAGGTTACAGCGAATGTGAATCTCGCGTCTCTCTGATCCGGAAATGAAGCAGGAAGATTACGCCAGGATCGCAGCCTGGTTGAGCAGGGAGGAAGGAGCAGAACAGCCTGAAGACGTTTCAGGAGCTGAACGCCGGGCCGCCGAGCAGGCATGGGATTTAGCCGGAAATTACGTGTATCCGGACACCGATGCCACTGCCTGGAATAAGTTCAGTGCAAAGCTGCAACCGACAAAAGGTAAAGGCATCGCATTGACATGGGTTCTTGGTGCCACGGCTGCAGCTGCTACCGTAGCCGCTGTGTATTTCAGCCTCTACTATAAACCACAATCCAACAGTCTGCCAAACGCGGCAGATGCAATGGTATACTACAACAGTGCACTGGGCGAACGCAAAACCATCACCTTGCCTGATGAAAGCCGTATAACCCTGAATGCGGGTTCGGGTTTATGGGTGTTGCCTGATTATGGAGACCAGCAACGGAATATCGAACTGAAAGGGGAAGCTTTTTTTGAGGTGCGCCCAGACAAGACACCTTTCGTGGTGAAGAGTGCGGCAGGAAGCATTAAAGTGCTTGGTACGCGATTCAACGCCGAAGCATACGGCAGTAACCTTAATCTGCAAGTGGCTGAGGGCAGTGTACAATTGGAAGGCGCCGGAAGCACGTTGGTTGTGTCTGCAGGCCATGGCGGCATTGTTCGGTCAGGGCAAGCACCAGTTTCCGATGAAGGCGATTCAACAGCGTGGGCATGGAAAAACGGACTGCTCAGCTTTCGAAACGCGCCCATTCCCGACGTAGTGGCCGAAATCGAACGGCATTACGGGGTAAGGGTGAGTTATCCCGAAAACCTGGCGCAGAAACGGTACACCGGAACTTTCGACAAGCTCAGTTGTGCTCAGGTGTTGGCTATCCTTTCGGCAGCCATGGGTAGCAGCTTCTCTGTTCAGCCGGCAGAATAAATTCCAGTTTTAGTTATCCTGCTTTTCCGGGCGCATCTGCGGGAAGAACAATACTTCCTGGATACTTTGTTGGCCCGTCAGTAGCATGGTCAGGCGATCAATTCCAATCCCGAGCCCGGCTGTCGGAGGCATGCCGTATTCAAGGGCACGCAGGAAGTCGTGATCCATAGCCATGGCTTCATCGTCGCCTTTCTCTGCCAGTTTCAATTGTTCTTCAAAGCGTTCGTACTGATCAATCGGATCGTTCAGCTCGGTATAGGCATTGGCAACTTCCTTCCCGTTCACATAGAGTTCAAAACGCTCTACCAGCCCGGTTTTGTCGCGGTGTTTTTTGGTGAGCGGACTCAGTTCAAGGGGATAATCCAGGATAAAGGTTGGCTGCACCAGGTGCTTTTCTACTTTTTCGCTGAAGATTTCGTCAATGATTTTCCCGGCGCCCATGGATGGATCCGTTTCAACGCCCAGTTTATGAGCCAGTTGGCGCAATCCATCTTCATCCAGACCTGCAATATCTGCACCTGCATATTGTTGGATGGCATCGTGCATACTCAGGCGGGCAAAGGGGCGAGCCAAAGAAATGGTCTGACCTGCCACTTCAATCTCCGGGCCTCCGCATACGTCAATCGCCGCTTTTTCAATCATTTCCTCCGTAAAGTCCATCATCCAGTGATAGTCTTTATAGGCAACATAGATTTCAAGACCGGTAAATTCGGGATTATGGGTGCGGTCCATCCCTTCATTCCGGAAGTTCTTGGCAAATTCATACACGCCCTCAAACCCGCCAACGATGAGCCTTTTCAGGTACAATTCGTTCGCGATGCGCAGGTACAGCGGCATATCAAGGGTATTGTGATGGGTGACAAACGGCCGTGCTGCCGCGCCGCCATGAACGGGTTGCAACACAGGTGTTTCCACTTCCAGATAGCCGCGGCTGTTGAAAAGGTCGCGCAAGCTTTGGATGATGCGCGTGCGTTTGATGAAGATATCGCGCACCTGAGGGTTCACGATCAAATCCACATACCGCATGCGATAGCGCGCTTCCGGGTCTGTGAACGCATCGTACACGACACCGTCTTTTTCTTTGGGTAAAGGAAGCGGGTTCAGGCATTTACTCAGCAGGCGGAGGTTGGTGACGTGGATGGATATTTCTCCGGTCTGGGTGGTGAATACATGGCCTTCAACACCGATAATGTCGCCAATATCCAGCAGTTTCTTGAATACTTCGTTGTACAGGGTTTTGTCATCGCCTGGACAGATTTCATCCCGGTTTACATACAGCTGTATGCGGCCGGTGGCGTCGAGCAGATCGCAAAAGGATGCCTTGCCCATAATCCGCCTGGTCATCATTCTGCCGGCAATCCGCACCTGTTTGTATGCTAGCTTGTTGTTTTCGTAATGGGTGTGGATTTCGGTGGCGGTGACATTCACGTCGAAACCTTCGGCAGGAAAGGGGTCTACACCCAATTCGCGAAGTTTTTGCAACGATTGTCGCCGCAAGAGCTGCTGTTCGTTCAGTTCCATGGAAAAGGCTGCAAATATAAGCAGGCAGAGGCGCGGGCTTCCGCTTATCGCCTCCTTGCTGTAACTTCGTATCGAATGAAGGGAAGGGGCATTGCTTTGTGCTTGTTGTTCGGGCTGTTTAGCCTGACACTTTCCGGTCAGTTGAATTTCATCCCGAACATGGGCCAATGGGGCCATGGGGCTGCGTTTCATGCCAAACTCGGGTATGGCGGTCTTTTTGCTGAAACATCCGGTTACACGCTCAATTTGTTGCATCCGGCCGATCACGCGGCTGCCATGGATCATTTCCACCACCAAAAAAGTTTTGATACAGTTTTTCAGGTGCGGCGTCACGCCATCCGCATGCGGGCGCTCGGGGCGAATGCTGTACATCCCAAAGGATTGTATCCCGGCAATCCGCGTTTCCATTATTATCTCGGCAACCAGCCATCCAAATGGGCGACCAATTTGCCGGCTTACAGCGCCCTGAAATGGGAGAATGTGTATGCCGGATGTCATTTATTGATGGAATCCGACGGTGCCATGCCTAAAACGACATGGTTACTTGAACCAGGCGCAGATCCGGATCAGCTTCGCATGCAATGGGAAGGAGCTGATTCCCTATCAACGGATGAAGCCGGTCGTTTTCATATCCAGACTACAGCCGGCGAAATGCTGGAAAGCAGACCGGTAGCTTACCAGCTATCAGGTAAAGACACGCAATATGTTGCCTGCCATTTCGTGTTGAACAATGGCATCCTTCAATTCCGGCTGGGTTCCTACAATCCGCGTCGCACACTGTGGATTGATCCTGTACTTGTTTTCAGCACTTATAGCGGTTCACGAGGCGACAACTTTGGGTTTACGGCCACATACGACGACAATGGCCACTTTTATTCCGGAGGCATCGTAGACAATGCAGAAGGTGAATATCCGGTAACAACCGGAGCATACCAAACGGTTTATGGTGGTGGAGTGGGCATCACGCCGGCAAACCTGCCCGCTGATGTGGCCATCAGCAAATACAGTCCGGACGGAAAGCAGTTGTTGTATGCCACGTATATTGGCGGCAACAACGACGAATATCCGCACAGTCTGGTGGTTGACCGCAGTGGTAACCTGTTTGTGCTTGGAACAACAGCCAGCCAGAATTTCCCGGCCAAAGACGGTTATGATACCACTTTCAACGGCGGCAACTTCGACATTTTTGTTTTCAAACTGAGTCCGGATGGTGCCACACGGCTTGGCGGAACATTTTACGGAGGCAGTGCGCGCGACGGCTTGGTTGCCGGAGCCTTGCGCCACAATTACGCCGACGATTTCAGGGGTGATATCTATACCGACGATACCGGCACAGTGTACATTGCGACCTGCACACAGAGCAACAATGTGCCAATAACGGCCGGAGCTTTTCAGTCAGCTTCAGGCGGGGGGCTTGATGCCTTAATTTTATCGTTCGATAGCAGTCTGCAACGCCTGCGTTGGAGTACCTATATCGGCCGCAGCGGATCGGATGCGGCATACAGCGTCAAACTCGACAGCAAAGGCAAGCTATGGGTAGCTGGCGGGACTACGAGCAACAATCTCAACATGGTTGGTTCAGGTTATCAGACCGGATATGGAGGAGGTACTGCAGACGGTTGGCTAGCCTGCATGCGCCCCGATAGCGGCCAGGTGATTAAAACCAGTTACTTCGGAACCTCCGATTACGATCAGGTTTACTTTCTGGATACCGATGTAGACGATCAGATTTACGCCATGGGCCAGACGAGAGGGGCCATGACACGGACGCCCGGAACGTTCGGACAGAACAATATGGGCCAGTTTATTTGTCGATTTAACAATACCCTGGACACTTTACAATTGCTCACCACTTTCGGAAGCGTCGCCCGAACCGCACAGCTTTGTCCCTCGGCTTTCATGGTTGATTACTGCTACAATATATACGTGAGTGGCTGGGGCTCCAATATTCCGCCAAACACCCAAAGTACCACCAGTGGCCTGATTGTTACTCCAAATGCGCTGCAGCCGACTACAGACGGTGCAGACTTCTATCTGTATGTGCTTGGTCGCGATGCTAAGACCTTGCAGTATGCAACCTTTTTCGGCGGAACGCAAAGCGACGACCACGTGGACGGTGGAACCAGCAGGTTTGATAAATCCGGAATCATCTACCAAAGTGTCTGCGCCAGTTGCCCGCCGGATGGGCCTCCCGGCCTGAACGATTTTCCAATAACTCCCGGCGTGGTTTTCCCCACCAATGTCAGCTACCGATGTTCCAATGCATCGTTCAAGATAGATTTTCAAATCACCTATGCGGTGCGGGCCGATTTCGATTTCACGCCTAAGGGAGGCTGCGCTCCGAAATTGGTCCAGTTTACCAATCAAAGCCGCAATGCCCGGCGCTTCAGGTGGGATTTTGGTGACGGACAAGGATCGACCCAGCGCGATCCGCAACACCGCTACAGCAAAGGTGGAACCTATCGGATTGTCTTGTACAGCATTGATTCAGCCAGCTGCAATGTGACCGACAGCGCGGTTAAGTTTTTGCGACTGACGGATGGACCGGAAGTGCGAATCGGTACTTTTTCAGAACCCTGTTCGCAGGAGGTGTTTCTGGAAGCGGCCGGGACGGAGTTGCAGCCGCCGGTTTGGTATTTCCCCAATGGAGACAGTGTGACAGGTTTTAAATTCCGGAGGATATTCCCCAAAGGCCAGACCGATATCAGGGTTGTAACACGAGGTTTGAATGCAATATGTATTGACACGCAGCTATTGCGGATCAATATGCTCACAGATTCCAGCGGCAATTTGGAGGTTCCGAATACATTTACGCCCAACGGGGATGGGTTCAATGACTGTTACCGCTTCGGAGGCATCAGCAGCGATTGCGATGAAATTGAGTGGTTTGTTTACAACCGCTGGGGGCAGTTGGTTTTCAAAACCCGCGAAGTATCCGACTGTTGGAATGGGCGCGATCGCAATATTGGAGGTGAATTACCGGAAGGGGTTTATTATTATTTATTCAAGCGCACGCGGTTGGATAGCGGGTTCGAACAGAATCATGGCACAATCCATTTGATCCGATAAGATCGTATCTCAGTGCCGGGTTCATGAAAGTGGAGCCGGCTTGACCGAAGGCAACGAGGAACTATCGGCCATTGAATGGCTGAGAGTCTGGGTCAGTGTGGGTGTGGTTATTCAGGTGCAATTTTCCGTACACTCGGTAGGGTGTGGAGCCCGGAGCAGCCTTGAGGTTTCGAGATAGCTTTTTGAAGGAATCGGCGGAAACCCTTGCCAGGCCTGGATAAATCGAGGTGCAATTTTCCGTACACTCGGTTGCGGCGGAAGGCAGTAGCGGCGTGCGGGTATACACGGTGCTTTTTGAAGGAATCGGTGCAAACCCTTACCAGGCCTGGAGAAATCGAGGTGTAATTTTCCGTACACTCGGTTGCGGCGGAAGGCAGTAGCGGCGTGCGGGTATACACGGGTGCTTTTTGAAGGAATCGGCGGAAACCTTTGCCAGGCCTGGATAAATCGAGGTGCAATTTTCCGTACACTCGGTTGCGGCGGAAGGCATTAGCGGCGTGCGGGTATACACGGTGCTTTTTGAAGGAATCGGTGCAAACCCTTACCAGGCCTGGAGAAATCGAGGTGCAATTTTCCGTACACTCGGTTGCGGCGGAAGGCAGTGACGGCGTGCGGGTATACACGGGTGCTTTTTGAAGGAATCGGCGCAAACCCATATCAGGCCTGGAGAAATCGAGGTGCAATTTTCCGTACACTCGGTTGCGGCGGAAGGCATTAGCGGCGTGCGGGTATACACGGTGCTTTTAGAAGGAATCGGCGCAAACCCTTACCAGGCCTGGAGAAATCGAGGTGCAATTTTCCGTACACTCGGTTGCGGCGGAAGGCAGTAGCGGCGTGCGGGTATACACGGGTGCTTTTTGAAGGAATCGGTGCAAACCCTTACCAGGCCTGGATAAATCAAGGTGCAATTTTCCGTACACTCGGTACAAGCCGGCTGCTCAACACCTAAGGATGAGAAGAGCAAACCACCGGATAACTGATCAACCCAACAGCAGCGCCAGCGCCTCGCGCCCAGCGCCCGATTCAAGCAGCGCAATGGCCTTACCTTCACGATCCGGATCTGACCCATACTTTTCCATGGCAGCTGAAATCTCAGCCGCATCGGGCCAGGTTTCATGGTTGCCCAACATACCCAGGTGATTGCCACTTAACCGTTTGCTCAGTCGGATATGTTCCGGCAGCGCATCGATACCGATACCCACAGTTGTGAGTGGTTTTGCAATGGTAAACAATGCCGGGCCGTGCGCACGGCAATACCAATCGCCGCCCATGCGGGCTACCGGGTCGAGTCGCGTCTGATCGATACGGCCATCTGCATCCAGTACTCCATCATCCACATGCATCCGTTTCACTTCGCATATCACCAGGTTGCCGCTGCCGCCGCCTTGTCCTAACGGACGCACATCGGTAACTACACATTCCATCTGTACCGGACTTTCCTTAACCCGCCACGGACGCACCAGATCTGAGGCAACAGGCGTGAACCCGGCCTTCACAAATTCATCTACACCCTTCGGAAACGGTGAACTTGCCAGACTGGTCTGGTGTACCATTTCATAATTGACAATGTTGATTACTACTTCCGGCACCTCCAGCACATTGTCGTAAGTATGCTTCGTGCTTGCATCACGCCCGCTGCGCGCCGGACTAAATACCACAACCGGCGGATTCGCACTGAATACATTGAAAAAACTGAACGGTGCCAGATTGCGGCGGCCTTCTTTGTCTACAGTACTGGCGAAGCAAATCGGTCGCGGTCCGATAGCACCCAGCAGCAATTGGTGAACACGCGGAACCGGAAGCTCGGCTAAATCGAAAACCATGCTGCGAAAGTAGCGCAAGCCCGGCTTAGCCGACGCGTTTTTCAGCGCAATGACTCGTAAACCAGGCGCTGCAGTTCGGTGCGGTAATTTCCGCGAACCAGGGCATTGTTCTCCTCTGAAGGATGAACGCGGTTGCTGAGGAACACAAACACCAATCCATTGCGCGGATCAGCCCAGGCGCAGGTTCCGGTAAAACCGGTGTGGCCAAATGTCTCAGGTGAACAATAGGAGCTGGCAGGGTTCGGAAGCCGTGGATTGGGTTCCGGTTTGTCGAAGCCTAGTCCGCGGCGCGAACCTGTATGCTGCCGGCGCGTAAATCGCTGAACCGTCTCGGCTTGCAACAGGCGTTTTCCATTGTAAACGCCACCATCCATCAGCATCTGAAAAATTGCTGCCACATCGCTCGCGTTGCCAAACAGCCCGGCATGGCCTGCCACCCCGCCCAGCATGGCAGCTGCCGGATCGTGGACATAGCCTTTGATAACCTGTTTGCGGAATACGCCATCGTCGCTTGTTGGCGCTATCATATGTGGGTCAAAGCGTTCAATCGGACGAAAGGCCAATTTCTGTAAACCCATGGGCTGATAGAAGTATTGATCCGCCAGGCGGTCGAGCGCATCACCGCCAACCTGCTCCAGAATTCTTTGCAATAGGATCATCGACAGGTCACTGTATTTGTACTGCCCGCGCGGGCCAACAGGCGATTGTTTGATCCTGTCCCATACTACACGCAGGTAAACCGAATCCAGGTATAGGTTTTCGGCAATCTGAAAGCAACCACATCCGGCATGCGATCGGTCATACAAATATTCAGGTGTCTGAATAAGCTCCTTGTAAAATGGAATCCAGGCTTCCAGACCGGCTTCATGTAACATTAACTGCCGGATGGTAATGCCGGCTTTGTTGGTTCCGGCAAACTCAGGAAGGTAGTTTTCAAGGGCATCGTCTAGTGAGAGCTTGTCTTCCTCCCATAACTTCATAGTTACAAGCGTGGTAGCAGCCGTTTTGGTGAGGGAAGCCAGGTCGTACACATCTTCAATCTGTACGGGCCTTTGGTGCTTGTAATCGCTGAATCCGAAATTCCTTTCCAACACAATACGACCGTGGTGCATCACCAACAACTGACCACCAGGTGCTGCCGCAGTGCGCACAATCTGCTCAAGCATTTTGTCAATCCGCGAAACATAACCGCTGTCGGGCTGTGGATCGCTGGCACAACTTACCGGCAGTGCCGGAAACAAATGTTCAGTCGTTACAATGCCCGCACCGCGTTGAAGCTCTTCATTGATCCGCGCCGGAAGATGACCGCGGAAAGCCGCCTGACCGTATATGGCCCTTGCCGCTTGCCGCTGAAATGATTCGTGATCTTCATACGCTGCAACAATACAGGGCAGCGAACCCAGTTCGCCCAATTGGTACACATTGCCAAAGTTCACCAATACAAGCTGTGTACTGTCTTTCAGTTGCATGAGGAAGCTGCGCAGACCTTCAGGAACCTGCACCGCCTTCTTTCCCCAAAGGCCTGCATCGTGCAAACTGACACTCACGAACGGATACTGCATCAGGGTATCCAACAGCGCCTTCCATTCCAAGGCTGAAGCATTCCTGTCTGCCAGAAAACGATCGGTGCGATGGAAACGTGTCAGTTCGCGCTGAAACACATATTGATCCTTCCTGCCTACTGCCAGCGAAGCATAAGCACCTATGACATTCGCATTGAGCGGCATCCAGCGGTGTTGGTCTTTGACCAGGGTGATGGCCGATTCCGCGGCTTCCTGCATCCATTCGCCTCGGTTATTGGCTGTGAGCGAAAGGTCGAGATGACTGGTATTGACGGGTTGCCAATGCGCAAGCCCATACTTGGCTTTGTACCACAGAATCCGGTAGGCCCGCGCTGCGACTTGCGTACTGTCTATCAGGCCGCTGTCTACTGCCTGACAAATCAGGTCGAGTCCCAGCGAAGGGTTTTCAGGGAAAAGCAGGATGTCGTTTCCCGCCAGATAGGCCTCGCGCTCTGCAATTCCCGGAGGGAAGAAACGTGCCACACCCTTCATATTCAGGGCATCAGTTACTATCAGTCCGCCAAAAGCCATTTTCTCGCGCAGCAGCCCTTGCACCATCGGGCGTGAAAGGCTGGAAGGCCGGTTTTTGGCTGAATCGAGTGCCGGAACCTGTAAATGCCCGACCATAACCGCATCCACACCGCCGACAATCAACTGCCGGAAAGGATATAGTTCCACGCTGTCAAGCCGCTCCCTGCTATGGCTGAGCAGCGGCAGGTCGAGGTGGGAATCGGCTTCGGTATCGCCATGACCGGGAAAATGCTTGGCACAAGCCATAACGCCTTCAGATTGCATTCCACGGGCCAACGCATTGGCAAGCCTCGAAACAACCTCACGCCGGTCTCCGAAACTGCGGAAACCGATGATCGGATTGCGCGGATTGGTATTGAGATCTACCACCGGAGCAAAGTTGATATGCACTCCGATACGCCTGCATTCACGCCCCATGGCCGCACCGGTGCGAAAGGCCAGATCTTCATTTCCGGCTGCACCGAGCGTCATGGTGTAAGGATAACGCTCCGCATCAGATAACCGCATGGCAAGGCCCCACTCTCCATCAATCCCGATCATTAGCGGAACCTTGCTGATCTGCTGGAAATAATTCGTACGCCAGGCCTGCATCCGGGTGGTTCCCTGAAAGAAAATCAATCCGCCTATCTGCTCCTTGTATATGAGGTCTTCAATTTGCTGCACATGCGCAGCGTCTTTATTGCTCCAGGTTGCGACCATCATCGACTGCGCCACCATTTGCCGCAAGGTCAGGGTGCGCAAAACCGAATCTGCCCAACGCGCCTGTTCGTTGGTCTGCGCTATTACGGTTAGCGTTGCCGTTGACGCACAGATTGCCAAAAGGGAAATGCGCAATGTCTTCAAATATTCCACACGCTTCTGTCTCACAAATCTTCTTTCCAAGTTCAATTATTACAACGAGTTAGCCTGTGAATTATGATTTTTGTCATGTGCCTTGTTTGCGGTATATTCGTGTCCCTTTTCCCCTGCGAAACAAATGCAAACCGACGTAAACGGAGAATTGATTCCATCCGCGGAACTCAGCCTCAAGGCACTCTTCAATACGGTGCTCGACAGCATCATTGTGATCAACTCGCGAGGGGTCATTGTAGAATTCAACAAAGCTACCCTGAATATCTTTGGATACGAAGCAGGCGAATTGTACGGGAGAAATGTTTCCATGTTGATGCCTGAACCCGACCGTGGCCACCACGATCAGTACATCCAGAATTATGAGAATACCGGTAAAAAGAAAATCATCGGCATAGGTAGGGAGGTAACGGCTGTAAAAAAAGATGGGACTGAGTTTCCGGCGCGACTAGGCATCAACCACTTCATGGAACAGGGCCTGCATTTTTATGTGGGAACCATTCAGGATATCACCGAAGAAGTCAAGTCGCGGCAACTTAAGCAGAATTACGAAAACAAACTGAAGGAAGACGTACAGTTTGCCACCCGTGAATTGCAGGAAACCCTGCGGCTCAGGCAGAAAGCAGAAGAGCAGCTGCTGCAAAGCCAAAAAGTATATACCACCATTGCGCGGAATTATCCCAACGGCACCATTACCATTTTAGACCGGGAGTTCAATTACACATTTGTGGAAGGGAAGGGGCTCAGCGATCTGGGTATCGACCCGCGCTTCCTGATCGGCACCAACTACCTGACGCGCCTGCGCCCCGAGCTCCAGGATATCGCCGGAGCCAATTTGCGCGAAGTATTGAAAGGGGAAATCCGCAGTTTTGAACTCGAGTTCTCAGACCATTGCTTCCTCATAGACGCGGTTCCGCTTTCGGATCAGAACAGGGTGGAAGGGGTCTTGATGATTGAAACCAATATCACCCACCTGAAACGCGCCGAACGCGAAATGCTGCGCGCCCTGCACAAGGAAAAAGAGTTGGGTGAACTGAAAAGCAGGTTTGTGAGCATGGCATCCCACGAATTCCGCACCCCGCTGAGCACGATTATGAGTTCGGCCGGGCTGATTGGCAAATACAATGAAGCAGGCAATGCGGAAAAGATCGAAGACCACGTTTCCAAAATCCGCAAGAATATCAGCCACCTCAACCAGATCCTGAACGATTTCCTTTCGTTGGGCAAGCTGGAAGAAGGCCTCGTGAAGAATATCCCCCAGAAAATCAACCTCTGCAGCTTCATCAAAGAGGTACGCGACGATGTGGAGCCAACACTGCGAGAAAACCAAAGAATGGAACTGGAAATGCCCAACAACCCGGTCTGGGTTACCGCAGATCCGGAGTTGTTGCGCAATGTGATGCTGAATCTGCTGAGCAACGGAATTAAATATTCAGACCCGGTTCAAGGCCTTATCAGGGTGGGAATTACGGTCCAACCGGCCGGTGCAACCCTCCTCGTAAGCGACAACGGAATGGGAATACCTGAGGAAGATCAGAAAAATCTTTTCTCCCGCTTCTTCAGAGCCAGGAATGTAACAAACATACAGGGTACAGGCCTTGGACTTCACCTGGTGAGGCAGTATCTGGATATCCTGGGAGGCAGCATAACATTCCACAGCAAATTGGGAGAGGGTACTGCGTTCGAAGTTTTTTTACCTTTGAAGCAGCATGAAGAAGCGGGTTCTGATTATTGAAGACAATCCAGGTGTTCGCGAAAACACCGCTGAGATTCTTGAATTAGCCGGTTATGAAGCCGTTCTGGCTGAAGACGGAAAGCAAGGGGTTGACCTGGCGGTGAAAGAAAATCCCGACCTGATTCTCTGTGATATCATGATGCCCGGCCTCGATGGCTACGGTGTATTGCATATCCTGAGCCAACGCGTGGAAACAGCCGGTATCCCATTCATTTTCCTGACAGCCAAAACAGAAAAAAACGATGTGCGCTATGGCATGAGCCTTGGTGCAGACGATTACATCACCAAGCCGTTTGAAGAAACAGACCTGCTCCGGACCATCGAAAACAGACTTCGCAAGGCAGAGGCCCTGCGGCAAACAACCCAGCGCAATGCCCAAAGCCAAAGTGCCCAGGTAACCATGCAATCGCATGTGCGCCATTACTCCAGGAAAGACAGCATTTACCATGAAGGCGATCCGAGCATGTACGTGTATAAAGTGCTTAAGGGAACAGTTCGCCTGTATTGTTACAACTCCGACGGTAAGGAATACACCTCTGACCTCATTGGGGCTGAGGGTTATTTTGGCTATGTGAGCAGTATGCAGTCGAAACCCCGCGAAGAAAATGCAGAAGCACTGCAGGATTGCGAGCTTGAACTCTATCCTGCCGACGAGTTCATCCGCTATATCACCAGCGACAGCCAGATGATGGTTTCCTTCGTTAAAATGCTCTCCAACAATATCGCGGAAAAGGAAAAAGACCTCCTCAAACTGGCCTACGATACCGTGCGCAAACGGGTGGCAGAAGCCTTGGTAAAGCTGTTCGAAACGGTTACAGAAACAGACAACCGCTTCGGCATCGCCGTTTCGCGTGAATTGCTCGCCAGTATGGCCGGAACCAGCACTGAATCAGCGATTCGTGTATTGAGCGGGTTCAAGAGCGATGGACTCATTGAAATCAATGGCTCCCATATCAAGATTGTGCAGGTAGACAAGCTGCGCAGTCTGCGCTGGTAAGTCATACACCTGACTCAAATCAGGTATGCGGCTGACTGTAGTCAAAGCCGTTTAGGCGTTTCCCGAGCAAATTTGCAGGTATCATTTGGAAAGGAAAACCCTATGAGCCTGGTAAAATCAAACCCCACACTACGTCATTGGATGGAAGATTTCTTCCATCCCGACTGGTCGCCGTTTGCAGGTTTAAACCGGAAAACGGGCGACATGCCGGCCGTCAACATCCACGAGTCCAAGGATGCCTACACCGTTGAAGCGGCGGTTCCGGGCTTCGCCAAAGAGGAAATCAAGCTGCAAATCGAAAATGGTATGCTGACAATCTCCGGCGAACACCGGGCGCAAACTTCCGACACGGAAGGAAAAGACGAAAAAACCACGCGCCGGGAGTTTAGTTACAACCTTTTCAGCCGGTCTTTCGGCCTGCCTGCAGATGCGCTGGAAAGCGGGATCGATGCCAGATACGACAACGGAATCCTCCATATCAGGCTTCCCCGACAACAAACGGAATCAACTTCCCCTCAAACCCAAACCATAACCATACGCTGAATCTACCCATCATACCCCAACCGGAAGGCGGCTCGTCCGCCTTTCGGTTTATCAAAAGCCTGAACACGATATGATTGCCGTACTGCCACTCGAACTGATGAAGAATTCCCGCATTGCAGGGGATATCCTCGGGTTGCTCGGCCGCAACATATCCACGCTATTGCTTACTTACTTCGATGAGCCACCGAATACTGGCGCCGCTATGGTGATGGACCTCCGCGATGTCTACCTCAAGTCGATGCAGCAAGAGCTCAACCGGGTGAAAGAAGAATTGCAGTTTTCGTTTCCCGGATTGCACGTGGTGGCAGAGCCCGAGTCAGGTCTGCTCGACCAGCTTGAAACTTATCCGAATACCAAAAAAATACTCACTTTCCTGCTTGCCGATTTGCCGCCACTCAAGGCACTTGAATGGTTGAGCAACAAAGGCTTGAAAGGCCGGTCTGCTATCTGGTTGGCTTCGTGGACTCCCGGTCGCCTCCGTTGGAACCATGGCGCAGAACTGCATTACCGCTCCCGGGAAGCCAAGTCGAAAGACGTGGCAGCAGACTTTAGTCAGGAGTCGAATGCAGCAGCTGCCATGCTCGAAGGGTATAACCTCAAACCCGGCTCATTGGAAGAAACCGGCGACCTCGCACTCATGCGCTGGCGCTTCAATGGGGCTTCCCCTTCCAGCCTTGTTAAAATGGTCAGACAAGAACTGGATGAAAGACCCATGGTTTTAACCCACCTGCTGCCTGATATCAACCATTAATCTGACATCCGTCAGCCCGCGCTTTCAATCGCCGCAGCACCTTTGAAGCGTCGATGTCACAGCGTCAAATCAACACCCATCTCAACTGCGTTCACTGCCAGACACCTGTGCCGGTGAACCGCAGCAAAGACGCTGATGGCAACGCTTTTTGCTGTGATGGTTGCGAAGCCGTCTATCACCTCCTCCGCGATAACAATCTCTGCGATTACTACCGCTTCGACGCACAGGCAGGTCGCAAGAAATCAGATACCCGCCTTCCTGCCGATGATGAACTCGCTGTAATGGCCGCAGACTTCATTACATATCAGGACGAAAAGCAAGTCAACCTGACGCTGGATATACCCGGTATGCACTGCGCAAGTTGTGTGTGGCTGTTGGAGAAACTGCCCGGTATCCGCCCGGGAATTTTATATACACGTGTCGATTTTATTAAAAAGAAACTCGAGCTTTCTTTTAATCCAAAATCTACATCGTTTTCAGACATTGTTCGTTTGCTCGATGCCTTGGGATATACGCCCTCACTGGTGCCAGACAGCCGCAACAGTGCAGCACCCGGAAACCGCAAAACCTTGATCAAACTGGCCGTCGCCGGATTCTGTTTTGGCAATATCATGCTCTTCAGTTTCCCCGAATACCTGGGGCTCGAAGAACAGGGGTTTAAACAATTGTTTTCATGGTTAAATCTCCTGCTTTCCATTCCGGTGGTAGTGTTCTCGGCAGGCCATTTTTATAAACAATCCTTTATCAGCTGGCAGCGCCGTGAAATTTCGGTAGATGTTCCGCTCATTCTCGGTATCTCTGCCCTCTGGCTGCGCTCTGCGTATGAAGTAATCAGCCAGACCGGCCCCGGATATTTCGATTCCCTTACCGGACTGATTTTCTTCCTCGTTATCGGAAAATGGCTGCAGGAACGCACATGGGATGCCATTCGCTTCGATCGCGATGCCGCCCGCTTTTTCCCCCTTTCAACCCGTGTCATACGCGACGGGGTCAATAAAGCCATCCGTGTATTTGATCTAGAAGCCGGAGACCGCGTGGCAGTGCGCAACCAGGAACTGATTCCCGGCGACGGCATTCTCATGTCGCACAATGCACTCATAGATTACAGCTATGTGAGCGGTGAAGCTGAACCGGTTTACAAGGTAGCCGGTGAGATGCTGTATGCCGGCGGGCGCGCCGTGGAAGGTGCCTTGGAAATGGAAGTGGTAAGACCTTTCACCGAAAGCCGCCTGCGCCAGATGTGGAGCAATGCCGCCCGCAAAGGAGAACCGCTCGGTGCCGTGAGCATTTTCGCCAACAAGGTGAGCAAATGGTTTACCCTCGGAACGGTACTGCTGGCTGCCATCGCCTTTCTTTTCTGGCTTCCACGTGATCTCTCCACGGCCATGTTTGCGGCTACCGCTGTATTGATGGTGGCATGTCCTTGCGCCCTGGCCATCGCTACGCCTTTTGCACTCAGCAATGCAACCCGCATTCTGGGCCGCAACGGTTTCTATCTCCGCAACCCGGAAGTGGTGGAGACCCTGGCCGGCATCAACCACATCGTTTTTGACAAAACAGGAACGCTGACCAATCCGGCGCAAACTGAAATCAGTTGGATGCATGTGCTGCAAAAGCCTGAAGTAAAGGCTTTCGCTGCAGCAGCTGCCGCGCAGTCCACGCATCCATACAGCGCAGCCCTTTGCCGTGAATTGGCTGTATCAGCATTACCCAAACCAGATAGCTTTCATGAGAAACCGGGGATGGGGCTGGAAGCTAGGTTCGGAGCGCATGTGCTTCGGATCGGCCGCATGGAATGGGTGCTGCCCAATCTTCCCGGCAACAAACCGAACGAAAATGTCCATGGCAATGCGGTAGGCATCAGCCTCGACGGCAGCCTGGCAGGAAGCTTCCTCACCCACAATCCTTTGCGTGCTGAAGTGCCGGCTGTATTGCAATCCTTGCAACCGTCTTACCGATTGTCTCTGCTTTCAGGCGACAGCGACAAAGACCTCCGTCAGCTGGAACTGCAATTGACGGGGGTATTCGAATCGCTCCGCTTCCGCCACGACCCGGCCTCCAAGGTTGCTTATATCCGCGAACTGGAAGAGAAAGGCCGCAAGGTGATGATGATCGGCGACGGCCTCAACGACGCAGGCGCACTGAAAGCCGGACATGCAGGCGTGGTGCTGGCACAGGATGTGACCCAGTTTACACCCGCATCATCCGCCATATTGTTGCACAGCGACCTGCATCGTTTCCCCGTTTTCATGCGCTTTGCTGCCCAAACGGCAAGAGCATCGCGCGAGAGTTTTTACTTCAGCCTGTTGTACAATGCCATCGGCCTTTGGTTTGCTGCCAGCGGCCAGTTGTCGCCGCTTTTTGCTGCTGTGCTGATGCCGGTAAGCAGCATATCAGTAGCGCTTTTCGCCGTGTACCGCACCCGCCTCTTTGCCAGAAAGGAATCCCTCTTGTGAATATTATACCACTCCTCATACTCTGCAGTCTCAGCCTCGGCCTGCTCTTCCTGATGGTCTTCATCTGGTGGGTGAAATCGGGCCAGGGCGAAGACC
>Ga0209990_10000731_pt1 | contig 31371 bp, 30 predicted proteins | sample NOAtaG_6_FD_187304 | JGI IMG/M metagenome (GOLD analysis project Ga0209990, IMG submission 187304) | Freshwater lake microbial communities from Lake Erie, under a cyanobacterial bloom - NOAA_Erie_Diel5S_2200h metaG (SPAdes) (version 2) | ecosystem: Environmental > Aquatic > Freshwater > Lake ...
ACCGTATCCATAAAACCTGTTTACAAATCCGTGAGCTAGATCAACGCAATGGCAAACAGAGACAATTTCTATTACTAACCGCAACGCCTTGGAATAATCGCCGCGAAGATATTTACAACATCCTCAGCCCATTCTTAACCCGTCTGGAGGGCTTTAAGGAGGTCGGCTTTCCCCCTGAAGTCTCCCACTGGTTTGAAAGTCGTGAAAGTGGGGTCGAAAATTTCACCGATCGCACTGACCTATTTCGCCGCGTCTATAAGCAACTCTTTTTGCAACGGACTCGCCAGATGCTGCGCGAAGCAAGCCCAGAAATGAATGTCTATGCTAAACGTCTTGCCGAATGGCTACCTGTCCAATTTGAACCAAGTACCGAGCAAGCCCTAGAGCAAATCTTCACTCAGTTTGAAACGAATCTCTATATCCCCTTTGCTGACCCATTGCGCTATTTCACAGGTACAGCCGAACAGCGATCGCTACTAAAAAACCAAAGGCGATTCTTCCTGCAACGCGCCGAATCGAGTATGTACGCCCTACGCCGCACCATTGTTAACTTCAGGATGCGAATTGACTTAATGCGATCGCGCTTAGCAGAAATAACACCCGATGCTGAGGGATTAAACAACTTTCTCCTTGAACATTACGGCTTTAGCAAACCAGTCCAGACCAAAATTGAACTTGACTATGAGGCTGATTTCTTTATGGAAGATGAAGACTATGAAGAAGAAGAAGAGGATGAAAATACCGATCCTGAAACCAGCAAAGAAACTAAGCGTCAACAGCTTCGCACCCAAATCAATAAAGCCACTGATGCTCTCATCGATCATCCTGAAAAAGCCAAACAAATCTATGATCTGATGCTCGCCGCCTGTGAACAGGATTTAGTACAGATGGAGCAGATCCAAAACTTGCTTGCCGATGAATTTCTCAAAGACCACAAACGCGAACAGGTAACACAGCAAGTTAAAACCTTAATTAGCCAAGGCAAAAAAGTATTATTAATTTCTACCTTTTCCGATACTGTCCTTGATTACTATCTACATATGTCTAGGGACAGTACGATCGCTAGTCAAGGCATCGGCATGGCGATCGGTTCCACAAAATCCTACTTCCCAGAAAATGCGAAAAGAAATTTAAACTTTGCCCCACACAATTTCATCAAGAATAACCGCCAAACCAACGGTATCAAACGTCAACAGCTATTTCGACTCTTTGCCCCTGTCGCCTCTTGCAAAAATCCTAGCGATCGCCCCAGTCCATCCGATGAAGTCATGGTGCTAATTGGCTCAGAGACACTCTCAGTCGGTCAAAACCTCCAAGATGCAGATTATTTAATCAACATCGACTTACCTTGGAATCCAATGACCCTAGAGCAACGTATTGGACGGATTGACAGACCTAAGCAGCACAAAGCCGAAAACATTGTGATTTACTACGCCAACAGTGAAAGTCAGCTATTAAGGCAAGCAAGCCGCCTCAAAAATCTCAATAAAAAACTCGTTGGCGATCTGGCAAATCCAGATGGTGAAATTTCTAATGTCACAGATGCAAATGCTCTGGGCGCTTCAGTTTATGGTGACACCCTTTTTGACGATCCGATCTTGCCAGGATATGTAGATTTCATTCAAAGTCTTGCCAAGTCTCGAAACATGGAGCATATCAATCTACAAGAGGAGGTCTATCGTCAGCAAGAAAATTCTCATGACTTATATACTCATCAAGAAATTTTGTATGCCGAAGACTTGAGTAAAAAAATTGCTGAACTAGGTAAAGACTATCAAGCCAATGCGATCGCCTTGGGAACAAGTGGCAACAAGAAAACCGAACCAACGGCTTTAGCAGCTTTAACAGTCGAATATTTTGACCCCAATGGCGCAGTAATTACTGAACAAGAACAGCATATTTTCTGGAACGATCAAACAGGTGAGCGTGATGCCTATGGGGTAGCGATCGCCACTGCCTTTAATACTCCTGAAATCAGCGAAGTAATTGCTGCTAATCGGTTACTCACATCAGCAAACAATCTTTATAAACAACTAACAAAACTCAAGCAGCACCTATCAAGCGACTTAGCCCAAGTTGATACCATCGCCAATATCAACGTGAATTCTGAACGACTCAACAAGATTAAAAAGCGCGTTGCCATGTTGTCTAGCTTCCCGAAAGGTATATCTCGTCAAGATGTAACTGAAACGCTCAAGAAAATTAATTCCTGTAAACATTCAAAGCTAGTTCAAAAATTACTCAAGGACTACACGACTGGGGAAAAGTCAAAACTTGATAATGATGCCTTTGTTTCCCAACTAGTAGCGGATACTGACAAACTGAATTTATTAGCGATCGATAATGCCCAAGCTGCAAGCTTACAAGTATCCCTAGAAGCTCTTCTTCTACGACTCTGATGTAGCTATTACACCTGCTAAACCCTCTGGAACTAGTCTTAAATGCTGGTTTTTTATTTCTGCCAATGACAGCCATCTTGCTGTAAATTTTGTTTTTATAGAATCTTCGTAACAAGTTAGCTCTTCTTTTTCATACCAAGATTTATCTACAAATTCAGCGTCATAGACAAACACAACTTCATGTCCTTGTTTACCTTCGTAGACAAATATATTCTCGATTACCTTAATCAGGCGCAGCTTCTCTACTTCGATAGATATCTCCTCATTAATTTCACGCAACATCGCTTCTTGGCTACTTTCTCCAAACTCGATTCCTCCACCTAATGGACGGCAAAAATAGTCTTGCTTGATCGAGTCAAAGCATTCCGATACTAAAATTTTGTTGTCTTTACGGAATAAGCAAATGGAAATCGGTCTGATGCATTGAGGCTTATCCATGGGTCTAAATTTTAGTATTTGTGATGCCGATCGCAAATTACCACGATTAAGATCACAGGAACAAGAACTTGCGATCACAGTCCTAGTATTTATAAAAAGCGATACTCAATGCTATAAAAAAACTTTTGACATTCCACCAATTATGATTCTCAATTCCCTGAGTGATACTCGCTCCATTGAAGTTATGACCATCGCTGGTAGAGAGCGCGGGATTGTCTTCTTAGGAAAAACTTTTGTCGCTGATAAATCCTATGACACCTTAGACCATGCGATCGCTGCTACTAAGAAAGATATAGACCTAGGTGTTGCTGTAGTCATCACACCTGATGCAGATCAATTTCGAGTTTGGATATTAGTACCAGATCAAATGAGGCTTCAAGCTGCTTAGTCAGTCAACATCAAAAAAGGGCTATACCCCTTTTTGTTAGGACAAAATTAAAAAGACAAAAGAGAGTTGCGCTGCAACTCTCTTTTGTCTTTTTAAGTGGCTATAGCAAGAGAAAAAGCAGAGGCAATATAAAAAATGGTCGCTACTTTTTTGTTCTTGCTATGTAGAGGCGATCATGTTAGATTGTTTGAATATCGTACTTTATTCAAAAATAGGCTTATGGAAAGTGACGATCCGTATCAAAGTAGATTTAGGCAATTCAGAGATAGTAAGCGCCATCAATTCTCGCCAAATATACAATTGCCGACCAATCAGGTCGTAGTGAATATTGGCGCATGGACAAAAGAACAGGTTAGTAATCTTGCCGAAAGTGTTAGAGATATTCATCTTCCCGATATGAGCACTAAATTAGAATTGCCGTTGCAAAATTGTTCTGTCCCTGCGGGGTTCCCTTCTCCTGCGGAAGACTATGTGGAACATAAGCTCGATCTTAATAGTTATTTGGTGACTCATCCTGCGGCAACCTTCTTTGTGAGAACTTCAGGGAATTCGATGACTGGAGCACATATTCATGATGGAGATCTACTGATTGTCGATCGCTCTCTTGAAGCTACCCACGGCGATATCGTAATCGCTGTAGTACAGGGAGAAATAACTGTCAAACGCTTACATTATCAAAGAGGCGAAGTTGCACTAGTTCCTGAGAACGACGGCTACAAGACGATTTTCATTAACGAACATTTCGAACTACATATTTGGGGAGTTGTCACTAATGTTATCCACAGTATTAGACCGAAAAGCCGAAAAAAGATTCGCTCTGGTAGATTGCAATAACTTTTACGTTTCCTGCGAACGTTTATTTAATCCTGCACTCATGGGAAAACCTGTGGTAGTCCTATCAAATAATGATGGTTGTGTCGTGGCGCGATCGCAGGAAGTCAAAGATCTCGGTATCAAGATGGGCATACCTGTCTTCCGAATCTACGAACTCATCAAGCGCTACGATGTTCAGGTCTATTCCTCTAACTACAGTCTTTATGGCGATTTGTCGGGTAGAGTCATGTCTACATTGGCTTACTTTGCTCCCGACGTGGAAATCTACTCAATTGATGAAGCCTTTATCGATTTATCAGGATTTCGATATCGTGACTTGACGGAATATGGCAATGAAATCCGTCAAAGAGTGCTGCAATGGGTGGGCATTCCAGTTTCAGTAGGAATTGCCCCGACTAAAACCTTAGCAAAGTTAGCCAATTTGATTGCTAAGAAATCTAGCTCAGGTGTTTTCGATCTTAGTGTTTATCCATCTATGGATGAAATCTTATCTCAGGTGGATGTTGGCGATATTTGGGGTATTGGCTTCAAATATGCTACTTGGCTGAGAGACAAAGGCATCAATACAGCATTGCAATTAAAAAATGCCGATGAAAGCCTGATTCGCGCCAAGATGGGTATCGTTGGGGTCAAATTGCAATTAGAGCTAAGAGGTGAATCTTGTTTAGCGATGGAGTTACTTGATAATCCCAAAAAAGGAACTTGTGTCTCTCGCTCTTTTCCGCAGTCAATAGATACGCTGCCCGAACTAAAAGAAGCGATCGCCTCTTTTACCCATCGAGCCGCTGAGAAGCTACGACGGCAAAAACAATCCGCCAGTGTGATCACTGTTTTTGCGAGAACTAGTCCTTTTCGAGATAATTTCTACTCAAATAGCGCCACCGCAGAATTAGATTTATCAACTAACTACACGATTGAACTATCCCGTGTTGCGGCTCAGCTAACTGAAAGTATCTATCGCAAAGGACAAAATTTTAAAAAAGCTGGTGTGATCATGACAGGGCTTGTATCTGAGAAACAAGTCCAAGGCAATCTTTTTGATGTTAGTAACGATGAGGAAAAAATGCGATCGCGCAATCTGATGAGTGTGATGGATACGATCAATGAAATATATGGCAGAGATACTTTGCGGTTTGCGTCCACTGGAGTGATTCAAGTCTGGAAAACCAAATCTGAACAGCGATCGCCAAAATACACAACCTGTTGGCAAGATCTACTCGAAGTTTCATAAAAAAAGAGGCGGTGCTAAGCACCGCCTCTTTTTTTATGCTAACAATTTCTCAACTGCGGCAATTACATCCTCAGGTTGAGGAATTGTCAGATTTTCCAATCCACCATTGTAGGGAGTTGGTACATCAAGCGCGGCAAGACGTACAATTGGCGCATCAAGCTCATCAAAATAGCTATCATTAATCGAAGCAATGATCTCTGAACCAATGCTGGCGCAGCGCATTCCTTCTTCAACAATCACAATGCGATGAGTTTTGCGCAACGAGGTGACAATGGTTTCCATGTCCAAAGGCTTGAGTGAAATCAAGTCAATCACTTCAGGATCGTAACCTCTATCAACTAAAGTCTCGACTGCTTTGAGTACATGGTAACGCATCCTTGAATAGGTCAGGATCGTCACATCATTACCTTCGCGTACGATTTCCGCTTTGTCGAGAGGCAACAAATATTCTTCGTCGGGGATATCTTCCTTGAGGTTGTACAGCAACACATGCTCAAAGAAAAGGATCGGATTATCATTACGAATTGCTGACTTCAGCAAGCCTTTGGCGTTGTAAGGAGTGGAGCAAGCCACCATTTTAATGCCTGGCACAGCTTGAAAGTAGGTTTCGAGACGCTGTGAATGCTCTGCGCCAAGGTTGCGACCAACACCACCAGGACCACGAATAACGATGGGGATTTTGAAATTACCGCCAGAGGTATAGCGCAACATCCCTGCATTATTCGAGATTTGGTTAAAGGCGAGTAGCAAGAAGCCCATGTTCATGCCTTCGATGATCGGGCGTAAGCCTGTCATTGCTGAGCCGATCGCCATACCTGTAAAGCTATTTTCTGCGATCGGGGTGTCGAGTAGGCGTAAGTCACCGTATTTCTTGTAAAGGTCTTTGGTTACTTTGTAGGAGCCGCCATAATGCCCCACGTCTTCGCCTAAAACATAAACGGCTGGATCGCGCTCCATTTCCTCATCGATCGCTTCTCTGAGGGCGTTGAAAAAAGTAACCTCTGCCATATAAATCTGTGATTGTGTCTATGATTATGTAAACAAGTCTGAAGCGATTATATCTTTTGGGGTGCGACAATACACAATCTTGCTTATTGACTCTAGATTCATACTAAAAAATGACTAGCAACATTAACAACAATTTTTAAGAATCTGACGTTAATTAAAGAGAAATGGTTTGACAGCCAGACGTACACGCTTTAGCTCATTTTCGTTATGTCTAAGAAGGTGATGCTCAACAAACTTATTTACTCTCATAGTTCCATGTCGCCAAGAATCAAGCTATTCACAAGATCGCCATTTATAGGTATCTCACCAAGCATCCTAATCAAAGTTGGCTCTAAGTGACTTTTGCGATCGAGTACAAAGGTGTTTTCGTTAGGGTAACCGCACACGTTTATGAATAAATAATGAAGGCTAAGGTGAGACTATGTTTAAGGCGTTAAGTATATCCTTGAGATAGTTGTCATCCCAGCCAGCTTTAAGTCGTTTAGTCTTGACTCCGACCTTAGTTTTTTTGTCACAGGAAAGTAAATTTAAGCCAACATGACGAATAACAGCTAAGTTTTCAGCAGTATAGCCTCGACAACATTGAGAAGCATCTTCATCAAAAGCAACATCAAGAATCCAATGTAGTTGATTTTCAATACTCCAATGACTTCTAATAGATTGAGAGAACCTGTGAACATCACTCTCAATACTCAGAATATAATATCGCTGTTGGATAGAAACTACGCCATTGACACTACGTTCTGATTCAACCATGCCAATACTTTTTAACCCTGTCCATTTCTCTGCGCCAATGAGAAATTCTGTATTACTCATAGTCCAATAGGATCTCTTCTCAATGCGCCCATGCCCTTTTTCTACTGTTGAATGGAATTGATGTTCGATATTATGGAATTTCTGTGCGCGAGCAGAGCTGAATAATTGACTTACATCATCATGGAGGTTACCTTGATTTCCTTTTAGCGCTAATACATAATCTGCACCTTGTTCAATGATTGTTGTGGCGATTTCGGTCTGACATCCCATTGCGTCTATGCTGACCAAACAACCTCGAATTGCCAACATTTCTAGCAATGGTGGGATAGCGGTTATTTCATTTGATTTCTCACTAACTTTTTTCTGTCCCAGAACCAAATGCTGCGTTGCCGACCAAACACTCACCATATGAATTAGGCTACGGGAGTTGCCTGCTTCCTTTGCTCCTCTCAACGTTTTGCCATCAATATTAATCAATTCTCCGTCTGTTGTTTTATGGACTGCTTCCATCCATCCTATAAAACATTTTTGCAGTTCTGATGGGTTCAGTCGAGCAAATATTCTCTCAAATGTATCTGCTGATGGTATTCCATTTTCTAATTCTAAAAATGTCTTTAACCATTTTTCCTTGGATTTTCCATATTCTGCTATTGCTGTAAAATCATTTGCTCCGCTTATTGTTCCACATATGCTGATTACCAATATGTCTAATAGCTTATGTTCGATACTATGTGCTGCTCTGGGTCTCGCAAGTTGCCAAAATGTGTCTCAATTAATGCGACTGGGCTGATTGTAGAAGACATGGCACTTTTTTGCTTTTAATTTATATTGGTCATTTTACTTTGCCTTCTTTGTTTCGTTATTTATTCATGAACGTGTGCGGTTGCCCTAGAACTTCTACGATATTTGTACTCCGTTGAGTCTATTTGCTATGTTTCCAATTTGCTTCACACCTACAGCCGACACAGACATTCCTAGCAGTCTAGCCGTACTGTAAATACTTGCTTCAACTGCTCTACCAAGTCTTAGAGAAGCTTCAGTATAAAAACCATATTCTAAAAGTGCTTGTGATCTTTTTAGCTCGCGGTAAACTGATTCATCCAACTCTTTTGCTTGATTTACAACACTTTGGAGGAATTGCATCTCTTCTTGCAAGTTTTCAGGCATAAACTTTTGCAATTCGCTCGTAAAAAACTTCTCTTTCTTCCAAAATAAACTCCATAAAGAGAGGTTGCTTTTTGGCAAAATCCCAAGGTAAAACTGTCCAGCCAGCAGATTCCAACACATTTATAAAATAAGTTGACGATTTATTATCTTCACTTTTTTCTAACAACATAACCAGATCATCAACTTTGTTCTCCAACAAAGCTCTAATCATCCATGCATCTGCTATTAGCTGTCTAGCCCGATTGTTTTTGTATTGGAGATCGAACGCAAAAAGTACTTGAATAGCTACAACTCTGCCCACGAATCTTAAGCTCTTTGCGAATTTCTATTTTCTTCGTTGTATATTTCATATACCCATTTCCTCACTTTGTAATTCAGAGTAGGCAAAAAGTCTAATGAGATAAAAAATTATGAATTCACTTTTTAAAATTTTTCTGTAACTACTATAGCAGTCTTGAATAGGAGTTTCACAAAAAATCTTGGTCATAAATTTTTAAGGCAATACCACGACTGAACTAAAATATCATTCACATAGAAGTGTTAATAACTATGCTTTTAGAAGACTATTTCGATTTTCTAAGCCCAGATGACATCCGCATCAAAGGTCATCGTATTGGCATCCAAGATGTCATCAAATACTATTTAAGCGGCTATAGTCCCGAAGAAATTTTAGAAGAATTGCCAAACTTGAATCTAGAAAAAATCTATGCCGCAATTACCTATTACTGGGGTAATCGAGTTCAAATTGATGAATATATTTTCCGCTTAGAGCAGTCACAAGAACAGCACTATCAAGAATGGCTAAAGAAAGAACATTCAGAAGTAATCGCAAGATTGCGATCGCATCTCAATGAATATTTGCTGCGATCGCAATATCTAATTAATTGATAATTAAATTCACCAAAGTACGCACCGCAAAACCAGTGCCACCAGCATTGTTATAGCCAGACTCGCGCTCAGTCCAGACTGGTCCCGCCACATCAAGGTGCGCCCACGCCTTAGTCTTTTCCACAAATTGCTTCAAAAATAAAGCACCCGTAATCGCACCACCCGCACGCGAACCCGTATTTTTGAAATCGGCAACCACAGACTTCAATTGATCGAAATAGGGATCTTCAAGGGGCATCCGCCAGAATTTTTCACCAGCATCTTTTGCGGCTTTAGCGATCGCCTCGGCAAAATCATCATCAATCGACCACATCCCTCCAATATCCTCGCCCAAGGCGACCACACAAGCACCTGTCAGCGTCGCCAGATCGACGATCGCATCGACACCCAACTTATCGGCATAGACCAGCGCATCCGCAAGGGTCAAGCGACCTTCAGCATCAGTATTATTCACCTCAATGGTTTTGCCATTAGAAGCCGTAAGGATATCCCCTGGACGCATCGCACTGCCATTGACCATGTTTTCGCAAGTAGCGACGATGAAATGTACTTCGATGTCGGTAGGTTGTAGCTGCGCGATCACCTTAGCTGCGCCCAGGGCTGCCGCCGAGCCGCCCATGTCAGTTTTCATTAGTTCGATGCTACTACCCACACCAGTTTTTAGATTCAAACCACCAGAGTCAAAGGTCAAGCCTTTGCCCACGATCGCCAATTTGCGCTTCGGCGTACCGTTGCTGTAGGTGAGATGAATGAACTTAGGCGGAATATCTGAGGCTCTTGCCACACCGAGAAATGCACCCATGCCCATAGCTTCGCATTCAGCTTGTTCAAGGATTTTAGCAGTGAAATGCTCAGATTCAGAAGCGATCGCTACCGCAGTTTCTGCCAATGTAATCGGGGTAACAATATTTGCTGGCGCAGATACTAACTCTCTCGCCAAAATTACACCATCAACAATCTGCTGCGCCTTAGCGATCGCAGGATTTGCTAATTCAGGATCAGTTTCTAAAACCTCCACTTGATCGAGGAATTGCGGATTGGCATTTTTGGATTTAAAGCGTTTGTCTTGATGGGCTGCAAGCAATACACCCTCTGCGATCGCTTGAGCCGTCAAATTCACATCTTGGTTATAGGTAGGAAAAGAAAGTGCCAGCTTTTTCACCTTCTCCTTATTAGCCCATTTCACCGCCGATGCAGCAGCTTTACGCCAAACATCAGTATTAGCCTTAGCGGGATCGCCCATGCCGATCAAAATCACTTTACGGATCGCATAGTCAATCCCGACACGCCCACCAACAGATGCGCCAATTTCCCCCGTAAATTCTGACTCAGTAATTAAATCAGTCAAAGTACAAGCTAAAACCTGAATATCTAAGTTTTTCAGTGATTGAGATAGTTGTAGAGTTGGCTTGGCTGGATTTTCTGATTGCTCATTGCTAGATTTTGGACTAGCAAAAACAGCGATCGCAAGAGCATCACCATGCCAAGCCTGCGGAGCAGTTACTGAGGGAAAAATATTCATTTTTGGATACAGTCTGTAAATTTTGTCGCGACGTTACACTTTAATATTAACGCCAGTTAGACGAATACGAAAAAAGGTGGTTTTATAGACGTAAAAGGTTTGCTTAGGATATAAAATCCCAAATAAAAATTGAGGCGCAAAGCGCCTCAATTTTTATTTGGGGTTTTGATTTGTCCTAGCATAAATATTAAAAGCTATAGAAATCAGGGCAAAGCACCCTACCAAATTTCTAGGTTTGTACTACAATCTGTAAGGCAAACATACAGCGCTTCCTCTTCATTTTGACCCGATAGCATGATGATTGTTACATGTGAGCTATCCGAAGATGACCACAATAAGGTATGTTAGCTGCTATTTTAAAGACGAATAAGAGACGGTCTGAATTATGCGAATTTACTCCAGTTGGTTGACGCTTGGTGCGAGTTTATCGCTTCTGATTCCAGCTTGGACAGCCAATGCTCAAGAATTTACCATGCCTCTAAAACCTTATACAAAGGTTGTCCTAGAGCCTGACAGTTCGATAAAAGCTACTTCATTAATTGATGAAGTAACTACCCCAAAAAAGGTGCAGCCACTCAAACCCAAACCTGAGTTAGTTAGTAATCAGCAACCTATTCTCCAAGACATTCAGGTAGTGATTGCGGCTTTACCGAAAGCCGATGTTTCAGAATCATCTAAATTGCCTGCCTTAGAAACTACTATCCTTCTGGACAGTCAGCGATCGCAACCTGAAAAAGTCAGCTCTTCTACTGAACCTGCCAGAGTAATTCCTAGCGCCGCAGCCTCTACCTCAGGTCAACTTGATCCCGCACAGACACTAGTTGTCCCAACGACACCCAGCCAAGTTAGATTAGATATCACTAAGCCAGTCACCCTAGCCGAAATTCTTGAACTAGTTGAAAAAACTAACTCAGATGCAATTCTCGCCAGAATTGCGATCAATCGCGCTCGTGCTGTATTGCAAGAATCCGAAGCAGGGCGATCGCCTACTGTTACAGGGACGGTACAGTACAACTACACTGACTCGGCTCAAATACGCTTAAACAGCATAAATAACAATATCCCATCAGGTAAAACAACTAATAATCCACTAAATGCCACGATTGGCATTGATTACAACATATTTGACTCAGGCTCTAAGGAGTCTACGGTTCGGATCGCCGAAAACAACCTCCGCATCGCTGAAGCCGATCTCAGTCGTATCAGACAAAATATTCGTTTGGGCATCGTCACAGCCTATTACAACTTACAGAATGCTGACGAAACAATTCGCATTCAACGCAAAGCTGTTGAAAATTCAGAAAGAAGCTTAAAAGATACCAAGGCTAGAGAAAGAGCAGGCGTTGGCACAAAGTTTGATGTGTTGCAATCTGAAGTTCAGCTTGCTAATTCTAAGCAAGATTTGCTCAATGCAGAGGCAGCGCAATTGGTGGCAAGACGTGAGTTATCTCGACAGCTAAATTATCCTTCCATTGTCGAAATCACGGCGGCGGATAAAATCGCACCCGTACCTGAATGGAAATTGCCAGTTGAAGAAACCATTATATTAGCTGTACGCAATCGTGCCGAGCTAGATATTCGCAAATTAGAGCGTGAAGTTGCTCGCGATCGCGCTAATAATTCTCTAGCAAGAATAGGACCTCAAATTAATTTGTTTGGGAACTTTAATACTGCTTCTGAATTTACCAGTGGCGGCGGTATCGGTGTTGGTTATCAAATTGGGGCAACTCTAAATTGGAACCTCTTTGATGGAGGTAGAGCCGACGCACAAGTAAATCAATTTAAAGCCGATCAAGCGATCGCGGAAGCTCGCTTTGAGCAAGATGCTCGTCAAGCTCGTTATGATGTGGAAGAGTCATATATCAATCAGCAATCGCGCCTTAAGCAAATTGACACGGCTACTAAAGCTGTCGAACAAGCTCAAGAAGCCTTGCGTTTGGCTCGTCTACGGCTTGATGCAGGTGTTGGAACTCAGCTTGAGGTAATTACGGCTGAGTCTGATTTAACTCGTGCTGATGTTAATCGTGTACAGGCAATCATTGGGTACAACCAGTCCCGAGCTAATCTTGAACGAGCTGTAAGTGGTTTATAAATATACCAAAGCCAAAATGGGAGGACGCAAAGTGTCCTCCCATTTTGGTCTTGGTATATTTAAAGTACAAGACAAAACTAAGGATTAACTATGGTGTCCGCTACAGATGGATTTATTTATGTTTCTGCTCTCTTCATCATTATTATTTGGGTTATCCTTAGCCTTCAATCAAGTATTAAAAAGCTTGAGCAAAAGATAAAGCGTATGCATCTTTCTCTAAGCTTGCTATTAAATCGGATGGAGATTGAAGTTCCATCTCTAATCTCAGATCAAGTTAAACAGCTTGCACTAGATCCCTATCGCAAGATAGAAGCCATAAAACTCTATAGAGGAGAAACTGGCGCAAGTCTTTTGGAAGCAAAAGAAGCCATAGAAGAGTTTATCTTGCAGAATCAAGAGAAATGGAGATAATACCAAAACACAAAATGGCGTAGCCATTTTGTGTTTTTAAAACCCTTACAGGGTTTGTTTTTTAATTCACAGAAGTGTAGTCACACTTTTGTGAATTGGTATAAAAGAATAAGTTAGGACTTACGCAAGACTAACGAATTTACTGGATTTCGGGTAGATGTGACGGGGGCAAAGCCCTCACCACATCTACCAAATGCGTAAGTCACATCATTCCAGAAGTCTAGTGGGCAAGCCATCAATGCTTTGCTGATTGTTTTTTTGCCAATATTTATAGACACCTTCTTCACCTTGTTTCTCTGCCCATTCTTTTAATACTTGGCGATCGCCTGAAAATTCATAAAAGGGAACTGCAAAACCACAGGATGTTTGGACAGATTCCACTTTGACCCGCACGATTTGGCGAGTACCTGCGATCGTAGGAAATAGAGATAGATATTCTTGCCATGCCGCATCTCTAGGACGGATTGGTTCGCCTTGACCATAGAGACGCAGGATTAAGGGCTTCTCAGTGAAACTACATAGCATGACAGTAATTCGGCTATTTTCGAGGAGATGGGCGGCGGTTTCGTTACCACTTCCTGTGAGATCAAGATAGGCGATTTCGGACTCATTAATTACGCGCAACGCATCCATTCCTTTTGGCGACAGGTTCACACGTCCATCATTAGGCGCACTTGCCACAAAAAAAATATGCTGAGCTTCGATGAAGTTCTGTAGTTCGGTCGTCAGGCGATCGTAAAATTTTGCCATCCGTTTAACTTTCCAATCTTTGCGAAGTATATTTCTAACTAGTAGGACTTACACAAAAGAACGAGCCGTAGGGGCAATTCATGAATTGCCCCTACGGCAAAATGAGTCTTTCAGGGCGTTTTTGCGTAAGTCCTAACTAGATAAACCCATAGGGTTTTGCCCCGCAGGGGCGCAACCCTATGGGTTTACTTATTCGTGAGTATTTTCAATAACTCATCGTTAAGCATTGTATAGCCTTGGCTATTGAGATGCAGAATATCTCGACTATAGATTTGGCGAACCTTACCACGCTCATCCGCTAGGAGTGTCGCTGCGTCTAGAATAATAACCCGATCGCTCTTGAGTGATTTGATAAATTGATTAATCTCAATAATCGCGCGATCTGCTTCTTCTGGCCAATAAGCTCGAACTGATTGAGATAACTCACTAGTCGGGAAAATCGTAGTGAGAATGACGGTTGCTTTTAGTTCTTGGGTTAATCTATCAACAATTTTTTGAATATTTTGTTTGCAATTATTGATTATATTTCGTGATTTATCTGGTAATTCGACAAAATCCCTCAGGTCATTCACACCAACTTGGACGACTACGATTTGAGGTGATAAGGAAGCGACATGAGCAGATAATCTTCCTAATACTTGGTTAGTAGTTTGTCCATTGATGCCACGATTGATAAATTCAAAGGGAATATTGGCGATCGCTGGCCAAGCCACCGCACGGGAGTCTCCAAAAAACACGACTAAGGGTTTGTTTAGATCGCGTTTTGACAGATCGGGATTGATGGGGTAGGTGCTCAATGCGTAGGGATCTGAGCCGAGGGATTCAGTCATGCTATTGCTGGGAGTACGATTATCCAGCAACCAAAAATTTAGCCCCAAATATCCACAGAGCAAAATAACAATGGTTGCTATGGCGAAGTAGATTTTGTTCATATAAGCTATCAATAGAAAAATCGGCGCAATGCGCCGATTTTTCTATTGATCTAGAGATTAAAAATATTTCTCGACAAATTGGCGAATGCGATCGCAGCCTTCGCGAATCGTGCCTAAATCCGTAGCATAGGAGAGACGAATACAATCGTCTAAACCAAAAGCAATCCCTGGAATGACAGCAACTTTCTGATCCTCTAATAATTTGTCACAAAATTCTAGAGAAGGAATGTTAAAAGCTTCGATGCTAGGGAAGAGATAAAACGCTCCGTCAGGCTTGGGACAGGTAAGCCCTCGAATCGCAGTCAATAGGTCATACATGACATCGCGACGTTCTGCAAAAGCTTTGCGCATCACTTCGACACAGTCTTGGGAGTCATTGAGGGCTGTAACTGCGCCATACTGAGCAAAGGTGCAAATATTCGAGGTGCTATGTCCTTGGATCATCGTAGTCGCCTTGATGATTTCGGTTGCGCCAGCCAAATAGCCAACTCGCCAACCCGTCATTGAGTAAGCCTTAGCAAAACCGCTACTGATCAAAGTGCGATCGTACATCGACTGACTCACTGCCGCGATACTTAAATGGGTAGCCCCATCGTAAAGAATCTTTTCGTAAATCTCATCGGAAACGATATAAACATGGGGATGTCGGTCTAGGACTTCGGCTAGAGCCTTAATTTCCGCAGGCGAGTACACCATGCCTGTGGGATTAGAAGGCGAATTGAGAACAAATAACTTGGTTTTGGGTGTGATGGCTGCTTCTAATTGTTCAGGAGTGATTTTGTAGCCAGTTTCTTCAGTTGTAATCACAAATACTGGTGTCGCCTCAGCAAGCTTTGCCATTTCGGGATAGCTCACCCAAAACGGCACAGGAATAATTACTTCATCCCCTTCGTCAAGGATAGCCATCATCAGGTTATACAGCGAGTGCTTACCACCATTAGTGACGATGATTTGTTCGGGCTTGTAGGTTACGTTATTGTCGCGCAGGAGCTTAGCGGCGATCGCTTGTTTCAGCTCAGGGATACCTGCGGCGGCTGTATAGCGAGTCTTGCCTTGATCGAGTGCGAGTTTGGCAGCAGCCTTGATATGGTCGGGTGTATCAAAGTCTGGTTCGCCAGCACTAAAGCTACAAATATCAATTCCACTAGCCTTCATCGCCTTAGCTTTTGCGTCGATCGCTAGAGTTAAGGAAGGCTGAATATTACGAAGTCTTTTTGCCAGTTGCATTTTTTCTGGAGGAGCGGAGGCATCTTTATGGGATTAGCATCGCATTGTATCAAAGCATACTTGCTAGAGTTTGCTAGATTTTTAACAATTTACGATTTAAACCCAAAAATCCCATCAGTCTGAATCACGGATTACGAGGATTAAAGGATGACACAGATTTTTTCTTGGCACAGCATCATCAAAATCCGCGAAATCTTATAATTAATCCGTCAAATCCGTGATTCAGACTGATTATTGATAAGCACGGATCATTGCTTGTGTGCCTTGTTCAGCCCCTTGTCCGTCATCGAGTTGACTCACTTTTTGGAAATTTTGCAAAGCTAGGGCGATCGCAGGTAGATCTAAAGGAAAATCTAAATTTTGGCGATCGCTAATTTCTTGCACAAGTCTTAAATCTTTAAGCATATGTTTAATTGCAAATCCTGGCTGATAATCACTAGTTGCTACTTTCATGCCGAGATTAGTTAAAGCCCAAGATCCTGCTGCCCCACTACCGCAAACATCGACAATTAATTGCGGATCGAGCCCCATTTTTTTAGCAAATTGCATGGTTTCGCAAAGAGCCAGCATATAGACTGAAACTAGAGTTTGATTGCAGAGCTTTATGGCTTGACCGCTACCGATCGCGCCACAATGTTTAATATTGCTACCCATAGCCTCAAATAGGTATAAACACTCCTGTAAATCTTCGGGATCGCCGCCAACCATAAAAGTTAATGTGCCATTACGTGCTCCCACATCGCCGCCCGACACTGGCGCATCCAAGAATCGTAAACCGTCATGCATTAACGCATTCCCAAAGCTCTTAGCAGCATCACTGCCGATGGTGCTGGTGTCAATAAATAAGGTATTGGCTCTGGCAAAGTGCATCGCGCCGATGTCACCGATGAGTACTTCGGTGACATCAGGGACATCGCCTAGGCAAGAGAACACCACATCTGCTTCTCGGACTGCATCTTCTAAGGACTCAGCTAATGTGCCGCCTACACTTGTAAATGTAGCGATCGTGGGGCGATCTTTAGTGCGATTCCAACCTAGTACTGAATATCCACGTTTGACTAAGTTGGCAGCCATTGCCCCACCCATTACGCCTAAACCAAGAAATGCAATCTTTTGAGTCATGTTTGCAATTTACCAAAACTTTATCAGCCTAATAAATTTACTATAGCGATCGCCCTGATTTTGTCTTGTGGCGATTAAATCCGCTTATATCCAGATGGACATTCTGGGACAGTTTGGAGGATAAACTTGGGAGGACTCTGACGAGTAGGTTTCACGCTCTCACAGATTAGGGCTATGGGATAAGACTCTGAAGGGTCAAGCATTTTGGCAAGATATACCAATCCTGTATAGGATTTCAAGCCGTCTCCCTTGGCGATCGCTGCCAAGCACCGCTATTTATTGGTTTTACACCAGTTCACAGAAGTGTTGTCACACTTCTGTGAACTGGTGTAAAGCCAAACCCTGCAAGGGTTTTAAAAACACAAACTGGCTACGCCAGTTTGTGTTTTGGTATTACATGTCTATTTCTTTGGCGAGAAAAGAGTAGAAAAAATTAATCACAAAGCAAAACCCGTAAAGTTTTGCTCCGCATGAGCAAAACTTTACGGGTTTTAGCACAAGTGCTAAGGAATGCTATTTCGAGAATTGGGAATCCAAAATCCTTTATTGGATTAGCGGTCTAAATCCATGTTTGATCGAGACTTCACCAATTTTGTCCATATTCTCCATGCTGATTTGATTGCGTCCCCAAGAGAAACTAGTATGCCAACCCTCAAACTCTAAAAGCATCGCCTCCGCAAAACAAGCAAAAAGCTGACGGGCAGGAGCTGTCATATTCACGATCTTCATAATCTTCCAATCAATATCGAGACTATGCTCAACGATACCGCCATCAATCACATGAATTCCATCTTCTTGAACAAGAGTAGACATATTCTTCGGATAGCCACCATCAATGAGAACGCAAGGACGCTTGAGAGTAGCTGGATCGATCGCCATTCCCTTTGCCATACTCGCCACCCACACGATAATGTCCGATTGCGGCAGAGCAGCCTCCATATCCATTACCTTACCGCGTCCAAGTTGGGCTTGCAATTCTTGTAAGCGTTCCTGATTCCGAGCAACTAGCAATAATTCTTTGATGTTGGTACGTGTATCTAACCAACGACATACAGCGCTACCAATGTCACCAGTTGCACCACAAACAGTCACCGTGGCTTTAGCCAGATCAATACCAAACTTACGACTTGCCTCTTCGATCTGACGACAGATAATGTAAGCGGTGTGGGTGTTGCCCGTGGTGAAGCGATCAAATTCTAGTTGAATATTCCGCACACTCGACATCTGACTGAGGTTAAAATTCTCAAAAATAATCGAAGAAAATCCACCTAAAGCCGTAATATCCACATCATTTTTTTGAGCAAGCGCCATCGCGTTGAGGATCTTGCGAATGGCGGTTTTAATTTTACTCCCCGCTAACATTTCAGGTAAGAAACAAGATTCTACATATAGCCCTTCGATCTGCTGACCTGTGGCACTCGTAACTTTGATGCGATCGACGATTTGGGGCGGGGCGCTACACCAAAATTCCAAACCTTGATCGGCGTATTCGGGATAGCCTAATTCCCTTGCTACAGACTGAGCGTGTTCAAGACTTGTCAAATGCCCTATAAGACCAAACATCGATTGCAGTTACCAGTTTTTTATTAGCAATTAGCTATTAGCGGTTAGCTTTTAGCTTTTTTATTTAGAATTTTTAGAAATAATTATTTCTTTTTTGAGGATTGTAAAGATGATTAGCTGTTGGCAATTAGCTAAATGCTAACAGCTAACAGCTAATTGCTACTAAGCAGCTACCAAACCCATTGCTGACATTCTCATGATGTCGCGGGTGTTGAAGCCGATTTTGCCTAGACTTTCGCCATATTGAATCATGAAGTCTTCAACCAAAGCTTCTTTTTCCATGCCAAGGACATTGGCATCATTTTCGACTTGGTTGAGCATTTTCCAGACAATAGGCAAGTTTTGCCGATTTGCTTGCTCTAGGGTTGCCTTGGAATCGTCAAAATGATTATGCAACCATTCTTCGCCAAAGTTAAGATGCAAGTATTCGTCTTTGACCACGCCTTCAGTGATCTTGCGTGCAAAAGGATCAGCAACGGGAATATAGATGTTGTAAGCAGCGATCGCAAAGCACTCAATGATGAGTGATTGAATCAACAGACAAGTGACAATATCCCCTGTTGCAAACGCTTTTTGAAAGTTGCCATGCAATTCGGAAAAGAATTTCTCAGCAAAATCCATGTCAGGTGTGACTTTGAGGTTTTTACCACAGGCAATAAAGCCTTTTTTGTGGCGATCCTCCATCTTCGCAAGTCTGGTAAAATCTTCAGTAGATTCGGGCAGTAGCTCCCCTAGTTGGAGATAGTTGCTGTACGCCTCAGCTTCACCTTCAATGACGATCGCATTGATTCGACTGTAGGCATCGCGATAGTTTTCTGTGTAATAGTCAATCGCTACAGCTTCGAGTGTTTGCCCCATGTTTTGCCTCTTTAAATATCCCTGCTCAATAAAAGTTAATCTCTTGCTATTTTATGCTAAGTGGACTATGCAATAAAATTAAAACCCAGAAAGCTATGGTGAAGCTTCGCTCAGACATACGTTATCTAAGTTTTAAGGGACTTACATAAAATAATCGATCTCAAAAAAAATAGAGGCGGGCGTAGCCCGCCTCTATTTTTTTGGTTTTATATGGATCATTTTTTCCTTTGAGTTCCCTAAGTACTTGTACTAAAGAAGTTACCGAAACCCATAAAGTTTCGCCCCTGCGGAGCCAAACTTTATGGGTTTCGGTTTGTAATTAATTTTGCTTGAGTTACTTTCGCATCAAAGCGTTAAACTGAAAACAGTCCCTCAACTCGTGGTTATGGCAAGTTTTCTGTTAGAAGTTGGTACTGAAGAGCTACCTGCTAGCTTTATTGTTGATGCTTTGCGCCAATGGCAAGAGCGCATCCCAAAGAATTTAGATGAGCACCAATTAACTACGAGTAAGGTCAGTGTCTATGGTACGCCTCGCCGTCTTGCCGTATTAATTGAAGGCTTACCAACTCAACAAAGCGATCGCAGTCTAGAAATCAAGGGGCCAGCGATCGGTTCAGCTTTTGTTAATGGCGATCCGCAAGGTGAACCCACAAAGGCTTTATTAGGTTTTGCCAAGTCTAAGGGCATAGATCTCCAAAATATTTTTATTAAAGAAACTGATAAGGGCGCATTTGTCTTTGCTCATCAGCAGATTATCGGTCGCCTGACGAAGGATATTTTGCAAGAACTTGCCCCATCTTGGATTACGGGACTCGAAGGTAAGCGCTTGATGCGTTGGGGCAATGGCGATCTAAAATTTCCCCGTCCGATTCGTTGGTTGGTGTCGTTATTTAATTCCAAGCTTTTACCGATCGCCTTAGAAAATGTCCAAAGCGATCGCATTAGCCAAGGGCATCGTGTCCTGCATCCACGATCGGTAATTATTGACACAGCGATCGATTATGTGGCGACTTTACGCGAAGCCTTTGTATTAGTAGATGGGAAAGAGCGTAAAACACATATTCTCGCGCAGATGAATAGCATTGTGGAATTATTTAGCGGTAAAGCTGAAATTCCTGAAGATTTACTTGAAGAAGTTACTTATCTAGTGGAATTTCCCACAGCGTTAATTGGTGAATTTGAACGGGAATATTTAGAGCTGCCTCAGCCCGTAATCAAAACCGAAATGGTTAGTCATCAGCGCTATTTCCCCGTACATTCGCTCAAAAATCCCGATCAGTTGCTACCACGCTTTATCACCATTTCCAATGGTGATCCCAATAAATCGCGTTTGATTTCGGCGGGAAATGGGCGTGTAATTAGGGCGCGTCTCTCCGATGGCAAGTTTTTCTACGATAGCGATCGCGCGGTACATTTAGAGACTTTCTTGCCACTTTTAGAAAAAGTTACTTTTCAAGCCCAGCTTGGCTCGGTTGCTGAAAAAGTAGAAAGGATTCGGGCGATCGCTAAAGTGGTGATTGCGTCAATCGCGAATTTAGAAACCACAGAAGCAGACAAGGCGATCATCGATCGCACAGCCCTACTCGCCAAAGCCGATCTCGTCACGCAGATGGTTAAGGAATTTCCTGAGCTGCAAGGTCAAATGGGTTATTACTACGCCCTTTCTAGCGAAGAACCTGTTGCTGTGGCGACGGGTATTCGGGAGCATTACCAACCACGCGGCGCTAGTGACTCATTGCCAACTTCTTTGGCAGGGAAGATTATTGCCATTAGCGATCGCATTGATACCCTCGTTGGTATTTTCGGCTTAGGGATTATTCCCACAGGTTCCTCTGACCCATTTGCATTGCGCCGCGCCGCTACTGGAATTGTGCAGATTGCTTGGGAAAGTGATTTTGCCCTCAATTTGCCGAAGTTATTGCAGGAGGCGATCGCTATTTACGCAGCCAAGAATTTGTTGGCGACACCTGCGGAAGCTGTTCTTGAAAATCTTTATAAATGGTTTAAGCAGCGTTACGAAACAATTTTGGCTGATCAAGGGATTGAATACGATCTTGTTAATGCTGTCTCAGGTAATGAGGATCTCGCCTATACCTTGCAAGGCTTGAGCAATCTCACTCGCATCAAGGAACGCGCTCACTTTCTGCAAAAATCTCGCGATGGGGCAACACTCAGTGCCATCTATGAGCCGATTGTTAGAGCTTCTCGACTAGCGGTACAGGGCGACTTGGATAGTATGACCGTTGATGTGACGGCAATTATTAATCCTGAGACTTTGACTGAACCAGCGGAAAGGGATTTATATCAAGCGATCGCCGCTTTGCCCAGTCAGCCTAGTGATGAGCAGTTGATGGCAGGAATTATAGCGATCGCGCCTGTCTTAGCCAAATTCTTTGATGATGTATTAGTCATGGCAGAAGATACATTAGTACGGCAAAATCGCCTGAATCTGCTGGGAATTATCCGCAACTACAGCCGCCAATTAGCTGACTTTAGTGCCATCCTGAAATAAAAAACAAAAAAGGGCGCAATGCGTCCTTTTTTGTTTTTAGTAGCTTGCGATCGCGATAAATCTTTACACACGCCCTGCAATAATAAGTTGACTTAAATTTCAGCAAAATACGGCTAGATCGCAATTCAATGTCAACAACCAACATCCTTCAATACGAGTCAACGATCTGGGCAACGGCGGACTTGCTGCGCGGATCTGGGATTAAAGAGTCGGAATGACCGTCATTTATGATGCCTTTTTTTGCCCTAGTGATGATCGAAAGTCGATTGGTGAGAATGTTTGATGAGCTAAAGGCAGAAATTGGGGCAGAGGCTTTGGCTGATATTCCGCAAGAAGACTTGATCGAGCTAATTCAGAATAAAGGTCAGGGCTATAACAAGTTTATTTTTGAGAAAAATCAAACGCTCAAAGATATTTGTCAGAACGATAAATCTTTTAATATCGATTTTGAGGCGTATTTACGGGGCTTTGATGGCGAAACTAGGGATTTGCTGGGTGTTGATGCGACTGAGGGGGAAAAGTTTCTTGATATTAAGGGTGTGATTGCGAAACTGAATGCCAAAAAAGTTTTGCTTGGCTATACGCAGGAATGGAGCAGTATTGATCTTAAACCGTTTAACAACTCGGAAATTACGACTTTAGAGGAGCATATCAAGAGACGTTGGGCGGATATTTCGGCGGAGACTGCGGGGGAACAGTATACGCCCGATGATGTGATTGGGCTGATTGCGGAAATTATTGCCTCGAATATTGAGGATAGCGATCGCCATTTAAAAATATATGACTGCACTTGTGGCGGTGGGAATTTGCTGTTTGGGGTAGAGGATCGAATTAATGCGAAAGTGCAACGGCTGACTCAGACTTTTGGGCAAGACTGGAATGATGCGTTGTATGCGCTTGCCAAGATTGAGAGTCGGTTTCGGTTGGATTCCAAAATTTTGCATGGCAACACGCTGACGGATGACAAGTTTGACGATGGTGCGTTTGATGTGGTGATTGCCAATCCGCCCTATGGGGTGAGTTGGAAGGGTTACGAAAAAGCAATTAAGGACGATAAGACACAGCGCTTTAAGTATTTGCCTTCAATTTCGGATGGTCAGTTGTTGTTTATGCAGCATTTGATCTCGAAGCTGAGCGATCGCGGTATGGGTGTGGTGGTTCACAATGGCTCAACGCTGTTTAGTGGCGATGCGGGTTCGGCGGAGAGCAATATTCGCAAGTGGATGTTGGATATCGATATTGTGGAGGCGGTGATTCAGTTACCGACGGATGAGTTTTTTAATACGGGTATTTATACTTATCTGTGGGTGTTGAATAAACGCAAGTCGGGCGATCGCCAAGATAAGGTGATGCTGATTAATGCGAGTGAAAAGTTTAAGCCTCTCAAGAAAAATAAAGGCTCGAAGCGCAAGGAAATCGATGAGGTAAGCCGTTTAGAGATTGTGGAAACTTTGGCGCGGTTTGTGGACAATGACTATGCACGAGTGTTTGAGAAGGAGTTTTTCTATTTCAATAAGCAGGGGATTATACTCACGAATATTGATTCGTTGGACTATAAGGAGCAGCCTTTGATGGTGACGACGGATAAGGCTGTTTATAGTTTTGATAGCGATCGCGAGACAATTATCAAACAGTCTGGGGCGAAGCGTGAGGAGTTGGGCTGTGGGAAGTTTGTGGTGAAAGCGGCTTTTAAAAAAGCGTCTAAAACTCAGGCTGAACGGATTGAGATTACGGTGGAGTTAACGCCTGACTATCAAAAAGATTATGAGATTATTCCCTTTCATCGTGATGAGGTGGCAAATCGAGAGGCGATCGCTGCGTTTATGGCGAAATATATTACGAAGCCGTTTGAGTATTTGGAGAATGTGGTGGGTGTGGAGATTAATTTTAATAAGGTGTTTTATAAGCCCGAAAAGTTGCGATCGGTTGAGGAGATTTTGGAAGAAATTGTTATGCTGGATGAGGAGTTGAAAGAGTTAGAAAAATTAATTATTGAGGGTTAGTAAATATGAATAAAAAGTCTATTTTGACCAAATCTGAAACTGATTTGGCGCGGATTGATGCAATGTCTGATGAGGATATTGATTTTTCTGATTGTCAAGAAGCTATGCCTGAGATGTTTGCTAAGGCTGTGGTACGCTGCGCTCATAAAAGTTAGGCAACGGTAACTTTGAACTGATTGAAGATGAGGGGCTTTATAATGCGATGATAACAGTTAAAGATGAAACGCCTTTGAGTTTAGAGGAAGCTTTGGCGATATTATGAAATCCTTGCAGGAAATTCAAAGACAATTACAGGCTGGAGATTTTGAGTTTACGAGACACGCTTTTAAAAGGGCTGTCGAGCGTAATATCAGTGAAGAGGAAATCAAAGAAGCTAGTATAACTATGGAGGTAATCGAGGATTATCCAGATGATAAGTATTCACCTAGTTGTTTGCTTTTAGGATTTACAAGGGAGGAGCGCTCTTTACATATTCAAGTTTCAAGAATTGAGTCTGATGTAGTTAAAATCATCGCATTGTATGAGCCAGATCCTGTGCAATGGATTGATTATAGAAGGAGGAGAATCTAGTGTTTAAGTGTCATGTTTGTGGTTCTACAGATTGCCATACAGAATATGTGAGTGAGGTTTTTAATATTGGCGAGAAGTTTCATTTAGTTGAAAATATTCCTGCGATGGTTTGTTCGCGTTGTGGTGATGAGGTTTTTAATAGGGAAACAACTGAGCGTATTCGGGTTATGTTGCATGGTAAGGATAAACCCGTTAGATCAATTTCTTTAGATGTGTTTTCTTATAGTTAAAAATGAGTAATTATCAATTGTCAATATAAAATTTGACTAAATGTTTGGAGATTTTAGATGTTTGCTTTAAAAGAACATTTTCCGAAGTTCACTCCAGAAGAATACTTTGCATGGGAGGAACAACAGTTAGAACGCCATGAGTACATCGATGGTGAAGTTTATGCGATGAGTGGTGGCTCGATCGATCATGGGGATATTGCGGGAAACTTTCTGGCTTTACTGAAACCTCATCTGCGCGGAATCGGCTGTAAAACACTTAATTCAGATTGTCGAGTAAGTATTGTCGGATCGTAGAAGTTCAAGGGGGCTAAGGGAGAAGAGAAGGTGGAATTTGCCCAGAACGAGCAGCCAAGATAGATTCAGCCAAAAAATCAAGAATATTACGCTCTTGGAGATTCAGAGAAGAAACAACAGTGAGCAAACGAGAGACAAACTCGCTACCAGCAAGAGAATCTGAACCAAAGCTAGTACGTCGCCAAATCACAGCAGGGCGAATGGCTCTCTCGGCAGCATTATTAGTTGGCTCAACGCCGTCTTCACTTACAAATAGCCACAAAGCAACTTCCAGTTTCAACAAATTACGGCATGTTCGTACAGTTTTAGCCAAAGGTGTTTTTTCCTGAGGATCAATGTGAAGTTCGGCAGCTTCGAGCAGAATACTCGAAAATTCAGCTTGAATAGGTTTGACCGCCTGTATTAACTGACTGCGAGTGAGTTGTTCATTTCTAAATTGATGCCAAAGATTGAAAAGCAGCTTTTCTTGAGTTAGCAGAGCTGCACCGATCTCCACCGAAGCTCCCACTCGTTCCGAGATTTGGATGAAGTCTCGCTTGAGATGTGCCCAACACAGTTGTCTATGAGAAACATCCACACAGTTATAGGCAGGACAACGGTCACTGGTAATAAATCCAGTAAAGGTTTCTCCCAAGACAGTTTGAGCCGCAGTAGTCGCTCTACCTCTCGATTTGACGATATAGCAATGTAAGGTTTGCTTAGGACATAAAACCCAAGTAAGTGAATGCGGCACTTCGTGCCGCATTCACTTACTTGGGTTTTGATTTGTCCTAGCTATCTCTTACATTGCTATAGGATTGGCGATACTGACTACTAAATAGACCTATATAGGCTGCTACTCTTGAACCATATCCACCCTTGCTGATAATTTCAGCCATCAATGGGGCTTGATTTTCTTTCCCGCAGCAAGTACAGGTCATTTGATGAAAACGATGTTCTATGACTATTAGCTTTACTGGTGGGACTTCTACTACTTGATGGCGATATATTTGACTGTTGCTTTCTTTGACTTGCTACCCACATTTACTGCATTTCTCTGGATAATAGTCGATTACTTCTTGGCACATTTCGACTGGGTACAGTTTGCGCTTGTGTCCGATGTGTCCTATTTGACCGCCCCGTTTCTTCCCTGAGATTTCCTTTCGATTTGGCTTAAAATCTAGCCGATTCTTTGATGATGGCTGTGATGAGTTAGCCGAAGTTCTTGCGACTTGTTCTTTGAGTAGATCATTTTCTTCCCGCAATGCTGCCATGTTTTGCTCAATATTATCAATCCGTCGCACTAATTCTTCAATTAGTTTGCACACAGAATCTGGCACTTGCGCCCATTCCTCTTGACTGATTGACTCTATTAGTTCACTCACGGGCTTTTCCATGTCCTTTACCCTATCAGATTTATTTCTTTTTTACTATCCCCTGTGAACTTCTACAAAATAACTTCTCTGAAGAAAAAATCCCTTTGCCTAACCAACAACTCTATGGTGCATTTAAAGATCGTATTAGAAAACTAGAAAGCAATAAGAATTTTGACAAGACTGCTATAGAATCTAGACTGGGGCAAGAACAATCTCAGGTGAAAGATCTTTTTTCTGTTCGTAACAAAGCTGCTCACGCCTCTCTAGATGGTGATGAAAGGGAAGTAAATTTTGAGGATTACCAGAAACTTGTTGGTAAGGTTTCAACAGTAATTTCAACCTTGTTTGATATTAGACTTATGTTGCAATCATTAGAAAAATGAAGGGGCGCATAGCGCCCCTTTTTTTATTGTGCAGATGGTGGTAAGACTGCTACTGATTTTGCATTCGGAGCTTTAGCTTGGAGAAACTGAGTTTCTTTTACGGCTTGGTTGGATAGGGAGAAGAGAGGATTAGACGCAATACCTGCGATCGCAGTAAATATTAGTGTAAATACGAGCGCCGCTTGTAAAGGCTTCATGCCAATCTGAGTCCATGAGATCTCAGGATAGTTGCGAATCGACTCAGACATTTCTTGAGGCTCTTTGACCACCATCATCTTGACGACGCGGATGTAGTAATAGAGAGAAACTACACTCATGACTAGAGCTAACAATACCAAACCGTAAGCTTGAGCTTGCCAACCAGCCCAGAAAATGTAGAGCTTACCAAAGAAACCAGCGAGAGGAGGAATACCACCTAATGATAGTAAGCAAACGCTTAGAGCCAAGGTGAGTAGGGGATCTTTTTGGTAGAGACCACTGTATTCACTGATTTGATCGGTTCCTGTGCGAGAAGCAAACAGGATGATGCAGGCAAAAGCACCCATGTTCATGAATAAATACAGGATCAAGTAAAAGATCATGCTGGCATAACCCGCTTCGGAATCGATCGCCATGCCGAGCATTACAAAACCTGCTTGACCGATGGATGAATAAGCAAGCATCCGCTTCATGCTTGTTTGTGCGATCGCTACAACGTTGCCCAAGACCATGCTTAGAACTGTCAATACCACAAACACGTAATGCCATTGCAGAGAAGCAAGAGGGAAAACGGTAATTAAAAATCTGAGAGCAAGTCCAAAACCTGCAACTTTCGAGCCAATCGACAAAAAGGCAACTACAGGAGTTGGGGAGCCTTCATATACGTCAGGAGTCCATTGGTGGAAAGGTACTGCCGAGAGCTTGAAGGAAACTCCCGCAATTACAAACACCATTGAAATGATCAGGGCTGTATTGCTCACGGTGATCTTCGATGCGATCGCCGCTAATGAAGTTTCGCCGCCAGAGAGTCCGTACAGCAAAGACATGCCATAGAGGAAAATTGCTGAGCTAGCTGCACCGACTAATAAATACTTAAGAGCTGCTTCGTTAGAGCGGGGATCTCGTTTGGTATAGCCTGACAGCAAGTATGACGAAATACTCAAGGTTTCAAGGGCGACAAATACCATCACCATTTCGTCAGCGCCAGTGAGGAACATACCGCCCAAGGTGGCACTAAGCAAAATTACCAGATATTCGCCCACCACTACGCCCGACTGCTCTAAATAACGCACCGAGACGAGAATCGTTAGTAGAGCCGAAAGGGCAATGATGCCGCGAAAAATAATGCTGAGTTTATCGCTATTAAAGCTACCCAAAAAGGCGATCGGGTTTTCTAAGCCCGTCCATTGCCAGATCAAAGCGCCTGTGGAAACCGCTAAACCTGCGATCGCAATGTAGGGTAGAACATTTGCCGATTTGCGCCCCGAGGCAATCAGATCGACGATCAATACGAGTACCAATGTCCCAATGACGATTAGTTCTGGCAAGATCGCGCCACTATTGAGCAGAGCATTGAGACTTGCTGTATCCATACTTAATTCATGTGTTGTTGCTATGGCAATTGTATAGCAAAAATAGAGTCGCTCTTATTTCTTGCAACCTTCTCTATTTGAGAATTACCTGTCAGAAATCTGCAAGTAGGGTGATGATATCAAACCCTGATCTATCCTTTGGCAGCATGACTTAGGTAGATTTCGTCCTAATTATAGTCCGCTCAACACATAAATTAAATGCTATGTATTGCATAAAAATAATAGGCTTTACTCTATGAAGGTTTAACTCTAAGATATCAATAGCAACGAATCAATCGTTCTCAAGTTTTTTCGCTAAGTCTTCTCATAACTTAGCTTCTGAATCTGGGTGAGTTGAGATTGCCTGTAGCTTTGCAAGCTGCAATTTAACTAAGGGCGATCGCAGCTTGGTTTTGCGCTGACTTAATAACACCTTAAAAATTTAATCACTTTTTCCAACGTTAATTTAAAGAACGAAATTATGTCTGATTTCAAGTACAACATTTCACGGCGACGCTTTATCGCCACAGCAGGAGTAGCCGCTCTCAGTTCAGTTTTGCTCAAAGGCTGTCTTGGCAATCCCCCCGAAGATACCCCAACCATTACTTCACCAAAAGCCGCCAAAATTATTATTCCCACTGAACAAGTGCCTGAGATTACGAAAGTGCGACTGGGCTACTTGCCAATTGTTGAAGCTGCACCATTGATCGTTGCCAAAGAAAAAGGATTTTTTGATAAATATGGCATGACTGATCTGGAAATATCCAAGCAAGCCAACTGGGGATCTGCTAGAGATAGTGTCAAAATTGGTACCTCCGCAGGTGGTATCGATGGTGGTCAATGGCAAATGCCCATGCCCTATTTAATTTCCGAAGGAATTATCACCGATAATCTCAAAATCCCGATGTATGTGCTGTTGCAGTTAAATACACAGGGCAATGCGATCGCGATCGCAGATAAGCACAAAAACAAAGGATTAACTCTCAAAATCGACAAAGCTAAGGATTTCTTTGAGAAGTTTAAATCTGAAGGTGCGAAATTCAAAGCGGCTTACACCTTCCCAAAAGTTAATCAAGAATTTTGGCTTCGTTACTGGCTAGCGGCGAATGGAGTCGATCCTGATACGGACATCGAATTGCTGACCGTACCTGCGGCGCAAACTGTCGCCAATATGAAAACTGGCACGATGGATGCCTTCAGCACAGGTGACCCCTGGCCCTATCGCATCGTCAAAGACAAGATCGGCTTCATTCCTGCCCTGACTGCGGAAATTTGGAAAGGACATCCTGAAGAATATTTTGCAATGCGATCGGATTGGGTAGATAAGTATCCTAAAGCGACAAAAGCGATTCTAAAAGCAATTATGGAAGCGCAGCAATGGTGCGACAACTTTGATAATCGCAAGGAACTTGTGCAGATCTTAGCCACGCAAAACTACTTTGGTGTCGATCCTGAAATCCTGACAGCGCCAATGATGGGCAAGTATGACATGGGTGATGGGCGCATTATTGATGATAAGAGTATGGCTACGCTCTATTGGAAAGACTCAAAGGGGAATGTTTCCTATCCCTATCAAAGTCACGATCTCTGGTTCATCACCGAGAGTGTACGTTGGGGCTTCTTACCTAAGGAATCTCTAGCAACTGCGAAGGATTGGATCAAGAAGGTCAACCGTGAGGATATCTGGCGTGAAGCGGCAAAAGATGCTGGTTTCCCAGTTGCCGACATTCCGACTAGTACTTCTCGCGGTATTGAAGAATTCTTTGATGGCACAAAGTTCGATCCTGAGAATCCTCAAGCTTATCTTGATAGTTTAAAGGTTAAGAAGGCTTAGATTTTGGCTACATTTTAGGGTTTAGATCCCCCCTAGCCCCCCTTGTAAAGGGGGGAAAAGAAAAATTATCTTCTTCCCCCTTTTTCAAGGGGGATTGAGGGGGATCTCTTAAAAATTAATCGCAAACAAATATTTTAGGAGTAAAAAATTATGGCAGCAAGTATTGGTAATCGTAATTCATCAAATGCGATCGCGAAGTTTTGGCAGAAAAATGCTCAGAATTGGGCGCTCCCAATCATCGGCATTTTGGGATTCTTGATTGTATGGCAGATTCTTTCTAGCATTGGCTTAGTCAAACTGCCAGGTCCAATTAATATTATTTCTGAAAAATCCACTCGCAATCTGTTGCTCTATCCCTTCTTCGATCGCGGTGGTACTGACAAAGGATTATTCTGGCAAACTCTCGCTAGTTTTGAACGGGTTGCCAAGGGTTACTCATTAGCAGCGATCGTTGGTATTAGTGTCGGGATTCTGGTTGGTACTAATGCGGTGATTGACAAAGCACTCGATCCATTGTTCCAATTTTTGCGAACTGTTCCACCTCTGGCATGGGTTCCGATTGCTCTCGCCGCCCTGCGTCAAAATGAACCCGCAGCACTATTCGTTATCTTTATCACAGCTGTATGGCCAATCTTGTTAAATACTGCGGTTGGTGTTAAGCAAATCCCCCAAGACTATCGCAACGTTTCACGAGTGTTACAACTCTCTCGCCAAAAGTATTTCTTTAAGATTTTGATTCCTTCCGCTCTTCCCTATATCTTCACTGGTCTACGCATTTCTATCGGTCTCGCATGGCTCGCCATTATCGCCGCCGAAATCATCATGCCAGGTATTGTTGGCATCGGTTTCTTCATCTGGAACTCCTATACCAATGACAAGGTGGGCGAAGTTATCTTGTCTCTAGTTTATATCGGTGCTGTCGGCTTAATCCTTGACCGTGCGATCGGCTGGCTTCAGAACGTAATTTTGCCTGAAGAACAGAAGTAAAGAGATCCCCCTCAATCCCCCTTGTAAAGGGGGAAGAAGATAATTAATTTATTCTCCCCCCTTTACA
>Ga0209990_10000732_pt1 | contig 31353 bp, 39 predicted proteins | sample NOAtaG_6_FD_187304 | JGI IMG/M metagenome (GOLD analysis project Ga0209990, IMG submission 187304) | Freshwater lake microbial communities from Lake Erie, under a cyanobacterial bloom - NOAA_Erie_Diel5S_2200h metaG (SPAdes) (version 2) | ecosystem: Environmental > Aquatic > Freshwater > Lake ...
CAAAGAACTCATGCAGCGGGTTGTATGTTTCGATTCTGTTGGAGAATAGTATGGCGGTGATAAGGTCTTTAGTTGATTCTTTGAATAACGCTTTAGAGTCCAGAAATATGGAGTTAATATCACTATCGTCAATCGGCTTGTTGTTGAGTTCCACGTTGCGGGTTATAACATTTTTGCGCAGCGGGAAGGTCTTTACGAATGCGGTGATGTCGGCACTAACATTCTCCGATTTATACTTAATATCCTTGCTTACTATCTGATTAACTATCTCGGTGCTCACTTCATTTGAGATGCCGCCATGCTTTTCCAGTGTTTCAATAATTGCATCTGTGGAAAGCCCAGCGGCTCGCTGCGAAGTTGCTGAACGCATTATCTCTTTTGTCTGATTTGAATAGGCATCAATTCCGTTTTGCTTAGCGTGGAAGTAGATGGTTGCAATGGTTGACTTCTTGCCTTTGCTTTCGCTGTGGTTCTTAAGGCAGGCGCTGTACTGCCTATCGCAATCGTCTGAGTTGTACTTAGAGGAGTGAGAGGATAAAGTATGGAAGTGGTCGCGCCCCTGCTCTCCGAACTCGGAGACAAGCGCATAAGCAATTGAAATCCAATCGGAATAATCTTCGCATAGGTTGAGCTGCTTGCGGTCCATTTGCTCAATCATTGCATCGAAGTCGTTTTTTACTACTACTACCTTATGAGTTTTTAGCTCCTTTTGCTTGGCGAGATACTTCTTGAATTGTTGCGCTTTGGTGTTAACGAAGATAAACGGATCATAAGAAACAAAGCGGGCGCGTGCAAGGTTCTTGCATGACTGGTCAACGATTAGTTGATAGTTGTTGTAAAGGTAGGAAGCGATGCCGTTGAAGGCATCGAGGTGTCGCGTTCCATCGATGCGGGATATAACACACAATCCGCTGCCGCTAATGGATATAAAGCAGGCATAAGTATAAGGATCATTGCTCAGGAGCTTTCGCGTTTCTTCGATGTTTTCAACGTGGTCAATGTCGATTGCGATGAATCCTGAATGATTGCGCAGGGCATCGTCTTTACGAGCTGCAAATGAGCCGCTAACTGTAACAAGTGGCGCGGTTTTTTTCTTTAGGTCGCGTATCTCTTTAGTTGGTGCTGCTCTGATGTCGAGCACTACATCTTGCCATTTTCCGGTGCGTATGCCTTCGAGAAAGGAGTTAATTTCGATGTCCACATCTTGGTCATCTCTGATATTCTTGTAGTAGGAAATCTGCATTGTATAATTGTTTTAGGGTTGATTTGAGTTTGTTATCTACGAGCTCGCGGTGAAAGCGGTTAAAATTCTTGTTTTTTTCCTTGCACCAGAGCCTCGCAATTTCGTGATTCTTTTTTTCAATGTGCAAGTAATTATCAGAATTTATTTTTTTAATGTTCTTTTTCGCCATATAAGCCACGTGCTCAACAGAAAGGAATAAGGAGCGGTATTCTTTGTGATTGCTGTTCATTGCGATGAGCTTTTTTATGTCAACGCTTTCGGTCATTAACACAAAGTTGTCGATGCCTTCATCGAGTGCAATCTTCTTGGGGAACTGGTAGCCGCAGGAGCACAGCATCTTTGAGGTATGGAGTAGCGCTTGGCACTCTGGACACTCTTTAACTGGAGCTACTCCATTGCCGGGCTTCTTTGGATTGTGGAATATTGAATCCCAGTTGCGCGGTGATGCCCAAGAGCCGTGTGTGAGGCAGTTGCCGCCCAAGTCAATGATGGTGAATGTGAGCTTCACTGGATGCGGTCTTGCACCCCTGCCGCACATCTGAAGCCACAGCGGCATTGATGCTGTTGCTTTGTTAACAATGACTGTCTCGATGTCGGGCTGGTCAAAGCCAGTTGTGGCAATGCCGATGTTATTAAGTATTGCATCGGGAGTATTGGCGAACCATTGGAGTATTTCCTCGCGGTCTGCTGATGTGGCATCGAGGTGCTTGGAGTTGAAGCCAGCTGCGATGAAGGCAGCATTGACTGCTTGTGAGTGTTCCACGTTGCAGTTAAAGATAATTGTTTTACGACCTAGTGAGTGCTGCTTGTAAGCATTGATTGTGGAGTCGATGTATTTTGGGTCTTTGAACATAGCTCCCATCTGCGCTTGGTCAAAGTCGCCCGCCTTCATCTTTAGCTTAGCGCGTTCTACTATCTTGGCAGCGGAGTAAGTTTGCTCAGGGCAAAGGAAACCAGCATCAATGAGTTCGGGAATATCAATGCCGCAAACGATGTCGGAGAAGTAGTTGCGTAAGGGGTTGGTCTTTTTCGCAGCCAGTGGAGTGGCAGTGAAGCCGATGATGTACTGCTCTTTGAAGTGGTCGATTACCTTAGTGAAATTACCTAAATGGCACTCGTCTACTATCACCATCCCGATATTTTGAAATAGATGCAGGCGCTTATATGCTGATTCAACCATTGCGACATAAACTCTTGCAGGAGGGATTGAGCGCATTCCTGCTACTACTTGCTGCGTTGGTTGCTTAATAGCTTTTGTCGCTTGTGTGAGCAGTTCTTCGCGGTGAACGAGTATAAGTATATCTTGGCTTGACTTAGCGCAAAAGCGGTCGCATATCGCAGAAAAGCAGACGGTCTTACCTCCGCCAGTTGCGAGCTGCGCAACCACCTTGCGATGAGTGCGCAGCTTATCGCTGATGTTTGAGATAAAGCGTTCTTGGTATGGGCGGAGGGTCATAAATAGGTGTCGTTGTAGTACATTTCGCCAGTTCTTAAAGGATTGCTATAAACATCTTCCTCAACTCCAGTTGTGTAGGCTTCTGAAATCTGCTCCTTCTCCATTGCTTTGGCTTTCATTTTTAGGTGTGAAATACTTATTGCATCTAATCTGCCATTCTCTACTATCACCTTTCTAAGCTCATCAATTAGCCACTCAACTGCTGTTTGCTTGCTGCTCATTTCTTATATTTCTTTAAATAAAACTGTTCACCAACGGACTTTCCGATGGCGATTTGCCCGCGAAATATATCGGAGGCGCATTCGTTGCAGTTGTCTATTATCTGCTGCTTTTCGATTTTCTTGGCTTGCTGGAGCAGGTCGTAGTGCTCAACTGCTTTGCCCTTCTTCTTTAGCTCTTGGATGAGCCATTCAACTGGAGTTAGTGTCATTTTTCTATTGAGTATATATCTGTTATAAGTGGATTAGAGTAATATTCAATCCTGCCTTTGGCGCTCCAGCAATGTTCAACATAGCGCAGGTCTTCTGCGAGGGTAACAAACACTGTTACGTTTTCCACGTTGTTGTAAAACATCCTAAGATGTCTCTGATGAATCTCTATGTATCTGAATTTTCGATGCAGGAAATAGTGCATCACGTTGTTGAATGGATAGTTCTCAAATCCTTCGCAGGACCAAGAACTCTCGGATGAGTTGTTCTGCTGCATCGATTTCGTCTTGTGTATGTCGGTAAATAAAAAGTTCACCTTTGAACTTGTTGGGCACTCCTATATAGTAGAAGTTTGTTGGCGGAAAGCCAGTGAGGTAACTGTACCAAACTGCTTGGATGTGATTGTAATGCTTCACCATATCGGCAGCAAATGTGCGTAGGTTAGTGCAGGAAGTTGTCTTGATATCGGCGTTGATTTGAAATTCTGGACAGTGCATATCAAGTATTCCTTTGGCTGCGATAAGTTGCCCATCAATCTCGATGTCGCGTATAAATGTTATCTCTTTTGCCGACCTCTCGAATATTAGGCTAAGCATTGGGTGAGCGATGATGGCTTGGTGCACTTCCTTAGCTTGTGGCAGCATCTCACTTGGCTCGGTTTCGAGCAGGTTTCTGTGAAACTCTGCTCCTCTTTCAAGAGCACCAGCAGCAAATTGAATGCTGCCAGTGTAGTGTCTCTTGATTGATGATGCGTTGATTGCATCAATTGAATTGTAGTGGTCGCGGGTCATAGATTAGTAGACTCTAAGTAGATTTCTTATTGCACTAAGAACTTTCAATGTGTCTTCCGTTGGAGTTCCATTAATTAGACCTACTGATTTATTGTGGCTTATATGAATTAATTTATTTTCCAATCCAATCCACTTGCAATTGTTAATAGTTCCAACTTCTATTAAAGTTAATTCTTCGCCATAAACTAAAATTAAATCTGGTCTTTCTCCCTTTTGATTTCCATTATTGCAAAAACCAGCCATAAGACCTTCATCAGCTATACATAAAAAATCATCAAATTGACTTTTCATAATACTTGGAAGATTAAATCTAAGCTTATCAATAATTGACTCGTGTAAAATTCCATTTCTGTTTGGCATAATCATGCAATTAGTTGCCTTTTGTCAACTGGAATAAATCCGCTGCCGTTGCCGTGTACTACCTTAATGAAGTCAACCTCAACCTTTGCTGAGTTGATAATCACCTGAGCAATGTCTGCGATTGCTTTAGCTTTTTCGAGCTCCATATCGCCTTCTTTTACCATCTCGATAATCTCGAATAAATGGTCTCTTAAATCTTCTATTTTATTGCGTGCCATAATTTGTTAAGTGCTTTAATTGTTTCTTGTATTTCAATTGGATATTTAGTTATTCTATTGCGCTCCATATTTTCGCTCATACTTATTTTTTCAAGGTTTCCTATCTCAAAATTGCTTCTATTTTTATCTCGAAAAACAATCACTTCGTTGCGATTTATTTTGCCATATTCCTGCTCGTAAATATGCCTATGAAGTAAAGCCCACTTTCGAGGCTCTGCAATCTTTATGTATGTATAACCTTCCTCATCAATTCGAGTCGAACCGACTGGGCGATGGTTCGGAGGGATTGTACCTTTTTTAAATTGAGTTACTTGCCCTCCTATTTGCAGCCCCTTCATTCCTTTATTCCAAGGGATATTGCCTTTTGGAAAGAATGTCAATTGGTTACCAGTCTTAAGCCTACCGCTTGATGCCGTTGCAAGGTATGCAGGTGTCTTAAACAACCTTAGCAGATTCGCTTTGCAGTAACATTGCTTAACTGTTTTATTTAATAGTTCTGCAACCTCTTTAGTGGAGCGGTGCGGATAGTGTTCTACCAGAACCGACACTTCTTGCTCAGTCCAAATCTCGCGGCTCATAATGTCTTGGATATGGCAGCCCTTGCTCACCGCTTTCGTATGCTTCTTTTAGTGCGCACTTCATCTTCTCTTTAAGCGGCTTATGCTCTTTGCTTGGCATAATCGTGTTGAGGTATGCAGACAGTTCATTGAACTCCTCTATGATGTTGGATAGGTAGGTCATCTTATCACTTGTGTTTTATGTTCAACAATCTCAATTCCAAAGATTCCATCGGTGCCAGTCAGCTCCATTGCTTTTGGCAGCTTTCTTAGTAGTTCGGAAATGTCGAACAACTCAGCACGCATTATTGTCATCAGCAAGGTGCTCCAATCAACTTCGCCAACTATCTCCGCTTTTTTGGTGATGCGGATGTTCTTTGTGTGGTCGTTATTGAGCGTTGTTGCGGTCATTGCATCAGTGAAGTGAGCCATAATATCGGCTACCATTCCCGCGCCGCTGTTAGCCATTGCAGCCTTAGCTTTTGCTGCAATCTTAGCATCTGCCTCTGCCTTGATGCGCTCCAGCTCGTTGGAGTATTCGACCATCAATGCCTTGCGGTTGTCGATGAAGTCTTTGAGCGGCTGTGTTGCTGTTTTTTCGATGTCCATCAGCTTCTTTTTGTAGGCATCAAGCGGAAGCGTCAGCATCTTGCGGTGGGTTTCAATGTGCTTGATGGCATCGTTTGCCGCCTTGATGGCGTGGGCGCTCAGGTCATAGCTGAACTTGTCCTCTATTTTGGCAGGTGCTGCCTTAATCATTGCTTGCGATTGCAGCACTTCGGCTGAATTTATCGCGTTGTGAAAGTCAGTTAAATTTTCTATATTTGTCTCCATGTTTTAGGTTTTACGACGGTTTGAATTGGGAGCGCACTTTGCGCTCCCTTTTTTGTTTATTAAAATGGTGCTTCTTCTGATTCGCCAAGCCAAGCATCTTGCGCTGGTGCTGTAACATTCGGAGTGAATGGCTTAGAAATTCGCGCAATATACTCATCAGAAATCTTGATTTTATCTTGGATAAAGTCAGGCAGCTTTAAAAATGTTACCTCGTCATGGTCCTGCGTGTTATAAGTCAGAGGCTCATTAAATGCAGGCGGGCAAACTAAGCCTTTTGGCAGCGGCGATATTCCGATGATGTTGGCATACTTAGCATCGCCTTTCTGAACGTGTGTGATGTTCAGCATACACGCCTTACCAAGTAGCGTAAAGATGTCGAATGTTGCTGCAAAATCGTCAGCCATCTTCTTCCCTGCCCAGCTTTCGATATCGCGCCTTAGAACAGACTTGCTATTCATTGACAAGTTGTAGATTGCGCGAGCGTAAAAAGGTTTCAATCCTTCGCCTTTTTCAAATTCATGCAGCTCTGTTGGCAGCTCGAATATGAATTGAACTTTGCGTTTTTTGCCGGGATATTGTCCGGTCTGCATTGTCGTACCTAAGTCGACAATTTGGTAACATCTTGCAGGATAAGCGCCTTCAGGTGCTATCGCTCGGGAGGTGTTATTCCCTACTGGTGCTGTTAATGCCATAGTTTATTTATTTAGTGATTGATTAATTACAATTGAATCGAAGGCTATCATTGCCTCTTGAAATACTTTGCGGTACTTGTGGTGGAACTCCGCTTTTGAACTTGAAAAATACAATCTATTGCAGTAAGGGATATCTTGAATGTCCTCTTTGCTGAACTGCCTTACTACGTTGATAGCATCGAGGTCGCATCTTTGGAAGATGCCTTGCTTGCAGCCGTCATCAACTATGCAAAGAAGCAAGTTCTGAAGGTGGTCGTACTGCCAAAATTGGGTGTTGTCGTGGGATTTGAAATAGGTTTTCATTGTGGTTTGAGTATAGTGGGCGGTAGTTAGCCGCCCTGATTAGTGATTAGTGATTAGAGTGAAAGTATGTATTCTGCTTTTTCAACTAAGCTGATTAAAATAGCTTCTTCGGTCATTGTGATTGTTCCATCTTCGCGCTTATTTTCAAGAGTTTCGATTACTGAAACAATTGCACAAAGAATTTTTTTATTTATCGGTGTCATAGTGAGTGAGTGAATTAGTGAATTAGTATGCAGCAAATGTAAAACTATATTTTGAATCTGCAACACACAAACTAAAATAAATGCAATATTTTTTTACATCGCAATGCAAGTAATTGAAAATCAGCGCAATAAATTTATACTATTGTGCAGCCCTGCTTACTCCGAAGCCGATTAAAGCTCCAACTCCTACGTTAAAAGCGGTGGTTTGATACCACTTCTTCTCCTGCTTAATATAGATGTTATTCATTCCGGTAATCTGCATTGAAGGGTTGTCGATGCTCATTCGCACAATCTTATCTCTGCGCTTGAATAATCCTTTACGGATTGTATCACCAACGGCATAGGTGAAGTCGGCATTCATAATGAGCGAATCAATCTGCAAGTTGCCTTTAGTGGTTAGTGAGCCGCCAATCACCCAAAACTTCTCAGCCTTATAGAATTTCATTGGCAGGCGAAGGTGAGGCAGTCGGTCTATTATAACAGTATCACCTGCTTTAAACTCGGTCTTATAAACGGTGCGCGTCTTGAATTTAACTACCTCTGTTGGGTTCTCCAACTGCAATTCAAGAGCTGCAATTTGCTCTGCTTGCATTGCCTCTTTAGAGCCCATCTGTGCAATCACCTTGCGTTGGGTAACAATAGTCAAACTATCCTGTGTTCTTGTTGTTACGAACTTGCAAGGATCGCATTCCTGCGAGCACTCTTTAATTAAGAGCAGCAGCAGTATAAGGGAGATTGCCAATAACGGCTTGTTCAAGTCCATCTTTTATAAGTTTAAATAGTTTCTTTTTGCTTTTTATCAGCAGCCGTTTGTCTTTTATTTCCGCATCCAAAATATTCAGCGCAACGCATACCGGCATAAACTTCTCTACAACGTGCATTGCAGTAACTTTTACCAGCCGCTCCTCTGTTGTCATATCTCGCGTGCTGCTTTGTTAACCAATGTCTTAATCGCTTCATCGAGCTTATTAACGCAGGCGTCAATCATTTCTAATAACGCAATTTTTTCCGACTCGGATGGTGTATCTCTTAGCATTTTGGTGAGGGAGTTAATACTTGAAAATGGCTGCCTTATCTCGTGTGAAAGCATAAACCTAAATTCATCAAGTAGGGCGCGTTGCCTCTGATATTCATGTGATGTTATTGAGGTAACATCTACCAGCTGGATGCCTATAAAGGTGATGCGGTCTCCGATTACAAAGATGTTCCAAACATTGAAGCGCTCAGAGAGGTTCTTATGCTTGGTCCTTGCATATACCCGCGCAGGATCGGGAGATTGTTTTATTGCTTTCTTTATGGCATCAATAAAATCTTCGCGGTCGGTTTCAATGTCAACTATGTCGGTTATCTTCTTAGGTTGGATGTGGCTAACATAGCTCTTAAAAAGGCTGTTGTTAGTTAATATATTGCCTTCTAAGTCGGTAACAACATAGAATAAATCGAGGTTATTCTCTAAGATGTATAAGAGAGACATTGGCGAAGCTCGGTGAATAGTTTAACCCAAGAAGATAGCGAATTGTATAACCAATATGCTGTTAGTGCAATGGTGAATGAGAATAACATTCCCATCACTGGCGCGTCAATGGTATGGTCCTGCTTAACAACAGTCTTTGGCTTAACTTCCATACGTTGATATGGCTTAGGGTGCACCAAGAAAGGCGAATTGGTAGGAGTAATTGTATCGCTTGCGTAAGTGTCATGAATCATAGGCGTCTCTTGATGTGGTAAGTTATATTCCGGCGGTGGAATCTCAAAGGTTTGCCCCCATTGGTCAACCGCGTAATACTTGCCAAATATACTGAATTTATCAAGAGGCTCCGTGTATACCCAAACATCATAATGAGTATGCAGCTTGCAGCCCTTACCAAGTATGCAGGAGGTGTCAAGAGTAACTATTGTATCGGCTCTTTCAGTTATCATCTTCTTTGGCTTTAGGAATATAACCAGCGGCAATCATAGCCGCCACAATCGCTGCAAGTGTTTCTGTTGATATAGCTTTGAATATAAGGGCAAAGACGGAAGCTAATACCACTAATGAGCCTATTGTTGACCGCCAGTGTTTAACAACAATATCGAGCGCCCGTCTTGACTTACTTATTTTTCGCCGCATAGAATAGTTATACGAAGGGCTTAAAATAAAGTTCTGCTTCTTTTTGCCGCCGCGTTACTAATCCGTTTACCTTCTTGCCGCCTGCATTTACCCATTTGCCGAACTCGCGGCTTATGGTAGGGTCGTTTGGATTTGCTTTCACTAATTTAAGCAGCGTTGACTTAGCAAGGGCAGCAGTTCCAAGATTAAAGGCGAAGCTAACCAGCGCATCAAACTGATTTTGGTTGACCTGCACTCCGTTGAGCAGCGCGTTAACATTCTGCTCGAAGTCGCGCACTGTCTTGCGAAGAAGAATCTCAGCCTGCTCTTTGGTGATTTTATCGCCCATCTTTACCTTCTGGTCGTTGGCATAATAGGTGCTGCCATAACCTATCGTAGCCACATTAGCCTCGCATAGGTAGGCATTGAGCCGCAAGCCTTCAAAGGATTTTATGAGCTCTAAGCCTTTGAGGCTAATCGATTTCATACTGGAAGATGGCGGTAAAAATTGCACCTGAAAATGTAGAGCTACTATCAGACGCAAAGTTGATGAGATTTTCTCTTATAAATGTAGTAACTTGACCATTTGCGTCTCTTATTCCGCAAGCACCTATTGAATTATTGCTACTTGGAGTTAATGGATAAGTGAAATTAAAATAGCCATCGGTATCGCCTTCAAAATCTAAATCAACAGTTCCATAAATTGTGCAAGTTACAATATTTCCAACCCTTGAATATTGCGCTTTTGTTAATGTTGGATTTGAACAAGCACCATCTGCCCCATCCAATGTCGGAGTCCACGTTCCGCTTATTCCAAAATTCCCAACCTCAATCTTCTTGGTTGTACCTTCGGGCGATTGCGTGGTATCAGATACATCAACGATGCAAAGGTAGTCCGCGCTGTCTGCTGCTGATAGCGCTGTTAAGTCTGTTATTTTTATTCCTGCCATAAGTCGGGTGGTGTTATTGGTTTATAAGTTATCAAAGGTAATAATTTAACCCATTCAATCGAACACTGCTGTACTTCTTCGGTTGAGATTATCCAGTTGCCATCCGCATCTTGAATGGGATTGAAGTAATTGTCGGGGATGAACTGAACGCCAATAAGGCTCTGAGCCTCTTCGTATGTGAGTATGTGAACTTGCATTAGACTTGACGGGATAAGGTGGTTTGAAAGGCTTGTACTGCCGTGTATAGTGCCGCTGCTTCGCCATCAGTTAAGCCGATGCCTATTGATGCAAAGGAGCATTGTTTATTAGTGTAGAAATTAGGACCTGTTACATTATCACTTATATTAATTGCGCCAATAAATATACTAAATGTATTTCTTGCCCAAGTAATTGTTGATGAATTAGTGTTAAGTAAAGTACCATTTTTATATATTTTTCTGCTTGATGAAGATGTTATTGAGCCAGTTGTTAAACCTCTTGAATCTGTTGAAGTGCTCGTAACTATTCCAGTTACTCCAGAACTTTCCGATGATAAAAATCTATTAGTATTACCGGGTCTTCTAATTACGATATCAAATCCTGTACCTCCAAGACTTCCACTAACACCCATAGGAATCTCTGATGTAAATGCACTATTTGTTCTGGTGTAATAACTCAAATGACCTGAATTAGCTGTAAGTGATATATTTGGAATGAGAAAGCTATCCGCATAAGCATTAGTTCCGTTCGGCAGTGCACCATTACTTGAATGAGTCCATCCGCCAATAAAGCTTAATCGGAATGCTGCATTCAAATCTCTTGGGTCTTTTAAATTCCAACGGTGGGTTGTAGCCGTTCCACCAACAAAAGGATAAATCGCGCTACACTTCGCCCAAGTGCCATTTGCTTTCATTGATGTAACCAATGTGCAGATGGCTTGGCTGATTGTCGCGTCAGTGATTCCTGCCGCAGTTAAGAACGCATTTGCATCAGCATCACCGCAGCCATACCAATATGGATTAACTAAAAAGCTCATGCGTAAGTACCGATTAACATTACTTTCAATCCCGTTGCTGTGCCATTGCCTATTTGGTCAATGTCGATTGTTATCTCAGCATCATCGGCGAGAGAGGTGTCGCTAATCACTGGCGGCGTTGCAGCTGTTGCACTTGTCTTTTCAGTGTTGTCAATGGTTAGCTTAGTGCTTAGGATACTTGTTCCGTTTTCGTTGATATCCACTGTAAAGATACTTCCGCTTGCTTGCGCTGTTGTGAGCGATGCTCTAACCGCAGTTAGTGTAACTGCTCGTGGCATCCTGAATGTTATCTTTCCATTGCCTACCGTCAGCGCAGTGCCCTCATCTGAGGCAGCAACAACTAATTCAAATGGTGTTGCAAGGTTGCCGCTTCCGAGAATCGAAGTGCCATTGATTGTCTTAATGTTTGTGCCGCTTGTTAGCGCATCCTGCTTGCCGTTGAAGGTATTCCAATCAGCGGATATCAAGAAGCCCTTAGTGCTTCCACTTGCTGCCTGCCCGTTGGTATAATCAATGCTTATTACTCCTGCCGTTGCGTTAAAGTCGGCAGCAGTGAAAGCCGCAGCTCCTTTAGTTGTGCCATCCGCCGCAGCATCTGCAATGCTTATTGCAGGAGTTACCCCACCGCTTGAAGCAATCGGTGCAGTGCCGCTAACCGAAGTAACCTTTCCATTGAATGCAGTCCAATCAGCCGAGCTTAGCGCACCTCTATTGCTTGCGCTTGCCGTTGGTAGATTGAAGGTGTGAGTGGCAGTTGTTGAACTGATGCCGAAGTCCGTGCCAGCCGTTCCAGTTGCGAAGTTCTGCACTTGCGCGGTCAAGCCGTTCAATGCGTTTAGCCCTGTGGTGAACGTGGTGATTACTTGGCAAAGGTTGTTGTCCTCAGTATGCAGCGTAATGTTTCGCCCCGATGTTGTTACGAAAATGCGTATTGCGAGCCTATCTGTTGCAAGTAGCACTGTGCTTGGTACTGCAAGCGCACTAACATATAAATCGACCACCGTACCGCCTGTAATCGCTTCGGGATTTGTAGACCCTGAAGATATGAGCGTAAAGGCTGTGCCATCGTACTTATACAATTCAATGTAAAAGCTCGGATTGCCACCACCACTCGAAGCATTGAAGTAGGTTTCAAAGTTCCAATTCCCTGAAGGGATTGCCAAAAGATTCGGATCGCCTGCATCGGTTAGGAATTGCGCAATGTAGCCATTACCCTGCGCATTAGTTCGTGTGAAGTTCGTACCACCACCAAGCACAGGCACTCGGCTCATTTCAAAGTATTGATTCCCGCCTATAGTACCCTGACTGATTGAGCCGTTCAGGTAGTAATTAACCGATGCACCACCACCGCCTCCAAGCGGAAAGTTCGCAAGGCTGCCATCGCCACGCACGTATTGGCTCACTACTCCGTTGGCTGTGATGTCCACGCTCGGAGTAGTGGTATTGTTCGGCACGTTAACGCTGAACGCAGGGTTTGTAGGTGTTGGAACGGTTGCCGATACCGATGTTACCGTGCCATTGGTCAAAGTCGGAAACGGTGTAGGTGTTCCAGTGCCGTCAAGATAGTCCGCGCTTGTTCCCGTTGGTACATCGAACTTGCCGTTGAAGGTTGTCCAATCGGCTGATGTAAGATAGCCATCATCGAAAGAATTTGCAGGCTGAATTGAGATGTCAGGAGTAGTTCCTCCACTTGAAAATATCGGAGATGTCGCAGTTACGTTAGTAACTCCTCCAGTGCTTACCACCGCCCAAACTGCTGCACCGATTGTAGCATCGCTGCATAGGTAAACAGTGCCATCATCTAAACTCCAACGAGAGCCGTTTACAAAGCCCTTAGAGCTATCATCTGTCGGCTGAGGTACTATTGCAAAGTTATGCGTTACATCGCGAATGGTGAAGCCGTCTTGCTCCATATAGTAAAGCCGCCCTGCTTCCCACTTTAGCTCATAGCTTATTGAGCAGATTTGCGCAGTGCCCTTAGCGCCGCCGTTGCCTGCATCGGTTGTACCTTTGCGGAATAGCGCACCATTGTCAAAGGTCAGTCCTGCATTTGCTATAAAGTCAATGTCGTTGGTTGTGCTATTGCCAACATCGGTAACATCTTGCAATGATCCAACGCCGCCGCCTCCTGATGGAATATTTACCTCAACTACTCCCGGTGATGTGAGTGTTGCAGTTACTCCATCGCCAGTGAAGTTAAGTGTTGTTGTGTTGGTGCTTACGTTGCTGCCTTCATCTTGAGTTCTAAGAGGTGTTCCGCCTCCGCCACCGATTGCCACCAATGGATCTGCTTCTGTTCCGTTTCCAGTTATTGTAACGCCATCAACAGCAACCTCTGTTAAGCAAGGTGTGCAAGGTTGCAAGTCAGGAAGCGGAATATCGCCCGTTGCGCAAGTGTCATAACAGCCATCTTCGCTCGATGTGATAACCTGCACATCCATATCAACAGAAACGCAAGCCCATTCATAGTTGGCTGTTAAGGTCTTAATCTCGTTGATGTAGCCCGTTGGTACTACCTCATAGTTAATAACCCCTATGTTTTGCTTGAATAGCGGGTCAGTGCCTGATGCGAGCTTGTAGATTCTTGATGCTAACCAATCCTGCGCGTCTTCACCATCGCAAGGTAGGTGCGATTTGCGCACGATTGCATAAGCCGTCAGCGGGAAGGTCGTGATGTATAACTGCTTACATCCGCTCATCTTGTAGGCATCGGTCTTGTTAACTGTTACCTTGCTGCGCTTAGCCCAAAAAAGCGTTCCGTTCTTTGCATCAAAGTTGGTAACAACCTCAGCCTGCCCGTTGCCGATGTAATGCACCCAAGCCTTATCGTTGCCGTTTGCGTTAAGCTCGCATAAGCTGAACTGCTTATCGAAGATATTAGCTACCTCAATGCGCTGATTAAGTCTTTCAATTATGGTCTTTAGTAGATTCATGGTTTGCTTAGATTGTTTGCGATTTGTTCCGCTAATAATTCTGCGTGTAGTTCAAGCATTTTATTCTGCTCCTCGTCTGTTGGTTGGAAGATTGGTCCGTAACCTTTAAAGCCTTTTCCATTTCCATATTGTAATCCTTCTGCTTTTCCTGCTTCATCTGCTGCTATAAAAATAGCCGACCCGAAGCCCTGATTAAATACAGAATCTTTGTCTTTTCCAAACGACCTTCTTAAAAAGCCAGTTAGTTCTAATGGCGGTCTGCCATTCTTTTGCTTGATTAGCGCATACGCAGGAGTGTATGGCTTAGTTGGTAGCTTCTGTCCTGCGGTATTACTCCCGCCGCTTGTACCTATTCCAAATATTCTGATATCCATCAATCGCTTCATATCAAGCACTGCGAAAAATAACGGAGTAAAGCCGCCGCTCCATTCTGCAAAGAGCGCGTCAATTCGTTCGCTGATCTGTTTGGGTGTTGCCATTATGGAAGCGCTGTTACATACTTCATGTTCTTGCGGCAATCAAAGCAGTTGTTGTCATCAGGTAGGCGCATATTCTGCAACATCGCTGCAAGCTCCTCATTGTATCTTGTTGCTGCAATGTCTCTTGCTTCAATTATCGTTTCCCTTGTAACACTCACCGTTGTATTCACTCTAATGGTTGGTGCAATGGTTAGCGAGTAATCGTATATCTCCACCGCCGTTGCATAAGCAAGCGGCATCGCCATCAATCCACCAATGCTGCACAGCCACGCCTCGCGGTCGCAGTTAACATTATAAACCATTGACATACCTTGAGTGTATTTCTTGTTCTTAGAAGTCAGCACATCAGTGCCGTCTGTTGTCAGCTCAATTCCAATAGCATCGACAAATGGGCAAATGTGTGCAGCTCTCACTCCGCCGCCGCAATCGTAGCAACTGCCCTTCTTGGTTATCATTTTTGTTGTATCATAAAGCGACTCATAGACAAAAGCTAAATCTAACTTCCTGCGATTCGCCTTGTAGGTCCTGCCGATAAACTCCTCAACCGCCTCTGATTGATAGTTGAATGTACCAACGAGCTTAAGCGTTTGCATATCAAATACCAATATCGGCACTGGCGTTGCCATTGTATATATGTCAATCTTTAGGCTCGATAAATAGAAGTTGAGAAAGCTAAGTTGATTTGGGTCGATGGTTACTCTTATACCTGCATACTTGCCAGCACCGAGCGCTAAGTCAAGATTGCTCGCGTTGGTCAATACTTGTCCAATCCTCTTGCTATCAATTACAGTGTCAGCCTTCATCATTGGAGACAATCGCGAAAGCATATCACTTGACATCTTACGCCACGCAAACGCGAGCTTCGCATCAAATAGCTCAACACCGCTCATATATTGGTTAGTGATTAGCTGACCAAGTAAGGTCTGATTTATTCCTAAGTCATCTATATATAGCCCCGTTGTAGGCTCAGGTCTATCGCACCCCTTCAATCCAAGTAGTTTATCGTAGCACATTGATTGATATTTTTATTTGCAAATATAAAAAAAAAGGAGAGGCATACACCTCTCCAATTCTATTGCGTTAGTAGATTATCTCCGCTCTCGCTCAACAGTTCATCCAAGTCTTCACTTAGTAGAAACTGCGAGCCTAAGACGGGTTTACAATTGAAACGCAGTTTACATAGTTCACACCTGCAAACTTATCGCTTGCCTCGTAGATGTCAGTTGGCAATGCAGCTAAGATACCAGTTGTAGTTAATACAATAGATAAGTTACCGCAATCATCCTTCATTGTCAAATCAACTGGTAAGCCAGCAGGAGTGAACAATAAAGTTTTTGAATAGTTGCTTCCTGCAACTGGAGTGATGCCAGCGTTCCACTCAGCTAAGTTGAATGATAACCACTGCAACGCACCCGCTGTTGTGATTAACGCTTTTGTTTGCGATCCTTGCGCAGCAGCTAATCTTGAATCATAAGCAAAGCCAAAGCCGTTTTGCTGTGTGATTTCCAATAAGTTGATGCCGTACTGAGAGCAGCACCCAGCAGCCATCGCATTTGCGTAACGCTGCATTGCAGCACCACCGAATGCAACTGGAGCAGATGGATAGTTTGCCATTCTTGTAGCTTGCTGAATGTCAGCAATAGCAAATGGGTTAGGCTCATTGCCGTTGATTGTATCAATCACTAAGCAGTCAGAAGTTACGGTATAGAAACCTTCAACATCTGTTCCCCAGTTACCGATAGCAGCAACCGCTTGAACAGCAGCAGCAGAAGCTACTTTGCGGTCAAGTACATCCATCAAACGCATGATGCTCTCAAGCACATAGCGAGAGTTCTCTTGGCAATGGCGAGCGATGTCAGCAGCATTGATTAATTGAGAAGCAATGTAAGTGTCAGTTGTATCAACTGTGTAAGTTGTAGTTGTATCGCCGTAAGTGTTATCAGAAGTACAAGTTAAGATGTTGCCACCTTCTTCAACTTCTGTTTCAGGCAAGCGCTGAATCCAACGAGCTTGTACGGTTTTTAATTTGCCGCCGCCCGGTGCAACTTCGGTTCTGATTAATTTTACATTCTCAGGAGACAATAAAAACTCTAAGAAAGGTAGTTGCTCGCGTTGACCAACTTCGATAAATAATTCTCCTAACCACATCTGTACGTTAGGACATTCGGATAGTATTCTTGATATTGACATGATATAGTCGTTTGTAGTTTTCAAATTAGTACATCGTATTCTAAAGGCTGATGCGATAATGCCTACTGGTTGCAGCTAAAGTCCTGCCGACTACACATAGAGAATGGCAAAGGTATAAAAAAAAGTGCTGAACAAAACAAGCCCAGCACTTAAAAAACAACATCAACCACGATGCGCTATACGATTACCAATTGCAAATGGTTACTTACTTTGTATAAAATCTTGGATTGATAGATTTCAACTTGCTATTCTGCTGCTCAAGTATTGGAGTGAACGGCGTTTGCTTTGGAAACTTTGCACCAGCGTGCGGATTCTTTTGGATTATTCCTGCTTCTGTTGCCTCTTTCAATAGCACATCTGAAACGCTTAAGAATGAGCCTGCTTTCTCTTTAGACTTCAGGCGCTCGCCCGTCTTTTTATCTTTGACAATGAACGCTCCATCCTCCTCTAAGTCGATTGCATACTTCTCAGTAACGGCAGACTTAAAGCCGCGAATGGTGTACTCGTTAACTGTTGGGTCAAGTTTCAAATTCGCCAGCTCCTTCTCGAATGAATTGTTAATCTTGCTATTCTTCATCTCTGTTGCAACTTGCTGCTTATAATTCTCGAACTGCGACATCACATCTTGGCGAGCGCTATCAAGCTCGTTGCTCTTGCGCTCAAGTGATTTATACTTTTTCTCCCACTCTTGGATAAGCGCCTCTGACCCGTTGCCTGATGCTCGCTTTTCCCAATCTTCGCGCTGCTTTTCGTATTCTGACTTTGCCTTCTCCGATGCGTTGCGGATAACCTCCTCAACTTTTTGCCCTTTGAAATCTTCATCAGTTAGCACAATGCCGAACGGCTCAAATGCTTTGCGTGTTACATTCGCAATAGTGCCAGTGAGCTTGCCGATTTTACTGCTTACCTCCTCTTGTTTAATCCAATTTTCTTGGAACTTTTCTTTTGCCGCTTCGAGGTCTGTTGCCTCCTCTAAGTTCAGGAACTTGACCAGCTCCAGTGCTTCCTCTTGTTTCATAATTTATTTCTATTGGTGTGAGTTTCAATTCTCTTGCGCCTCTTTTTATTAGCTCTTTGGCAAGCACGTCTGTTGCTTGTTTAATGCTGCCATCGCTTAATATATAATAGGTCATACCGCAAAGATAAATATTATTTGAAAATAAAATACATAATTATTTTGATTGCCTATTGCATAATTAAAAAAAAGTATTATCTTTGCCCTATAATTATTCACTCAAAAAATCGAAAACATGACAACAGCAAACTTAATTTCTAAACTTACAAAAATGAATGTAGAATATACAGTAGTTGATGTAAACGGATACAACATGGATATTGAATTTTCAATTAATGGTCTTAAATTCTCAGCAGGTTTCAATACTTCTAAAAATATAATTGAAGATTTCAGCAGAGCTATTTGCTATGATAATGTTAACCAAGAAATGCAAAGAAGATTTTTTACAAACTTTAATAAACTAATAAGCTACGCAAACGCATGATCCACCGCCTCCGATTAATTGATTGCACCCGATGCGAGGGTGCAGGTTATATTCTTGAGCAGTCAGTGCGCTGCTTTGTGAACGACTGCGCAGTTGAAACAATGTGCGCCGATTGCACCGATGAGTGCAGGCGCGAACATACTATTGAATGCAAGCAGTGCGATGGCAGCGGCGAAGAATACGAAGAAGCACCGAGTGAATGGTAACGGTTTGCAGCTTTGCTTAGTGCGGGATTGATGAAGATAAACTTACTTAAAAAACGAAAATTATGAATACAGAAAAAACAAACTTAGAAAACGAGAACCCCGCATTGAGCAAAAATGCTGTTAGCGGTAGTGGTTTATCGAAAGTTAAAAAGGGAACTGGATGGTATATGTTTGTATCAACAATATTATCAGGCGGTGTAATGTTTTGCATTGGACAAATGTTTGGGACAGATGGTGCAATTATAGCAGGTATTTTATTGTTGATAGCAATGGTTTCTGCTGTTAGATACAACGTCTGACCATTTCCGCTAACGTTTTGCAGCTACCAGAAGGGCGGGATTTTAACCACAAAATAAACTTAGAAAGATGAATGATAATGTAACCACAAATGCTTCTAACGAAGCCGAAAGCCCCGCCTTTTTGGTAGGTGCTGTTATGCCCCGTTATTTTTATAAAGACGGGTCAGAAGTTAAAGAAAACGATATTGTGTTTTACTCCGAAGATGGAGGCGACCATAAATATCATTATGCCGATAGCATTGGAATAATTGTTAAGCGTGATAATGACTTTAAAATGAAAGCATACGTTATTACAATAACCGATGCCAAATCATTTGAAGATTATGAAGAACCTGAACACAATATGGTTTCTTTAAAATACGGATGCGAAAACTATTATCCGTGGAATAAAAACTTGCCAAACACATTGCAACACTTTACAAAGATTGGAGAATACCCAAAAGATGAGGAAATGTTGTCGGCTAAATTTGCTATGGAACGCTATGTTTATAATGGGGCATAACGGTCGGGTATTTGCGAAGTTGCCCTTGCAGATACTTCAAATTAAGCACAAATGTTAATGGGCAATTTTGCAAATACCTTGTTATAGGCTGTTAAATTTTTAATCACATAAATAATAAAACAATGGACAAAAAAAAGTATTTAGAGGAACTACTGGAAGGTGCAGGACATCTAAACCAATTCCCAATGAAAACAACTGATAAATCTCCTGACTATGGAGGATATATCAAAATTGAAGATAAAATTTATAGGTTATCCGCTTGGGTTAAAACTAAAGGAGGCAAAAAAAGTCTTTCGTTAAAAGCAGTCGAGGCAGATTATGAAGGGTCTATTAATAGCCTATAACGGGTCGCAGATTGCCGAAGGTGGGGCATTGTACCACTAATGTTTAATTAAAATACAAAACTTGATAATATGGAAAATGTTGATATGAAAAATGAAACCCCCACTTTTGGCAATGTGCTGTTAGTTGCCGTTTTATTACTCGTTTTAGTTGGTGGGGCTTATAAATTTGGCAAAGAACTGAATAAAGACATTCAGTATAAAAAAGAAATGATTGAACTTGAAAAAGAAAAGTTAAGGCTTGAAATAGAGTTGAAAAAGTTAGAGTTGTCAAAAAATGGCAACTAACTACTGGCTACCCGCAACAAAACTTCGGCAATCACTCCACATACCCCTCCGCCTTCGCTCTTGCCTTAATTGAGGCAGGCACTCTATTGGCAATTATTGGCACAAGGTAGTGGCGGCAGTTCCAACCGCCAACAAAGGTAAAGATTGTCTTGCTATCAGTGCCATCAATGCGACCATCCCAAGTGCCGCCTCGTATGTCGTTAATGCCTGCGCTATTTTCGCCATTGCCCCATGATTCAATCTCTTTGCGGTGAAATATCTGCCCTTCGCGGTGCTGGCAGAAAGTTCTTGTTGTTGCAATCTCGCCTCCTAAGTATTGGAAGTATTCAATGCCGAGCTCCTCATTAACTGCTGCTGAATAGCTTCGGTCTGCAATCGCCTGCGCTGTTCCTGCGGTGGTGCGCACATTAGCAAGCAGCCTGCCGTCTGTTGTTTCCGTTCCTTCAATAACTCCTTTGAGCGCCTTAACAGCTTGGTTTAGCGGCGCTCTTGCGGCAACATTCGCAGTTAGCTGCTCTAAGAATGGCACTGAAACATTTTGCCGAAGCCCCGATCCAAAGAAAGCATTGATTGCATTCTGCTTGGATATTGCCAATAGCTGTTTCTGCACGTTGTCAGGCTTAAAGGAGCTATCAATCTTCTTTGCAATATCGTCTGTTAGCTGTACGCCTTCATCTATTGAGCCGAGAAAGGACTGCACCGCATCGCGATACTCACCCCCTGCCAGCGACTTATTTAGCTCGTCTGTTATTAGTCCAATTCTTCGGATGTTGTCTTCTGTCTGTGCAATGTTTCCATCGGCGTCGACATCCATCTCCTGCAACATTGGTTCAATCTTTCGCCACGCATCGCGCTGTGCCTTGATTGCCGCAGTTGCAATGCTCTCTGGTACACTTTCCAGCAGCTTAATCTTCTCTTTAACGAGCTGCTCAAACGATGCCATTCAATAATGTTTGTTGCGCCTGCGCTATTGGGTCAAGTTGTACTCTGATTTTTTCCGCTGCCTTCTCCTGCAATAGTCTTATCTTATCGCTCATTGGTAGGCTTAGGAATGTCGGAGCTCCTTCGGTTGGAATGTAATCTCTAATCAACTCCATAATAAGCTGAGGTGCGCTGTTGTGCAATACATCCTGCCACTTCTCAACTGTGCCGCTTGCGAGCCTCGCTAATACATCCGCATTGCTCATTAGCAGCAATTCATCGGCATTGATAATTAAGTCGTATATCGCGCTTGTCTCGTCGTCTGTATAGTGAATCGCTCTGATGTAGTTGTACACATTGCTAAAGGTAATTGATGGCGGCACTCCTGCTTTAACCCCCTCGCTAATTACTGCAAGGTAGTCGCTCGGAGTGCTAATGTCGAATGATGTCGGATATACTAAGTTAACGCCGCCGAATAAATCGCCATATCTCATCCGCCCGATTGTTACTAAGCAGAACTCATAAATAGTAAATAGCTGGTCTGAGATTGGCTTAATAAACGCATACAAGCTGCGCAACTTATTCAAGCTGCCCGTTGCTGTGGATGCCTCGCCAATAGTTCCGCTCTCATCGCTCGATGGCAAGTGCAATATCCTTCTTGACTTTGCCATCTGCTGCTCAATCTCGGTGCGCAAGAAGCTCAATGTTTCCATCGGTGGAGACACGAACTTAAGATACTCACCGCTCAATCCGGTGTCTCCTTCGCTGATTGATGTCTTTGGTTTAATGAGTAGCATTCCTGTTGGTGAGAATCTGCTCTTTACTCCACTACCTGAGCAACTGCCGCAGGTGCGATAGCCGCCGTTGATAGGGTCGAATATCTGCCCATCATTACATCGGTTGCCTTCCTTATCGGTGAACTCGCATATCTCGCCAAGCGCAACCATAAAAGGGAATGCGCTTGTAGCCTTGCTCATCTGCAAGTAGCTCTCATCAAGTATCACTTGGTCAAGTAGTGGCACTGCTGTAATGAATGGCGATTGGAACGCAAGCTCATCACCAATAAGCTGCGGTGAGCCCATCAACTTAATTGCAGGAACATAGCCTAAGTTATGCTGAAACACAAGCACTGGTTCGCTAAAGGTGAAGTCAGACTTCTTGCCTACCTGCTCGATGCGATAGATTGCTTCTTTGCCATATAGCTCAAGAATCATTCCGCTCTTTTCCATCTTGCTGCCAACCTTTACATTGGAGTAGTCATCGGTGATTACTAAGTAATACTCGCCAAAGTCCTGCCCTACAATGTTCTTGCAGTTGTAGTATTCAGGCATCGGCTTTATCAGGTCGTTGGTGATAGTGCCTTCCTCGTCTGTGTATATATCCTCAGGGAATATCGCAATGATGCCATTGGCATCTACGAGCTTCAAAGTTGGAAGCATATTCTTGATGAACATTTCCAATGAGCCGAACTTCTCAATCTCATTGTTAACATATTGCTGAAAGGTCTCCTCACCGAATCGCGGGTCAACTTCGCCGTTGTACCTTATGCTCCAGTTTTGGTCGGCAAATGCGCGGCTTATCGTGCTCTTGAAATCTTCGAACACACTCAGCGTTGTTGCCTTATAGTTCTCCTTAATGTAGTTAGCCTGCGCATCGGTTTGATTTGGAGCGCGTACAGAAAGCAAGTGCTCAGGGTAAACATCCGAGCGGCTGTGCGGTAAGATGCTGTCATACATCCGTGCAGCATAATTGTAGCCGCTCCAATATTCCGGGTACTTAGTGCCTTTCTTTGGATTGGATAAATTGTACTGATGCCATGCTTTGTGCTTGGAAATAAATTTATCGACAATCTTCTGTATGTCCTCCATGACTTATGTTATGCTGCTAATTTAATTGGATTTAAGGCAGTGCCGGTTGTTGCTCCTGCCCAGTTGCTGCCGCACTTCTTGCCGCCGCACATCTTGATAACTTTTGGTTTTGTTTTCATCGGTGTAAAATTGAAATGCCTCTACCTTCTGTGGTGTTCAGCGTTATATTTTTATAGCCATAATGCGCAGCGTATTCAACCAATTTGCGCGGTCCTTCTAAATGGATAGTGTCGTGGTAAGCTATCACCCCGCCCCTTGCCAATACCTTCTCAACCAACTTGAACTCATTAACTACGTGCTCCCAAGAGTGGTCTCCATCAACAAATATCAAATCGAAATGATTTGACGGCAGCTTGCTTAGCTCCTCTAATGAATTGCCAAGTATGAAGTCAATAGCTTTGCCCTTGCTTGTCATTGATGCCTTAGTGGCATTGTTGCGATAGTCGTTAATGTCGATGCCAACATACTGACCACCCTGCGGCAATGCGCTGATAAGATGCCGCGAGGTTTCTCCTTCAAACACTCCAATCTCAAGCACAGTGCTATACTTTGCCATCTTTATGAGCGCAGCAAGAAACAAGCCGCATTCATCTTCTGAGTTCCAATCGTGCCTCGCAACCTCTGTGAATGTTGCTGTTGTAACTACTTTTTTGGGTCTACCTCTTTGCATCTGCGAATTTGTTTTGTGTGATTCTATGAATTAAATATATATGTCTTTTGCCAATTGCTTGATGGTCTGCTTTAAGCATCCTATCGAGCCAATCAATGTAGAAGTTTGGTGTGAAGCCCGCGCCGCCATAATAGCTTTGCAAGTAATAGTGTTGAGTAATCTCCTGAAAGGTGAGCCCTCTTGTCATTGCGAAGTGAATCATGCCGCCCTCGCTGGTCTTAATCTTCTCGTATTGCTTAAGTGCAGGGTCAACATTATGAATCGCTAGTGCGACATTCATATACAACTCGTCTGGCTGTGAGCCGCCCCACTTCATCCTTAAGTCTTTGAGCTCAATCGGATTGTTCAGGTATAAGTCCTGCGCTGTTGTATATATCGCCTTCGCCTTTTTGCCCTTCACAATCCACTGCATTGAGCTGTTAATGGCAGGCATCACAGTATCGGCATCGAGCTCAAAGTGCTTCCACATCTTGTCAGCCCAAGCCCACTGCATCTCTTTGAAGTCGCGCCCCTTGTCGATGGTGTGATAGCCAACGCAATGACTAATATAATCTTTGCCAGATTGAGCAAGCTCCTCAATCATTGGCTGAATGTCTTTAAGTGCAACCGCATCTACATCAAGATACAAATTGCGCTCGTATGGTAGGTAGTCGTATAGCTTGACCTTTAGCTTACCCGGATCAAGCTTTTTGTTTGTGTAAATATCTTCTTGCGCTATGTCGGCAAATACATCAATCAGGTCAGCAAGCTCGTTGCACTGGCTTATCGCTTTGCCTTTGTCATCCACAATTAACGCAATGCTGATTGATGGATTGAACTTCTTGATGCTGAAAGCAAGGTTATAAGCAGCCCAATAGTATTGCACCTTACCGAATGCAAGAAGCACCACTCCAGTTGATGGAGTGATGCTCTGAATAGGATTAGTTGAATATGCCAGCAGGTGCGTCATATTGTGCAGGAATGTTCTTGTTTCTCCAAGAGAAAGTTACCTCATATCTTTGGAGCTCGTTGTTCTGCTCAGGCAAGATGAAGTTAGCTGAAGTAGTGATACCAACTGGAGCGGTGATGTAAATCACTTTTCCGCTGTCGCACATATACGCAAGAATCCAAGAGATACGGCGATTATTTACATCGTTCCAGAAGATGCTGTTGCCATCGGTAACATTCGCATCGTACAATGTAGCAGTCCTATCTTCATTGATTCTGATTGAAGTGCCGCAGCCGATTGGTGAATCAACTGTTATCGGTGAACCAGCAGGAAGCGCAAAGCGAATATCGCTTATCATTCTTGCAGTGCCAGCGTTAAGCAATGCCTCAACTTCAACATTATCTGATGGGTCAACAAGCTCTGTTCCACATGAGCCTACTATGATAGCGGAAACCCCGCCAAGTTTATATTCGTTGCAGAGCACCAAGTCGTGCTCCAGCAGTGATGTGTCGCAATAAGATACACAAGCCATTTTAGTAAAGTATTAATATAATTGTTGCGCTGTTGAATAGGTCGCGTCAAGTACACCTACTTTATTCTCTATGGTGTTGCAAATATATTAATTTTCGTAATACAAATTAACTGAATCTTCTGTTGTTATTCTTTGCAAATCTTCGGTAAGAATAAACGGCTCTGTATTGTCAAGTATTGAAGGCAAGCAGTCAGCGCTCGTGTTGCTGCATAGAATCTTGCGCACCTTAGACTTCTTAAGCGCAAGGTCAACGCTTATAGCTCCCAAGTCGTCGGCATCGTTATACTCCACATCAGGAAACTCCCCATCTATTGGGTAATATAAATCGCCGTTAACATAGCAGTTGTCATAATAAAAGATGGTGCTAAGGAAGTCGAGCACGTACTCAGGTAGCCTGCCGAAGGCAAAGGTCCACTTCTTCTCGCGGTCAACGTAAGTTGTTGCCCAGCCGCCTGATGAGAATCTGAAGTTGTTCACCTCCGTAACATACTGCGCTCTGAACTTGCGACCCTCCAACCTTATCGCAGGAAGGAAAGAGCTGCCACCAAAGGCAAGATTGAACTGGTCCTCAGCGTTGCAACCTTCAATCTTGTAATACTTGCAAGGGTCGTTGTAATCGCCGATGGCGAGAACATCGGTGTAAGCGTTCCAAGTGATGTCCTCTTGTGCAACGCTAACTCTTATTGACCTTGTAAGCTCTGCATAACCATTGCCAGCGCCGCTTTGCTCTACAAATATTTGCAAATAGTCTGTTCCTGCACCTGCTACCAATGAAACTGTTTGACTGCCGCTGCCCGATATTTCAACTTGGTTTGATCCGAGCACAGCGTATATGATTACATCGGTTCTGCTTTGAATAAACACGCTTATGTTGTATGTTAACCCCTCGCATAATTGCACTCCGGTATTGGATGTCATAACTGAAGTACCATCCATAATGTTTATATCAAACACTGCGCTGCCCTGCGTAAGCACTGGTAAGTCAGTGCCACCTAATGTCCAACCTTCAACACCGAACGGACCTTCCATTAAGTTGCCATTAAACACATAGCTTTGTCCGCAAGTGTTGGTGCAGAAGTCAACGAGCGCAAGTCGGTAACATCCAGCGCCAAGCTCCAAGTCGGTAAGAGCAAAGCCGCCAGTTATCTTGTTATCCTTTACTGTGTACGTTGGTGCAATGATGTCAACGGTCTCCAATGTATCGGCATCTACTATTCCAACTATCATCTGCTGCACCGATGCAAGCCCATTGACTGTGATGCTTTCCACATCCAAGCAGCCAATCCAACTCGTTGAGGTGAAGCGTAATGTAATGCTGCTTGCTGACACAGTCGGACCATTGAAGTACAGCGTGTAAGTGCCGGGAAGCGTAAAGGTATAAGAGGATGAACCGAGCAACTGAATTGTTAAGCTGCCCTGCTGCAATGTTTGAATAGTGAACGTAACTTGGAACAGCTCGTAGCTGTAATTCATATACAAATCCTGCTGATAAAAGCCGCCGCTATTGAGCGCAGTTGAACAAGCAAGCCCATCAACAACCGCTCCCCATCCTGCGGTTAACACTTCATCAATAACAAGCTCCGAGCCTTCGCAGGGTGTTGTCTCCACTTGAAAAAATATCTCATCGTTGAAGTCAATGAGCTGCTGGTAAGGAGTGCCGCAGCCTTCGCATTGCACCTCGCTCGTTGGGTTAAAGATTATCGGTTGATTAGGTATGGAAGTAAAGCTCATCGTAGTATCTTGTTTGATTTTAATTCAATAGAGGCATCTTGCTTAATGATGCTCTTAATATTAACATTCTTGATATATCCTTCAATTACTCGCAGCGGGTCATCCCACCTGCCAAACTTAATTGGCTTGCTCGTGTTGTCAAGTATATCCTCAATCTCCTCCATGCGTAGTGGGCGGTCGAAAAAGTAATTTAACCTGCGTACGGAGTTCGGGTCAACCTGCGCTAATGCAGTTGGCTCAAATGGAGAACCAATGATATAAACATTTGTTTCTCTTGTTACTCCATTGTAAGTTGCCGTGTTAAGTAATCCCTGCCCTAATGTTGCACCTATATTGGAAGTAAAGTTTCCAAGTATATCAACTCTAATAAGGTCAGTTGCATCGCAAGCTACCTGAACACTATAATCCGCATAAGTATCAAACTTTCCGAGAGTAACCTCCGACAACTCTCCGACAACAGTTTGCAGCAAAGTTGCTGAAGCATCAAACCTGCGCACTAAAACTCTAAAATTCCTTCCGGTATTGTCAGCAGCACCGAGCAATATCCTTTCAAGTGCTATGCTTCCAAGCACGGTGTAAAGTCCGGTAAAAGGAACGGTATATGTTTCTCCGTCAAATAAATTATAAATATCTGATATTTGGTCATTGAATTGTATATAGCTGCCGTTGTAAGTGCTATAATCTAAATCACCACCAAAGTCAATTTGCCAAAAGGGAAACGTACCTGAGTAGTTTGATTTAGCAAATACAATAGTCTCTATTGGATTAAATCCAACCGACAAATATTGAAACAAGCTATTGGGAAAACCACCGAGCCAGTTAGCCGATACATTTTCATTTCTATATTCACTATTATAAACGTGCCCACCTATTCCTAAAGGGTCTTGGTCATCTGCAAAGATTGGAGTAAAAAAGATATTACCAATCCAGTTGCTATCAACAAGCACCATACTTAGGTCGTACTCTTTATTGTTGTAACGATAAATATCGTCAATAACATTTGTATCAAATACAACCTCGCCGCTTTTTAAATCGAAAATATTGGAGGTGTTACATTCACCAAGAAAACCAAAGGTCTCATCTTTAAATCCTCTAAAGGCAATCTGAGGAAAGGTACAACCGCCGCTGCCACCATTGCACTCTGATGGATATAAGAACGGCTCAGAGCCAAAGTTCACCGCTTGGTACTGCTGCTCTTTGTCAAACTCTAATCTTATATTTGGCTGGTCGTATAAATTAACATCAGCACCAAGCTGTTCGAAGTAGGTATAATCTTCAATTCTTAATAATGGTCTGCCATTAGCTTGCCGTTCAATAACCATTCCGAGCCTTATCTTTTTATGGAGTGCCTGAAATAGCTTATCAAATACCAGTTGAGTTGGAGCTTGATTTGGGCTTCTAATAGCTAAGCCATTCGTTACCATCAATGTTTTGCCAAAACCTTGCGAATTTACTTGAGTTCTAAAATAGTCGCTTTCAAAATCCACGAAGTTATCACTCATACAAGCAACAAGAAACTTCAGCGCGTCATATACCTTAATACAGCCAACGCGATTTACTGTATCATAAACGCCGTTGGTTACATTAAAAAAAGCAACATCGTGAATAGTTGGTGGAACAACTGGCTGCAAGTTTTTTGTAATGTTGGAGTTTGAATAGAATGGTATGCTCTTGTTGTTGTTTATCTTGGTGCTAAAGCTATCATCATAAAGTTTAGTTGTAACCTGACATTTGTCTAATTCAAATCTGCATTCACTTACAATTATGTAACCGTTTGTCAACCGCTTGTAAAGCCCAGCGCATTGGTATTGAACCTCAACACTTACCAATGAACATCCACCCGTTTCAATAAGATTGTTGAATAGGTACTCATAAACACCGCCAACAAATATCAAATCATTATCGAATGAAACAATACGCGCATTAATCGAGTTATCTAATTTAACCGATACGCCAAAATCTTCAAGATTGGTTGGTTGACCTCTGTCTGCTCCGTCAATTATAAACTTAACATCTACTGCCATAGGTATCTTGAATCTTGTTGGTTTATGTTTATCACTACATTGCGGCTCTTTAAGTCCTTGCGCATTCCTCTTATCTCCTTCTCCATACTCTTACTATTTAGCGATGCGTTAACTGTTACGCCCTGCTTATTGCGGTTAGATGCCGCAAAGTTCATTAACGCTGGTCTTACATAGCGTTGCTCGATTAACTTCCTGAAAGCATCACTTGAGCTGTTTATCGCGTCAAGCTCCCTGCGGTGGTTAATGCTTTGCCGTCTATTGACAATGTATTCATCGCGCTCCGCTTCTACCATCGTGCCACCGCTGCTGTGTAACCTGCCGCCAACAACACCGCCCTTCTCAAACTTTGGTAATGGCTTAGCTGCAACAACTGCCGCTTGAGCCAAACCTGCTGCCGCTGCGAATGCAGAAAAAGGAAGCCCAAGTGTTTCAGGAGATGCAGCAATTGCCCTAATTACTGCCTCTGCCGTAGCAATTGCAATGTTAAACAACGCTAAGTTCTTATCTCTTTTTGCTTGTTTAGTTTTTTCGTTAGCAATAGCCCTTTGAGTTCTTACCTCTAATGCAGCACGCTGTCTTGCTTTGTCTCTCTCTAAATCATTACTTGAGTTAATTGCGTTTAGTTCGGCTTCGCTCTGTGTTGTTATATCTGCAATTCTGTTCTCGGTCTGTTGCTTGCTTAGCTCGTTTAAAGTATTTAATATACCAACCACCGCATCAGCATATTGAAAAGCTAAATCAATCCGCTTGTCGATTTCTTTTTTATTCTCCTCTGTAATAGCCGCATCAGTCTCCGCATTAATTAACTTAATCGCTTCTGCATCATCTCCTGCTGCTTTAACTCGCTTTGCACCTTCGGCTCTAATCAATGCCTCCCTGCGTTCTAAGCTGCTACCCTCAGTTATCTCTAATGTCTTAAGTTTATTTATTTCATCGTTGAGCGTTTGGTCTGCGATGTCAGCTCTTGCCTTGCCAATTAGCGGTCCATACTTCTGAATTATCTTTAACCTTTCAGCTTCAGTCAAGTTGACATTTTCAAGTTCAATCTTTTGCTGATTCTCCAGTGCTTCGAGCTGCTGCTGCAATGTCGCGCCCTCCGCTGCCTTCGCCGCTTCCAACCTTTCAGCTAATATCTTATCTTGCGTTGCCTTGTCAAGTACCTCAATTTGCTTGTTAGCATTTGTCCTGATAACCGCAATCGCATCAGTCAACTTCTGTGTAGCAGCAAGCTCCTCATCGCTGCCTGCTTTAAACTTTGCCGCAGCAAACTGCTTCTCAAGTTCAATCACTTCATTGTTGCTGTCGCTTCTTATTTTATCCTCAGCACTTAGCTGCGATTCAAACAACTGTAATTCTTTTGCCGCTAATGACTCCCTTGCTTTCGCTTGGTCTTCTGCCGCTTTCTTTGCCGCCTCAAGTGCTTTCTCCGCTGCCGCCTTTCTTTTCTCTGCTCTTTGCTCTTCAATCTTTTGCTCAGCCTCGCTTAATATTCCTGCGCTGTTTTCAATTATCTCCGCTTCTTCTAACTTTGACTTTCCTAAGTTAAGCACGTTCTCCGCTTGCGCATTCTTTAATGTTTTAACTTCTTCTTGAGCCAGCTTTGCTCTGTTGTTATTAAAGTTTTTCGCTTCATCTGTTAAGTCAATAAAGCCTGCTGTATTAGTTTTAATAAACTGAGCAGTTGCCCTTGTTGTAAAAGCTAATATCTTTTCTCCCACTCCTCTTACATCTTCTTGAGATGCAGTTGCCGCCTCAGCTGATAATACTGCCGATTGAGCAAACAATGCTTGAGCTTGCGCCCTTGCAACTGTTGCCGCTATGTAAGCATCCTTCTTCTTGATGTAGTTAGCCTCAGCAACATTCAAATCATCAGTCTTACCAAAGGTAGCTCCAAGCGTTTCATTGTAAGTTAGCAATGCCTCCTCCTTAGATATTACTCCCTTCTTAGCCAACTCGAAAGCAGTGCCTACCTTTATTGTCTGTTCTGATGCTGAGCCTAATGCAGTCTTAGTTTCATCCAATGTAGCTGCCAGTGCTCTTGTTGTATCTGATGTTCCGTTGATGGCATCCTTAATCTTATCAAAGTTCTCAATCAAAGCAACTAAGCCAACTATCAAAGCTCCGACGCCAGTTGCTGCAAGTGCTAATCTTAGCACCTTCAAAGCTCCAGTTGATTTACCTACTGCAAGAGCATAAGCATTTTCAGCTGCTGTTTGTATTCCAGTCTTAAGTGCGTTTTCCTCTTTAATTAATGCGGCTAACTGATTAACTCCATTCGCTACCGCAGTGGCTGCTGTTACTTTTGCAATTACTTTCTGCAAATCTTCAGACTCGCTGCCGAACAATGCCGCCGCACCTTGCGCAACTTCGAAGCCTGATGCGAGCGCCTGCGTTGCACCAACAGCAACATCAAACTTAAATGTATCACTCGCAAGTATCTTTACTCGCGCCCTTGTATCTCCAATCTGGTCTTCGAGCTTTGCCGCTGCAATAAGCAACTGGTTAAATGCCGCAGTGCCTTCTTGCCCTGCAATTTCCAGCGCAGCAAGCTCGCCTTTTAATCCTCGTAGCTGCCCAGTCAAACTCTTGCCCGACTTACCTAAGTTGTCAATCGCCTTAGCCTGATTGTCCAATGCCTTCTTTGCCTGACCGCCACTAAAGGCAGCTCCAAACGCATTGGCAATGCCGACATACTCCTTCTTCGCCTTAGTAGCCGACTCCTTCGCGCTCTCAACAACTTGGTCATTGATTTTATTAATCTCGTTAACCGTTCCCTTTAGCGATGTGGTTTCCGCTTCATAGG
>Ga0209990_10000735_pt1 | contig 31216 bp, 26 predicted proteins | sample NOAtaG_6_FD_187304 | JGI IMG/M metagenome (GOLD analysis project Ga0209990, IMG submission 187304) | Freshwater lake microbial communities from Lake Erie, under a cyanobacterial bloom - NOAA_Erie_Diel5S_2200h metaG (SPAdes) (version 2) | ecosystem: Environmental > Aquatic > Freshwater > Lake ...
ACTCCACAAATTGCCCGCTTTGGAAGAAGCCATCTGCCGGGAATGGGCCCAACACCATCATTTTGTTGTTAAATGCCTGTTCGACAGCTTTTTGGATACGTTCAGAATCCTCTTTGCCAATCAGTCCGTGATCACCGGCGTGTGGATTCAATCCCAAAACCGCAATCTTGGGCCTTTCAATGCCGAAATCAAGTTTGAGCGCCTCGTGCATCAAACGGATTTTAGTGTAAACTTTTTGCTGGCTGATGGCACCTGCGACATCCTTCAGAGGCAAATGTCCGGTTACAACACCCATCCTCATGTCTTCGCCCACCATCAGCATGAGGTTTTCTTCTACCCCAAATTCGGAGGCGAGGTATTCGGTGTGACCTGGAAACTTGAAATCTTTGTTTTGGATGGTGGTCTTGTCGATTGGCAGGGTCACCAATGCGTCCAACTCACCTGCCTTGAGGTCTTTTACTGCGGCGGCCAAAGCTTCAAATGCAGCCAAGCCAGCGGCAGGGGATGGGATTCCAGGCTCAACTTCATCAGTTCCCGAAATGCACTCCACCACACTCACCTTTTTGGGATGAGCCTGTGATGGTTCTTGGATGACGTTGTAGGAGAATTTCTCTACTTTCAACAGCTTCCGGTAATGGTTTAGCACCCTTGAAGAGCCGTAAATAATGGGCGTGCACAAGTCCTTCAATTTGGTCTCGTTGAACGCACGGATCACGAGCTCGGGCCCGACACCGTGGATGTCACCGATACTGATTCCAATCCGAAGTATTTTTCTAGGTTTTAACATATTCCTGAGCGGATAGATGAAATTGGTCCGCATGCATAAACTGCGCGAGACCTTACAGGATTACTTGGCAATCCTGGACTGAAGGAACTCCACCAACAAACGGACACCGAATCCTGTGGCATTTTTGGAGCGATAGGCATCGGCTCCAGACAACCATGAAGGCCCGGCGATATCAAGGTGAATCCAAGGGTAATTGGTGAAGGCTTCCAAAAACTTGCCCGCGGTAATGGAACCGGCCGACGGCCCGCCGATGTTTTTCATATCGGCAATGTCGCTTTTGAGCAGGTCTTTGTACTCTTCCCACAGGGGGAGTTCGACGGTCCTCTCGTAGACTCGCATGCCGGCCTTAGCCATGGCCGATTTGGTTTCGGCGGGGGCGGTTCCCATCATGGCGCAACCTTGATAGCCAACGGCAATGATTTGCGCCCCTGTGAGGGTTGCAAGGTCGATGACAAGCTCTGGGTCGTATTTGGAGGCATAGGACAAAGCATCGGCCAAAATCATTCGGCCTTCAGCGTCGGTATTGAGCACTTCAACGGTGCTACCGTTGTACATTGTGATGACATCTCCGGGCGTGTAGGCATTTCCTCCGGGGCGGTTGTCGGTGGCCGGAACCAAGGCAACCACATGGATGGGAAGATTCAGGTCCGCCACGGCGCACATGGCACAAATGACGGCGGCGGCACCAGCCATGTCACTTTTCATGCTGTCCATGCTGTTGGGGGTAGGTTTCAAACTCAATCCCCCTGTGTCGAACACCACTCCTTTTCCAACCAAAACATATGGCTTTTCATTGACTGCCTTTTTGGGCTTCCATTCCATGATTGTAAAAGTGGGCGGATCAACAGAGCCACTATTGACGGCCAACAAACCACCCATTTTCAAGGATTGAATCTGCTTCTTGTTGAAAACTTCAACCTTGAACCCGTACTCCTTGCCCAGGTCCTCGGCTTTTTCAGCCAAGGCCTTCGCTGTGAGGGTTATCACGGGTTCATTGACCAAATCGCGGGCTATGGCAACCGTTTTGGCAACTTTGAACGCACGCTCAACATGTACTTCATTTGCCTTTTGATCGGACACCACAACGCCTTCATGAAGGCTGTTTCCATCCTTTTTCGACTTGTAGGTCAAAAACTGATAGTTGCTTAGGTAAATGCTTTCTGCAATCGCATTCAAATAGCCCCCTTGCTCATCCCCATGGTTTCCCGGCAAGGCTACTGCCATCGACTTGAATTTGTGTTCGTTGGCGAGACCGACAGCAGAAGACATGATTCTTCTCAAACCCTCCCGCATATCATTGGGCTTGCCCAAACCATACACCACGACGTTGGTATCACCTGAAAAACGAAGGGCCTGAACCCCCTTTTCTGCGTGGGACTTCTCGAGTTTGAGACCAAGGCCGAAGGTGGAATTCAGTAAATCCATACCTTCTGAAAGGCTGTTCTCCGCAACAAGCACAACAAAAAGGCGTGAAGATTCTGCTTTGGGAAACTTTGAGGCGTGCCGGAGTTTCATTTTGGGAATTTGAAATTAGGTGTGAGAGGCTAAATTTACGGACTTAATGCAGAATCTAAAACCGAAGAAGCACCTCGGTCAGCATTTTTTGACTGACGAGAACATTGCCAAAAAGATTGTTTCTTTATTGGACTCCGCACCACAGGAAGAAGTGGTGGAGATTGGGCCTGGAATGGGCGTATTGACCAAATATCTCCTTGAAAACCAATCTCATGTGCATGCAGTTGAATTTGACGATGAGGCCATTACCTATCTGAAGGAAGCCTTTGAAGGACACGCGCTCAGCGTTCACCCCGCGGATGTATTGAAATGGAATCCGGCTCACCACTTGAATAAGCCGGCTCGTTGGATCGGCAATCTTCCCTACAACATCTCCTCCCCCATCATGTTTCACCTTCTGGAGCATCGTCAATGGGTCAAAAAAGCGGTCTTCATGGTTCAAAAAGAAGTGGCCGACCGGTTGTGCGCCACGCCCGAAAGCCCTGTGAAGGAGCGAGGAATCTTGACGGTTTTGTTGGACTGTTACTTCGTGATGAAAAAAGAGATCAAAGTACCTCCAACCGTTTTTCGTCCGCCTCCCAAGGTGCAAAGTGCTGTTTTTTCCATGGTTCCGAGAGAAGGCGTACAGGTGGATTTTCCGAAGCTCAAGAAAATTGTGAAGGCAGCTTTTTCCCAAAGGCGCAAAACCCTGAGGAATGCCCTGAAAGGGGTCGAATTGAACATGGAATCCATACCACCCAGTTGGATGGACAAGCGAGCTGAGGAGTTGACAACGGCAGATTTCGTGAAGCTTTCGGAAGCCGTGCGTTGATGAACAATTTTAATCGGCAGTTTTCACGCTGAACCTGAAGGGTGGCATCGCCCTCCACTGCCCGTGTTTGATTCCGAACATTCTCAGTTCGCCCTTGCGCGTACCTTCCATGATAGGCACCACAATATCGGCTTCTTCGACTTTCCCATTCATTTTCAGCTCCACTTGGATGGTCCCCATTTCCATGCGTGGGGGTTCAATCCCAAGAGATTGGATTTCACTCATGGCAGACTGGGAATACTGATGCCACTCTTTTTCGATTTTTTCGCCTTTCTCTTGGATTTGCTTGAGCCCTTTTGCCTTAGCTTCCTCCGGCACATCAGAGCTCTCTAGCATGAATTTCAGGTCGGCAACCCGTACCAAACTCCCCGTTAAAGAACCCAATTCGTTGCTTTTCAAGGCTTTGAAAACATTTTCACCCAGCTCTTCAGGCGACTTGGCACCACCCGATCCGAAGGAGCCCATCCACAACACTGCCAACAAAAAGGCTGCAACTGCACCCAAAACATAATCCTCGGTCGAAAATTTAAGATTCTTCATTTTTCAGTAGAATATGGTCAAAATCGCGCAGAAAGACCTGCTTGGTTATTTTAATTGGATTTCTGCCTGTCAAGATTCGGCGGATTCCACAACCCCTTTTCTATTTTCCCGGATGCGGCGCACCATGGACACCAAAAATCCTGCCGTGACCACAAAGGTACCCACCCAAAGCAAGTTGATCCAAGGCTTACGCAAAACTTGAATCACCACGATGTCATCCGGAGGGTTTTGGAGTTCCTGTGCCTGAAAGGTCAAGACCTCCCGCGCCGGGTCTACGCCCGCAAAAACAATGCTGGTGTAAATCTCGTCGCAATAAGCATCCTTGTAGGAAATCCGATTTTGAGAATCGATCCTGAATTCAGGCGCCAATTGAAATGTTTTTCCCCAATCCGTCAATACTCGCAACTGGGCCTGTAAGACATAGTCCATGCCCGGCGTGGTGGATTTGATGGCCTCGACCTTGTCGAACACAAACAAGGCCTTGGCGGTCTGCATCGTGTCACCTGGTTTGACCTCGAAATTGTAATATTTGAATTTGGGTTCTTCCTCCTTCGCAATGGTGGAGACGTGCGCATAAATGTCTGCGTCCAGCATGATTTTGCGGGAAGGGTGGGCGACCAATCCCATTTCTTCGTTTACCTCGGCTTCCGGATACAGTACAAAGGCCCTATCTTCAAACAGGACGGACTCGCCACCCTCCACATCGGTTCTGGGAACAAATTTCAACCCATACAGTGACCGCTCGTTGATGTGCTTGGGTTTCAAGAACTGCAGGTTATCGTTCAGGAAGCTTTCAAGTTTGGCCAAATCAGGCTGAAGCTGCTTGTCAACGAAAACATCCAATGGCAACACTTGGGCAAATTCATCTCCAGTAGAGTCTTGAAAACTGACTTTGATGGAGGCACCGTCATTTTGAATGATTCGGATGTCGGAGACTGGCGGCTGAGCCTCTTTCTTACCCAAGTATGTGACCTGATAGCCCAGGATGTCCCTTGGCTTACCCTTTTGCAACAAAACGTTATCAGTCCTGCGGTCTTGTGGCAATGCAGAAAGTTCGGCTGGGTTCACGTTTCGGGATATCACTTGGTCGTACCCGGCAGAGTATATCATCCCCAACAACATCAATCCGAATCCGGCGTGGGCGATGGCGCCACCTGTGACTTTCGCCGTTTTACCACCCTTGCTTAACATGCGTATCATCAAATCCAAGTTGGCGAATACCATGAACAGGGATGCCAATAACAGGAACTTATCGGCGGCCATGAACACAAACAGGCGAAGGTACCGAAGCACCAGCTGTACGGGATTGGAGGACAAATCGGCCAACTCTTTCCATTCTTGGAAACGGTCTTCGAATGCAAATTCCCAATCGGTTCCCAGCATTACGGCCATTACCAAAGCCAATGTGGCCACCACAGCTGCAAGGTAGGGACGCACCATGACTGACCGAGCCTTTTGCGGTGACAACCTACGCCAATAGACAAACTGAGCCACGGCCGAAAGCAATGCCATTGCAACCGCGAACCAAACGGTCCACCGATAGTAGAAAAAAGCGCCATCGAGCGGAGTGGCCCAAGACGTGCCCAAAACGGCATTGAAGACCGGAATAGAGGTGGCGATGGTGATGATGATGCTCAAGGCTAGCAGTGTGACAACCCCAAGAAACAGCAGAAATGCTGAGGAAGTGGTAGAAATGGTCTTCTCACCTGCGGGAATGATTTGCATCCGTCCGGTGTAGAGGGCTACGATTCCGAAGAAAAACAAAAACAACAAGGCCAACAATTGTCCAGACAGTCCAAGGTCGGTGAATGTATGAACCGAAGTATCACCTAAAATACCGCTTCTTGTGAGGAAGGTCGAATAAAGGACAAAAATGAAAGTGCTGATGACCAACCACATGGTGAGTCCAAGGAAAGATTTGCTCTGCCGGTAAGCAATCATGGCATGAAGCGAGGCAATCCCCAGTAGCCAAGGCACGAGACTTGAATTTTCTACCGGATCCCAATTCCAATACCCTCCGAAATTGAGGGTTTCGTAGGCCCAATAACCTCCCATGATGATTCCAACACCCAAAATCATGACCGAGAAAATGGTCCAAGGTGTTGCAGGCCGAAGCCATTCGGTGGTTTTGCCGGACAAAAGCCCACCCACAACAAACGCAAACGGCACCACGGTGGAAGCAAATCCCAAGAACAGGGTAGGCGGGTGGATCACCATCCAATAATTTTGGAGCAAGGGATTCAAACCCGTTCCGTTGGCAGGCACAAAGTCGGGATTGTTGGCAAAAACCGGAGCATCGGGCATGGCATCACGCAAAAGCAAGAAAGGCGAACTACCGATTTTCCATTCACCTACTGCAGCTGACAGGGAAGCAAAGCCGAAACCGAGCAAAAGAAGCAAGGCAAAAACCTCTAAGGCAGATACTGATTGGCCTTTTTTGTTTTGGCGAACAATCAGAAACACCAACCATCCGGCCATAAACGCCCAAAACAGATAAAACAGGGCATAGCCCAAATGGTCTTTCGAAAATGGGGCATCATCCCATGAGAATTGCCCTCCTTTCTCGGTGACCACCAAAAAGCCACTTAAAAGGGCTACTACGAGTCCGCCGAGGTGCAACAAACCCTTCTGATTGAAGCTGTCTTGTTGTTTCCAAAACCGATAGGCCAAAAAAGCGGAGGGCACCACGAGTCCCAATAAAAACAGTCCTTTGGACCATGTTGAATCAAGATTGATGCCCAAAATCATGGAAGCCAAAATGAGGTTCACGGCAGACACGACCGACATGACCGCATCCCGCCACTCCCTTGACCTGGCCATCAAAACGAACCCAAGTACCACATGCCAGAAGGTCCACAGCAGAAACGAACCCTCTTGGCCCTCCCAAAAACAGGAAATCATGTAATACACGGGAAGCTCATTGGACGAATGGCTCCAAACGTAATGGTATTGGTATTGATGGGAATATATGAGATAAAACAAGGTGCCAATCACTCCGAATACTGAGAAACCATGGACCAAAAAGGCTGCATTTCCCATGGACTGCCAAACCTTCTTCCCTGACAAATCCAAACCTCCTTTTGCAGAAACGGCATAGGAAATTGTGGCCACAAGGGCGGCACTGAATGAAAGGGACGCAAATATTTCACCCCAAAGGCCTCCGCTCATGTCGTTCTTGGTTTCATTGGACTTATCTGACCTGATTTTGAATTCGACATCAGCGCTTCGCCTCCGCCGATTCTTCCATCAGTTGACCATCATTGTATTTGGACGGGCATTTCATGAAAATGCGTTCAGCCTCGAACACATCGCCTACATATTTACCCTGGACCACTACCTTTTCGGCTGTTTCGAAGTTCACAGGTTTTGGATCGTGAAACAGGACGTTTGCCAATTGCAGGGTGGTGTCTCGCATGGAAAATTGGAAAACATCCTGAACCGGATCGTATTGAGAGGGTAGCTCCTTGGCCCAACTGCCCACCACGTGTACCACTTCCCCTGACTTTTTAGCCTCCGAAAATGTGGTGTATTTGCTGGCCCCGCCGATGGCACCCGAGGTAGCCAACACCGTGATCCCAACCATGGCCAAAATTGCGATTCCGATGAGCAAGCTGATGTTGACCGTCTTCATGAGGGGTTGTTGGATTGTGTCTGATTGACAGGAGAGGCTTTCTTGAGCTCTTGGACCTTTTGCTCCAATTTCTTGACCTTGACCAGGTTGTAGACAAGCATCGACACCATGCCCAAGAAAACGATGAGTACCACGACCAAAACGGTGTTAATTTTTTCGGAAGCAAACAACCAATCGCCTGAAGGATTGGCTTGCAACAAGCATTGGAGAAGATTATTCATCGCTGAGCTCTTGAAGTTGGTGATGGACCACCGCCCGCCTGGCCAACAGGTCGAGCATGGCATAAGACAGGCATACAAACCCAATGACGGCCGGCCAAAAAACGGAGTAGAATTCAGGGCTCATGGACCCCAATGCAGATTGCTTCCCTCCCGTGTTGGGGTGAAGGCTTTCGAGGCTTTTGGGAACCACGTAGAACAGCGGGTAAATGGAAGCTGCGGCAAAAATGTTGAAGACTGAGGATATTTTGGCACGCTGGACCGGTTCGTCGAAGGACATCCTGAGCAAAGCCATGCCTAAGTAAATGAGCACACAAATCAGGGCGCTGGTTTGCTTGGGATCCCATGGCCACCATGCAGCCGGGTCTGTTGCAGGCATGGCCTCCCCCCAGGTAACCCGACTCCAAACTATTCCTGTAGCCAATCCCAATGCTCCGAACACCACCGTGAGACGACCCGCTTCGCGAGCCCTCAAATCCATGGCAAGGTCACCTTTACGCAGGTAAGCCACGCTGTAGGCAACTGAAGTGTAGGCCATGGCCATCATGGCAAACCACATCGGGACGTGATAAAAAACGTTTCTGGATGTTTGTCCCAAATTGGGCCCTTGGTAAGGCAAAACTTGCGTGAGCCCTTGAATCAGCGCATACCCGACCAGCACGGTGCCGACGGCGAGGTTGATGAACCTCCAAGTGTCTTTGCGCTTGAAAAACTCCATTTCAGTCCTTCCAAATAAACGGAAACAAAATAACGGATACCGCACCAATAATCACAACGAAAAGCCCCGAAAACACCATTTCTGGAAGGCTATCTTGCCACGGCTGACCCAATAAGGCTTTGCCTGAAGCCGCAATCGCAACCAACATCTGCGGTATCACCAAAGGAAAACTTAAAACTGCCAACAAGGTGGTTTTGTTGTGGGCCTTGCTGGCTATGGCACTCACCAAGGTCATGTTGGCCGTGAATGTGCTGCAACCCAACAAAACTGACACCATGTATTGGATCGGGTCTCCGATTGCCGATGAGCCAGAAAATAGGACGAAAGCAAACAAAGTAACCAGGGAAACCACCCACATCAAGGCTATGTGGTAAATCATTTTTGCCACAATCACGGCTCTGGGTCCAGCCAAGGTGTATAAGTAAAGTAACTGTCCCGAACGCTCACCCATGAAACTTTTGGCCACCGCGTTCACACATACGAACAACAACACAATCCAAAAAACAACGTTCCAAGCTTGGGGGGGAAGGGATCTCTGCAGCCCTAAGGAGACCACAAAAACCATGCTCAGGGCATACAACAACAAGCCGTTCAGTGCATATTTCTGCTTCCACTCCAGACGCAGTTCTTTCCCGATGAGCGCACTTACCTCTTTGCTGAATGCCATTCGGCCTTGGATTTTGGACAAATATACACGCTAGCCCCCCAAACAACCACCCAAGATCCAAATACCAAAAAACCCTTTCACATAATCTTACGTAGACGAATACAATCTCGTTGCCTATCGCACATTTCTTACCTGAACACGAACGGTTTGTTTTGACTAATTTCGGGAGCCCTTTTGGCAGGGGCGCCCTCCAAACTTTCAGGAATCATGGAAAATGCGAAAATATTGTGGGTTGACGATGAAATCGAGCTACTCAAACCCCATTTGAAGTTTTTGGAATTGAAAGGGTATGCGGTGCACACCTCTACCAACGGTTTTGACGCGTTGGAAAGTGTGAAATCGGAACCCTTCGATGTGGTGTTTTTGGATGAGAACATGCCTGGAATGAGTGGTTTGGAGGTCTTGGCTGAAATAAAACAAATCCAAGCGCATCTTCCCGTGGTGATGATTACCAAAAGCGAAGAGGAGCACATCATGGAAGAGGCCATCGGATCCAAAATCGCCGACTACCTCATCAAGCCCGTCAACCCAAGCCAAATCCTCCTTTCACTCAAAAAGACCCTCCAAAACAAACAGTTGGTCAACCAAAAGGTCAACACCGACTACCAACAGGATTTCCGGAAAATCGGAATGCAGTTTTTCGAGGCAAACGACCACAAGTCCTGGACTGAAATCTACCGGAAGTTGGTGCATTGGGAAAAACAAATGGACGACAACCCCGGCGAGCACATGACCGAAGTGTTGCAATCGCAAATCGCCGAGGCAAACCAGAACTTTTCAAGGTTCGTCATCGCCAACTACGTGGATTGGTTGCATGAAAAAGATCCCGACCAAAGGCCCTTGCTCTCTCCGGAGGTAATGGAAGTGTCCGCATTCGATGACCTGAAAAAAGGCGAATACGAAAGTGTTTTCTTCATCCTCGTAGATTGCATGCGCTACGACCAATGGAAAGAATTGGAGCCCCTGGTTGCCGAGTATTTCACCATTGCACAGGAAAGGAGCTATTTCTCCATTTTGCCCACTGCGACCCAGTACTGCCGGAATGCCATTTTTGCGGGAATGTACCCCAACGAGATTGCCAAACGGTTTCCACGGCTTTGGAAAGACGACAACGACGAGGGTGGGAAAAACCTGTTTGAGGAAGACCTGATGCGGGAGAACATTGCCCGACACAAACTCAACCTGAAGACTTCCTACCACAAAATCCTGAACAATGATGACGGGTTTGCGCTGAGCGACAACTACAAAAACCTGCTTAAAAACGACTTCAACGCAATCGTTTACAACTTCATCGACATGCTCAGCCACTCAAGGACCGAGGTAAGCATCATCCGAGAATTGGCACCCACACCCGGGGCCTATCGTCGCGTGTCAAGGTCTTGGTTCGAACACAGTCCCCTGTTGGATTTGCTGAGGAAATTGGCACAACACAAAGTCAAAGTCGTCATCACAACCGACCACGGCACAGTGCATGTGAACCGACCTTTCAAAATTGTGGGAGACCGTGAAACAACCACCAACCTCCGGTACAAACAGGGCCGAAATCTGAGCTTCCAACCCGACAAGAGTTTGTTGGTAATTCGCAACCCCGAAGAGGCCAAATTGCCAGCGATGACGCTCAGTTCTTCTTATGTGTTCGCCTCGGAAGATTACTTTTTTGCCTACCCCAACAACTACAACCACTACGTGCGCTACTTCAAGGACACCTTCCAACACGGTGGGATTTCCATGCATGAAATGATTGTGCCCTTGGTGGAGTTGGTGCCCAAAAAAGTCTGAACAGGCCAATCGTCAAAACCATGTAAATTCGCTCCATGTCCCCCAACGTGGTCGTGATCATCCCTGCCTACAACGAGCAGGACTCCATCGCCAAAGTCATCGCTGAAATCCCACGCGAGTGGATTAATGAAATCGTGGTGGTGAGCAATGGTTCAACGGATGAAACGGAATCTCGCGCCGAACAAGCAGGAGCTACCGTATTGAAGGAACCCAAGCGTGGATACGGACAAGCCTGCCTCACGGGAATCGCCCATGTTGCCCAATCAAATCCCGACATCGTGGTGTTTTTGGATGGAGACCACAGCGATTTCCCTGGACAAATGCCGGATTTGATTCGGCCCATTTCAGAGCAAGGATTCGACATGGTCATCGGTTCTAGGGCACTTGGCAGCAAGGAAAACGGCTCTATGACACCCCAACAAGTTTTTGGAAATGCCTTGGCTACCCGGCTCATGCGGCTGTTTTACGGCGTGAAATACACCGATCTGGGGCCATTCCGTGCCATCCGCTTCGATCGATTGATGCAGTTGGGCATGCAGGACCGCAATTATGGTTGGACCATCGAAATGCAACTGAAGGCGGCAAAAAAACGCTACAAAACCTGCGAAGTGCCTGTTGATTACCGAAGAAGGATTGGAGTCAGTAAGGTCAGCGGCACTTTGAAAGGCACAATCATGGCAGGTTACAAGATTCTGACGGCAATTTTTCGATATTTGTGACGAATCCGGGCCCTACAATAGGAAAAAACTCTTGTTGGAGACCCGTTTCGACCCGTTACCGTCTCCATGGGAATTGCCCTCATCATCCTCTACGCCGCCGCCCTGCTGTTCATCTTGATGTACAGCCTGTCGCAAGTAGATTTGGCCATTCGATATTGGTTCAAACGGAAGTCCGTACCCACCGAAGTTCAACCAACTCCCCCATCGGATTGGCCCATGGTCACCGTTCAGCTTCCCATCTACAACGAACGGTATGTCATTGAGCGCTTGATGGATGCCGTTGTGGGCTTTGATTACCCTAAAGACCGACTTGAAATCCAGGTCTTGGATGATTCTACGGACGACACCATAGAAATCGTGGCCCAAAAAATTACGGATATCAAGGCGCGTACTGGGATTGAAATCCAACATGTGAGGCGCGGCAACCGACAAGGGTTCAAAGCAGGTGCCTTGGCCCATGGCCTGAAGATTGCAAAAGGTCAGTTCATTGCCATTTTCGATGCGGACTTCGTCCCCGAATCCGACTTTTTGCGTCTGACCATCCCGTATTTTGGTGATGAGGGATTGGGTGTGGTGCAAACAAGGTGGGAACATCTGAATGCGGATTATTCCTTGTTGACCCAACTGCAGGCCTTTGCATTGGATGCCCATTTCACCGTGGAGCAGCTGGGCCGGAACCTCAGCGGTTGTTTCATCAATTTCAATGGCACGGCTGGCGTTTGGAGGCGGAAAGCCATCGATGATGCCGGGGGATGGCAAAGTGACACCCTGACCGAAGACCTCGACCTAAGCTATCGGGCTCAGCTAAAAGGTTGGCGTTTCAAATACTTGGAACATGTCCTTTCGCCCGCTGAATTGCCCGCCGAAATGGCTGCCATCAAATCCCAGCAATTCCGTTGGACCAAAGGTGCGGCGGAAACGGCACGCAAAAACCTTTGGAATGTCCTTCGGGCCACCATGCCGTTCCATGTGAAGCTCCACGCCACCTTCCATTTGCTGAATAGCTTTTTGTTCGTTTGCATCCTCTCAAATGCCCTCTTGAGCGTACCCTTGGTGTTCATGGCCGCACATGATCCCGTGGTTGCATCCTTCTTCCAATATGGTTCGGTGTTTTTCCTGAGTCTGTTCGCTTTGATCCTGTTTTTTTGGATTTCCCGAGAATCCAGGGAGGAGGGCAAAGGGGTGGCAAGATTGGGCAGATTTTTACTTCGGTTTCCCGTTTTTCTGGCCATTTCCATGGGATTGTCGCTTCACAATGCCATTGCTACCTTGGAAGGCTATTTGGGCATGAAGTCGCCTTTTGTCCGCACACCCAAGTATAATATCCGGACCATGAAAGACAATTGGCGCACACGAACGGCCTACCTTTCCCGGAAAGTGGCACCCGTGACCTATTTGGAGGGATTGTTGGGCGCGTATTTCGTCGGAAGCATCATCGGGAGTATTTGGATTGGCAATTATGGCATGTTGCCTTATCACATACTGTTGGCCTGCGGATTCTCTGCCATTTTTGTCCTTTCCATTCGACACGCCTCCGCCCGGGTCTGAGCCATGGAATCCAAATCATTCCCTTTTTCGTTTACCGGGGTTTTGTTGGCTTTTTTCCCGGTGGTCTATGTCATTCATTACCATTTGGGAAGACCAGACCTCATGCCCGAAATGTACTGGCATCCCTCCCTGTTCATTTCTTTAATGCTGATTTGGTTTGCAGGTTATGCGTGGACCCTACGGTTCAGCCACGACGACTTGCGGGTCCGTATGGCGTTGGGTGCGGGCATTGCGCTACGGCTGATGTTGGTCTTTGCATTACCGGCTTTCAGCGATGACTTTTTCCGCTTTGTTTGGGACGGCCACATCGGTTTGTCTGGCATCAATCCCTACCATTACACCCCGGCAGAGTGCATGGCGTCAGGGGCTTCATTGCCCGAAACTGCCCGAAGTATTTTCCCTTTTTTGAATTCCCCAACCTACCACAGCGTTTACCCTCCGATGCTTCAGGGGGCCTTCCAATTGGCGGCATATTGTGGTGGCAGCCTTGAGGGCACCGTGCTTGTACTCAAGTTATGGGTAGTGATGGCGGAGGTCCTGAGCATTTGGTTCATTTACAAACTTGCAAATGCTCTCAGTCTTTCGAACAAAGCACCGGTGGTTTATGCCCTGAATCCTTTGGTGATTTTTGAGCTCTCCGGGAATTTGCATTTTGAGGCTTTCATGCTTTGTTTCCTGTTGGGGGCCATATGGATGCTTTTCCGGTCCAACATGTTGCCTGCCGCGTTGTTGTTCACATCGGCCGTGGCGAGCAAAGTCCTACCCCTTCTAGCCATGCCGTTTTTGCTTCGGCGATTGGGTTGGCGCAGCATTCTATTGACGGGACTGACCGGTGCATTGGTTTTGGGCATCATGGGGGTGTTTTTTTTCGATGAAAAGGCGATTGTCAATTTCCAGAGATCTTTAGGTCTTTACTTCCAACATTTTGAATTCAACGGAGGAGTTTATTTGCTATTCAAATGGATGGCAGGAGACGCTTACTTTTGGGTGCAACGGCTGTTGCCATGGGGCGTTTTTGCGGGTGTGATGTGGATGGCTTGGAGAGAAAAGAAAAGGTCTTGGAGCGGTTTCATCACCCAAGCGATGTTGGCGTTGGCCTTGTATCAAATTTGCTCGCCGGTGGTGCATCCGTGGTACTTGGCGCCCATTGTAGGGTTGTGTGCATTGAGCCCCTATCGCTTTCCGTTGGTGTGGTCTGCCTTGATTCCATTCACCTATTTAGCCTATCGCTCCGATGGGGAGGTGGTTGAAAATCCTTGGGTCATCGGGCTGGAATCTGGGGTTGTTTTGGGTTGTTGGACCTACGAATCCCTGATTGGGCAGTCGGGCAAAACCTTGGAAGAATTGTTGCATGAATTTCCTTTCGTTCGGAGGGTGTTGGCTTGGACCATTCCTGCCCGTATGCGCATCAAGCTTCACCGAATCCAACCCCATCTGCCTGGTCGTATGCCGATTCTGGACCTCGGAACGGGCAATGGTGGCCTTTGCCTGCAACTAATCCGGCAGGGACATGATGTTCAACCCTTGGACATTCGGAATATCAGTTTGTTTCCTGAGGTGAATCCGATGATTTACGATGGCCAACATATTCCATTTGCGGACCGAAAATTCCATACCACCCTGCTCATCACCATGCTGCACCACACACCCGACCCGAACAAGGTTTTGGCGGAGGCGCTGCGCGTGACATCCCATCGTTTGGTGGTGATGGAAGACATCTACCGCAATCCTGTCCAAAAACACCTGACCCTGTTCATGGACAGCTTGGTGAACCTAGAATTTCGGGGTCATCCGCACACCAATCGTGACGATAACCAATGGAAGCAGACCTTTCATCAAATGGGTCTCAAGGTCGTAGCGGAAGATGAGTTTCGGACCCTGATTTTTTTCCGGCAAAAAATCTACGTGCTGGAGCGAATCACCGTCCTGCCATAACCAAAGGACTGAATTTTCACTTGCCCCATTTGCCCTGCAATTCTTGCCACATCAAAAAAGCGTTGACGGAAAAGGGCACCAAACCACCTCCCAACATATCCTTTCCGTCAAGTATGGCCAAGAAGATCCTATTCAGCTAAAACTTGAATCAAAGCCAACAAGAATCTGACTTCTATGGTTAAGGTTGAAACATTAGTGCGATACTTGCAAAATGAGACTTTGTATTTTCCTTTTGTTTGTTGCCACGGGTGGACTTTTTGCCCAAATCCCTCCGAAAGTGACCCTTTCCGGGTTGAATGCACGTGTTGAAAGTCATCCGGACACCTTATTTGTCCTGAACTATTGGGCCACTTGGTGTAAACCTTGTGTATTGGAGATGCCCTACTTTGAGCAGGTAGCGAAGGAAAATGCCAATCGGCCCATGAAGGTGATTTTTGTGAGCCTAGACCTTGCATCAGAGTATGAAAACCGGTTGGCTCAATTTCTGAAGAGGAAACAGTTGCAATGCGAGGTGCTGTTTTTGGACGAACCCAAAATTCAAACCAAAATCGACGAGATCGACCCAAGTTGGACGGGGGCCTTGCCTGCCACCACATTCGTGAGAAAATCAACCCAAACACGCATTTTCCATGAAGGGGACTACACTTTGGAGAGCCTACAATCTGAAATTTCTAAACTGAACCCATAATCTTATGAAAACTATCCATCGTTTGTTTTGGATGTTGGCGCTGAGCGCAGCCTCCGTTTTTCAAGTGCATGCACAAGCCGATCAAGCGCTACTAGGTCAGGATGCACCCTCATTCTCCCTCATGAACATTGACGGGAAAATGGTCTCTTTGGATGATTACCAATCTTCGAAAGGGGTGATCTTGATTTTCACATGCAATCATTGTCCCTATTCCATCAAATACGAGGATCGCATCATTGCTTTGGATGCCAAAATGAAAGCACAAGGCTTTCCGGTGGTGGCCATCAATCCCAACGATGCCGTGGCTTATCCGGACGACAGCTACGCCAACATGAAAAAAAGAGCCAAGAAAAAAGGATTCACCTTTCCATACCTGCTTGACGACACCCAACAAATCGCCAAAGCCTATGGTGCTACACGCACTCCCCATACCTACCTACTGGTCAATGAGAGCGGTAAGTTTGTGGTGCGTTACGTGGGTGCCATCGACGACAACACCGACCCGTCTGCCGTTTCGGTGAATTATTTGGAGAGCGCAGTTTCCCAATTGCAACAATCACAATCCGTTTCACCCGACTACACCAAGGCCGTTGGCTGCGGAATCAAATGGAAAAAGTGATGATTTGACCGCTTGAACGAATTTAAAAAGGCCTTTCGAATGATTCAAAAGGCCTTTTTACATTTGGGGATTAAGATTATTTGTTGACCCGATTGTACTTGGTGGACCTGACGACTTTGGGGCTTCATTTGATGGGTTTACGGTTGGGCTTACGTACGATGGTCACATTGTGGTCTCCCGCGAAGATGGTAGGAGAACGGCCCGTGCTGCTGCAACCCGAAGTGCCCATTGCCAAGGTTAAGGTCAGTAACCAATCCCTTGTTATTCGAACGTCACTTTGAAAATAAAAAGAGGCCACCTTGTGGGGATGGCCTCTTTTTGAATCTGTTGATTCATTACCAGCTGATGGTGATCATGCCATTGCCAAGCCAAATGCCTGGTTGCTCCGAGCCGTTTAGTACACCGCCCGTGTAGTTGCTTCCGCCACCGCCGCCGCCGCCAGCGCCTTTGTCGTTACCGGAGCAACCTGCGGTTCCAGCAGAACCGCCACCGCCACCGCCTCCGCCGAGGAAGCCACCGCCGCCACCGCCGCCGCCCGGAACGGACCCGTTGGTAAAGCAGCAGCAAGATTGACCTGTTCCCCCAACACCACCGGATCCTGTCGATGCAGCAGTACCGTCTGTGCCGGAGAAGCCCGAACAACCAATTCCTTTTGCACCGAAGGCACCTTGTACGGCACCGAAGTTACCACCTTGGCCACCACCGGCTACACCGCCAGAGGTAGGAGAGTCTCCACCATTGCCGCCGACGCCACCGCCACCGACACCGCCTGCTCCACCGACACCTGCATTGGCCGTTTCGCAGCCGCCACGGCCACCGCCGCCGCCGCCGCCAGCTACCAAAACACGGTCTGCTTCTGATGTACCACCAACGCGGATATCAGAAGCGCCACCGCCGCCGCCAGAATTCTGTGCGCCTCCGATTGCCCCACCATTGTAGCCTCCGGTAGGGGTAGCGCCTTGGCCACCAACGAAAACGTTGATTACATCGCCTGGAGTCACGACCAAAAAGCCTTCAGCGTAACCGCCAAGACCACCTGAGCCACCCAAAATCCCCAATCCGCCAACAGCGCCGGAACCACCTTGACCGCCCCAAGCCTGCACGAAAATTGTATCCACGCATGCCGGAATTGTGAAGGATTGAGAGGCCCCAGTGAAATTGAACGTCGAAACCCCTTGAGGATCTACAATCAAGGTGTAATTCAGGCTTGACACACAACCGTTTCCATCCACTACAGATACGTTGGCAGGGAAAGAGCCGATAACGTTTGGAGAATTGATAGAGGGGTTCGAAGAAGCAGTGTTTGAAATGCCTGGGATGGTGGTCCAAGTAAAGGAAAAGGGACCACTGCCCGTCACTGCCAATCCTAAATCGGCAGGGATATCGGCAATTGTACCCCCACAATCCGTCATCAACAAACTATCCGTTACCACGGTCAAACCTGGTCCGTCTACAACAGTGGCAGCTAGGGTGTCCGTGTAAATCGGATCGCAGGAGCCTTCTTCGATGACACCATACACCAAATGGTTTCCAAGGGGCGGAATCGTGCAGAAGTTGGCTCCCGTACCGATGACTCCGTAAGGGCCACTGTTTGTAGAAGCAAACCATGTGACGGTGCCCCGAGCATTTGGAGCTTCCAAACAAACAGAATCTCCGTTACAAATGATATTGCCGCCTCCCATGAGGGATTGAGCAATGGAATGGGTGTTGAAGCCGCCAACAAGAATTGCCGTCATAGCCAACACCGAAAGCATTTTATATTGATTTTTCATGATTTCTCCGAGTGGATTTTGACAAGAATTATTGGACGATGATTTTCCGATCGAGGACCACGCCGTCGAAATCCATCTTCAAAACGTAGATTCCTCTTGCAACTCCCGGAAGGGTCACCTGATGTGTAAACAGCATCTCAGGATTGGTCTTGGAACTGCGGTAGACTTCCTTGCCGGAAATGTCGTAAATGGCAATCTGGAATTGCTCCACTTGTTTCATCAAGGACGCATTCAGTTGGAAAGTCCCTCTGCTTGGATTGGGGTAAATTTCCACGGAAGCCAACCCAGGGATGTCGTTGGAAATACACACATCAACGTTCAAAAGGATGGCGTCGGTAGCCGTGCACCCATTTGCATCCGTGACGGTAAGGCTGTAGGTGGTCGTGTCAGTCGGGTTGGCTACCGGGTTGGCCAAACTCGAATCAGTGAGGTTGGTGGCGGGTGACCATGCGTAGGAATACGGACCCGTACCACCGGCAACTGAAGGGTTTCCACCCAATGGCAGTGATTGCCCGATGCAGATCAATGAGTCTACCCCAGCGTTTGCAGCAAGTTGTGCGGGCTGTGAGAAGTTGAATGTCAGATTTAAAGCCTGCGCATCCACCATCCACGGCGCCGCAGTCAATGCCAGCGTAAAAAGGAATGTTAGAGTTAATTTCATTGGTAGTTAATTAAGTAAACTCAGGCAAGTACACCTTATTAGCGTTCATTCCCTAGGCCTTTGTTGTTTTATTTTACTGATCTTTATCAGCTTAATAAATAACTCAGTGAATCCAAACGGATTATGACCCTTCACCCCGTTTGAATTACACACCTGCCCAATTCCATCGACGACAACACCGACCCGTCTGCCGTAACTGCAAATTGTGTGAAGAGCACGGTTTCCCAATTGCAACAATCACAAACCCTGTCACCCGATTACACCAAAGCGGTTGGCTGCGGAATCAAGTGGAAAAAGTCGTAATTTGACCACTTGGACGAATAAAAAAAGCCTTTCGAGTTGTTCGAAAGGCTTTTTTTCGTTTGGGGATGAAGGTTATTTGATGGCCCGGTTGTACTTGGTGGACCTGACAACTCTGGGGCTTCGTTTGATTGCTTTGCGGTTGGGCTTACGTACGATGGTCACGTTGTGGTCTCCCGCGAAGATGGTACGAGAACGGCCCGTGCTGCGGCAACCCGAAGTGCCCAATGCCAAGGTTAAGGTCAGCACCACCATGAAGTAGCTCAGATAATTTTTCATATGCGAAATTGCTTTGGGTATGATGGCTCAGGCTTTGGTCACCTGACAAAATAGGTATTTATGCTCCAATTCGATGAACAGAAAGGTCAGGGTTTTGATTTTTCCATTCAACATGGTGAATTCCACATTCCAGAAAAACAGGTCCGTATTGGCACCTTTCACCACCCGAAAGTCTTTGGCGTGATGCAGTGCTGATTCGGTCAGGTATTTATGAATGAAATTACAGCTGTTTTCGATGGTAATGGCTTCATGGGGATCTACAGGGTTGATCATGGTCCGCATGTTTCTATTTGGATCACGCCCCACATACGCCATCATCCTTCCAAAACTGTCATACTTGCGGCTCTCGGCAAACTGTAATAGCTTCTCCAAAGCCTGCATGCTCCGCTCTTCCTGAATTTTCTTAGTGTCATAGTCCTTTTCACCATATCCCGTATCCACGGCCTTGGTTTCCAAAGACTGAGACCTGAGGCCCATCGGCATGGCTCCAACAAACAGGAAAAAACAACAAACCCAAACCAGTTTCATGTTCAACATCATTTCCCCGGTCATTCCCGGCAGCCTTGAATTTACGATTTTTTGACAGAAATCAAGCTCAATCGATATCTCCAAGCAACAAAGCGCCCATGCTTTCAATCAAACCAAAGGTGCTGTGCGAAGAGCTTCCATCCAAGTAGTCGAACCGCACCCTCCAAACATGCCAAAACCCTTCCTTTTGTTCTTCCTCCGAGTACTCTTCAAATGTCGTAGCCATGGCATTGTGCAATAAAACCTTGATTTGGGCACAAATTTTATCGACCGTGACACGTTCGTCGGGTTTGCTGTAGTCACAGGCCCGCTTGTAATCTTCATCGGTATTTCCCATCCCCCGGAATGCGGTCATTTCGGCCAGGGGGGCGCAATCGTCGCCAGACACGAATAAAAATGCCCGTTCCAATACAGCCTTTGCAGAATCACCTTTTCCTTCGGCTTCCATCCCATTTTCTTGAAATTCCTCTTGCCCTGAAACCGAATCGGACACCATCGAAGGACCCGACATCCCGGGACCTTGGCAGCCCAAGAACAATCCTAACAAAACCAACGGAAGCAACAGTTTCGAATGCATTACCTTCCCTCAAATTGTTTTTGAACAGAATTCAAATCGGTGAAACCTCATCCCCGACCGAGATGAGACCACCTTGAATCACCACTGCACACCATCCACCGTGTCCCCGCATGGCATTGTATCCACCCACTCCCAAATTCTCTTCCATCCGCGAACAAGGGTGACAAGCCTCAGTGAATTCCAAAATGGCCTCACCTATCCTGAATTGTCTGTCTTTCAATGCCATGAGGTTGATTCCTCGCGTCACGATATTTCGCCTGGTCAAACCGGGGTCAATGGCATCCAAGCCCAAAATACTCGCTGCAGCGTCCAAATGCTCGCCCATGATGAGGGTGACTTGACGCTTCGTAGAAAGTTTCAGAGAGGCGCGGTCTCCCTCCAAACCCTTCCCTTCGATTGCCGTGACTTTTTCGACCGAAACGGGAAAAACCTTGCGATCAGGTCTGAGCCCAATCCAATGCACAATTCCTGGTCTCCTGACAACTCCCATCAATTTTTTTAATTCTGGGGTTTGGGGTTCAACCAAATCTTTGGCTTTCATGGCTGATTCAGGGTTGGGTAAGCAAAATGCCTGTCACGTATTTACTGTTTCGGCTGAGTTGGAAAGGGAGAAATCGGCCGACCTCGTCGAAATTGTCATCTTGATCGGATTCGTATTTGATTTCCAAAATCACGGCATCGTCACGATTGGAATCCAATCCTTTCCTGGCTCGGGTATCCGGGGAATAAAACAGCAAATCATGATCGATGGTCAACCTGTACCTTCCGTCCTGGGAAACAAAGTAGCTCCGCAGATAGGTGTTGATGAGGCTAGGATGAAGACCCTGAACCGGAAAAATACCCGGATTTTCCTCCTCGATTCCTGCTGCCAACCGTTCCATGGATTCTTTGCGGAGGGACTTGAGCTGAAGGTCGACCGCCTTGCGCAACTCATGGGGTTGATGCCATTGAAAATCGGTCATCTTGAAAAAATGCTTGTCTCCCAAACCTGCATCCTTTGACTTAATTTCCATAACTGGCTTTTCCACCCGGTGAAGGTCCCCCCCGTACCAACGAATCCGATATTTACTCCTCCGTGAAATGCCCATGAGGTTTTCCTGAAAATCGGACAGGTCTGGCGTATCCAAGTAAATGTTGTTGACTTGCCGGTCCGGGTAGGCGGTGCGGAAAGAAAGTGGGTGCTGACGCACTATCTGCAAAACATGGCGCCAATCCCAATCTTCAATCCTGTATTTCCGCTCGTAACGCATCAGAGTTTCCCTTTGATGACTTTGCCGTCAATCTTCAATTCCGATCCGTTTTGGAGCAGATAAAGGTTCTGGTTTCCTTCTGCCGTGTACTTTTCAACCCAAATCTGGGCTGGTCCGAACTCCGGTTTTTTCTGGAATGCCGAAAACGAAGTGGTGTTGTCGACCAAGGAAATTTGTTTCACATCGGCTTTAGAACGGTCCACGGATGCCAACCCGACGTTACAGCCCGCTACTTTGGCCGACAGGATTTCGACTTTGCTGGCATCATTGAGGTTGATTCCCTTTTCTTTGGCCCCTTCTATCTCCAACGCCCGCAGATTCACAGAGGAACCACTCAGTTCCAAGGCATCCTTCCCGCTTTTGGTAATCCGCAGGTCTTGCAACATCCCTTTGGAAAAGTCGATGTCCAATCCATCCTCGAATGAATTGTGGACCAAACTCCGCCGGATATCGAAAATTGTCCTGATCAAACTGAGCCCATCCTCCCTGAAGTTGTTGACGAACCTGCAATTTTGAATGGATACTTCACCTTCATAAACCGTGACGGCTCCCGTCATCTCCCAACCGCCATAGTCCAAAGCGCCTAAACCATCGAAAACCGCATGTGTCCAAACGCACTTTCCTTCAGGCTGCAACAAGGTAAAGCCATTTCCACTTCGATCCGAACTGAAAATCCGAACGGGTTTGTCTTCGGTGCCATTGATGACCACCGGCGATTTGGAAATGAATTTGGCTTCCGTGACCAAATCAAGCTCTGCTCCTGCGGCAAATCGCACCATCCAACCATCGGGAATGAGGATGTCCACCGAGGACCGATGGGGTCCCGGACCAAAGAGGATTTCCTTGTGAAGGCTGTCGACCTGATAAATAGAATTTGAGGTTAGACGAACGTTTGCAAACAACTCCTGCTCGGGGGTTTGGCCTTCCGGTACCGACCAAGGAAGGATTTCAACCGAAAACACAGAATCGATTCCTGGCACCTCGAAAAATACAAACGACCCTTCTTTATCGGACCTGACCTCAGCATAGGGAGCGGGATATTCATCTACATAGGCACCGATAGAAGCCTGTTTTTTAAAGGCATGCTCCATGGTTTTGGCGTTTTTGCCCACTCCCAGCAGTTTGACAGGCAAACAATGGTAGTTCATGGCACGGTACACAAAAAATTGACCGATTTTGCCTTGTGCATGCACTTTGACGGAGCTCAATTTGAGCGGATGTACAATTTGACGGATGACTTGTGCCTCATCGAAAATCAGGCTGCGACGATACCTGTAGGTTGGCCATTCCTGTTGAATCCAAGCCTCGCGGACTGCCAATGCGGGTGTGATTTCTTCGAAAAAGGATTGCAAATAGTCTGGGTCTGACAGCTTCCAAAGCCACGAAACGTACTGGGCTACAAATCCTTCGTCGGCAAACAACCTGGAGAACATCTGCTCCCGGTATGGATGGTTGACGTATTTCATGTTCCTTCCGTGCCCCAAAAATGGCCTGTCCAACCACAGAAGGGGACCATCGGCGGTATACCCGTCAAACCCGATGGGCTCCATTTTGGAGATGATTGGGTTGTAATAAAACCTTTGATTGTGCCAAACCAGACCATGGAAGGCTTGGGCAAGGTCAACGATGGCGTAATATTTGGCCAAGCGATTCAAGTCAAATATTTCACCGACCTGCTTTCGTCCGTTTTTGTAATCCTCCATCAGGACGGTGGCCAACTCAAACTCTTTCCGCTTGTTTTTGTCTTTCAGAGTTGCATTCAGTTTGAACCCATCGATGGTGGAAGCCTCCACATAATGGGTTCCTTTTTCTATCCAAGCCAAATCCTCCAAGCTCTGTTCAACGATTTCCCAAAAACCTTCCTCGTTGAACTTCATGATGGGTCCTTCCCGACGCTGCTTGGATTCCACCAATTGTTGCTCAAAGTGCTCTTCGAAAGCATAAAGCCCTTTGGAAATTCCGTTCACTTTGAGCTCTACAAAATCATAACGCGGTGAGAGCAAATCCTCTTTTTCAAGCCATTGATGGAAGGTCCATTCGTCCAAAAAGCTTCTGGTGTGAGGGCTTTGGAAGGAAAATGTACGCATGCTGCGCCAAGACTGTCCTTTGTCCAGGGCCACCCTGTAACTCCATTTGTCACCTTGAAGGTGGTCGGTCCAATCGCCCTTGAGCCTCACCATGCCACGCCACTCCCCCTTTCCTTCTTCTACCCGGACCTTGACCCATGCATCCACGTTGGCGGCCAAAATCCCCTTCTCCATGGCTTCCCGCCTAATTCGCTTGAGCTTCTCCATGTCCTTGGGCTCGATGACCAAATTGACGGAGGAAGGACGTTCGGTTAATTTCTGGGGCTCTGCAGCTCCAAGTTTGTTTTTGCCTTTTACCCTGATGCTCAGGTCGTCGAAGTATGCTGGCTCTGGTTTGGGGTTCCAAACATAAATCTTCAGTTTCCCATTGGTGACATGGTCAGGGATCTTGAACCTGATTTGAAGTTCTTCCCAACCTTTTAAGTCCTTTTTCCCGGTGGGCTTGGCCATCTCATAATATCCCCAAGCGCCATCTACCACCAAATTTCCAAACCCCTCTGTGCTGTGTCTCCACACCGTGACTTCATAGACTTCACCGCCCCAGGTTTCATTGGTCTCGTATGTCAGCGCAAACTCATGGTCCTTGAACACCTTGGCGGAGTGGCCACCTGACAATGCCTTCTCCTTGCTTTGCGCACTCCCACCTGCAAAAGTCGAACCTTGGGTACCCGAAAAAAAACGCTGACCATCCTTCTCCACGGTAGTCTCCATGTCCACCAACAACACCTCATCGACAGGAGTCGCAGGTTTCCTGAAAAGAACAAACAAAAGAATCAATGAAACAACACCCACAACCAAGGCAATGACCCTCAGCCGACTGGATTTGCTGCCTAGACTTTGCTCCTTTCGGATGATCATATGGCCAGATTGCGTTGTTCCACAAAGGAAATCAACATGTTAGGATCGGCCTTGAGCAGCTCTTCCCGAACGATGATGATGTCTTCCACCTTATTGACAGCCACGCTGAACGAAGCTTCTGTCCGGCCTTCTCCAATGTCCAATCGACGCAGGTCCACAAAGCTGAAATGCACGGAAAGAAGCTCTGAAATCCCTGCCAAATCCTTTAGAGAGGTACTGATATTCAACACCATGTTATCCGAGCCACCTACGCTGCGCTTGCCGGCAATCAAGTTTTGAACGAACAAAATGGCAGTGATGAACGCAAAGGCAACCACGGCAATGATGATTTCATCGGCACCTGCTGCCAATCCCAAACCGATGGTCAGAAACAAATAGGTAAGCTCTTCAGGCTCTTTGATTGCTGCACGAAAACGTACAATGGACAAGGCCCCAACCAAACCCAAACTGAGCGCCACAGATGATTTGACGATGAAAATGATGAGCATGGTGGTCATGGCCAATGGGACGAAAATTCGCCCGAATTTCTTCCGATTGTTGGCACTGTTTCCGAGTCGGACATAAAATACCGACAGCAGAAAAGCCAAAACTGCTGTGATGACAAGGTTCAAAAGGAAATTCACATAGTTGATTTCCTCAAACGATTGCGTGAGCTGTTGGACGTACTGCTCGAAATATTCCATACTGTGGGATTGTGAAAGTTGTGCACCTAACTAAGGCCCGCTAAGTTAACAAGGATTTACCCTTTTTGAAATTCGGGTGTATTTTTGATGGCTTTTGGAATTGCTCCCGAGCGCATTTTAGGTCCATTGTTTCACCCTGAAAACCTCATGAAACACCATTATTCCCTCCAAGCTCTTGTTCAAGCGACTTTAGTAGGAGCGATCCTGTGCGCATTTGTGCACTTTTCCTATGCACAAACCGAGTTTGATGCTTCCGGCTTTGACAAAATGAGGGTTGAAAATGAGGCAAAATTGAGCGTGCCGGATGCCATCACCGAGAAGGTCTGGGAATATATGGAGCAAAACTTCCACAAGGACCTTTCCAAGTTGCTCGCCATCGATTCAGCTTTTTCGAGCACCACGGCGGAGGATATTTTCGTAGACCAGTATTACGACAATGACGATTTTCAACTTTTAGAAGGCCAAAGCGGGGTCAGACACCGTACGCGTACCGTCTTGACAGACGAAGAAAACCGCAAAAACGGTCGTGAACTGCTTCAAATCAAACTGAACGACATCAACCAAAATGAATTGAGCCGCGGCGAGGTGAAGTACCCCATCGAGCATTTGGATAAAAAATCCGAAAAATGGGACTACCATCCCCTCTTGGGTATTGTGGAGAAAGCCTATCGACAAGACGTGGTCGACCAATTGGCCACAGTGAAAATCGATGCGGAAAGTCTGTACCCCACTGTGAAAATCACCCAAAACCGTCGCCGTGTGTACGTGCTTCACAAAGGGCTTCCCTATTCGACGCTCACCCTCGACATGGTTGAAGGCGAATACGAAGGCAAAAAAACAAAGTTCACGGAGTTGGAACTTGAGTTGAACGAAATCAATTACACCGAAAGCGACAGTTCTACGCGGGTGATGATGGAAAAAACCAATGCCTTGTTCAAGGACGACATCATGGCAGCATTTCCTGAAATCAAGCAAGACCAAACCCCCAAGTACAACAAGGCCATCAATGGATTGGGCTTGAAACGCGAAGACCTGGTGGCCGCCAAGAAATCGGAGCGTACGATGCGCATGGCCCTTTATGCTGGCATCGGACTGTTGGCGGCGGGTGGATTGTTTTGGATTGTCAGATCCAGAACCAAGGGCAAAAAGCAAAAGAAAACCGTTGTCATCAACGGCTAAAAATTCCTCAAGACTTTGGGAGCCCCAATCGAGTGTAGAGCCTAAATGCCATCATGGCCACCAAAGGGAAAATCGGCCCGGGAAATCCTTGTGGCAAAACCCAAGCGCCTAGCAGGAATAGCAGCATGGATACCATCCCGAATTTCGAATAGGCCCGCACCGCTGGCTGCCATCTTTTGATCCAAACCCCAATTGACAGGAACAAATGGGAAGGCAGTGCCCACATGAGATTCAGATTTCCATAGGTGGCCTGATGGTCGGTCGCCAACCAAAAAGTCAGCATCAAACACCCCAAGAGGCCAACCACACCAAACAGAATGGAGTCGAACACCTGCATTAGAGCACTGAATCTGACGGGTAAAAAGTAGATTCCCAACCCAGTCAATGAAACCAATCCCAATACTACCCATGGGGTGAACCAACCGGAGGGTGGGATGACTGGCTCTGCTTGCAGCAAAACTTTTTCCTCCAAAACCAATGGGCTTTCGCCCAAAGGGGTCTTAACCTTGGAAGCACCAAAAATATCATGGAGATGATCCGGAAGAAACACTGCCCCCTTTACTCCCGCGATTTGATCAGCAGGGGTTCCCAACATCAAATGAATCCCAAATGCGGTCCAAGGAATTTGCTCCATGTAGGGCGTGATGAGGCTTCGGTAAGACCCATAATCCACCCCTGAAGGCGATTGAAACGTAACAGAGTTCCCCAAAACTTGTTGCAGGATGTCCCGCTCCCGGCTTGAGCAGTTGTCGAAAAAGAAATCATACTTGTAAAACCGATTTTCAGGCCTCTCGTTCGCCTTGAGCGTTTTCAAAATCGCTTCCCTCTGTTGTGCGTCCAAATTCAGGACCTGCTCCCTGACCGTCCGCGAGTCGGCTTGGTACTCCCGCATGAAGCCGCGCATGGAGTAACTCAACAGATAATATTCCAGCTTTCCCCGAGCGAACTTCAATGCAAAATTGGGGGTATCGAAATCGAATGTGCCGAAATTGAACACCCAATCCAGCCGCTGAGCAGGGTCAAAAATCCGGATGCTGCTGTGGCCGAAAATGGAATACAATTCAGCCCCGGGGGCACATGTGAGCAAACAGACCCTTGCCTGTGGGCTCAAAGTATCAGGTAAATGGGAGGAGTCTGCTTTCAATTGAGGCATAGACAACCCAACCCAGACCAACAACAAGGATAAAATTCTTTTCATGTCTCGGTAAAGTTGCAAAAATGCCACGGAATCATTCTAAGCCAATCCAAGGGTCCTGTTGCCACTAGAGGAATGCTCACTTGAATCAGCGCTTCATCAATTTCCCCGCCAAATTCACCCCAGAACCGGAAAAGGTCCAAAGGTACAAGCCAGATGGTAGATTTTGGGCATCCGGCAATTCTATCCGATGATTACCTGAACCCAATTGTCCGCGGTCCATTTCCCTGACAAGCAACCCATCCACCGTCCAAACTTGCAACTTGACTTTGGAGGGTTCTGCCAAATTCACCAAGAATTGCATATTGGCCTGGAAGCATGAGGGAAGCGCAGTGACCGTGGTAGAAAGTTTCGGACGGTCGACAGAAACTGGATTGAGTGGGTACACAAAATGCCCATAAACACCAAAATGGTCGCTTAAATCGAAATTGCCCCACATGGCATCTGCTTGGGAGCGAAAAATCCGGACTTCATTCAAAGAGTCGATGCTGGGGCGAAGATGGTCGTTGAGGTTGAGCACATAATCCAAAAACTCATAGTCCGTGCCGGAGGCATACAAATTGAATCCGGGATCGTAGGTATAGGGATTTCCTTGGTACTGGGGAACCCCTGCATCAAGGAGCGTGAACATGTCGTTGTACTCATTCTGGTTGTTCAAGATTCTGTCCACGTTCAAATCCCCGCCGACCAATACGGCCTCATGGGAAGGGATGTTGAGGGCATTGATGAAATCCCGCAATTGGGCGAACTGGGCTTGCCTCACCTGAACGTTGGTTATCCACGCTTGGGTATGTGTGGCAAACAAGTGGTAAGGCCTGCCATTCTTGTTGATTTTGGCATACATGGCTCCTTTGGCCGCCAAGCAATCGTCTCCACTGCAAGAATCGTAGACGATGAAGGTAGATGCCACGATGGGCCATTTTGAAAAAATCATGACTCCACCATCCTCCGGGGTGCCGGCAGCATCCACCACTGCGGTGTAGGAAGGGTATTCTTGTGACAAGGCGGGGATGACAATGTTATCCCTCACATCGTTGTAGAACAATTCACTCATCAGAAGGGCATCATATCCCTCAAGGTGTGCCGCCAATTCAGCCCCACGTTCGGCTTGGTCGGTATAGGCAATCGGGGGAGTGAGCATGTAGGCGTTGTAAGCCAACACATCGATGCTGTTGGAGCCACCTCCCAAAACCGGCCATGGGTCCACCTCTTCGATGGCGTACCGCACGTCGTCGTCTCCTCCCGTGAATTCGGCAGTGTATTTGAGGTTGAACAATTTGCCTCCCATCATGAAAGCCTGATCGTGGAACAAGTTATCGCCATGCCATGGATGAGAAAAACCTGGGCCACTTGCACTTTGCCACAAATCGCTTCCCACAAAATTTCCGTGGAGCTTCAGGCGGAGCTTGACAGTGTCGTTGGCATGGGCTAGGCTCACGTCGAAATAAAAATCGTCGCCGCTGTGCACACCCTGATCGCGGTTGGTCCACATCACCTCCCGGTCCGGCGTCCAAGCAGCCACTACTCCGGAATAACCCGACCATTCCCCTACCGACATGATGTGAGTCCCGTATTGCACCACCGAAACATCGAAGTCCAAGGTCGTGTTGTTTTGGAAGTATACGTAGGTGACGGCTTTCAAGCCCATGGCAGGCAGTACCCACAACGAAACGCAAGCCCAAAACCGAAGGAAGTGCATCATGCTCAATGTTTGATTCACCTTCAAGATAGGAATTGTTGAGAATTTTGTTGCCAAGTACCTTCCACTTCGCCCTTGAGGAAGCAAAAGGAAACGGACAGACCTCTTAAGAATTTCCCCTAAATTTACGCCGATGCCCCACATTCGACCTTTTCGAGCTTGGAGATACGATGATTTGGCCTGCGGCGAGGCTGCCGGCAACTTTTCGCCATTGTTTGATGTGGTGAGTCCCGACCAGCTCGAGGAACTTTACCAAAGCCCTTGCAATTCAATACACTTATCGGTTCCACAAACCGATGATTCGGCTTTGCAGAAATTGCAAGAATGGAAATCCCGGGGCATTCTTCGTCAAGACCCGTTGCCGGGCATCTACGTGTACTACCAAGAGTTTTCCTTGTTCGGGGAGGACAAAAAGTATGTTCGCAAGGGGTTCATCTCATTGGTGCGCATGCAACAGCCGGGCCAAAATTCCGGGACGGAAATCATCCAACATGAAGGCACCCTTTCGGCTTCTGTGGCAGAAAGAACCCGACTCCTTGAAAAAACGCTTCTGAATACTGCCCCGACTCACGGACTGTACGAAGACCCTGAGTTTGAATTGGAAAAAATCATGGACCTGTACATGGAGCATCCCGTGTACCAATACATCGACTATCAGGGTGTCATCAACAAAATGGCGGTAATCCAAGACCGTCGAGACATCCTTCGCTTTCAGTCGAGCTTGGCCTGCAAAAAGGTGTATTTGGCAGATGGACACCACCGGCTTGGTTCATCGATTGCACTGAGGGACAAATGGTTGACCGAGGGAAAGAGCCTGCCTGAAGACAGTTTCGTGCATTACCACATGATGTACCTTACCAATCTTTGCGGCGATGATTTGAGGATTTTGCCCATTCACCGACTGTTTTTCTTGAAAGACGGCACCCGCAATCCGAATCCCATCCTTGCACGGCTGAGGGAGTATTTCGAGGTGGAGGACATCACCTTCGACCGAACTCCTATTTACAATGCGGTCCAATCCCATCATCATGCGTTCGGGATGGTCATGGGGAGCTTGCAGTTTTTGCTGAAACTCCGGGCTGATGTAGACCCCGTTGCGCTCAACGACCTTCCTTTGCCCAGCGTGATCAAGGAATTGGATTACACCATCCTCCACTATTTCGTATTCGACAAATGCTTGGGGTTGTCTTATGAGGTGCAGCATGCCTCCGATGCCATCAAATACCTCAAGGATTATGGCTTGGCCGTGAAACAGGCAGTAACCTGGCCTGACCGGATTGCCTTCATCACCCCTGGCACCCAAATGGACCAAATGTTGCGCGTGTGTGAAACCGGCCAATTGATGCCCCAAAAATCCACCTATTTTTACCCCAAGGTGGTATGCGGAATGGCTTTTGCATCCATCGATGACAATGAAAACAACAGTCCCTTTGATTTTGGCTTCGGGGTCACCTCGTCGACAACAACTACTTCGTGACCTCGGATTGGAATTCAACGTGGTGGTCCGGGAAGTTGACGAATCCTTTTTACCCGGACTTTCCCCGGAATCACTCGCAGAATACCTGGCCTGCCTGAAAAACGACGCCTGCCACGACTTGATCCCAAACAATTTGGTGATTACATCCGACACCATCGTGGCATTGGAAGGTAGGATGCTTGGCAAACCCCGCACACGCGAGGAAGCATTTGGCATGTTGGAAAGCTTGTCCGGCAAAGTGAACCAAGTGATTTCGGGCGTATGCATCCGGCATGGCAGTTGGCAAAAGGTTTTTCACGCTGTAACGGATGTTTATTTCAGAGATTTGGAGCGGTGGGAAATCCAATATTACGTGGACCAATACCGACCCTATGACAAAGCTGGGGCCTATGGAATTCAGGAATGGATCGGCATGGCTGGAATCGACCGAATCGAAGGAGACTACTACAACGTGGTGGGAATGCCTGTAGGGCTTGTTTGGAATGCCTTGAAACCA
>Ga0209990_10000745_pt1 | contig 31005 bp, 28 predicted proteins | sample NOAtaG_6_FD_187304 | JGI IMG/M metagenome (GOLD analysis project Ga0209990, IMG submission 187304) | Freshwater lake microbial communities from Lake Erie, under a cyanobacterial bloom - NOAA_Erie_Diel5S_2200h metaG (SPAdes) (version 2) | ecosystem: Environmental > Aquatic > Freshwater > Lake ...
ATTTAGCCAGATTAAATCGCAGGACTAAAAAGTACTCCAAATGTATTGTGATGCTGGAGCTATCAGTTTATATTCTCCTGTTTTTTAAAAACTTCGGATATCTCATCAACTGCTTCTAGGCAATGCCAGGATATAGCCGCCATCGTAATTGACAAAAGCTTGACTATTATTTACTATCAATCATCAACTTTTTAAAGAGGTCTCTCATGGGAAAATGGTCGGAAATAACTAAAAAATTAGTTAATACTGCTAATTGGGTAAAAGATGAAGCTCTGGAAATCTTTGCAGAAACTGCTGATAGCACAGCAGGATTCACCCATTACACTAAAAACAAAGCTAGAGAACTAAATGCCTACGCTAGAAAGTTAGCGGCAGAACTAGATGTGGCCGCTGGAAAAGCAGCCTCTGATAAATGCTTTAAAGAACTCACAAAAAATGGGGCGACTTTAAAAAATTATAATACTGGTGAGTTATTAAATCAGCCACTGGAATGGATAAGTTACCCACCCTCTATTTTTTCAGAATTCAAGCACTACTGCGCTAAAGAATATTTATTCCAGGGGTATCAATCCACTGAATTGGAAGCAGAGCTGCCGTCAGTAGATAACCATGCTGAGCTATAATTAATGCCCACTGAAGATATTATTAGTACTGTTGCTTTTAACGAAGCAATTAGTGAACGTTATTTACGGTATGCCCTTTCGACGATTACTGCGCGCTCTTTGCCAGATGTGCGCGATGGCTTAAAGCCAGTGCATCGCCGTATTTTGTTTTCCATGTTGCAGTTAAAGCTTGACCCTAGCGGGGGGTTTAAGAAATGTGCACGTGTTGTTGGGGATGTTATGGGTAAGTACCATCCCCATGGTGATTCTTCGATTTATGATGCATTAGTGCGCATGGCGCAAACTTTTTCATCGCGTTACCCGCTTGTTGAAGGGCAGGGCAACTTTGGCTCCATCGATGGCGATAACCAAGCGGCAATGCGTTATACTGAGGCACGCCTTACCCCTTATGCTTTGCTGCTTCTGGGCGACATCGAGCAAGACACAGTAAATTTCCGCCCTAGTTACGATGGCAGCCATGAAGAGCCCGTAGTTTTGCCAGCTGCCGTGCCTAATATCCTTGCCAATGGCACGGAAGGCATCGCGGTAGGAATGGCAACTTCTATACCGCCGCATAACCTTGTTGAATTATGTGAAGGAGCATTGCATTTGATCAACAAACCCGAGTGTGAACTTGCCGGTCTTTTAGATTTTATAAAAGGGCCAGATTTGCCAACTGGCGGTATTATTGTTGAAACACAGCAAAGTATACAAAACACTTATGCAGCTGGGCGTGGCACTTTCCGCCTACGTTGCCGTTGGCATAAAGAAGAAATTGCCCATGGCCAGTATCGAATAATTATTACTGAAATACCTTATCAGCTATCTAAAAAAACTCTAATTGAAGAATTAGCCAGTTTGTACAATGCCAAGCGCTTACCATTTATCGAGGATTTTCAAGATATCTCCGCCGAAGATATAAAAATCGTGATTGAGCCTAAAAGCCGCAATATCCCTGCTGAATCAATTATGGAATCCCTATTTAAATTAAGCAGCTTAGAAACGAAGCTGCAACTAAATATGAATGTATTATCCAGCAATGGTGCGCCAATTGTAATGGGAATAAAGCAAATACTGCAAGAATTTATTGCCCATCGCTTAGAAGTTACTAAACGTCGTTTATCTTATAGATTGCAGAATGTTGATAATCGCCTAGAAATATTAACGGGGTTGCTTACTGCGTATTTGAATCTTGATGAATTATTAGCCATAATTCGCCAGGAAGATGAGCCTAAGACATTAATCATGGCAAAATGGCAACTTACTGAGACGCAAGCAAATGCTATTCTTAACATGCGCTTGCGTTCGTTACGCAAACTTGAAGAGCTCGCTATTCGTCAGGAAGAAGCTGAATTAAGTAAAGAGAAAGGCGAAATAGAGGCGATTTTAGCTAGCGAATCTAAGCTGTGCCAGCAAGTGGCCTTAAATATTAAGGAAGTAATAAAATTTTATAAAAAAGACGCGCTAGGCTTGCGCAGAACAAGTATTACAGAGCCAACTAATTATCAAGAAATAGATAATGATATCCTTATCGAGAAAGAGCCTGTAACAATTATCTGCTCTACACAAGGGTGGATTCGAATGCTTAAAGGCCATAATCATGAAAAAGGAAGTATTAAATATAAAGAAGGTGATGCTGAGCGATTCATCATCCATGCTTTAACAACTGATAAACTGATTATAGCAACCAGCTACGGTAAATTCTACACAATAAATATTGATCGGCTAAGCCGGGGCAAAGGTTTAGGTGAGCCAATCAAGGTGTTGTTAGGCCTTGCGGATGATGAGGATATTCTCAACCTCCTAAAATTTGAACAAGATAAGAAATTGATTATGGCCGCGCAAAACGGCAAAGGGTTTGCTATTAATATTGAAGATGTATTAGCTCAAACTAGGGCTGGAAAGCAAATTATGAACTGTGCGCAAGAAAAAATGCTAATTTGTAAGCTTATTACAGGAGAATATTTGGCAATTATTGGTGATAATCATCACTTATTGATAATTCCAACCTCTGAAGTGCCTATTTTACGCAAAGGTAGCGGTGTTGCCTTGCAAAAATATAAAAAAGGTGGCCTGCGAGATATTATATGTTTAGAAAAAGCTAGCGATATCAGCTGGCAAGACTCTTCTGGGAAGCTTAACACCCTTACAAATGCCAAACGGTTCCATGGCAAACGCGGTGGGGCGGGGCGTTTAGTTTTAAGTAAATTATGGATCGATCAATAAGTAAAAAACTATGCAAATCAAGTTAACCAATTCCTTGACCAAAGCTAAAGAAATATTAAAGCCTTTGGTAGATAATACAGTTAAAATGTATGTTTGTGGCCCAACTGTATATGATAGGGCGCATTTAGGGAATGCACGTTCTGCTGTTGTGTATGATCTTTTATTTAGGTTGCTACGTGAATGCGTTACGCAGGTTATTTATGTACGCAATATAACTGATGTAGATGATAAAATAATCATTGCAGCGCGCGAACAACAAATTTCTATAGATGCGATAACCAAGCAAATGACTGCTTATTATCATGAAGATATGAAAGAATTAAACTGCTTAGAGCCAACTTTTGAGCCTCGTGCAACTGCTCATATTACCGAAATGATCGCTATGATCCAAACTTTAATTGAGCATGGCCATGCTTACGTTGCTGAGGGGCATGTATTATTTGATATATCTAGTTATGAGCAATATGGAAATCTAGCCAAGAGAAGCGTAGACTCTATGATTGCAGGTAGTAGGGTAGAAGTGGCGCCATTTAAGCGTAGTCCAATGGATTTTGTTTTATGGAAACCGGCTTTGGCCGATGAGGTTAAGGCGAGTTTCCCCAGCCCTTGGGGGCATGGTCGCCCAGGCTGGCATATTGAATGTTCGGCAATGTCTGCCAAATATTTAGGAAGTGAATTCGATATACATGGCGGTGGGGCTGATTTAATGTTTCCCCATCATGAAAATGAAATTGCCCAAAGTTGCTCCGCACATGGAACAAAGAAAATGGCCTCATTTTGGGTGCATAATGGCTTCCTGACTGTTGATGGCGAAAAAATGAGCAAAAGTCTAGGTAATTTTAAAACTTTGCGTGAAGTTATTGATACTGGCATTTCTGGCTGGATAATTCGCTTTTTTTATTTGACAGCCCATTACCGCAAACCTTTAGATTTAAATGCTAAAAGCTTTATTGATGCAAACAAAGCTTTGCAGAAGTTTGCTGTGGCTTTGAGTGATTTTAATTTTGCTTCACCTTTGAAAAGGGATGAAGAGTTATTGGCTATTTTAGCGGATGACATGAATACACCTAAATTTATAGCTAAATTACATGAATTAGCAGCCGCAGATGAGAAAGAGCGCCTGTGGTATGGTCTTAATTTATTGGGTTTAGAAAAATTCCCTAATAATAAGGTTATAATTCCCGAGGAAATACATTTATTAGCAAGAGAAAGGCAAGCTGCTAAAAGCAATAAAAATTGGGCTGAAGCTGATCGTTTACGTAAGGAAATAGAAGATGCGGGTTTTAATATAGTGGATTTACCACAAAATGGTTATAACCTAAAAGAAAAAAATAAAATATAATGTTTAGCCAGCTAACAAAATTATACATTCACCTTGGTGGTATTAATTATCCTTGTGCTTTAGAATTTTGTAACGATTCCCCTGATGAGGTTATTGTGCAAAAATATTTCTCCTCAGAAGAGCAAAAAGATATATCGCTTATAGATATACCTAAGCGGAAGAATGACTATATACAGGGGCGGATTGCCGCTAAAAAAGCTTTGCAAAGTTTATATAAAGTGAATGATCCTCAGATATTTAATATCAAAACAGGGGTTTTTGGGCAACCTATTGTCCTCTCTCCGCTGAAACAAAATTTTGTAACAGAAGTTAGTATCACGCATAGCCATGGCGTAGCTGCGGCTTTGGCTTTTACAAATGAGATACCTATGGGTATAGATATTGAGAAAATCGACCCTATTAAAATAAATAATATAAAAAACCGTTTAAGTAAGCAAGAGTATGAAATAATCAGCGCAGCCCCATCAATTGAAGAAGGGATATTTACCCTTTGGTCCGCCAAGGAAGCCTTATCAAAAGCATTGCTTACTGGGCTTAACGCTTCTTTTTTCCTTTATGAAATCAATAATTTAAAAATACATGATAGCTATATAGAAGGTAGTTTTTTGCATTTCCATCAATATAAATTCATAAGCTTTATTGGGAATGGGCTCGCTTTTAGTATAGTAATACCTAAAAACTTGGCAATAAAGTTTAATTAAGCTAAAAATTCACTAATTATTAATGTTTGCATTATAAACTGAGGTAAGGTGATAAAAATTGGTATCAAGCTTATGTTGATGAAATTAGATTGCGAGCAATTGAAAATTTGTTTGAAAAAAAACAAATTAGGAGTTTTGCGCAAATATTTGCAGAAATTATCTTCTTTAGTTATCGAAAGCGAAAGTAAGACTCTTTTAGATGGAGATAGATCATTACTGCATTACTTATGCATGGTTGACTTAATTTATGAAAAAGAGCTTTTTGCATATGACTTAAATAAGGCTGATGAATTGGGGCAAACTCCCATGCACATTTGCTGCAGGTTTAACAGTATGAATGCGGCAAATTTTTTGATTAAAGCTGGGGCAGATTTAGATATTGAAGACAAACTTGGCCGCAATTATTTACACTATGCTTGTAGGAATAATTCTTTTGAGGTAGTAAAGGTATTACTTGAAAGCGGGCTTGATCCTTCGGTTTCAGATAATTTCGGCGATATACCTTTACATTACGCAGCCCTGAATGGCAATTTCGAGCTAATTATGTTGCTCGTATCGCATTGTAGCAACTGCTTAGAACTCAAAAACTGGCTAGATAAAACGCCCATAGAATTGTTGTCAAGCAACCCAAATATTGCAAATATACTATTTTTACAAAAATTCGGGTATCATGACACTGGAGTAAGTTGATTTTAACTTCAACTTAAGCAGATGGCGTATTGATTGCATACTGATCATGAATAAAGGCGCGGTTTTTAGAACAAAAGCTATTGAAGTCAGCCACTTCCTTGGCGGGCAGTATATATAGTTGCTATTGCATTTGCAGCTCTAACGCTTGGAGATGGTATTTTATGCTCGCCCAATGCGTCCATGATTATATTAAATGCGTTAATTTGCTCTTGCCGAGCTTGATTGTTCTCAAGGAGCTCCGCTGCAGCTTTCGTTAGATTTTCAGCAGTGAAATTATCTTGTAAAAATTCGGGTATTATTGGCGCTTCTGCTATTATATTCCCTAAGCTAACATATGGAATATCTAATTTAAAAAAATGATGCAACAGCCATGCCGTCACGTTACTTACTTTATAGCCAACAATATGTGGCACTCTCTTTTGTATTAATTCTAAGCTGGAAGTGCCTGATTTAATAATAGCTAACTTAGCTATGCTAATTAGCTGGTTTTTTGCAGAAACATCACTAGTGATCAATATGTTATCCAATCCTACCAAGGAAGCTTTGACATAAGCTTCCAGGCTATTAAGAGTTGGTATAACAAAAAATGTATGCGGGAATTTTGCCCGCATGGCAGATATAGTTTCTTTGAATATTGGTAAGTGCAAGTTTAACTCGGTTTTTCGGCTGCCTGGCATGAGGATAATAACATTATCATGCGCAGGTATACTATAATCCTTTTTTAATTGGGATGGCATTATTCGCACAGTTTCATCTTCAACAACCGAATGGCCGACAAAGGTACTATCGAGGCCAATCTCATCATAGTATCTCTTTTCAAAAGGTAATAATAACAGAATATGATCAACTAATTCTTTAACTTTAAAAATCCGTTTGTAACGATAAGCCCAGATACTTGGCGAAACATAATGGACAAACAAGGGCTGTGATATCAGCTCTTTGCGTAACCTTTCAATAAATCGAAACGTAAAACCAGGAGAGTCAATCGTAATCACTATATCTGGGTTTAACTGCATGGCAAAAGATACCGAATCCTGGAGTATTTTGTAAATTTTAAAAATACTAGTTAGTACTTCCCAATATCCCATAATAGCCAATTGTTCGATAGGGAAAACGCAGTGCAAACCCTCTTTGCCCATTAAGTCGCCGCCGATGCCAATAAATTCTAATTCATAATTAGCTAATGATTTGCGCATTTCTCGCATGAGAGAAGCCCCAAGCTTATCGCCTGAGGCCTCCCCTGCGATAATGAAGATAAATATCTTCACAACTCGACCCCTATTTAATATCTATCTTTTTAATAGATGATTGTGTGTTTTTCTTTTTACCCAGCTCGATACAAAGGACTCCATCCCGCAACTCCGCAATTATATTATCTTCGCTAACATTATCGGGCAAAGATATAACTCTTTCAAAGCTGCCATAGACCCGTTCTATCTTATGGAAGTTCTCTTTATTCTCTTCTTGCTGATGTGTTTTATTGCCCCGAACAGTCAAGCGATTATTGGCCACAGCTATCTGAATGTCTTTGCGCTCAACGCCTGGCACTTCTATCGAGACTTTATAGCTTTTTTCCGTCTCAGAGATGTCCATTTTAGGATATAAATGCGCTGCATTCAATGAGCGGCTTTCTTTTTCAGGGAAGGGGCTATTCATGTCAAAATGCTCAAAAAAGCGGTTAAAAATCGAATCAACTTCATGCTGCAAAGCCACTAATGGATTCCTATCCATTGGCTTTTTCCTGCCTGTCTTGTCATCTTTAAACCAATTCCATGGACTAATTTCATTAAAATTCATAACACCTCCGGGTATATTAACCACCTGCTATTAAGCATAACAAATATCATCACCCAAAGCAATTTACTTTTACGGGAGGCTTTTAATAATATATGCGAATATATCGTAATTAATTGAAGTTTTTCATAATAAATGTTATTATATTATTAGTATAAACAAATAATGGTGCAATTATGCAAATAAGTTTCGAATATAGTGCGCCAGGTTGGAAGCCGCGAGGGGCTTTTTATTCCTACAGCACTTCTTCTTCGTTTAGCTATAACTTTCAGTATAATCAAACTACTTCTGGCAGGCCTCCTCCTGCTTGGTTTTATTACCATTTAAACAGGCTATCTCTACAAGCTAATGTCTTGGGTGAAATGTTAGGGTTGTTAAAAAGTGCTCCAAGGTATATGCAGATCAATAGCATCGCCAATGCAATAAATAAAATGTTGGAGTCATATTCCAAAAATTTATCTGCAGTTAGTAACTTTTTCAACCCATCTTATAATTTTAACGGGAACTGGCCAAGAAATAATTATTGCTGCGGCGCCCCCCATATAACTATTAAATGTTGAATATAAATATCAACTATGTTTTTTTAAAATAGGGGCTGGTTTTATGTATCTTCATACTTTGGCACGGTTTTTGCTGAATGAACTCATAAATGTTTTAAATATAGAATGGGGGAGATATGTCAGGGTCAGGCGGGGGTTTAACTACAGCAACTTATTCGGCATTATCAGGCTTAAGAGCCAATGAGCAAAAAACTAAAATCCAGGCAGGTGATATTGCTAACGCCGATACCAATGGGTACAAGGGATATGATGATTATACAACTAGCGTTGTAACCTCGGCTAGCTTGGGCACGGGCGGAGTTAGCGCTGGTAGTAGATTAACAGCAGATATCCAGGGTACAACTAAAGACACTGGTGTTGAGACCGATATGTTAATAAATGGTGCAGGATTTTTTGTTGTTACTAATAATGCTAAGAAAGAGGATCCTACTGATCCTTTCAAGACATTTTTCACTAGAGCTGGTTCTTTCCGCTTTGATAAAGATGGATTTTTTGAAAATGAAGCAGGCTTTAAATTAATGGGTTGGAAACTGGATGCGGATGGAAACTTACCAGCAACAAGCTCTATTTTGGAAAGCTTAGAGCCAGTAAACTTCGCGCGCACAATATATGAGCCAACTCCTACTTCAAGGATAGTCACGGCGCTAAATTTAAATTCTGAAGAAGAAGTAGCTGGCAAGGCAAGTATTACATTAAATATGTTAAATCCTTCTACTCCAGATTTGCAGAACGCTTTTGTTGGCGAGCATGATATAATCACGCCTGGTGGCGTAAATGTCTTGCAAGTTGGGGATGGCATTAAATTTCGGGTTAATGAGCAAGATTATGATTTTGTTTATGGAGGCTTTTTAAAATCTGCGTCAATTGGAGGTTCTAACGTTGGCAACCTTAGCTCTTCTGGTTCATTCTCATTGACGCTAACGACAAACAAGGGAACGCAAACAGTCACCACCGATGCTTCGATTACTAACTTATCAACCGATTTGCAAGTATTGCAAAATATAGCAAAGCAAATAAATTCACTAGTTGATGGTAGCGGCAACCGTATTATGAAAGCAAATGTTGCGCCAGGGGCTGTTTCAGGCGAGTATTATTTAATGATTGCAGCGGGAGATGGCCGCCAAAGTATTAAAGTAGACCCTAGTGATTTAGTTTTTACGGGCACGAATAATATAGGTACTAATTCGCATCGATTTTCTTCATTGTCGGATTTACGTAATTTATTGCGCACTATCCCAGGAGTGCGAGCAAACCTGGAGGAAGGGAAATGGAATGGCAATAATTCTGAAACATTAACTAAGGGTGCGCGAATTACTATCTTTTCTAATGATGGTATTTACGTTGATAACTATCAGGCCGAGGGCAATTCGAATTTCCTAGCTGCTTTTTCAATGAATCAAGGTGCTGGAAACCAATCGGGTTATTTAAGTACTAATTATGATCCATACAAAAGCGATAGGAACATGGCTGGCGGTGCATTTAGCCCACATTTCAATAAAGGGTTTTCAATTTACGATTCTAAAGGAGCGGCGCATGAAGTAATGATGAGCTTTATGCGGGTTGATACACAAAAATGGGCTGTTGAATTCCATGCTATTGATCCTGCAGAAGTTGATATTCCTGGTAGAACCGATGGTTTATTGCAAGCTGGTTATATTTATTTTGATGGTGATGGGGAGCTTTTAAGCTTTGAACCAGCCTTGCAATCCGCATATTCTTCGGTGATAACTGATGCAAGTGCTCCTATTGCAGGTGCGGCGTTAGGGGATAATCTAACAATCACCAACAATATTCAATCTAATACTTTTAACTATGATCCTTTAACTTATGCCGATAGTAACGCTTTATTGCGCTCTGCTAATACTTTCTCTCCCGCTGGTAATACTATAACTGGAACTAATGGCGATATTGTAAATGTAACTGTTGGCACTGGAGCTAACCAAGTTCAGTGGAGTTTTAGGCGCTCGGGTACTAATGATGGCGAAATTATTGATTCATTAGTAACCCAAATCAACGATACTTTTGGTAAAGGAGCTTTAATTGCTGAAAAAATTATTAATGGCGCGCAAATTGGTATTGCCATCAGGGCTCGCGATATTACGCAGCAACTCAGTATTACCAATGATGCAGGAAACTTAACAGCTGATTTCTTTAATACGTTAACCGCGGGAGGTACGGCCACAGTTGCGGCGAATAACGCAAGGTTTAGCAATATGTACGAATTGGCAAGTAGGATAAACAGTGTGGCTGGAAATGCAATGAGTGCGCAAGTTCTTACTGATAGCGCTGGCCTTACTTATCAGTTAAAACTTACACCTACAACATCTTTTGCAACATCTAATTTCTCTTTTTCTGCTACAAATACTAATAATCTTGTGAATTTGCTAGGATTGGAAGATATTGATACAGATAATAATTTAACTGATTTAGACAGCGATGTGGCCATAAATTGGTCGCCTTTTGTGGGTTCAGATCCTAATCAAATTAACCTAAATTGGAATGCCGCCGTTGGTAATCAAGGATTGCAGAACTATGCACGCTCTTCAGCGGTTTTGAATATTGAGCAAAACGGTGTTCAAGCGGGTGAAATAAGCGGAATTACTATAGATGAAACAGGGGATATTATTGCTCAATTTACCAACTCACGAACTAAAGCTTTTTATAAAATTCCCGTGGCGTTATTTGTTAGCCCTAATAATTTAGATCCGCAAACGGGCGATGTATTTACTATAAATCCAAAATCAGGGCAATTGAACCTTGTTACTAGCGGTAATAACGGCGCAGGAATGATTGATAATAGAAAAGTTGAAGGCTCAAACGTTGATATAGCGAGTAAATTAGCGAACTTAATTGAAGCACAAAAGATGTATCAAGCAAATGCACAAGTTTTATCTATTGTAAATGAAGAGATTGAATATCTGTTAAATCGAGCGTTCAATTAATCATTAAGAACACTTAACTAGAATTGTGACAAAGCTGCAACATGTATTGCTAAAAATTAAGAATTATGCAACAAAATATTTGACTCAATGTTAATAAAGTATTATTTCTGGAATTGTAGCTTTTTTTAAATAAATATTTCTGGAGTGAAGACTATGAAAAAGTTAGCAATGGCGGTAGCAGCAATGATGGTTCTTTCTGCTTGTCATAAAAACAAAAACTTAGGAGAAGGCAATGAATCTAATTATAGTAGCGCGCAGTGGGAAGAAATGCGTGAGCAAGGTCGCGTAGTCTTCTTTGCTTATGACTCTTCTAAGCTTGATGACTATTCTCAAAATGCTTTAAAAAAGCAAGCTGAGAATATCAAGTCTCATCCTGATGCAAAATTCGTAATTGAAGGGCATTGTGATGAAAGAGGGACAGTGGAATACAACTTAGCTTTAGGCGAAAGAAGAGCTTCTGCTGTTAAAAAATACCTTGAGTCTTTAGGTGTTAGTGGCAGCAGCTTAAGCACCATCAGCTATGGCAAAGAACGCCCAGCTATGTTAGGCTCTACCGAAGAAGCTTATGCTAAAAACAGAAGAGCTGAAGTTGTAGGTCAATAACTTACTTATAACTAGCACAATGCAAAAGTCAGGCTGCCTAGCTAAAAGGTGGCTTGGCTTGCTTACTATTAACTATTATGACCACCCATTGCCACCAGCATCAACATATGATTGAAAATGTGCCTTTATATTTGGTGCATGAGCTTTTTTGTTATGATGGTTTTTTATTGATTCTCACTTTGTTTTTAACGGGCTTGGCGGGAAGTTTTACACATTGCATTGGAATGTGCGGCCCTATTGCTTCTGGGCAAATGAGCATGCGTTTGATGGCCATTACTAAGCAAGAGATGAGTGAATGGAAAAAAGTTAAAATCGCCTTTTTGATGCCGTACTATTTAGGTAAAGGGCTAACTTACTGCCTGCTTTTAACAGCTTTTTTCTTATTGAAATATTATTTTCCAATAAATACTTCTTATTTTAAATACGTAGCTGCAATCTTGTTATTGTTTGTTGCATTTTTATTTTTAAAATCAGCCTGGGATGGCAAATCTAACTTTATCAACCTTAACAAAATAAAACCCCTACGCTCTTTAAACAATATGTTAACTAATAGCTTTGCTAAATGGCAGTATAATACCTATGGTGTGAATGGAATGCTGCTTGGCATGATATTGGGGTTATTACCATGCGGGTTAGTTTATGCAAATATAGCAGTGATAATCGCACGCACTGATAACCTAATCTTAGCTAATTTTGCGATGGCTGCTTTTGCTTTGGCTACTATACCAGGCTTGTTTATTATTTCTTATTTGGGGCAACAATTATTTATTAAATGGCGCAAGTTTTTCAAAGTGTTTTATATCATAATGATGGCGATAAATGCATGGCTATTAGCAAAAATAGCAGTCCTTATATTTTTGCAATAGGTTTATGATGGTTTAGTGCAGAGGGTTATATTAAAATTCAAGATTAATATCGGCGCTAAGATATAAAGATCCGCATATTAATATCCTTGCTCCACAGGGGTGATGGTTTGCTTGTAATATTGCTTGCACTGCTTCGGGTAAAGATTGGCATTCACATGCTTTAAACCCAAGTTCTTGCGCTCCCCTTAATATATTAGTAGGATTTTCCGCCAAAGGCTCGGAATAAATTGGTACAGCGCAAACCATCTCTATCTTGCCCACAAAGGGCATTAAAAATCCTTTTATATCCCGATTAGATGTTCGCCCATTAATTATATATGTGGGCTTATCATTCCATAAATCAACTTGCGCACAGAGCATCTGTGCCGCATGTGCGTTATGTGCGCCATCAATCCATAATTCCCAATTAGCTGGCAGCATCCCTGCCAGTTTACCTTTGGTTACTTGATGTAATCGCGCAGGCCAAAATGTATTTTGCAATCCATATATAACATCTTTCATAGATATATTGAAATCTTTAGTCAATAATTGCGTTGCTGCAAATGCGGTGGCAGCATTAATTATCTGGTGCGCCCCCATTAAGCTAGGCTTTGGCAAGGCATAGGTTTCTTGACTATCAAAAAAGTCAAATCCCATTTGCTTAACCTGAAAATCCCAATCCTCACCATGGCAGTATAAAGGAGCTGTCATGCTAGAAGCCTTAGTTTTTATCGTATTTAATGCTTCTTGGTATTGCCAGCTAACAACACATGGCGTATTTTTTTTAATGATACCCGCTTTTTCACCAGCAATCTGAGCTATTGTACTACCTAAATATTCCATATGATCAAATGAAACAGGCGTAATAATTGTTAGCAAGGGCTCTTCAATGACATTTGTAGCGTCTAAGCGCCCACCCATTCCGACTTCTAAAAGAAGTATGTCAGCCTTATTCCTAGCAAAGGCAAGGAGAGCCATCGCGGTAGTGCCTTCAAAAAAAGTCACGGGGATATTGCCTGCGCTAAGGCGGCATTCTTCAGCTAATTGTGTTAAATAGCCATCTTCAATCTCATTACCAGCCAGGTAAATTCTTTCGTTAAAATTAACCAAATGTGGAGAGGTATAGCGATGCACTTTATAACCAGCATGTTCGAAAATAGCCTTTAGAAAAGCTATAGTTGATCCTTTGCCATTGGTGCCTGCAACATGCACGACAGGCGGCAATGACTGTTGCGGGTCGCCCAGACGCTGCAAAAATTTTTTTATCCTCGTTAAACCTAAATCAATAGGTTTTTTACCATGTGGTATAGGCCAATGCGGCATTTTCATGATTAATAACCTCAATTATGGATTGGCTTTGCCAATCCATAATTGGTAAAGCCATAAATAACAATGCATTACATGCAACATGCAGGAAGCATTTTTAAAATAACTATTATAAAATATATCTATTATTCATTTTTGCACTATAAATTCTCTGGTATCTATTTTCTCTTTTCTCTTAAAGATGAGCATTGCATTTTCATCATTTAACTATCTGTTTTATCTGTGTTATCAATAACTGATTAAGCAAAGCTTAATCAGTTATTGGAGTTAATGCTACCGATAATATGCTTGACTGAATAATGGCATATGATATATCGGAGCAAGTAAAATTAAAAGCCTGGAGTACCGATGGATTACGCAAAAATAAGTTATGGCAAAAAGGCCCCTGAAGAAGTCAATGTGTTAATTGAAATACCTATGAATGGTGGGGCAATTAAATATGAATTTGACAAAGAGACGGGGGCTTTATGGGTTGATCGCTTCGTTAATGTAAGTATGCAGTATCCTTGTAATTATGGTTTTATTCCCAATACTCTTTCTGGCGATGGCGACCCAGTTGATGTATTGGTATACAGTGTAGAGCCTATCCACCCTGGAGCTTTAATAAAAGCGCGCCCTATTGGCGTTTTGGTTACTAAAGATGAAAATGGTGAGGATGAGAAAATATTAGCCGTACCTGCAGAAAAAATTGACCCATTTTTTGCTGGGGTAAAAGATTGTAACGACTTGCCGCAGATATTGTTGGAGCGTATTGCTCATTTTTTTCGCCATTACAAAGACTTGGAGAAAAACAAATGGGTTGAAGTTATCGGCTGGGATAATGCTGAAAAAGCAAAAACGATAATAAGCGAAGGAATAACTCGTGCTAAAAGCTTGTAATACTTCTAATTGTATATCTTGCATCTATGCCTAGTGCGTCCATGTTTTTTTGCCAGCTCCGTGAATTATCTGCCATTTCTTGTGGGGTTGGTAATGTTGCTTTGCTGGCAAAAATAATACGGTTAGCTTTTTTTAGCTGGTACACATTGCCAAATGCGTTAGTGAATAAAGATATTTCCAGTTCGGAAGTTGGGGAGGCGCTAAAGGTATTGGCTACCACAGCCCCCTTTGATGTTAATAATGATTTTATTTTATTAATAAATTCTGCAGTAATAAATTTGGCAGGAATATAATTGCTATCAAAAGCATCTAGAATTATAAAATCATAGCTTTTAGCTTGTTGTATGGCCTCATCTACAAAATCCATGCCATCTATAATGTGAATTTTCATTTTTTCGTCTTCGCGAAAGAAAAATAGTGTATTGGCCGCTTTTACTACATTAGGGTTTATTTCCACCAAATCAATTTCACTAACAGGCAGCAAATAACGAAGTTGCTTTGCTAGAAGCCCGCCACCTAAGCCAATCATCAGAATTTTTTGCGGTGGTTGCTTATTAATAAATAGCCCAGAAAGCACCATAGAGTGATACGCAAACGAAGCTCGCAAAGGATTTTTTAAAGAAATGCAAGTTTGTTTATCAATGAAGGTATTGGGCTTTACAAAGCTGAGGCAGCGAAAACCTTGTTGCTCATAAACCCATAACTTACCAAATTCATTTTCCGCATAATGGATGATTTTAATATCGGCATCAATTCTGATAAAATCAATACTAAGGGCAATTAACAGAATCCCTAGTGCTGATATTGAAGTCATGTATAAATACCGCAAACTACCCCTCTAATTTACTCATCTTTTTAAAAAGTAAGCTATAGTAAATTAGATTGCAAGGATGTTTAGGCTCGTAGCTGAGGACATGTATAATTCGCCAATAACAGGTAAATACATAAAATATTAACATTTATCGATATCATGTATTAAGAATGAGTTAAGAAAACGTTTATTATAAAGTCGTATATGTAATTAAACATCGCAATATATTTTTAAATTAAAAGTGTTCAAAATAAAAGTTATGGCAATACTATTGCTAATTAGAGAAGAAACGGATAAATAAAACACTAATCAGTTATTTTTGTTGACATGATGTTGCGACAATCTTAGAGTTGCGTTAAGCATTAATTAATTAATTATAGGAAGGGATGATGTTATCAAAAAATTTAGCAAAAGTAAGCACAGCACCAAAAATAAGTGCTAATAAAGATGCCAATCCTGAGTTTAGCTATGGGAATTCTATATGTAATGAAAGCGTAGAAATTATTAATAAGATTCAGGGCGTGTACAATAGTGCTAAACAATATAGCAAAGCTCAAAACAGGAATCATAAAATAACGGAAATGCTAAAAGAAAAGGATAATTTGGCATCAGCAATAAACATTTTAACGTATTTGAAAAATAATCGCCCCGCTAATAAGAGGCTAGCAGAAGATTTATGCAAAATTTTCTCTATCATTCAAAGTAAATTAGATGAATTATCTGCCTTTGATTACTTATTTGACGATCAATTTTTAAAAGTTATAAACGACGTATATTTTAATCTAATTTGCTGCATTGAAGATGAAAAACATCCGTTTTATAATATATTTATTGCAGAATCTTCGTTAATTGTTAAAGAAGATGTCGATGCCCTGTTGAAGTTGCTAAGCATCATAAGCGATATAGAAAAAATGCTTGGTAGTGCGAACCCAGGGGAATCATTTGCTTTCATTATTCCCCGCGCCGATATTGAATGGATTGCTGCTAAGCATTTAGAAATTATCTCATCACCTCATTTAAAAACGCAGCTGATCGCCAAGCGCAAGTTACATAAGGCAATTAATGCTAAGTTAGGCTGTATATTACCAGTGCCTATAACTTTACCTAATTTGACAAGATTGCATTTTACAAGCAGTAAATATAATAATTTATGCACTGCCATCAATACCATAGAAGCCTTTGAAAAACTGCGTTTAGCAAGTCTACTGCCTGATGATAATGCGTCTTTTGCAGAGCCTATCTATAATAGCCAATTATTTGCGGTTGCTAATTATTTGAATATCTTCTCTCAACAGTTAAGTAAGCAACTAATAGCATTATTGGAAGAAAACTTCCCGCACATGCCATGGGCAATTATTGCCAGCCTGGAAGGTAATTGGGGTGAGATAATCTCACGTGGCAATAGTAAGGGTTTTAGTGTTAGTTTTACGCTATCCGAAAAAAATCTCGCTATTTTAAAATCTTTGTCTTTAGCCCGCACTGATTCTTTGGATATAAATTGGTATGATATTTTAGACGAGTTATCGACAATCAAAGCAATGCTTAAAAAATTGCGTGATGAATATTATGCAAACCCTAATGCAACATTCTTAAAGGAGCAGAAAAAGCAAGAAAATGTCTTTCAAACTAATATTACTAAATGTATCAACCCTCCATATATTTTTTGGCATAAGCAAGAAATTGAAATTATCAAAAACTCTTGTTTTGCCTTCATGCTCGAATTACCTGAATGGAAAAAAGTAGTAGAAGGTAGAGGGTTATTGGATGCAGAGATGTATAATTTACTAGAAAATTTGATTGATAGTGTGGAAGAGCCGAATCAAGTACAAGTACTGAAGAAAATAAAACAAACTGAGGCGAATTTCCTGGCCTATCAAGTGCGCAGATGGGAAAAAAAGTTGCCACAAAATGGTAATGTAATGTTAACTTTTGTACAAAAAGTTATGCAGGCCTGCCCAACTAGTAGAAATGCATGGAAGAATCATTTTACTGGGCACAATAGGAAAATACAGCTGAGCACTGCTGAGCTAACAAGCTATAAAGGCAGAATATGCAACGATAATGAGCTTAATCAATATATCGATAAAATATTTGATAGTTTAAAACCTTCCGTCCACCAAAAGCTATATGAGCATATTTGCTCAATAGAAAGTAGCAACTACACTGTAGAAAACGCGTCTTCATTGGCAATTTTTAAACAGCTTACTTTATTTGGACGCGTTATAACTGCCTATATGCTTGGCTATCATAATCATATTCCCTCACTTAAAGTGGATGATTTAATAATGAAATTCATCAAAGAACATCAAAGCTTGGCATTTGCTGCCTTGGAATATGCTTTATGCAATGCTGTATCCATATTCAAGAACGCGGTATTTGAAGAATTTAACGAGATAGTGCAGAGCTCAAAAATACAACGTGATGTGCAAAAAATAAATGCAATAGTCAGTAAAATCGGCCTAACAAGGCGGTTTACTGCTGGGAATGAACGGCAGATGCTTAGCCTGCTTATGGAAAGCGAAATAATTCATGAGCTAGATTATGCTTTAGAAAAATGCATGCTTTTAGCGAGCTAGCATAAATGGTTGGGATGGCAGGATTCGAACCTGCGCATGGCGGTACCAAAAACCGCTGCCTTACCGCTTGGCTACATCCCAATGTAATATTAAGGATCACTACGTTTTGGTATCATATCCATCATCTGCAAATTAGCAAGGATTTTTTATTTAGTTAATTTACTTTCAAGTCCGCTGGGTATTAATATTTATTAACTAAGCGCTGCCTGTCAGCGTATTGGGTATAGACAAATAGACATCATTTGTTACAATGTTCAAAAAGAAATTTATCTATATTTACATATGAGCAAAGTAATAAAATTTGCTGTACTTGCTATAAGCTGTATATTAGTGCTGATATTTACAGTTTACGAAGGCAGCTTTGTTCTTAAACCAACACCGCAAGCTTTGAAATCATCCATTATTGAAAATGCAGAACCACATAAAGGAGTAGGCGCATATGTAATTAGCCTTGACCGCTCCGTCGCTAGATATGAGAAAATTAAGCCTTTTTTGGAAAAATTATCCCTACCAGTCGAAAAAATTAATGCAGTTGACGGCGCTAAATTACCCTTTAAAGAAATTGAAAAAAAAGTTGATATAAACTCTTATATCAACTTCATGGGCAAAGCTCCGCAGAGGGGTACTATTGGTTGCTCCCTTAGTCATATAAAAACATGGGAGGCTTTTTTAGCCTCTGATTTTGAATATGCGTTAATCTTCGAAGACGATGTGACGTTTAACCCCTCTCTAGTATTGAACTCAATACAAGATCTGATAACGCACTCAACTATGTGGGATATGGTAATTTTTGAAATTCACCATCGCGGCCTACCGCTTATGGTGGAATATTTGCCACATGTTAACAGAGAGTTATCAGTTTATTTGACCTCTATCACCCATTCTGGCGCCTACTTGATTAATAGGGCAACTGCCAGAAAGTTTCTTGCAAAAGCATTGCCGATTAAAATGCCTATAGATCACTATTTCACACGCTCTTGGGAGTTAGATGTTAGAATATTGGGTATTGAACCAAGAATAGTTCACCAAACATTTGGCGATTCAGAAATAAATAAAACAAAAAGGGTAGGTGAAAACGCTAATCTTGAAAAAATTAACATACCGCGCTTTGTCTTTAATGTCGAATCAGCAATTATGCGCTTCTTTTATAACATTTCGCTTTACGTGAAAGAAATCCTTGCTTAGGTAGCTGCTTTTTACTATCATGTTGATGGCAAGGGCCAAGTTTTATGAATTTTAACAAGAAAGAGTCTGATTATTATGTCTATTTTTATAGCAAATGCATGGGCAGCAGCAGGAGAAGCCGCACAACCTAGTTTATTGTCTAGTTTAGCTCCAATTATTTTAATTTGTGTAGTCTTTTATTTTTTATTGATTAGGCCGCAACAAAAACAAATGCGTCAACATCAAGATATGTTAGGAAAATTAAAAAAAGGGGATAAGATCGTTAGTGCTAGCGGAATATTTGCTGTCGTACAAAAAATAGCTGATGATGGCTTTGTTACTATAGAGGTTTCCCCAGCTGTGTTGATGAAAATCAGGAAAGATAATATTGCAGAGGTTATTACAGATAAAGCACTGGCTTTGCCAAGCGCGCCTAGCACAAATGCTAAAGTAAAAAATAAAAATATTAAAGGTGAATAAATTAAACATGGTCAAAATCAATTTTATCGATACAGATGGCCAAACCAAAACCGTGGATGCCGCGATTGGCCTTTCTTTATTGGAAATCGCCCATAAAAATAAAATAGATTTGGAAGGGGCGTGCGAAGGTTCTTTAGCTTGTTCTACTTGCCACGTTATAATAACAGAGCAAGGATTTTACGATAAACTACCCCCAGCTAGTGAAGCTGAGGAAGATATGCTTGACCTAGCTTTTGGTTTGACGCATACTTCAAGACTGGGATGTCAAATTATTGTTACTGAAGAACTTGAAGGTATAACAGTCAAAGTTCCGTCCGTAACGCGCAATATGATGGTTGATAAATGATGGTTAATGTCACGCAGGATTATTTACCAATTTTGGTCTTTTTGGGCTTAGTGATCGGTTTAGCTTTTGTTATGATCGGCTTGCCATTTATTTTGGCGCGCAGGAGCCCCGATAAAGAAAAAATATCTTCTTATGAATGCGGCTTTGAAGCTTTTGAAGATTGCCGCCATCAATTTGATGTGCGCTTTTATTTAGTTGCTATTTTATTCATAATTTTCGACCTTGAAATTGCCTTCTTATTCCCTTGGGCAATAGTTTTAAAAGAAATTGGTGTTGCAGGCTTTGCTTCCATGTTAGCATTCCTTGCAGTGCTAACAATTGGCTTTATTTATGAATGGCAAAAAGGTGCTTTAGATTGGGAATAAGATATGGAAAAATTAATTATACCTCCTGGGAAAGATCAAGATGAAATCTTACAACAAGTTAGTGATGAAATAACTAATCGCGGCTTTGTAATTGCCAAGCTGGATGCTTTGGTTAATTGGGCTCGCACAGGCTCTATGTGGCCGATGACTTTTGGCCTAGCTTGCTGCGCAGTGGAAATGATGCACACTGCGGCAAGCCGCTATGATTTAGATAAATATGGCATGCTATTTAGGCCTAGCCCGCGCCAATCTGATGTTATGATTGTTGCGGGCACTCTTACCAATAAAATGGCGCCAGCTTTGCGTAAAGTATACGATCAAATGCCTGAGCCACGCTGGGTTATCTCCATGGGTAGCTGTGCTAATGGCGGTGGTTATTACCACTACTCTTACTCAGTTGTTAGAGGGTGCGACCGTATTGTGCCAGTTGATGTTTATGTTCCTGGTTGCCCACCAACTGCTGAAGCTCTACTTTACGGAATTTTACAACTGCATCGTAAAATTAAAAACACTGATTCTCTGGTAATTCAGCGCTCTTAATCATTTGTTAACTTTTTTTTTATAAGATTAAAATTGATTGTATTTAATTTATTATTCTTATGAAAAAAGAAAAAATAAGTAAGTTTGCAGGTTATAGATGGTGGAAACCCAAAAGCGGAGGCGCTAGAGGTGCTGGTGCTGAGGGTGGTTTTTATGAAAAAGAAGATGATAGCAGCCAAAAAGCCATAATCAAACAAGATAAGATTGCCAACACTATGGCTGAATACTTGGCGGCAGGGATTTTTAGGATAACAGCCCCTGAAAACAGCGCCGAAGTAGATATGGTAAGTATTAAAAATGAAAAGGCTGTACAAAAAAACGGCAAAAACCAATATCTTGTATCTAAATTTGTTCGTGGTTATGCAACTGAACTCTTTAAGTTAATGGGCTTTAAAGAGCGCCCTAAAATGATGGGCACACGCTTTTCTGGTCAATTAGCAAAACTTTTCAAAGATATTGTTAAGCATAATAGTATCGCCAAACAAGACCGCATAGCAGGATGGGAAGCTCGCGATAAAGAGAAATGGGAAAAAATTACTACTCTTGAAAAAAGTGATTTTATAAATGGTATAATCACAAATCGCAAATCTCCTGAGTCTATGTTACGTCGTGATTTTGCCCTAGTGATGATACCATCATTGTTTGTACGTGATGCCGATGTCACAACTGGCAATATCGGAGCTAAAATTGATAAACATGGTATGTTGCGGCTGGTGCGTCTTGATTATGGATGGGCATTTTATCATTTAAAAGGTAAATTACATCCCCATTCAATACGTCGTTTTTGGGAATTTGGCAAGCCAACCAATCACTATGTAGAATATCCAGAGGAATTAAGATTTTCTAAAGAAATGGTCGAAGAAATTTTTAAATTTACTGCGCAAAAAAAAGCTATAGGTGTAGAATTGGATAAGCGCTATGCCGAATTAGCCAAAAGATATAATGATCAAGCATTTTATGAGCTAGCCAAACACTTAGGTTTTGCAAAAACAGAGCTGAAGATCTTAAAAAAAATGATTAATACTCGTCCTATGCAGCCAGCTTCTGAACAGGTAATTAAGTTTATAAAAGAATGGCATTATCAGGTTAGTGAGAAAAGATATAATTCATTACAAAACTATGCTTCTGATATCGAAATAGCACTCTCTATAAGTAAAGATGGAAATGGGGTATGGCAAATTGATAAAGAAAAGCTTAGGGAAGCCTTTCTAAAAAATCCCAATTATATGTGGCACTTAGCTCATAATCCAGATAAAATACATTTTCGCAAATCTGCGCATAAACATGAAGAGGCAAAAATAAGCCCACTTGTAAAAGATTGTTTGTTAGAAATAAGGCAGGGCTTTCAAATACTCCCTAAAAAACAGGCATTGGATAGCGAAGTTCCATTGCCAGCAACTAAATTAACCCCAAAACCGCAAGATATACTGACGCTGGCAAATAGACCGCTGCCAAAACTTCCTTCAGCTAAAAAAGAAGAGAGAATTGCCAAGCTATTAGCAAATCCGCCAAAGAAAAAATTACCAGAATTGCCTATATAGCTAAAAACCCCAATAATGGATTAAGCTTTGCTTAATCCATTATTGATAACACAGATAAAACAGATGGTTACATGATAAAAAAATGCAATGATCAATTTTTTAAGGAAGTGTATAATAGAGCATTCATAGTGTAAAAATGAAAAATAAGTGCATTTTATGAGAGGGTGTTAAAAATATTTCGCGCATATGGCATGTAATGCATTGTTATTTATGGCTTTATCAGTTATGGATTGGCAAAGCCAATCCATAACTGAGGTTAAGACGCTACAGTGTGCGCTTAATGCAAGCTTATGTCTAAACCAATATTGATTTTCATGCCCTTGATTTCTTGTGGTTTGTAATCAGCTGTTAATTTATGCTTGCCATAATTGAAATATTTGAAATTTGCATCTAAGGCAACGCGTTCGTTTAGCTTGATTAAGCTTCCTCCTCCTATTTCAAAAGCAAAAGAATTCGATTTAATCTCATCAATTAACGAAGTATGCGAAGCTTGATTATCAAATTTATACTGTTTAGCATTATTCATTGCCAAACCTGCACCAACACTGACATAAGGCGCAAACATCTTGATATTGGCAAAAGGCTTCAAACGCGTACCTCCTAAAAATGTATAAAGCCTATTAACAACATATTCGCTATCATTCGCCTTAAATGAAAAACTGCCGCATATTTCTTGTTTATTTAAAAAGTGGCTCTCCGATCTACTGCAATAAGGTGGATCAGTTTCATTACCAGAAAAAGCGGCTGTAAACTGATCGTGTTTTATATTGTTATTAGCGGCACTTATGCTTACCTCATAGGGTTTATTAACTGCGAGTGAATAATTCATTCCGCTAGTACTTACTTCTAAATCAATCCATTCGGCTAATTCATAACTTAAAGCAACGCCAAGCCCACTTAAAAAAAACTGCTTTTTACTTCCTGGAAGCTGTTTAGCAGTTTCAAAATTAGGTTTATTATTGTTGTTAGGCTCATTTTCCCCTAAGTTAAGCGTATAATGAGCTGGCATCTCTAGTTTTAAGTGCCAGACATCTGCATGCGCTTTTGAATATAAGCAAAAAAAAAGGATTGGTAGAAGAAAGTGTTCCTTAAATTTAAGAAGCATCTATATCCTTACTTGTTAATTCTTCCCAAACTACGCTGAGCTGATACTGTGCTTCAGCATGCCCGCCTTCTGCCGCTTGATTAAACCATTCTATAGCTTTTTCATAATCTTTATCCAAGCCTTGGCCATTGTGATACATACTACCTATAAGGTATTTTGCTGCGAGATGATTTTGCTCTGCTGCTTTACTGCACCAATCAAAGGCTTGTTTATAATCTTTAGCTTGATGATGCCTTAAGCACAGCTCGTATTGAGAGCTTCCATGCCCGCCTTCTGCTGCGTGCTGAAACATTGCTAATGCTAATTCATCATCATCCTGGCTGTGCATTTTTGCTATTAAATACTTAGCTTCTAGATGCCCTTGCTCAGCCGCTTTCTTATACCAAGAAGTTGCCAATTCAGCGCTTGGCTCAACATGCTTTTCACCTTGTGCATAGATATTTCCTAAAATATATGCCGCCTGAGAGTACCCATGTTCGGCAGCTTTAGAATAAAAATTTAATGCTGTGTCGAACTGCTGATCAACCCCTTTACCCTCGCGATAAATATTTCCAAGCATAAAAAGAGAAGATGGATGATTATGTTCTGCGGCTTTGGTATACCAATTTATAGCCTTATCACAGCTTTTTGAATCTTTTGTAAATGCACTAAACCAGCTTCCTTTTTTATCCGCATCGCAATTTTCAAAATAATACGAGGCAACAGCATGATGAGCATCAAGATGATTATGTTCAGCTGCAGCTTTTTGGTACCATTCCAAAGCTAGCTTGCTATTTTGCTTTATACCTTTGCCTTCATTGTACATAGAAGCCAATTTATACATTGCATCGGCATCACCTTGTTGAGCTGCTTCATTATACCAATTAAATGCTAATTGATAATTTTGCTCTATGCCAGCTAATCCATTATAGTAAATATCCGCCAAAGCAACTTGTGCGTCAATGAATCCCTGATTAGCGGCTTTAGTGTATAGAGAAACGGCATCCCCTCCTTCTTTAGCTTGTACTTCCCCAGCAAAGATAAGTTTGCCAAGCTCATACAACGAAGGGGCGTGATTTTGTTCTATGGCCTTTTCAAACCATTCTGCAGCAAGGGCGGCATTCTTTTTAATGCCATTTCCTAGAGAATATATTCTCCCTAGCATGAATTGAGAATCGGCATGCTTATTTTTACTTAGTCGATAAAAAATTTCTGTCGCTGCATTGTAATCTTGTTCGAAACCATTGCCATTATAATGCATAAGTCCTAATGCGAAACTGGAAGCGTCATATTTTTGCTCAGCAGCTTTAGAAAACCATTCTATAGCTTTTTCGTAATTTCTTTCAACGCCCTCGCCACTCTGGAAGATTTCGCCAAGCTTATGCTGCGCTGGGGCAAAATTTTCCTGTGCTGCTTTTAAATAACATTCAACAGCAGCTTCATAATCTTGGGGTACACCTAATCCTTGGTAATACATATGCCCTAAAAGATAATGAGCTTCAAATTGCTGTTGCAAAGCTGCTTTTTGACACCACTCAAAAGCTAAAGTATAATCTTGCGGCACTAGCTTCCCATCAAAATAAATCTTGCATAGCTTTAATTGCGCGCCAGCATGCCCACTTATTGCAGCATTCTTCAAGTGCTCAATGTGCTTGAGATCTTTATCCGCTAATATTATCTGCTTTCCTGTTTTTTGCATTTTGTCCTCATAAATGTTTTTATCGAAATTAAAATTTTAGACGTTAAATGCGTTTAGAAATCTAATTCTAAGTAAACTTCTTCTTCCTTTAATTCGGGGCAATATGTTGGCTGTTTAGCGAGGTTGAATACTTCTAAGCAGGTCAGCATATTAATAAAGAAATCTGGGGAAGTGATATGAGTATCAGCTTGGCAAGCTGTAACCGCTTGTATTTCAATTGCCTCTTTGAGGGTGTTGCATTGATCTGCCACAACATTGAAGATGTTCTTCACTATAGAATTAACTTCTTTGGCGTTATCTTGGAAAATTGTCTTTACTTGCGTATTAAGATTGCGCTTGCCATTCTCGTTTAGGAAGATATCAATATCTTGCCCGTTTGTTGAATACTTGAAGGATTTAATTACATCTAAAGTTTTGTAATCATCTAAAGCGTTTTTACCAAACGATAGCTTGAAGTGCGGTAAAAGTTGGCGCGCATTGTCCTGGGTTATTACTCTTGTCATTAAAAAAAGGTAAGATAGTGAAGGATCAGAAGGACTAACTTGCGTACTTTTGCCGTCACTATTCCAAAGATACATAGCTGGATTTTCAAAGGCCATGGCTTTCTCTAATCCTACTCTTTTTTCATAATCTTCATTCATATGATTTAAATGTATCTTAATCGCTGAATGCAGGCGCATAAACAGTGTATTGTAGGCGGCATTAACTTTAGCGCCCTCTATTTTATCATTTACACCTCTTGATGCTTCAAGAACTACCGCATTTATATCTTGAAAATTTAGCTCAGAAACTTTGGTCTTCTTGGCAGCTAATTCTAATGCTCCTACATAACTTTGCACTTGGGCAAGCGGATTGTTTTTTTGTTCTGTCATGAAATAATCTCCTATCAAATTGTTGCTCGTTTCATCTGCTAACATAAAACGCTCTTAACATTTGTCAACAATATTTTAAGCTTTTTTCATATAAAACCAAATAATAGTGCAATAAAAGATTATATTTTTATTGAAATTCAATGATTATATGGATAAATTAACTTATGAAAAACATTTGCTTGCCTCTGGGTTTTGTTGGTTAAATTTGCGCAAAATAGGGGGCTAACTATCTCAAAACTGGCTTTTAGCCAAAAAATAGGGGTTATTAAAAGAATTCTCATTTTAGTTAGAGTTAGCAAATATGTTAAAAAATGCTTTGCGATATTCTCAAAATATTGCAGTTGACTAATTAAAATAACTGCATTTGAATGTAATCAGTACCAACTTTTCATTTTAAAATGCCTTTTCTTAAAAATTCATTGGAGCGACAGCAGGTTGATGGCGTAAGTGTTAACAATAATCTTGAGATTCAAGAGTTCCTTATTGGTAATCAACTCAGTAATTTTAAGCTTAGTAAATTGCCAGGTGACGCTTCGAAAAGGAGTTATTATCGTGTTTATACAAGTGGCCAAACTCATATATTAATGGATTCAAGCCAGGAAATATCCTCGATGTTGAATTTTATTAAGATAAACAAGCACTTGGATAATTATAAAATAAGAGTGCCAAAAATTATAGCAGAGGATGCTATTCAGGGGTTATTGCTTTTAGAAGATTTTGGCAATTATACCTTAAAACGTTATCTATTGGCGCATGCTGATAATTACATGCGATTATATCCAAAGGCGGTATCGATTTTGCAGGATATTTTGACGATACCAAATAAAATCGATTTGCCTCGGCATGACACTAAAAAACTGCATGCCGAGTTAGAATTATTTTTAGATTGGTATGTTAAAAGTTTATTGCCAATGAACCTTTTTGTTGATGCGCGGTTGGAGTTAAAAGCTATATTTTCCCATTTATATCAATATTTGCCATCTTTGGGCGAGGCTTTGGTATTAAAAGATTTCATGGCTGATAATATCATGGTTATACCAAAGGACGATGATCAGTTAGGGATTTTGGATTTTCAGGATGCGTTATATGGATACCGTGGCTATGATCTCGTTTCGTTATTACAAGATGCTAGGTTGGAAGTGCCGCACGAAATTGAGCAACAATGTATTGCGCAATATTTAAAATCGATACCAGATATATCCTATGCGAAATTCTGGGCGAAATATAATATACTCGGCATACACCGTAATTTGAGAATTATTGGCTGTTTTTATCGCTTAGCAAAGGCGATGGGTAAAAATCAATATTTAGATTTTGTGCCGCTAGTATGGAAGTATATTAATAAAAATCTAGAACATGAAGCCTTGGCAGATGTTAAGAATTGGTTTAAAAGATACGGTTTAAGCAATAACGCTAGATTTGATTCATGATTGAAACTAAAAACAAAATACGGAAGGCGTTAATTCTTGCCGCTGGGTTCGGTAATAGATTAAGGCCATTAACTGAAAAAATTCCTAAGCCATTATTAAGTGTACAAGGTATTACCATGTTGGAGCGCACTATACGAAAATTAGTTGCCGTAGGTGTTGAAGAAATAATAGTCAACACCCATTATCATGCCGAACAAATACATGATTTTCTAAAAAATTATAAAGCTTCTAATATTTGCCTTCATTATGAGTATGAGAGTGAGATTTTAGATGTTGGTGGCGGTGTAAAGAATGTTATGGAGAAATACTCGTCAGGTGAGCCTATGTTGATTATGAATAGCGATATTTTATTGGAAGGGTCGCTACGCTTATTGGTTGATGCTTGGCAAGAAGAAAAGATGCATGCTTTATTATTGCTTTGTCAAAAACCAAAAGGTAGGGGGGATTTTGATTTGGCGGCAAATAACAAAATAATTCGTCAGACGACGGGGGGGCGATTTACTTGGACGGGCGTTTCAATAATGCATCCGCAGATATTTAGCCATTTCAACGGTAAAAAATTCCATATAACAGATATTTTATTCCGCGCTTTGCCGCAAGATTATGATTCTTACTTATATTTTGGCCTTGTGCATAATGAAAAATGGCTTGATATTGGTAACTTAGTGAATTATGATACGCATGTAAATCATGGATAGAAAACAATGCAACTTGATACTTTAGAAAAACTTATAAAACTAGCAGATAAAAAAATTGAGGAAATGCTGCGCACGCGCCGTGAGTTAGAAGATAGAATCAGCATGCTAGAGCAGGAATTAGAAAATTCAATCTCTAATTTAAACCAAGAGGCAGAGGTGGCTGCTGCAGATCCAATCTCGTCTGGCCGCGACTTTACTTCTTATTCTAAACAAATGATGGTTAGTATCCAAGAATGTCAAGGCGATATTCATGCCACGGAGGAAGAAGTGGAAGCATTGCAAAAAAGAATTTTTGCTGAGTATGCTGAGAAAAGTAAATATCAAAATCTATTTGAGCAAGGGAGGAAAAAGCTAGAAGAAGAGAAAAAGCGCCAAGATGTAAAAGAAATGGATGAGATAGCGGCAAACATTAAATCGCAAATTAAATACACCCAACAAACCTAAAATAAAGCATCTTCAGGTGGATGGGGTATACGTGCAGGCTTCTGCAAATCTATTATCCCAGCTTAATGAAGAATCATCATATTGATAATCATCAATGAACTTCTTTAAATCATCGCACGTATCTTCATAATCTTGCCCCAAGCTTTTCAATAGATATACTAAAGAAAATTTTTGCTCTGCATGTAAATGTGGCAAAATGGCTTCTGCCCACTTAGTTTTTAATTCATCATTTAAATAATTGGTAGCAGCATGCGCTTCAGTTAAATAATCACCTTCTTGTTGTAAAAATTCTTTCAATTGATAATTTGCTTCTTGAGGAGCTTTATCTTTATATTCTTTCAGTTCTGGATATTCGGGGCTATCAATATTCTCAAGAAGCTTATAAGTAGTATGGGCATTTAAATAAGCAGAATCAAAATACAGCGCCTTCACCAAAGGGCAGAAGAATTTCGCAGATATTGATGATGTTGAACATAATAATTCGACATAGCTATTGAATTTATCTAAATAATCGATGCCAATTCTTATGTTGAGGTTAATAAATTGCTCGCTTAAATCTTTATTATCCAAATCAAACCGAAGCGTTCCTTGTAATAAATCGTTATCATTATAAATTATCAGTGCATTATTGAATAAGTTAAGGGTATCATCTTCATGCCAGCAATCATCTAGTTTATCAATTTTTTCATGAAACTCTTCGCCTAATCTCAAAGCGGAGTCACGATATAAAAAGTAAGCTTCTAGTAATGCAAAACCATCACTACCTTCAGGGTAATCTTCCTTAGCCAAATTCCAATATGCTTTACTTATGTCGTTATCTTTTCCTTTTATTGAGGCAATAAATTCAGCGGAGCTTGAATGAATGAAAGAGAGCTTTAAATTAATATCTCGCTCAATATATTCTTTTAATTTTATAAAAACAGAAGCTTGAAAATCTGCCAGCCAAAACTTAGTGCGTATCATATCTAAAGGGTCAAGCTGCGCTGCACTGGTGGTTTCTGCTGCGATCTTTATAGCTTGCTCATTAATGAAATCAGTTAAATCAGGCGCTAATTTATTGTTAAAGGATTTACTATAAAACTCAAGCCAAATATTATTCCATTCCCCTAACACCGTGTATTTATTTAGGTAATTACTTGCATTGGCAAATAAGTTAATGACAGTATTAATGTCGGTTAGATCGCCGCTTAATCGTAGTATATCATCTTTGAGCTTGGGCAGCATATTAAGTTGTCCAAATACCTTAAGATAATTAACCGCTTCATTAATTGGTGCAGTGTATTTTTCAGCTAAATGCTCTTGGTTGTCTCTTAATTTACCTTGTGACTTTAATGCCTGTAATTTATTTAAATAAGTGTTGAAATTATTTGTTAGATATGAAGTTATAGCGTTGCTGAAACTATGCATTTCGTTAGTTATATATTCTGCCATTAATGGAATCGTTGTGAGGATATCATTTGAATGATTTTCAAGTAAATGTTTTTTTATAACTATTAGTAGATCGGTATCTTGCCCAATTACTGCCTGTTTGATCTTTAAAGTATTAAGTTTAATATTGCTTGATTCGGAGTTATTAAAAAAAGAAGCTATATTTTTTTCTAATTTATTATTCAGCTCAATAGGGTGATAAAAACAAGTGAAAATTAACACCTGTAACGCTTCCTTAGGCAATGCTTTAAAGAAATTAGTTAATAAATTTTGATGGTTTTCAATATGCTCTTCTTCGGTCAGATGTATTTCGCTGAGATTTTGTATATCTGCAATATTAATATAATCTGCTAACAGTTTTAAATAACTCATGTTTCCCCCAAGTTGTTTTAGCTTAGCGTGTAAAGAATATATTTCTTTTCTATCGTCTATTGCTATGATGTCTTTAAATATCTCGATGGCGACTGCTAATTTTTTTATTGTTTCGTAATTGAATTCTAAAGGCTGTAAAATTATTGAAATAATGTAACTATAGTCTAGAGCGTAATCTTCGAAAAGCAAATAAGTTTTTTCTAAAACATCTATCTTTTCTGAATCATAACTCAGCTTTTTTGTTAATATTAACGCCTGTTCTGGAGTTATATCGAATTTATTAAATTTATCGAGCATATAGCCAATTGTTTCTATTTGTTCAAAAGTAAAGCCACGTCCTATTATTTTATTGATAATAAAGCTATCTTCTATGCTGAATTTTTTCAGAAGTTTAAATTTTTCTATTTGTTCAAGCGTAAGATTTTTATCAATAACTAAATTAGCAGCTACATTATAATTCAAGCCATACGGCTCTAGAGATAAACAAGCTTTTTCTAAAATATCAATTTTTTTTGAATCATAGCCAAGCTTCTTTGCTAATATCAGGGCCTGTTCCGAAGTGATATCGAATTTGCTAAATTTATCGAGCAGATAGCCAATTTTCTCTATTTGTTCAAGCGTCAGATTTTTGTCGATAACTAAATT
>Ga0209990_10000748_pt1 | contig 30973 bp, 34 predicted proteins | sample NOAtaG_6_FD_187304 | JGI IMG/M metagenome (GOLD analysis project Ga0209990, IMG submission 187304) | Freshwater lake microbial communities from Lake Erie, under a cyanobacterial bloom - NOAA_Erie_Diel5S_2200h metaG (SPAdes) (version 2) | ecosystem: Environmental > Aquatic > Freshwater > Lake ...
GGCGCCGGGTCGCGGGATCGCCGGATCGCCGGATCGCCGGAGCGCCGGATCGCCGGAGCGCCGGATCGCCGGATCGCCGGAGCGCCGGGGGCGGGACCAGCGCCGGGAGTCGCTGTAGTCCGGCCTGGCACAGCTATTGAATGACGGTCGATAGCGGGATCCCGAAGTGATGCGCGATGCGGGTCGAAGACCAGCGTTCGGCCCGCACCGTGGCGAGCTGCCGCCTTCGATGCCGCGGGAGCTGGCGGGCCAGCCGCCGGCGGACGGCGTCCCATCGCCCTGCAGGTGTCAATCGTGCGTTCTTGTGCAAGTTCGCAGGAGCGTCTGGTCGTTGCCGGTTGGGTGGTTCGGCAACTCCACCCTGCACTCAGACTATGCTCCTGTGACCAACCTCTCCGTCACCTACATCCAGGCGACCGCTGGCGTCATCCACCCGCGGTCGCCTTCCGCTTGGTCGTCGTACGTCACCGCCGGAATCGGGGGGGGGCGGCAGGGCCGGCCGACTGCCGCCGCGACTCCCCTCGTGCATCGCGGCCAGTTCGTCCAGCGCGACGTCCGCGATCGCAGCGCGTGGCGCCAACGCCGGCTCGGTGGCCCCCGGCGCGAACGTCACGTTCCACGGGCACACGTCCTTGGAAGTGCACCGGGATACCCGGATCGTGGTGGCCCTCAGCTGAACGCCGTTCCTCGCTGAGTCGCAGCCGATCCGCTCGCGTGTCCGTCGTACCAATGCACGAGGCGGTTCGTCGCCTTCATCCCGCCAAGTTCGGTGATCGACCAGATCCTCCCTCACCTCCGCACCCGCGCGCCTTACGCCGACGCACGGAGTCCCCCAGCGATGCGGGGCCCCGCGAGCCGGGGCGCGTCACGCGCCACACGCCCGTCCGCCGACGCCCCCACCACCGCATGCGTACGCGCCCCCTCCAAACGCCCCGTCCCCGCGCTCGAGCGCGAGCGCCGCGAGCCCGACGAATTGCCCGGACGTCGAGGCGATGCGGGAAAGCGTCGTGGCCGATGCGCGCGGCCGCGCGCGTCGCCCAGCGCGAGCGGTCCCGCGGCGTCGCTGCGCTCGGTGGAAACGACGAGCGCCGGCCGTTCAGCGCGTCCGATCTCCAGGCGCTACGGTGGTCAACAGGTCGGCTGCCGCCACGGCGCGAATCCGGTCGGCGAGGGGGAAGCTCGTCGGGCCGGCGTGCACGACATCGAGCCGCTCGAGGGAGAGGTCGGTGAGAGCCGCCCGCATGGATGGCGTGACTGCCGGCGTCGAGGTGCGCTTGAACTCGAAGCCCAGACGGCGTCGGCCATCGACGACCAGCAGGTCGAGCTCGGCTCCGGCGTGGGTCGCCCAGAAGTAGCACTGCTCGTCGCGCGCGCCGAGTTGCCGGACCACCGTCTCCAGCAGAAAGCCCTCCCACGAGGCGCCGACGGCCGGATGTCCGTCGAGCTGCCGCTGGCTCCCGATGTCGAGCAGGGCATGGAGGAGCCCGGAGTCGGTGAGATACACCTTGGGGGCGCGGACCTGCCGCTTGGCGATGTTCGCGTGGAATGGTCGCAGCAGGCGCACCATGAACGTGGCCGCCAGCGTCTCGAGGTATCGCCGTACCGTGGTGTCCGCGATACCGAAGGCGCGTCCCAGGGCCGAGCTGTTGAGCACACCGCCGTGGATGTGGGCGAGCATCTCCCAGAACCGGCGCATCGTGGCCGCGGGTACGGTGCTGCCAAGTTGCGGTAGGTCGCGCTCGAGAAAGGTGCGAATGAAGTCGCGTCGCCACGCGAGGCTCGCGGCATCCGACCGGGCCAGAAAGGCCCGGGGAAATCCGCCCCGCAGCCAACGGCGGGCGCGGGCCGACTCGCCCACCTCCGCCAGCGTGAACGGCGGGAGCTCCACGAACGCGATGCGCCCCGCGAGCGACTCGCTCGCCTGCTGCAGCAACGACGGCGCCGCGCTGCCCAGCACGAGAAACCGGCAGCGGACGGGACGTCGGTCGGCGAGGACGCGCAGGGCAGGAAAGAGCTCCGGGCGGCGCTGGACCTCGTCGAGCACCACCAGACCGCGCCGGTCGGCCAGCGCCAGCATCGGGTCGGCCAGCTGCGCGAGATCGCGGGGGTCCTCGAGATCGAAGAAGGCGACGTCCCCCCGCCGGCCGTCGGCGACCGTTCGCGCCAGCGTGGACTTGCCGACCTGCCGCGCGCCGAGCAGGGCCACGACGGGCGCCTGCCGGAGGGCGCGGTCGATCCGGGCGCGGAAGTCGGGGCGCGGCAAGGCCGTCATGGCTTGAAATATCGGCGGAGCGTGCCGAATTATCAAGGTAATTGTCGCACCACGCCTGCAGGCGGCGGTCCGGCCGCCACTCCAGTAGCCCCGGCCCCACGGCCGCCCCACGGCCGCCCCACGGCCGCCCCACGGCCCGCGTGATGACTTTCCTCGTCCAGCAGTGCCCCCACCCGTTTCCCGCAGCATGAACGACCGCCGCGAACGCCGCCGGGCTGACGCCGCCAAGATGGCCGTGGCAGCGTTTGCAACGTGCAAAGAACCGATGTCGTCGGCGATGTCCGCCAGCGCGACGTCACGGATCCACGTGACGCGCGTCCTGATGCGCTCCTTCTTCACGCTGCGGAAGAACGACTCGACCACGGCCGTGTCCCGGCAGTGGCCCTTCCGGCTCGTGCTCGGGTCGAGGTGATCGGCACGGCAGAAACGCCGTCAGGCAGCACGACCGCTTTGCACTCCCGCTCGGCGTGAATGATGGTACCGCGCGGCCGACGCTGCGTCACGGCTGATGCCGGCGCGCTCAAGGTCAGCTCGCGATGGATCGTCTGGCCAGCGGCCCAGCCGACAACCGTGCGGGAGAACCGATTGATGACGACCGCGAGGGAAGGCCGCCCATGCCACGTTCGGTTGCACGTGATGTCCGTCGTACGAACCGCGTTGCGGGTCATCGGGGAGACCGGGCGTTCAAGTAGGTCAAGGGTCAGCACCGCCGGCGTGGCAACCGCCCAGCGGCGCGTGCGATAGCCGTGCAGCGCGTCGGAGAGACGTCGCTCGTGCGAACGGCCGGCCATCGTTCTCCCGGCTGGTCATCGGACGCTTCGCTGGGCATCGCGGCGTGGATGCGCCGCTGGTCGGGCTTCTCCCCGGAAGACGCCCGGTGACGAATTGCGTGTTCAGGCCCGAGCGGACGTGCTCAGGTCTGTTGGCCCCGGCCCGACGCACACGGAGTTTCGCACATGGCCGCGCCCACCCACCCCTCACAGCGCGATCGGCATCCCGACCAACCCCTCGACAAAGGCGCGCTCCCCAGCGGGAAGACCATGCCACCAGCGCCGGGCCGCGTCGGGGTCCACGTGCGAGTACGCGAACGGGGGCGGTTCCTCCCCCAGTGCCAGATACGGGTCGGGAAACGTGCAGAGGTAGTTCACGGTCACCCGCGATGCGAACGCGCGCTGCCGACCGTCGCGCTCGAGCGCCATGCGGAAGACGCGGTCGCCCAGCAGGCCGATCGGCTTCGGGACGAGGATCCATCGGCCCAACGCGTGGAAGGCGCCGCGCAGCAGGCAGTAGCAGTTCGTGTCAACGTGGCCGGCCCGCTGCGGCGTCGCGTCTTCGTCGAAGGCCCGCGGAAGCGGCCGGCCGTCGTCGCGCACGAACCGCCGGCGCGCCACGACGTAGTCCACGGGATGCGGCGCGACCGCGACCGCCGCGAGGCAGCCGCTGACGTGGTCGGGCTCGTACCAGTTGTCGGCATCGAGGAAGCAGATCGCGTCGAAACCCTCGCTGACGGCGAGCTGGGCCGCCACCGAGCGCGGCGTGTTCCCGAAGTCCGCGTGCGACCGGTCGAGCCGCAGGTGCCGAACCCCCGCGTCGTCGAGCCACGCCTGGGGATGGCCGTCGGCCACGACGAAGTGCGTGACCGGGTGATCCTGCCCGCGGACCGACGCGAGGCACCGCTCGAGCCACGGCCGCGGCTCCTTGAAGTACGGCGTGATCACCGCCACGCGGGGCGACTCCGACGGTCGCGTCCCCAGGAACGTCGCCCCGAAGCGCGGCACGTGACCCGCGCGACCTTCGCCGCCCGCATCGGCCCCTGCATCCGCAGCCGCCGGTGCCGGCAGGTGGCGCTCCACGGGAACGGCCAGGTCGCGCAGGGCACCCAGCGCCTCCTCGATGCGGCGCTCCGTCACGCCATCCACCAGGATCCGGCACACGCGCGCGGCGAGGGCCGCGGCGACGCGCCGCAGCCAGGCCACGTCGCCGACCGGAACGACGATCGCGCTCACCACCGCCGCCACAGCGGCCGCGCCGACCGCGCGAGTGACCTCCGCGACGTGCTCGGGCGACTCGCACGCGGCGATGACGGGCACGACCCCGGCCCCCCCGCGAGCCGCCGCGATGGCGCGTTCGCCCGTGGCGTCCCCGAGGACGAGCACCCCGTCTCCGGGCCGCAGCAACGACCGCCACAACTCGGCGCTCGTCGCCGCCGACGCCGCGCCGAGCCCGACGTGCACGGGACGCACGCCCGTCATCGCCGGACCGCGCGGGATGCCACGCGCGGCGCCGCGGCGCGTCCCCGTCGCCGCGCCCGCCCGGCGCGTGCAAGTTTCGCGACATGCGCCAACCCGCCCTCGGCATCGCGGCCGCCCCGGCCTTCGACTGGCAGCGCCCCTTCGACGTGGCCGTGGTCATGCCCACGATCCTCCGCGAGACGACGGCCGCGGCCATCCGCAGCGTGCTCGCGCAGCAGGGCGTCGGCCGGCTGCACCTGCTCGTCGGTGTTGACGCGCCGCTGGGCGAGCTGCGCGCCGTCAACGACGCGCTGCGCGATGCTCCGCCGCACGTCGCGGTGCAGGTCTTCGACCCCGGCTACAGCACCTCGGTGCGACACGGCGGCCTGCATCCCGCCCGCGACGGCGGGGCGCTGCGCACCGTGCTCTCGTACCTCGCCAACGCGCGCTACGTCGCCTACCTCGACGACGACAACTGGTGGGCGCCCGATCACCTGCGGTCCCTGCTCGACGCCGTCGAGGGCCACGACTGGGCGTGGGCCGGACGCCAGTTCGTGCATCCGCGCACGCGGCGCGTCGTGTGCGTGGATCGCTGGGAGTCGGTGGGGCCCGGCGCCGGCTGCTTCGCGCCGCAGGGCGGATGGGTGGATCCCAACGGCCTGCTCATCGACAAGCTCGCCTGCGAACCGGTGCTGCGCTGGTGGAGCATCCCCCTGCCCCACGACGAGAAGGCCATGAGCGCCGACCGCCATGTCTTCGACGCGCTGCAGAAGCACTTCCGCGGCCGGGGTACCGGCCGCGCCAGCGTCTTCTATGCGCTCGATCCGGGCGACTCGATGCATTCGGTCCGCCGCCAGTGGATGGGCGACGCGTGGGAGCGGGCGGGCGGCGACTGAACGGCGGTCGTCAGTGCCCCGGCAGCTGCGAGGCGAGGTAAGCCGGCGACACCGACACCACGAGCGTCTGACCCTCCGGCGCCTCGCCGAACAGCGCGAGCTCGGCCCCCTCGGCCCCCGCTACGACCGCGAAGTGCGCGAAGCCGAGAACGCTCAGTACCGTCGCCGCCACCTGCTCGGCCGTGCCGCGCAGTCCGCTGGCCGCCGGCACCGACCACAGCACCGAGGCGATGCGCCCGGCATGCACCGCGTCACGGCCCGTCGCCAGCAGCGCCGGCACGTCGGCGGCCGAGCCGGCGCGCACGTGGAGCATCGGGGCCGGGGAGGCCGCCACGACGTCGTCCAGCGTGACGGCATCGGCGCCGCACAGCGCCACGCGATCGCCCGCCGCGGCCAGCGCGATCGAGCGCTCGAGGCCGTCGCGGTGCTCGCTGGCGACCCGGGCGACGACCGCGACCGGACGGCAAGGGGCCGTGGCGGCGGCCAGCACGCCGTAACCCTCGCCCGGCTGCCAGTCGATGAACCCGTTGCTCCCGTCGAGCGCGGCATCGAGGAAGTGGCGCAACTCGGCGTCCACGCCGGCGCCGCCGAGCTCGGCCGTGAAGCGCTCGGCGCCCTCGCGGGTCGCCACGCACGATTCGCCGACGAGCAGGACGAAGCGCGGCGTGCCGTCCGGCTGCCGCTGCGCCGACGGCACGGGCACGAAGCCCGGCGTCGCGGCCTCGCGAGCCATCGCGTCGGCGCGGTGGGTCTCGCGCGCGAGGGTCGCTCGACCTTCCCACAGCGCGCCGTCCACGGCGCCGTCCGCCAGGCGCGCGAACAGGCGCTCTGCCGTGCCGGACATCCCGTTGGCCATCAGCGTCAGCGCGGCGGCCTCGAGCCCGAGCAGGCTCGCGGCATCCGGGCGCGCGATGGTCGGCGCGGACGGCTGCTCACCGGCGCGGACGACAGCGGGGAGGGACATCGGGATGGCGGTCATGGGAGTCCTGGCCTCTGGCATCAATAGGAAGGGGCTGCCCGAACCGTTCATGGCTCGGCACACCGGTGGGTTAAGCACCCCCTGTGCCAACCATATTCGGCAGAATCTGCCGTCAGAGGGCCGTTCGCATCTCTGCATTTTTCGGTCTTTCTTCGAATTCAAGGCACTGAGCATCAAGAGAGTCAACGACAACCGGCATTTCGTGCCGTTTCCCGATGGCAGCCCGCTTGCTTTGGGAAGCCGGGAGCATGTCGGCATTCGCCCCGTCTCCGACCACGAGCAGCGACCGTCCTCCGGCCAACTTCGCCCGGGCCGAGGCGGCCGCGTTGGCCCTGTTGCGATCGGGTCGGCGTCGGGACGCCCACGTGGCATTCGTCGAGCTGGCGAGTCGCTGGCCGGACGTGGAGCGAGTCGCCACGACCGCCGCCGTGCTGACCCTCGAGGAGACCGGCGCCGTCGCCGCCAGGCCCGAGCTCGAACGCGTCGTCGTCCGGTTCCCGTCCAGCGCCACGGCGTGGGGCGCGTTGGGGCAGGCGGCCGCGGCCACCGGTGACCGGGTCGCCGCTCGCGAGGCCCTCACGAGGGCCGTGTCGCTTGATGGGGCCGACGCCCGCTTGTGGTTTGCGTTGGGCCGGCTGCGCTTCATGGACGGGGATGCCGTTGCCGCCGACGAGGCCTTTGCCAAGGCCGTTGCGTTGGACGACCGGGCCGCCGCCGCGATGGCCGGTCGCGCAGCCGCCGCCAATTGGCTTGGCGATTGGGTGACGGGCGAACGGCACGCACGGGCCGCGCTCGCGGTCGATCCCGCGGACGCCGATGCCGAGCTCAACCTCGGCGTCGCCTGCCTGGCACAGGGGAGGTGGGAGGCCGGCTGGCGTCACTACGAAGCCCGATGGCGCACCGCCCTCGCCGCCGGGGCGCGGCACCGCTGGCCGGGACGACGCTGGCGCGGCGAGCCCGGTGACGGAGCCACGCTGGTGGTGCACGCGGAACAAGGGTTCGGCGACACCATCCAGTTCGCGCGCCTCGCGCCGTCCGCCCGCGCGCTCGGGTTTCGCGTCGTGCTCGCGGTGCAGGCGCCGCTCGTCCGACTGCTCGATCGGGGCGCGCTGGCCGACGCAGTGGTGCCCTTCGACGCGGCCCCAGCCGATGCGGCATGGCACGTTCCCCTGCTGTCGCTGCCGCGGTTCGTGCCGCCCGGGGACGGGCGACCCTACCTGTCGTGCGACCACGCGGCCGCGCGCCCCGCCCGCGGCCCGCGGCTCGGCCTCGTCTGGGCGGGCAGCGGCACGCACGCCAATGATGCGCGACGGTCCATCCCGCTGGAGGCGTTCGCGCCGATGCTCGCCGTGCCGGGGCTCACCTGGCAGTCGCTGCAGCACGGCGCGCGAGCGGCGGAGTCGGGGCGCGCGCCGTGGCCGATCACGCCGATGCCCGACGTCGCCGACTTCGCGGAGACCGCGGCGATCGTGGCATCCTGCGATGCCGTCGTGACGGTGGACACCGCCGTCGCGCACCTCGCGGCCGCGATGGGCATCCCTACCTGGGTGCTCGTACCGGCCATGGGACGCGACTGGCGGTGGGCCACCGCCACGGGCGGACGCACCGCCTGGTACGACGCGGCGCGCGTCGTCACCCAGCGACGGGACGGCGACTGGGCGACTCCCATCGCCGCGCTCGCGGCCGCCATTGGTCGGGGCATCGCGCGGGGGGGGGCACCGTGAGGCGCCGCCTGCTCCTCGCCTGGAAGCTCAACGCCCGATCGGGATGGGGGAACTACGGCCTGCACTTCGCCGCCGCCGCCCTGCGGCACGGCTACGCTGTCGTCCCGCTGCTCGAACCCGATGCCACCGGTGTGCCATCCGCCCTGGGCGCGCGATTGGCCCCGGTCTTCGACGCGTGGCGGGAGATGGCGCGGCTGTACGCGACGCTCGGCCCGACCCGCGGCGCGCGGCTCGAGGGCTGCCGCGTCATGGGGTTCGGCAACCAGTTCGCCGGTGCGGCGCTGCCGCGTGTCATCGAGGCCGAGACCGAGGTCGGGCTCGTGTTCTTCGAGGATGCCGCGCTGTCGGCGGCGGCCCTCGAGCGCGCGCGCGGCTGTCGCACGATCGTGGCCGGCTCGTCGTGGAACGCGCGGGTGCTGCGCGACGCGGGCCTGCCGTCGGTGGACTGGGTGATGCAGGGGGTGGACACGACGATCTTCCGCCCGGGGCCGCGGTCGGATCATTTCGCCGGTCGGTTCGTCGTCTTCAGCGGCGGGAAGCTCGAGTACCGCAAGGGCCAGGACATCGTCGTGGCGGCGTTTCGCGAGTTCCATCGCCGTCACCCGGAGGCCCTCCTGCTGCATGCGTGGGACAACCCCTGGCCCGGGACGGCGGACACGATCGGGGCCGGAGGACACGTGGACGGCCCGCCCGCGACGCGCGAGGGCCGGCTGGATGTCGGCCCGTGGCTCGAGCGGCACGGCATACCGGGCGACGCGCACGCGACCGTCCCGCCGCTGCCCAACACGGCGATGGGTGCCGTGATGCGGCTGGCCGACGTCGCCGTGTTTCCCAACCGCTGTGAAGGGGGCACGAACCTCGTGGCCATGGAATGCATGGCGGCCGGCGTGCCGGTACTGCTGTCGGCCAACACCGGGCACCTCGACCTCCTCCGGGAGGCCCCGGCCGTGGCGATGCCGTCGGTGCCGCACGACCCGTCGGCACCGGCGGACGCCGCGTGGGGCGAAGTCCCCGTGGCCGCGGTGGTCGAGGCGCTCGAGGCCGCGTGGCGCGATCGCGCTGCGGCACGCGAACGCGCGCGGGCGGCCGCGGCCTGGATGCAGCGGCACGACTGGGCAACCCAGATGGACCATGTCATGGCGCGGGTGGCCGCCGCCGATACTCACGGAAGCTTTGTACCCGCCCAGCGGGTGGGAGGACGCTAGTGCGCATCACGAACGCCGTCATCACGGACAACGCCGTCCGCGCCATGCTCACGGCGCAACGCGGCATCGACGAGGGCACGCGCCGCGTCGCCTCCGGGCTCCGCGTGGACCGCCTGTCCGTTGACCCGACCGCCGGCTCGGAGGCGATGCGGGCCGGCAGCGAACTGCGGGCGCTCACGCAGTACGGCCGCAACATCGAGCGCGCCCGGTCGGCCAGCACGACCCAGGAAGACGTCCTGAACTCGCTGAGCGACCTGCTGACGCGTGCACAGGAGCTCGCGCTCGGCCAGTCGAGCGACACGGCGACCGCCCAGACGCGCGCCGCGGTGAAGGCCGAGGTGGACCAGATGCTGTACATGGCGGCCTCCCTCGCCAACACGCAGCACGAGGGGAGCTACCTGTTCGGTGGCGCCGAATCGGGCACGCCACCGGTCACGGTGGTGCCGGGGCCGGTTCCCTCCTTCACCGTCGCGACGACGGCGCCGGCGCAGGAGTACGAACTCTCGCCGGGCCAGCGCCTGCGCGTCGCCGAGCGCGCCGCCGACATCTTCGGCACGCCGGCGAGCGGGGCGCTCGCCTCCCTCCAGGCGCTGTCGGCGGCGCTCGGCGCCAATGATCGCGCCGCCGTCCAGGCAACGCGGGCGGGGCTCGACGCCGCGTTCCAGGTCGTGCAGAACGGCCTCGGCGCCACCGGGGCCCGCGCCACCCAGCTCGAGGTCACCGCCGCGAACATCGACGCCCTCACGCTGACCCTCACCGCCTACCGGTCGGAACTGGTGGACGTGGACATGGAACAGGCGATCACCGAACTGGTCGCCAAGCAGACCACCTATCAGGCCGCGATGCTCGCGACGTCGAAGGTGATCGACCTCACCCTCACCAACTACCTGCGATGACCGCGCTCGCCGTCCGTACCTCCCCCATGCCCATCGAGCGGACCGTCGTCTCGGAGATCCTCGGCCCCCTGGCGGTAACCGCCGAGACCGAACTCCATTTTCCCCGCGGCATCCTCGGCTTCCCGGAGTGCCGACGGTTCGTCCTGCTCGCCAGCCCGCACGACGGTCTCTACTGGCTGCAGTCCACGGAGTTCGGCGCCCTGACCTTCGTCGTCGCGGACCCGTTCCGCTTCGTCCCGGAATACGCCGTGGACCTCGGCCCGAGTGTGCGGCGCCAGCTGGAGGCCGATGACGCCACCGACGTCGCGATCTTCGCGATCGTGACGCTCGCCGCGGCACCGGCGGAGGCGCCGAGCATGAACCTCCAGGGCCCGCTCCTCGTCAACCTGCGGCGGCGGCGCGCCGTGCAGCAGGTGATCCCGGAATCCCGGTGGGGCGTGGCCGTGCCGTTCTCGCTGGCCGCGGGCTGACGGCCCGCCGTCAGCGCCGCGTGCGCAGCCGCTCGACGAGCGCGCGCGCCACGTCGCGTACGACCGGGCCCCAGTCGCCGCGCGTCTCCTGGCGGAAGAGCCGCGCGGAGGGATACCACGGCGAGTCCGTGCGCCCCCGGAACCAGCGCCAGTCGGCGGCGCGGCGCAACAGGACGAAGGTCGGGACGCCCAGTGCGCCGGCCACGTGTGCCACCGACGTGCACACCGTGACGACGACGTCGAGGCGAACCATGGCGTGCGCGGTGTCGCCGAAGTTCCCGAGGCAGGGGCCAAGCGCGACGAGCCGTTGGCGGAGGTCCGGTGCCAGTGTCTCGTGCTCGGCGGCACGCGGCCCCTTCTGCAACGAATACCAGGCGAAGCCGGGCAGGCGGAGCAACGGAGCGAAGGCGGCGAGCGGGATCGAGCGTTCGTGATCGGAGGCGTTGCGCGGTTCCCCGCCCCACACGAGGCCGATGCGAAGCGGCGCAGGCGCGGCCAGCATCGCCCCCAGCGACGGCGGGCACACCCCGGGCGGGGAGACGTAGGGCACCGTGCGGCCGAGCAGGTCGCTCCCCACGCCAAGGCGGTGCGGGAGGCTGCTGATCGGCACCGCGCAGTCGGTCGGCGGCAGGGACTCACCGCGCGCCACCACCGCATCCACCCCGGCCATCGTCCGGACCAGCGGCACCAGCGGCGCGCCGCACTCCACGACGATGCGTCCCGCCCCTCGGGCGCGCAGCAAGGGGACGAAGCGCACCATCATGATCTGGTCGCCAAGCCCCTGCTCGGCGAGCACGGCGATGGACCGGCCCTCGAGCGGCTCGCCGAGCCACGGCACGGCATGCGCCGCAGGACTGCTCGCGGAGCCGGTGGCGAGCGCGAGGCGATGCTCGTGCGCCCGCCAGCCGGCGTCGAACCGCTCGAGCGCGAGGAGCGCGAAGGCCCGGATCCACCCGGCGGCTGACGACTCGCCGTGCCGCGCGGCATGGGCGTCCAGCGCCGCGAGGGCGCCGGGTTCGTCACCGAGGTCGTACCGCGCCTGCGCCAGCGCCAGCAGGGCCGGACCGTGTTCCGGCCGGTGCTCGAGCGCACGGGTGGCCAGCCGCATGGCGAGGTCCGGCTCACCTCGTCGGCGCATGCTCGCGGCCAGCCACGCGAGGGCCTCCGGTTGCGACGGCGCGAGCGCGAGGGTGCGCTCGAACCAGCGGATCGCCACGTCCTCGAGGCCGGCGCCCTGCGCGGCAGCGCCGGCGAGGAGCGGGTAGAAGACGTTCGCCGGCGCACGCGCGCAGGCGGCCTCGGCGATCGTCAGGGCACCCGACGCGTCCCCGGCGGCGAGGCGCTCGCCGACGGCCGCCACGATCGGATCGCCCTCGGCGGCGGCGAGGACGGGCAACTCTTGCCGTTCGGGAATCGGAGGAGCGGTCATCGCGGGGTCGAGGGGCAACCCCCGTGCCAACCGACACGCCGGACCGGGCAGCCGTGCACCCGACCGCTCAAGTCCTGGCGCGACGTGCCGACGATAGGTGGTGCGGGGAAGCACGACGCTCCCCCGCGTGGAGCACGGATGCTCCATCACCGTTTATGGAGGAACGACCGCCATGCGCATCAACACGAACGTCTCCGCCCTCAACGCGCAGAAGAACCTGTTTCTGACGAACAAGATGGTGGAGGGGAACACCAGCAAGCTGTCGAGCGGCCTGCGCATCTCGCGCGCCGCGGACGACGCGGCGGGCCTGGCCATCGCCAACAACCTGCGCACCAACACGCGCGAGGCGAAGATGGCCGTCAACAACGCGCAGCAGGCCAACGCCTTCCTGCAGATCGCCGAGGGCGCGGCGTCCACGATCCAGCGCATCATCGAGCGCCAGGCGGAGCTCTCGATCCAGCACTCCTCGGCCCAGAACGCCGGCGTGCAGTCCACGCTCGAGGACGAGTACGACCTGCTCAGCGCCGAGATCACGCGCATCATCGACGCGACGGAGTTCAACGGCGAGGCGATCTTCTCCGCGTCGGCCCGCTCCTTCACCGTGTCCGACTCGTCGAACGGCGACTCGGTCTCGGTGACGCTCGACATGGATGCCGCGGACGTGACCACCGCGATCGGCGCCGGCAGCACGAGCACGGCCCTCTCGTTCGTCAACTCGATCCTCGGCTCGGTCGGCGCGGCGCAGAACCGCCTCGACTACACGGTCGCGAACCTCCAGAACACGATCGTGAACTACGCCGCTGCGGAATCGACGATCCGCGACCTCGACATGGCCGCCGAAGTCGCCGACTTCCAGAAGAACAACATCCTCGTGCAGGCCGGCTCCTCGGTCCTCGCGCAGGCCAACCAGAGCGCGCAGTCGGTGCTCGCGCTGCTGCGGTAACCGCCGCAGGGCACCAACCGCCTGGCTCCCGGGGTCCGGACGGACTCCGGGAGTTCCGGCTTAGCAGGAACCACCCATGACGGGTCCCGTCAGCAACTTCAGCGGCCTCGCGTCCGGCGTGCAGTGGCGCGACGTCGTCGACAGCACGCTCGCCATCGACCGGCGCCGACGCGTCACGCCTCTCGCCACGCAACAGTCGCTCATCGAGCGCCAGCGCACCGCGTGGACCGACCTCGAGCGCCTGCTCGGCGCCTTCGAGCGGCAGATGCGTGACCTGCGGGACGGCTCGGCGTTCGGCATCACCCGCACGAGCGGCGGCACCAGCCCGACGTCGGGCCGCTCGCTGCTCACCGCCACCGCCACCGCGCAGGCCACCCCGGGCGCGCTGGACGTCGAGGTGAAGGCCCTCGCCCGCGCCGAGAAGGTGGCGGGACACGTCGTCGCCTCGGCCACCACGGCACTCGGCCTCGCCGGCACCTTCACGATCGCCGGCCAGGTCGTGAGCATCCAGGCGACCGACACCCTCGAAGGCGTGCGCAACAAGGTCAACGCGCTCAATGCCGGCGCCACCCCCACCCGGGTCGCCGCCAGCATCCAGCAATCGTCGTCGGGGGCGTTCCGGCTCGTGCTCGGTGCCACCGAACCGGGCGCAGCGGGCATCGCGATCGGCGCCGGCTCCGGCGGCGTCGCCGCGGAGCTGGGCTTCGTCGCCACGCAGTCGCAGGCGGTCTCCTCGGCCACCGCCGCCATCGCTGCCGCCATGGGCGTCAGCGTACCGCCGCCGAGCACGATTCGCGTCGGCAGCCAGGTCATCTCGGTCGACCTCGCGACCGACTCGCTCACCTCCATCGCGGCCCGCATTCGCGCCGCCGACGTCGAGGCGGACGTCCGCGGCGAGACCGCCGGCGGCGGCAGCGCGTTCCGCCTCGTCGTCGGGACGGGCGTGACCGCCACCTCGGATGCGGGCAGTGCCGACGTCATCGCGGCGCTCGGCCTCGTCGAGCAGGGGCGCCCCGAGGCCAAGGAACAGCTGGCCATCAGCGGCGCCTTGACTGCCGGGGGGACGCCCGCCGCCGGCAACGCGCTCCTGACGGGGCTCTCGCTCGACGGCACCCCGCTCGGGCTCGCTGTCGGCGACACCATCACGGTGCGGGGGACGCGCGGTGACGGCACCACCGTGCTCACCGGCATCACCGTCGGGGCCGGCGACACCCTGCAGGCGCTGGTGGACCGCCTCAACGCGGCCGATGCCTTCGGTGCCCCGTCCCGCGCGGCGACCGTGTCGCTGGATGCCGATGGCCGGCTTCGGATGCAGGACACCGTCGCCGGCGAGTCACGACTCGCGGTCGCCTTCGATGTCCAGCGCGCGACCGGCGGCCCCACGACGCTCGGTACCGTTCGCACGACCGTCGAGGGCCGGGCTCGCACGGTGGTCGCCGGCAGCGACGCGCGCCTGGTGATCGACGGAATCGAGACCACCAGCCCCTCGAACACAGTCGCCTCGGCGGTGCCCGGCGTCACGCTGTCGCTCGCGCAGGCCGAACCGGGCACTACCGTCACGGTCGCCGTGACCCGCGACGACGAGGCGGCCCGGAAGGCGGTCGACAATCTGGTCACGGCCTACAACGACATCGTCGGCTTCTTCGATCGGCAGCAGGCCGAAGGACAGCCGCTGCGCTCCGACCCGACGCTGCGCGCCGTGCTCCGCTCGCTCACACAGGCCGTGACCGCCTCGGTGAGCGGCGCGGGGAGCCTGACGCGCGGGACTGCGGTCGGCCTCGCACTCCAGCGGGACGGGCGCCTCGCGCTCGACGGCACCGCCTTCGTCGACGCCCTCGCCCGCAGCCGGACCGACATGGCCACGCTGTTCGGCCCCACCGGCATCGGCGGCGCTGCGGTCACCGCCGCGCAGAACGCGACGCGCTTCGGCACCGGCACCATCGCGACGCAGGTCGGCACGATCGACCGGCAGGCGTCCACGCTCCGGGCGCGGATTCAGCGCGAGGAGGATCGCCTCGAGGACAAGCGGACGCGCCTCACCGAGCAGTTCACGCGCATGGAGGGTGCCGTGTCACGGTTGCAGGGCCAGGGCAGCTTCGTCAACTCGCAGCTCGCGGCCCTGCGGAGCCAGTCCCGGTGAGTGCCGCCTGCGACGCAGCGTGTGCCGCCTGGCAGGCGCTCCTCGCCGACGATGCGCCGTGGGGAGCGACGGACGACGACGCCCTCCTCGCGGCGCTCGCCGCGCGCGATGACGCCTTCGAGGCGGCGAGTCGCGCGACCGTTCAGCTCCCTGCGCAGGCGCTGGCCCCCGGCGAGCGCGAACGGCTCGCCGGCCTCCTCGCGCGCGTGGCGGCCGCGACGCTGAGCCTCGAGCAGCGCGTCAGGGACCGCCGCGCGGCGATCGCCGCGGCGCTCCAGGCCCCGACCGACGCCGTGGCGACCGCCGCGCGCTCGCCCTATCGGCCCGCAGCTGCCGCGGCGCGCGTTGACGTGCGACGCTGACGCGACGGCGAGCGCGCGGCGCACTCAAGTGCCGCGGGACTGCCGCCGAATATCTCGGTGTCCCGTTGGCATCCGCATCACACGGAGTCTTCATGGCCTACCAGCAGCAGATCGACCGCTACCTCGCCGCCGACATCGCCACTCGCTCGAAGGAGTGGCTCGTGCCGCTCCTGTACGAACACCTGGTGAAGCACCTCCGGCGGATGGAGCTGGCGATCGAGCGGAAGGACTCCGCGCTGCAGGCCAGTGCCGCCGCGAAAGCCAGCGACATCCTCTACGAACTGCTCGGGACGCTCAACGTCGAGGCGGCGCCGCAGATCGCCCGCCCGCTGGCGTCGCTGTACGCGTTCCTCGTCGCCGAGCTGCTGCGCATCGGCCGGTCGCGCGACGCCAGCGCCTTGCGCCGCGTCATCGCCATCTGCGCCGACCTCCAGGGAGCGTGGACGCAGGCCGCCGAACAGGTGGCGCCCCGACAGGCCGCACAAGCACGGGCGATGGCCTAGCGTCGGCGCCTGCCGGGTCGGCTTGCCCGCCGGCACCGATCCAGACGTGGGCGGCCGGGGACGGCTCAAGTCCGGCCGGCACCCCGCCGATGCTCGAGGGCATGGATCGGTCCCAGGCCCGCATGGCGCTGTTCGAACGATGCGCCGCCTTGCTGCTCGCCGAGTTGGATGCCCGCGAATCGGGTGACCAGCTGGGCGCCGAGGCCTTGCGGGCCGAGCGCGATGCGCTGCACGCGGCGTGGGAGGGACTCGGGACGGTGCCGGTCTCGCCAGAGGTGACGTTCCCCGAGGCGCTCGACGGTGCGACCACCGAGCTGGCGCACCGCGAGGCCGTCGACCAAGCGCTGCGCGAACGACTCGCGGCGCTCGGGGCCGCCGCCGCCCGGACGCTCTCTTCGCCCCCCGGGGCGCGGGCTACCTTGCGGCTCGGTTCCGCTTCGGGGGTCAACCCGTTCCGCTGTGCGATCCCCTCCGAGCGGGCGCTCGACGTGACGTTCTGACTCGGCGCGCCGTCCTCCGCTCAAGTGGCAGGGGGCGCGCGCCGATACCCGAGGGACACGGAGGTAATCCATGAAGATGAACGGCCCCAAGGACCCGATCATCCCCGCGGGTGGAGTTCGCGAGGCCGCGCAGGCGCCCGCGCGCTCGCGCGGGCAGGTCGAGGAGCAGCCGCCGCGCAACGCGGCGCGCGATTCGGTCTCGATCTCCGCCGAGGCCCGGCAGCTGGCCGAGCACGCCAGCGAGAGCACCCTCTCACCGGAACGCACCGCCGAGATCCGCCGGAAGATCCTCGATGGCGCGTACAACTCGGCCGAGATGGCAGGTGAGGTCGCCAAGCGCATCCTCGCCTCCGGCGACGTCTGACGCCCGCGTGACGGGCGTGGTGATCGTGAGCCGCCGTCCGATGCGCACCGCACGAGCCGTGCGAGCGGATGGCTGCCTCGCTGCGTGGCGTGATGCACCCCCGGTCCTGTTGCGCTTCACGCCCGCCAGGTCGAGGAGCGCGTGCCATCTTCTCCTGACCCCGCACGTCGCGTAATCCATGTCCTCGAATCGGGTGGCAGAGGTCCTGTACGACTCGGAAGCGGTCCTGCGGCTGGTGGACGCCGAGGTCGCGCGTCTGCAGGCGCAGGACGGCCTCGACGACGACGCCCGACCCGGGCGCGTCGGCGGCGCACGCCGCGAAGGCCCCGACGGCACGCCGGCCATGCTCCCGCTGCCCGCCGTCCTCTCGGGTGCTGGTGCGGAGCTCCGCGCCCTGCTGGCGTCGCTGCGGGAGAGCCGGTCAACGCTCGAGTCGGCGACCGCATCGCACCATGCAGCCGGGCACCCGGCGCCCGGGCACCCGGCGCCCGGGCACCCGGCGCCCGGCCGCCCGGCCGCGCCACCGCTGCACGAGGTGGCGATGACGCTGGCGCAGATCGAGCGGCGGCTCTCCGACGTGGCGCTCGTGATCGATCCCTCCGGGCTCCGCGCTGTCCCCGCGCAGCAGGCGAGCGATGCCCCGCCCGTCGGCACCGGCTTCGAGCGCAGCGACGCACCTGGCTGACGCCGTCCCCGCCGGACACGCCCGGACGGGCCTCTGCTCCGGCCCGTCGGCGCGACCGGCCCACGTCGCGGTGCCGCGCGGCGACTCGCTGGTCAGAGCCGTGGACCGCACGGCGTCAAGCGTTGCCTGCCTTCACGTGCGGACCTAGTTTCGCGGTGCCAAGCCGGCCTCGCGCGTGCCGGCATCCTCGACCGCACTCGTGATGACCCACGTTCTCGAAGGATCCCTCCACCGGAAGTGCGGCGGCCACTATCAGGCCGCCGTCGAGACCGTGTCGCTCCGGGTCAGCGGGATGACGGCGACGGTCGAGCGAGGCATCCTGCGGTGCAGTGCCTGCGGGGACGAGCACCGGACCGTCCAGCAGCGCGAGGCGGCCGAACAGGCCGCCATCGTCGCCGTGCGGGCCGAGCACGGGCTCATGTCGCCGCGCGAGCTGAAGCACTTCCGCGAGCGGCTCGGTCTGACGCACGAGCAACTCGGCGACCTGCTCTATGGCGTGCCCCGGTCGGTGGTCGAGGGGTGGGAGCGGGGGCGGTACGTGCAGAATCCCGAGGCGGACGCACTCCTGCGGTCGCTCGACGATCCCGCGACCCTCGAGCGCCGGGCGGCCAAGGCGGGGGTCACCCTGCCGATCGTGCTGCCCCTCGAGCTCGCGACGCCGATTCCCGTCGTGCCCGCGGCCGACCTGCCGCCCGCGCCCGCCGGCGATGCGTCGCTCCGTGACGCCCCCATGACCGCGGCGTTGCCGCCGGTCCCGGAACTGCGCCCCGACGCCTGACCGTTCACCCGGGACCGCCGCGCGTGCTGCGCGGCGCGTCTTCCCGGACCCATGCCCGTCTTCTCCCGCCGTCACCGCATGCCGGTGCCGGTCTCCGCGCTCTTCGCCTGGCACGAGCGGCCCGGCGCCTTCGAGCGGCTCAATCCGCCGTGGGATCCCGTGCGCGTGGTGGCGCGACGGGGCGGTATCCGCGACGGCGCCCGCGTCACCGTGCGCGTGCCGATCGCCGGTCCCGTCGGCCTCGACTGGACGCTCGAGCACCGCGACTTCGTGGCGGATCGGCAGTTCCGCGACGTGCAGGTGGACGGGCCGTTCGCGCGCTGGGAACACACGCACGCGTTCGCGCCCGAGGGCGAACACGCCAGCGTCCTGACCGACACCATTGACTTCGCGGCCCCGCTGCGATGGGCCGGTGGGGCGATCGCCGAGGCGGCGATCTGCGCCCGACTCGTCCGGCTGTTCGCCTACCGCCATGCGGTGACCGCCGGTGATCTCGTGCGCCACGCGACCTACCCGGGGCGGCCGCTGCGGGTGGCGATCACCGGCGCCACCGGGTTCGTGGGCTCCGCCCTCGACGCCTTTCTCTCGACGGGCGGGCACGCCGTGCACCGCGTGGTGCGCGGGCGGCCCGACCCGGCGCGCCCGCACGCCGACATCGCATGGGATCCGGCGCGCGGGACCATCGATGCCGCAGCATTCGAGGGCGTGGACGCGGTGATCCATCTGGCCGGGGCGTCGGTCGCCGAGCGGTGGACCGACGCGCAACGCCGGGCGATCCGCGAGAGCCGCGTGCAGGGGACGTCGCTGCTCGCGCGCACCCTCGCCGGCCTCGACGCGAAGCCGCGCGTGCTCGTGAGCGCCTCGGCCGTGGGCTGGTACGGCGACCGCGGCGACGAGACGCTCGACGAGTCATCCACCGCCGGCACCGGCTTCCTGACCGAGGTGGCGCAGGCGTGGGAGGCGGCCGCCGATCCGGCGCGCTCGGCCGGAATCCGCGTCGTGCATCCGCGCATCGGGGTCGTGCTCGGCGCGGCTGGCGGGGCGCTGGGCAAGCAACTGCCGATCTTCCGGATCGGGCTCGGCGGCCCGCTCGGGGCCGGACGCCACTGGCTGCCGTGGATCGCCCTGGATGACCTGCTGGGACTGCTGCTGCACGTGGTGCATCGCGACGTCGAAGGACCGGTCAACGCGGTCGGACCTGCCCCCGTGACCAACGCGGAGTTCACGCGCACGCTCGGGCGGGTGCTGGGCAGGCCGGCGATCGCGCCGGTGCCGCCACCGGCGCTGCGCCTGGCCTTCGGGGCGGAGATGGCCGACGCGGTGCTGCTTTCCTCGACGCGCGCGATGCCCCGTGCGCTCGAAGCCGCGGGTTTCGCCTTCCGGCATCCGACACTCGAACAGGCGCTGCGCTTCGAGCTGGGGCGACTCGCGGACTGACGCGTTGGCCGGCCGCGCGGAACCGCGCGCCACCACTGACGGTATCCCGGGGCAACCCGTGGAAACGGTATCTTCCGACGTTCCCCGTCGTTCCCTTTCGATCCGCTGGAGTATCGCATGTCCCGTCGTGTCGTGGTGCGCCCCGTGCTGGCGCTGCTCGTCGTGTCCGCCCTCGCCCTGCCGAGCGCCGCGCGCGCGCAGGGCGGGCGTCCCACGCAGATGCAGGTCGAGCGCACCGCCAGCGCGAGCGCCGGCCTGCGCGCCACCTATTCGGCCGACCGGCCCGAGGCCTCGGGCTGGGGGGCGCAGGTTCGCATCCCGATCGACTGGAACATCGCCGCCGAACCGTCGGTCGACGTGTGGTCGGTCAACGGCCACTCGTGGTGGCAGGCCAATGCCGACCTCCTCGCCCTCGACCGCCGGGGCTGGTTCTACGCGCGGGTCGGCCTCGCCGTCCTCGGCCACGACGATGCCGACACGAAGTACGGCGTGAACGCGGGCTTGGGCTCCGATCTGCCGTACCTGCTCGAGACGCCCCTGCGGCCGTTCGCCGAGGTCCGCTGGACGGCGATCGACGGCCGTGCGCCGCTGCGGGTTCTGGTCGGCGCGAACTTCGCGTTCGGCAAGCGGTAGTCGCGTGAGGAGCCGCCGCGGCGTCGCGCGCCGGGCGTGCCTCCGCCGCGCGCTGTCGGGCGGCCTGCTGGCCGCGGGCCTGGCGGCGTGCGGGCGCGAGGGGGCGCCGGCCGGTGGTGCCGCCGCGGGCGCCGGGACGGCGAACACGGTCGCGACCGCCGCGACCGCCGCGACCGCCGCGCCATGCACCCTGTCGGAGCGCTGGGAGCCGTGCTTCGTCGAAAAGCGCCTCGAGAACAGCGGGCTGGTGCCGGTGCTGCTCGATTCCGCAGTGACGCTCCCGATGTTCTCGCGGCCGGCGCGACACTACCGGCTCGGTCGCGGCGAGCTCTACGTCGTCCTGTATCCCGATTCAGCGGCTCGCGCGGCCGACCTCGCGACCGTTGACTCGCTGACCGTCACGCGGCGCGGCACCCCCCGCCACGCCTGGTCGGACCCGCCGTTCCTCGTAGTGTCCCGCAACGCCGCAGCGGTGCTGCTGACATCGAGCGACCACCTCGTCGCGCGCATCGAGGACCTCTTCACCGCCGGCCTGCCCACCCTGCAGCGACGCTGATCGCCATGCCGCTCGTGCCCTTCGATGCGCTCCCCGCAGATGCCCGCGCGTGGGTCTTCGCCGCGTCGCGCCCGCTCGACGACGCCGACGCGGCGACGCTGCTGGCGCCGGTGGACGCCTACCTGGCGACGTGGAAGGCCCACGGCGCCCCGCTGACCGTCGGGCGCGAGCTGCGGGAGGGCCGGTTCCTCGTCGTGGGGATCGACCAGCGGACCGCCGGTGCCAGCGGCTGCTCCATCGACGCCTTGTACCGCACGCTGCAGGGGCTCGAGGCCACGCTGGGCACGTCGCTGGTCTCGGGCGGTCGGGTCTTCTGGCGGTCGGATGACGGGACCGTGCACGGGGGAACGCGCGCCGAGTTCGCGGCGGCGGCGTCCCGCGGCGAGGTCGGCCCCGAGACGCAGGTGTTCGACACGACAGTCGGATCGGTCGGCGCGCTCGCGACCGGCTTCGAGCGGCGCGCCGCCGACAGTTGGCACGGCCAGTTGCTGGCGTCCCCCCGCTGACGGTGCGGCCCCCGGAATCGCGGCCCCGGCACCGGGGCAGTGGTTCCGGGGTCGTGCCACCGCCACCCGATCGCTACGCCGACGCCTCGACCGTCGAGCAGTAGCCGTTCGACTTGTGCGTGCCGTCGCAGAACGGCCGCTTGCGGGAATCGCCGCAGCGGCACAGGAAGATCGCCTTGCCGGGCGTGAGGGGGATCGGCTGGCCGTCGTCGCCGACGAGGGTGATGTCTCCCTCGACCTTGATGGACGCGTTGCGGTTGAGCGTGATCGTGACGGACATGGTCGGGAATGGTGGTGAAGGTCGGACGTCAGGCGCGCAGGACGTCGGGCTGCCAGTCGCGCACTTCGCGCTTGACCGCCTCGCCTCCCTTGAGCTCGCCGGTGAGACAACGCTCGACGAGGGCCGGAAGTTCGCCGTCGCCGGCGAACCGCAGCCCGACGAGCTGCCGCAGCGAGAGGTCGCCGATGCGCGGGTGCAGGGCTGGCGGCAGCACCTCGCGCAGCCGGAGGCGCATCTCGAGGCGGATCACGCGGTCCTGCACGGTGTTGACCATGAGCCGGGCGATGACGAACACGAACAGCAGCGCGACGGCCACCAGGAGCACCGTGGCCGAGGCGAGCGAGGGTTGCCGCCACGCGTTGACGAGGGCCGCCAGCAGGGCGGCGAACACCACCGGGGCGACCACCTTGAAGTACAGCGTCGGAAAGTTGCGGTGCGTGGCGTAGGACTGCGATGGTGTCGTCATGGGATGGGATGGGGTTGGGGGGAGCCCTCGAGTGCGGCCCGGGCGTGCCGCTGGCACCGAACCAGCAGGGCGGCGATGCCCAGCTCGCGGGCCGACAGGCCGAGGGCGGCCATCATGCGACTCGCGAAGGTGGACGGGACGGCCAGCGTCACGGCCGGGGGCTGGTCGTTGAGCGCGGCGAACGTCAGGGCGCAGACGGCCGCGACGGTGGGACTCTGGCGCGTGTCCACTGCCGCCCAGTAGTGCATGCGACCGTCGGTGCACTCGGCGAAGAGCAGCACGCGCGTATTGCACTCCGGAACGACGTGCCGAGCGGGATCGGCCTCGCGGAATCGCTCGGGCACCGGCTCGAGCTTCCGCGCCTGATGCGCGATCGCCGCCATGCGGTCCTCGCGCGGGAGGCCCTGCAGGCGGCGCCAGGCGGCTGCGAGCGCCGGCGGGATGCCGGTCGCGTCGTCCGCAGTGGCGCGGCGCGCGTCGCTCAACGCGCCCCCGCCGTCACGCCGACGCCGCGGGCCGCGAAGCGCCGGGCTGCCGTCACGTCGGCCGAGGCGTAGCCCACACCCAGATCGCGCAGGGCCGCGTGCATACCGCGCAGCACCGCGTCGCGGGCCACGACGTGCCGGGCGAAGTCGGCGCTCGGCAACCAATAGACCGTCTCGAGCTCGAGGCCCTCCGGCGTCGCCCCGCGGAGGGCCGCGCGATCGAAGCGGAGGCCCTCGATCCCCTCGATCACCCCGCGGACCCGCGCGCCGAGCGCGTCCAGCGCCGCCGGCTCGACCGACGGGTCGAGGGTGTGCAGCAGCACCACGCGGCGCTCGGTCCGCCGCTGCAGGTTGCGGATCCGGGCCTTGAGCAGCTCGGCGTTCGCGAAGACGAGTTGCTCGCCGTCGGCCGCGCGCACCCGCGTGGTCTTGAGCCCGATGTGCTCGACGACGCCCTCGAACTGGTCCACGGCGATCGCGTCGCCCACCTCGAAGGGCTTGTCGAGCACGATGCTGAGCGACGCGAGCGCGTCGCCGAGCACGTTCTGCACTGCCAGGGCGACGGCGATGCCGGTGATCCCGAGACCGGTGACGAGGGCGGTGATGTTGACGCCCACGTTGTCGAGCGCCAGCAGCAGCAGGACGGTCCACAGCCCCAGTCGGCCGGCCAGGCCCACCGCCTCGAGGGCGGTGCGGCCCGAGGCGCCCCGGGTCGCCACCGTGCGCTCGAGCCACAGCCGCACGAGCGCGTTGGCCCAGAGGCCACCCTGCACCAGCGCGACGAGCACGAGGCTGCGGTGCAGCCAGCTGTCCGCCCGCGGCGGCAGGCGCACGATGGCTGCCCCCGCGCCGAACGCCATCGCCGCCACGAACCACTCCCGCGTCCGGCGCAGCAGTTCCACGACGGCGTCGTCCGCGACGGTCTCGGTGCGGACCGCGAGCGCCGCCAGGCGATGCACCAGCACCTGCCGGGCGGTGCGGAACGCCACCCACGCCCCCAGCGCGACGGCCACGCCCAGCAGCCAGGTCCCGACGCTGTTGCCGCCGACGAAACGGTCGAGGAGTGGTACGGACACCGAAGTAACTTACCGCCGCCGCGGTGGGAACCGTGGCCCCGGCGGCACGGTACGTCACCGAACCCGCCGTCCCAACCCGCCCATGCCGATGCGCATCCCCCCGCTCCCGTCGTCCGACATCACCCCCGAAGCGCTGTACGTCGATCGGCGGGCCTTCCTCGGACACGCCGCCGGCGCGCTGGCCCTCGCGGCCGCGACGCCTCGGCTTGCGGCGGCCGCGGCTGCGGCGCGCCAGCCCCAGCCGACGGTCGGCCGGGTCACGACGGGGGAGGACCTCCGGCCGGAGTTGACGCCCTACGCGGACGTCACCGGCTACAACAACTTCTACGAGTTCGGCACCGACAAGGAGGATCCCGCCGCGAACGCGAAGGACTTCCGCGTTGCGCCGTGGTCGGTGAAGGTGGACGGCCTCGTGAAGAAGCCGTTCGACCTCCAGCTCGAGGACCTCCTCAAGCCCTTCAAGCTCGAGGACCGCATCTACCGCCATCGCTGCGTCGAAGCGTGGTCCATGGTGATCCCGTGGCAGGGGATCCCGATGGCCGACCTCGTCCGGCGGTGCGATCCGCTGCCTTCGGCGAAGTTCGTGAGCTTCACCACGCTCTACGATCCGTCGCGCATGCCCGGGCAACGACGGCCGATCCTGCCGTGGCCGTACGTCGAGGGGCTGCGCCTCGACGAGGCGATGCACCCGCTCGCCTTCGTCGCGACCGGGGTGTACGGCAAGGCGCTGCCCGGCCAGAACGGCGCGCCGCTGCGCACGGTGATCCCGTGGAAGTACGGCTTCAAGGCGACGAAGAGCATCGTCAAGGTGACCTTCCACGAGCGGATGCCGAAGACCACGTGGAACGACGTGCAACCGTCCGAGTACGGCTTCTACGGGAACGTGAACCCCGAGGTGGACCACCCGCGCTGGAGCCAGGCGAAGGAGCGCCGGATCGGCGAGTTCCGCCGCCGCGCGACGCTCCCCTTCAACGGCTACGCGGCGCAGGTGCAGTCGCTGTACGCCGGCATGGACCTGCGCACCAACTACTGACCGGTGGCCGGCCCAGTCGTCGAGACGCTCCCCGCGCCGCTGGGGCGCGTCCTCGCCCCGCTGGCCCGCTTCGGCGGTGCCCGGTGGCTCAAGCCGCTCGCGTTCGCCCTGTCGTGCCTCCCGTTCGCCTGGGCGATCGGGGCCGTGCTGAGCGACCTCTTCGGCGGCACGCGACTCCTCGGCAGCAACCCGATCAAGGCCGCGGAGCACTTTTCGGGCGAGTGGGCGCTGCGCTTCCTGTTGCTGTCGCTGGCGGTCACGCCGCTGCGCCAGCTGCTGGGGTGGAACTGGCTCGCGTCGTGGCGGAAGATGCTCGGGCTGCTCGGGTTCGCGATGGTGGTCGTGCACCTCCTCGTTTGGGGCGTGCTCGACAACGAACTGGACCTCGGCGACATCCGCGCGGACCTGCTCGACCGCTGGTACATCGTGATCGGCATGGTGGCCTTCGCCCTGCTCGTACCGCTGGCGGTCACCTCGACGCGGGGCTGGATCAAGCGGCTCGGCACGCGCTGGGTGACGCTGCATCGGCTGGTGTTCCCCGCGGTCGCGCTTGCGCTCGTGCACTTCGGGATGGCCCAGAAGAAGGACCTCGAGGACCCGCTGGTCTTCGGCGCCGTCGCCGTGGCCCTCGTGGCATGGCGCGTCTGGCGCGCCCGAACGGTCGTCCCGCGTGGATGATCCGCGGCGCGCGGCGACGACCCCGCGCGTGGCGCTCGGCACGATCGCGGTCGCCCTCGGGCTGATGCTCGTCGGCTACGGCGGGCAGGGGCGCGGGGCGGCATGGACCGGATGGTGCCTCGCCCTCGGCACCGCGCTCGCGTTCGGTGGCTTCCTGCGCCTGGGCGTGGCGCGGCGCGCGCCGAGCCCCGCCGAACGCGTGGCGGTCTGGGGGACTGCCGCGTGGCTGGCCGCAGCATTCGCCGTCGGACTCGCCGGGGGAGATCGCCCGGCGGTCGCGCGCCTCGTGCTGGGGCTGCCGGTGCCGACTGCGCTCGTGTTCCTCGGAATCGCCCTCGTGCCGGCGGTCGCGCTGCCGCTGCTCTTTGCGCTCTCCGGGGAACGCGCCGCGCCCGCAGCGGACCCTCAGCACCCCGAGGCATGACCGCCGGCGCCACCCCGCTCGTCGTCACCGTGGGGCTCGCGTACTTCGCTGTCTGCGCGGTCATCGGCGTGGCGGCGGCGCGGCGCACGCGCACCCCCGCGGACTTCTTCGCGGCGGGCCGGGGGCTCGGCGTCGTGACGCTCGCCCTGTCGTCCATGGCGGCGACGCTGTCGGGCTTCGCCTTCGTCGGCGGCCCGGCGCTGGTGTATCGCGTGGGCTTCGGGGCGGTGTTCCTCGTCCTGCCCGCATCCATCACCGCAACGCTGACGGCGTGGGTGCTCGGGCGACCCCTGCGCGCGCTCGCGGTCCGGCACGGCGTGCTCACGCTCCCCGAAGCGCTCGGCACGCGCTATGGATCACCGCGCGTGCACGCGGCCTCGGCGATCGCCTTGTTGATCGCCGTCGTCGGCTACGTCGCGACGAACCTCCTCGCACTCGGGCTCGCCCTCGATGCCATCTTCGGGTGCGGCCTTGCGGCGGGAGTCGCCCTCGGCACGGCCGCCACCGTCGCGTACACCGCGACCGGGGGTATCCTCGCCGGCGTCTGGACGGATGTCTTCCAGGGGCTGCTCATGGCGCTGGCCAGTGCGGCGGTGTTCGTGGTGGCGGCGGGGGCCGGGGGCGGGCCGGCCGTGCTCATCCGCGCCATCGCCGCCGAGTCGCCGACCTGGGTCGGACCCTGGGGCACCGTCGGCGCGACGACGGCACTCTCGTGGTTCTTCGTCTTCGGTATCGGCACGCTCGGCCAACCGCACGTGCTGCACAAGTTCTTCATGATGCGGGACGACCGCGTGCTGCGCTGGTATCCGGCCCTCATGACCGGGGCATTGGGCGTGACGCTGCTGCTCTACGTGGGAGTCGGGCTCGCGATGCGGGGTCTCGTGGCGCTCGGCCTCGAATCCGCGCCGGTGCGCCCCGACGACGTCACCCCGATCTTCCTCCTTCGGCACGTGCCGCCCCTGCTCGCTGCGCTCGTCTTCAGCGGAGTGGCGGCCGCCATCATGAGCACCGTGAACGCCTTCCTGAACGTGGGAGCCGCGGCGCTCACGCACGACCTGCCGCGGGCAGCCGGCCGGCCGCTCGCCCGCCCGCTGGCGGCCGGCCGCCTCGCGACCGTCGCGCTCGCGCTGGCGGCAGCGGGGGTGGCGCTGTGGTCCGACGCCCTCGTGGCATTCCTGGCCATCTTCGGCTGGGGGCTCTTCGCGTCGGTCTTCACGCCAGCGCTCGCAATCGGGCTGCACTGGCCCGCCGCCTCGGCGCGCGCGGCGCTGGCCTCCATCGGCACCGGTGTCACGCTCACGCTGGGCCTCGAGTCGCTCGCGGCGCTGCGCGTGGCCGCGCTGCCCGCCGGTGTGCCGGTCGCGGGGATCTCGCTCGTCGCCGCCACGGCCGTGTTCCTCGCCGTCGGAGCGCTCGACGCCCGGGGCGAGGTCACTCGTGTCTGAGGCCCCCTCGGCGCTCGCCGTCACCGCCCCGGGACTCGCCGACCTGTGCGCGGCCGAGTTGCGGGGCCTCGGAATCGCGGTGTCGGCGGTGGACGAGGCCGGGGTGACCTTCGCGGCCACGGCCGACGCGCTGGCGCGGGCGCACGTCGGCAGCGCGATCGCCAGCCGCATCGTGGTGCGGCTCGCGACGTTCGAGGCGCGCGGCTTCGCCGAACTCGAGCGCCATGCGAAGCGGGTGGCCTGGGGCCGCGTCGTCGCCGCCGGGCGCGCGGTGCGGCTTCGCGTGACGAGCCGCCGGAGCAAGCTCTACCACACCGACGCCATCGCCGAGCGCCTGTGGCCGGCGATTCGCACGGTGGGTGGCCGCGTCGCGTCGCCATCCAGCGGCGACGACGACGCCGACGACGACACCGCGCTCGCGCCCGACGACGCGCAGTTGATCGTCGTGCGGGTGTACCGGGACGTCGTCACCATCTCCGCCGACGCGAGCGGTGCCCTGCTGCATCGCCGCGGCTGGCGGCTCGCGACGGCCCGGGCACCGATGCGCGAGACGCTCGCGGCCGCGCTGCTCGCCGCGGCCGGCTACGACGGCGGCGGACCGCTCGTGGACCCGCTCGCCGGCAGCGGCACGATCGGCATCGAGGCGGCCCGGCGCGCTCGCCGGATGGCCCCCGGCCTCGACCGCGCCTTCGCGCTCGAGCGGTGGCCGGCGCACGACCCGGCGCCGCTCGCCCGCGTCCGGGCCGAGGCGCAGGCCGCGATCGTGCCGCGGGCGCCGCACCCGATCATCGTCAACGACCGCGATGCGGGGGCGATCGCCGCGATCGAGACCAACGCCGACCGCGCCGGCGTGCGGGCCGACCTCGACGTCCGGCAGGGTCCGGCGTCGCGCGTCGTCCTGCCGGCGGGTCCGGGGTGGATCGTGACGAACCCGCCCTATGGCAAGCGCATCACCGGGGGCGACGACCCCCGCGACCTGTATGTTTCGCTGGGTCGCGTGTGGCGGTCGGCCGCACCCGGCTGGCACGTGGCGCTCGTGGGGCCGGCCGCCGTGGCGACCGCGTTCGCGCTGCCGCTCTCGACCGCGCTCACCACGCGCAACGGCGGCCTCGCGGTCGCCTTCCTCACCGGCCTTATCCCCCGTTCGCCATGACTGGTCGCATCGAGCAGGTCAGCATCTCCCCCGGCGGCGTGCCCAAGCGCGCCGTCTCCGAGGCGCGGGTGACCCGCGACGGCCTCGTCGGCGACTGGCAACTCGACCGGAAGCACCATGGCGGCCCGGACCGCGCGGTGTGCCTGCTGTCGGCCGAGCTCATCGCGCGGCTCAACGCCGAAGGCCACCCGATTGCACCCGGCACCACCGGCGAGAACCTCACCGTCAGCGGCCTCGACTGGCCCGCGCTCGTCCCCGGCGTGCGGCTGGCCGCCGGCGACGTCGAGCTGGAGGTCGTGAGCTATGCGACGCCGTGCAAGACGATCCGGGACTCGTTCACCGAGGGACGCTTCGAGCGCATCTCGCAGAAGACGCACCCCGGCGAGAGCCGCCTCTATGCGCGCGTGATCCGCGAGGGCACGGTCCGGCCCGGGGACGCGCTGCGCGTCGCCACGACGGCGTGAGCCCCGGGCGCGGGCGCGACCGCGGGCGCGACCGCGACGGGGCGGCGGCCGGCGATCGGTCCCCCAAGGTCTGCGCACGCTGCGGCCGCCCGTTCACCTGGCGGAAGAAGTGGGCGCGCGACTGGGCGCAGGTTCGCTACTGCTCGGACAAGTGCCGCATGGGGAAGGCCGCCGCGACGGCCTGACGCTGACGGGACGACGGCGGCCTCACCGCCGCGTCAGAACTCCACCCCCGTCACGAAGTTCAGGTGCTGCACCGTCCGGAGGCCGGCGGCATAGTCCGTCGCCACGCGGCGGTACGCGAGGCCGAGCACGGGGAGCCCGCCAGGCCGCCACTGCAACCCGGCCTCGCATTGCCGATTGTGACGCCGGACCGGCGACTGCGCGTTGTCGGGGTCCGAGACGCCGCACCCCGCGCCCACCTGCCAGCCGAGCGCCGGCCGCCAGAGCAGTTGCGCCCACCCGCCCACGTCGCGCAGCGGCGTGCCGTCGGGGGCGAAGTTCTGCGAGACGCCGCCACCGCCGAGCCCGCGCAGGGCCTGACCCCGGTAGGCCACGCCGCGCACCTCGAGCCACTCGGTGAGGGGGGCCAGCAGCATCACCGTCACGGCGCTGGTGGTCGCCGTGACCCCAGTGGGCCTGGCGATCCAGCCGTGGTGCGCGCCGACGGCCAGCCGTCCGGCCATCGCGTCCTCGCCCCATTCGACCCCGACCCGGCCCTGCAGGAACGGCCGGCGCGACCGCTCGGCTGCGTCCACGCGGTCCACCGTGTCGCCGGCGACGGGGTCGCCGCCGGTCCACGGGGCCACGGCGGCCGCGTCCACCGCCAGCCGCAACGCGCCGGTTGTGGCAGCACCGATGCGCACCTGCGGCAGCCAGAACCAGAGGTTGCCGGCGCTCGCGAAGAGCGGCAGCCCGAAGGCCGCCGTGCTCCACGGCGTCACGTCGGTCACCAGCGGCACGTCCTGCCCCACCGTGACGCGCGCATGGGTCCACGCCATCGAGGCGGTCGCGACGCGCAGGCGCGGTTCGGGGAAGAGTCGCCGGCCGCCAGCGCCCTCCTGCACCCCGCCGAAGAAATCCGCGTCCGCGCGGGCCCGCACGGTACCGCCCCACAGGGGCCGTCCGTCGAGCGCGACGGTGAGCACGCTCTGGCGGAACGTGCCGCCCAGGGCGCCGCGCAGCGCCTGGGGGTCGGTGCCGATCGCGGAATACGCCGGCAGCGCGATGGTCGGCACGTCCACGAGGTTGGTACGCCCGTTGGTGAGGAAGGCGTTCATCATCACGCGGCCGCTGAACTCGAGCCCCGCCCGCGACGACGTACCGGCCTTCTCGCGTGCGACCTGCGCGAGCTGCTGGCGCAGCATGCGCAGCTGCTCCTCGGCGCGCGCCACGCGATCGGCGAGGGCCGAGAGCGAATCGGTCACGCTGTCGAGCGCGGCCGGCCGGGCCTGCGCGCCGAGCGGCGCCGCAAGGCCCGCCAGCGACAGCACGAGGCACGCGGCCATTGACCGTGCCATGGCCAACGGGCTAGCGTCGGGCATGGCCCTTCGGTCGTTCGGGCGAATCGGCAAGTCGTGGCTCCGCGTAGGCGCCGTCGTCGGCGCGAGGTGGCGTCTGGTACGGCGCGCTGGACTCGGGGCCGCGGCAGCGCTGGCGGGGGCCGGCGCGGCGGCAGCCCAGGGCACGGTGGCCGGGCAAGTGACGATCGCCGAGCGCGCCGGCGACATCACCGAGGATCTCGGTAACGTGGTCGTGACGCTCGAGCCGGTGGGAGCGCCCCGCTCGCGCCTCGCCCCGGTCCGGGGCCAGATCGCGATGGAGCGGCGGCGCTTCTCGCCGGGCGTCGTGGTGGTGACGCCCGGGAGCACCGTCGAGTTCCCCAACCGCGATCCCTTCGACCACAACATCTTCACGAACGAGCCCGGGTCGGAGTTCGATGCCGGCCTGTACGGCCGTG
>Ga0209990_10000749_pt1 | contig 30952 bp, 24 predicted proteins | sample NOAtaG_6_FD_187304 | JGI IMG/M metagenome (GOLD analysis project Ga0209990, IMG submission 187304) | Freshwater lake microbial communities from Lake Erie, under a cyanobacterial bloom - NOAA_Erie_Diel5S_2200h metaG (SPAdes) (version 2) | ecosystem: Environmental > Aquatic > Freshwater > Lake ...
TGATAAAAGTCAGCCGTTGGCTGACTTTTATCAAAGCTTATTTTGGTGTTGCAAGATAAATTCTTGGATGCGATCGCAAGTTTCAGGACGAATTTCATGGGACATCTCATATTCCTCATATTCCACGGTTACGCCCAAGCGTTCAAAGACCTCTCTTGTATTGCGAGCTACACCAATGGGAACCACTGTATCCTCTGTACCATGAGCAATCAAAATAGGCGGGAATGATCGATCTGAAAGTTCTTGCAATTCTTCTTCCGTGATATGCAAGTAGCCACTCAAGGCTATCAAACCTGCTAATGGAAATACCAAACCTACGTCCAAGGTCATTGCCCCACCTTGTGAAAAACCTAACAAAAATGTTTTCTCTAAAGGGATGCCTGTCATTGCTGGTAAATCTTCAAGAAACTGGCTGAGTAGTTCACAGCTTTTGGCTAAGCCTTCAATATCAAGGCTTTGCAGGTCATACCACATCTTGCCATTGGGCATTGGATGGTTAAAGGGAGCTTCAGGACAAATCCATTGATAATTGGCGAGTCCGACCATGGGTGCAAGCGAGATCAGATCATCACAATTCGCGCCCCAGCCATGCAGTGCGACGATTACACCTTGAGCATCAGGATTGGGTAATTTTGAAGGCAGCGATCGGTAATTTAAAGTCATAATAAACCATGATTCTTGGCGGAATCTAGTGAAATATCTGGCAAGTTATGCAGCATATCATCCCATGTAGTTTGAGCTTGTAACGCCTCTACAATTATCTGTAGAGGCGCAGCAAAAATTAGTTGAAAATCTGCTTCTTCTGGTAATTGAGTTTTGTAAGCTAACTTTTCAATTGGCGGGGTAAATTGAGCGTTGACCCCTTCTTTATTGCCTCTGGCATCAACTCGATACCAGCCAATTTCGGGCAAGTAGATGGCATTGAAACCATGCAAGCTGTATAGCGCACCTCGATCATCAATGCTCAATCGCTGATAACAAAATCCTGCTGGAATTTGGTTTGCGCGTAGTAGAGCGGCGAGTAAATGACTCTTCGCAAAGCAGTAACCTGTTTTGTGTTGTAGAACATCTGACGCTCGACAGGTCACAGGATTCATTTGAAAGTCAAAACTGTGGAAGATATTGTCTCTTACCCATTCAAAGCAAGCTTTAGCGATCGCAGCTTGATTCTTGTGCCCTGATGTAATTTGTTGGGCGCATTTGATAATTTCGGGATGCTGCCAATCGATAACTTCAGTAACTTGCAAATACTCTTCCATATCAAAAAGCTTGAACTCTATAGAGATATCAATGTTTATACCAAAATCAAACCCCAAGAGAGAGTTGTGGCGCGAAGCGCCACAACTCTCTCTTGGGGTTTATCTAAGTGACAAATGGTAAGGCTTAGCAACATCGCTTACAATGAAAACGCATAGCATATGCACTTTTAAAATTCAAATCATACAAACTTTTCAAAATTGCTGGAGAATTGCCTGAATGCAACTCGTCGCGCTTCAGAACTTACTGGACAACTCATCATTTGCCGTCCTCTTTGCGACCATGCTTATTTTCTGGGTACATGTCGCATTCCCTAACTTGCCATATTTACGATCGCTTGGTAACGCAGGCATGGCGATCGCAAATCTCTGTATTGCTACATTGCTGGGAGCGCGTTGGATTGATGCAGGCTATTTCCCACTGAGCAATCTTTACGAATCGTTATTTTTCTTAGCATGGGGGATTACCACCATGCATATCGTGGTAAATCGCATTGGCAACAAAAGCGCCAATGATACCGCAAAGCGTCTAGTTGGGGCTTTCACTTCACCCCTTGCAATGGGAATCACTGCTTTTGCTGCCCTAGCTCTGCCATCAGGGATGCAAGTTTCCGAGCCCCTTGTTCCTGCACTGAAGTCAAATTGGTTGATGATGCATGTTAGCGTCATGCTGCTTAGTTACGCGGCTTTGATGACAGGTAGCATTTTAGCGATCGCCTTTTTGATTGTTACCCGTGGGCAAGATGTGGTGTTACAGGGTAGTTCCTTTGGCACAAATCTCCGTAGTCTTGCCGAAGGGAATAACACTAATAATCCTAACTCTGAGACATTTGCCGCTTTTGCAGTTGAGAGTATGGGCGGTATTTTGAATTCGGGGAATTTACAATCAGCGAATAGTTCGACGCTGACCGCTGATGCGATCGCTACCCAAACTAAACCGCTATCTTTGCGTCGTCTTACTATTGGTGAGACTTTAGATAATCTCAGTTATCGCGCGATCGGCTTAGGTTTTCCTCTGCTGACGATTGGGATCATTGCAGGTGGAGTATGGGCAAACGAAGCATGGGGTTCTTACTGGAGTTGGGACCCGAAGGAAACATGGTCTTTGATTACATGGTTAGTCTTTGCGGCTTATTTGCATACTCGCATTACTAAGGGTTGGCAAGGACGTAAACCTGCGATTTTGGCTAGCGTGGGGCTATTAGTAGTTTGGACTTGCTATCTCGGCGTAAATCTTCTCGGTAAAGGTTTGCACAGTTACGGTTGGTTTCTTTAATAAAAAAGCCTCGCAAAGCGAGGCTTTTTTATTAAAGAAACCAAGAACTCAAGTTCTTGGCTAAAAGCTCAAGTCTGCTTCAGCAGACTTGAGCTTTTAGCCCGCACTTGAGTGCAGGGCTAGAATCAAAAAAAGCCTCGCTTCGCGAGGCTTTTTTTGATTCTAGTGGTTGCTTAACTCTTGCTCAAGTTTTGGCAGACTATCCAGCTCAAACACCGTAATTTGTCCAGAATTAGCGCTACCTTTGCCATTTTGCAATAACTCCACCCAGTAGGCGTACTTCTTGCCCTGACGTAATTCTCCTTGTAAAGCTCTGAGAATTGGGGAAGCATTCTTAGATTGCGATCGCTGCAACATGGCGACTGTTGGATAGGCATAAACCCGCTTAGCCGTTGCATAGTCGCGCATAATATCTGGCCCATAAATAGAGCGCAGTGACTCTTCTAGCCGAGAGCGTGTCACCCCATTAATGATGTCAAAAATTCTAATCTGCTCACTTCTAATGAGATTTGCCTCGCTCTTCTGTATGGCGGCAATCCCTGGTAGCACTACGCTGGCTTGAAATTGAAATCGTCTTGATGGCGTGTCACTTTTGCGCACAAGCAGACGCTCGCCAGCTTCTGGACGCAATGCGGGATTAGTTCTAATCCAATCAATGACTTGATCGGGTGTTTGACCTGGCAAGGCGATCGCGGATGGTATGACAGATGGCACTGTTGTCGGTATAGCAATACTGACGATCTGCGTCAAAAGCGTTGTGGCGATCGCAATTTTAATGTTTGCGCTTTTAAAGCAATTCATGGGAGTCCTCTACACCAATTAAATCCTATTGGACAAATTCAGATGGCAGATAATGGGTGACAGGATATCACGGACTGTCATAATTGCAATGACTTTTTCTGTTTTTTTGCGACATTCCAAGAATTAATGATGCGGGGCAAAGCCCCGCATCATTAATTCTCATTATGAAAGGGTTTGCTGCGCCTTCGGCGCAGCAAACCCTTTCATAATGAGAATTGGTGGACAGCATTTCTTGACTGGGAAGGTAGTATAGCGATCACCTTTCTCGGTCAGTAATTAAAAAATTTTCAAAAAAATATGCTTAGAGTATTGACAAACATCTTGTAAATCTACATAATGAGGAGCGCTTAAATAAAGAAATGCAAAAAACGAGTTGCAGGTCACCTTGTTATTAGCAATCCTTTAAATTAAACTTAAGAGCAAAAATTTGGGTTCGTAGTTCAATTGGTTAGAGCACCGCCCTGTCACGGCGGAAGTTGCGGGTTCGAGCCCCGTCGAACCCGTTCTAAAAATAAAAAAATGCAAAAAGATAAAGGTATTGCTTCGCAATACCTTTATCTTTTTGCATTTTTTTATATTCTCAAGGGGCTAACGACTATTTGATGAAACCAGCTAAACTTAAGCAGTTGGAAGAAGCAAGAAGACTTGCAGTTTCTTAATGAAGTTAGCTGTGTGCCATTACAGCAAGGTTTGAGGAATTTACAAACCGCCTTTACTAATTTCTTCTCAGGAAGAGCAAAATACCCTAACTTCAAGAAAAAACATAATGGTGGCAATACTGAATTTACTAAGTCTGCTTTCAAGTGGAAAGACGGCAAAGTATTTTTAGCTAAATGCTCTCAACCATCCCGCAAGATGGACATGAGAAACAAGATTGCGAAACAGCCGCCGCAAAACGTTGGATTAGTAGGCATCGTCATCTATTTCAGGGACAAGCAATTACCCTGTTAGGGGATGATCTCTATAGTCGTCAACCGATGTGTCAGCATTGTCTAGATGCAGAGATGAACTTTATTTTCACCTGCTTACCATCCAGTCATTCTAGTTTGTATGAGTGGTTGGATTATTTAGAAAAAAATGGTGAAGTACAGCAATTGACGACTAAACATCGTAAAGGAAAATCCATCGAAATATATACCTACCGATTTGTGAATCAGATACCATTAAGAGAACAGGAACCCTCTCTATTAGTGAACTGGTGTGAACTGACTGTTCGCGATAGTGCCGATAATTCTGAAGTCTTCCATAATGCTTTTGTGACTAATCATGCCATTGATATCGACAATGTCGCTGAAATAGTTGAAGCGGGTAAATGTCGCTGGAAAACCGAAAATGAGAATCACAATGTGCTTCGGCATTTCCAGAGCCACGGTAAAGTTCCATTTTACAATGAAGTGAGGTATCGTCACAAAGGCGGCTCTACGGTCTGGGGCAACTGTTCGGGTAAAGTGATCGAATGGGATCAAGAAGGAAAGCCCCTACGAATGATCGGTTGTCATATTGACATTAGATGAACTTCATGAATTATTACATTCTGGCGATCGCGACCATCATCAGCAAGCCGTACAAACTGCTATTGCTACTGGACAGACCTTTGATATTGAATTCCGATTCTTCCATCAAGATGGCTCGATCAGATATATCCAAGCTAGGGGAGAACCGATTTTCGATGATTCTAATCGCGTCATTCAACTTCGATGATGAGGGTAAGGATTACTTTGATCGCATTCGTCTGAACATTAAACGCATGGGGATGTTGATTGACGAACTATTGCGTCTATCCCGTGTGTCTAGATCTGAGATGCGATATAGCAAAGCCGATCTCAGTACACTAGTTGCTGAGTAGTTAAATGAACTGCAAGCAGCAGAGCCATAGAGACAAGTTAAGTTTGTGATAGCTCCGAATGTATTTGTCTCAGCGGATAGTATAGTACTCTAATTCAGATGGTGATCAGCAATTTAGTGCAAAATGCTTGGAAATTTACCAGTAATCATGCAACGGCGAGGATTGAAATTGGCTTAATCTCTCCCGATAGTAACCAAAATGCTCAAATTACCTATTTTGTGCGCGATGATGGAGCAGGATTTGATATGAACTATGCCGATATGTTGTTTGGAGTTTTTCAACGACTTCATAACACCAATGAATTTGCGGGAACTGGCATCGGGCACGCCACTGTGCAGAGAGCTATTCATCGATATGGTGGGCAAGTTTGGTCTGAGGGAGTGATCGAGCAGGGTGCGACCATTTATTTCTCCGTCCCCGATACCATGCCCAGTTCAGTGACTAATGGACTCATCGCAGGAGGAGATTAAATCATGGCTTTACGACCAATTATACTGATTGAAGATAACCCTGACGATGAAAGATTAACAATTCGCGCCTTACGTCGCGGTAATGTCGTCATCGATAGTTATAACTTGGGAGCGAATAGCTATGTACGAAAACCTGTGGAAATCGAAAAGTTCACGGAGGCTGTGCGTCAGTTGGGGCTGTACTGGGCTGTCATTAATGAAACAGATAACAGATCCAGGGGGGTTGTAAGACATGATTGACAACCTAAAGGTCTTGATTATAGAGGATTCAGAGGACGATGCGCTGTTAGTGATGCGCGAACTACGTCGTGGAGGTTTCACGGTTGTCTGGGAAAGGGTGGAGACGGCTGAAGAACTTCAGAAGGCTCTAGCTACGCAAACTTGGGATGTGATCATTTCTGATTACCATTTACCTAAGTTCGATGCATCTAGAGCGCTGCAAATCGTTAAACAAGACTTTCCTGATCTTCCTTTTATCGTTGTCTCTGGCTTGATTGGTGAGACTTCAGCGGTAGAACTGATGAAAGCAGGTGCTCATGACTACCTGATGAAAGGGAGCTTAACTCGTTTAGCCGAAGCTGTGCGCCGAGAAATTCGAGAAGCTCAGATCCGATTAGAACGTCAACGTTCAAAACAGGAGCTAAATAGTGCTCAAGAACGTTTGCAACTCGCCATTGAAAGTTCTGGTATTGGGCTATGGGATTGGAATGTTCAGACAGGAGCGGTAACGATCAATGATCGTTGGACTGAAATCATTGGTTATAGCATTGAAGAGTTAGCTCCGATCAGTTTTGAAACTTGGCAACAGCATACTCATCCAGATGATTTTCAGAAATTCAATTTAGTTTTAGAGAAATACCTTCGCAAAGAAATCCAGAGCTACGAATGTGAGCTGCGAATGCTCCATAAATCTGGCGCTTGGATTTGGGTGTTGAGCAAGGGTAAAGTAGTTGAGTGGGATGCCAAGAACAACCCATTACGGATGACAGTTACGCATCTAGATATCTCTACTCGCAAACAAGCAGAACTGAGAGTAGAGCTGCAAAATTTGATTTTGGAGCGAATTGCCAAAGGAGAACCTTTGGCAGATATTCTAGATGTGTTAGTTCGTGCAACAGAAGAACAAATTGAAGGAGGAGTCTGTTCTATTTTGCTTTGCGATCGCGATGGCATATTGCATCTTGGAGCTGCGCCTAATTTGCCCGATGCATATAATCAAGCCATCGAAGAGTTAGTAATTGGCGAGGGTGTGGGTTCCTGTGGCACAGCCGCTTTTCGCAAAGAACCTGTGATTGTTACCGATATTACCACCGATCCACTTTGGCAGAATTTTAAGGGATTAGCCTTGGCTCATAATTTGCGATCATGCTGGTCTTTTCCTGCGATCGCCAGTGATGGTTCGGTGCTAGCCACTTTTGCTGTTTATCATCACGATATTCATATCCCCCAGCCACGGGAGCTAGAGGCGATCAGTCTTGCTGCAAATATCGTCAAAATTGCGATTGAACGGGAACAAGCCACCCAAAACCTAGAGCAGTTAAATCGAGAATTGGAAGATCGGGTAGAACAACGCACTGAGGCTTTGCGGCAGAGTGAAGCCCGCCTGCGAGAGGCGCAACAGATTGCCCATCTTGGTAGTTGGGAACTGGATGTAGTTACCCAGAAAGTTACTTGGTCAGAGGAGATTTTCACTATTCTCTCCCTAGACCCTGATAGCACTACATTAACCCATGAAGAATTTATCCAATTTTTGGCTCCCCAAGAGCAAGAACGCTTAAAACTACTAAATGAAAGAGCAATTAGATATCGAGAATCCTTTACCCTTGATTTAGAAATTGTTTATGCTGATGGCTCCATTGGTTACATTTTTATCAAAACAGAGCCGATCTGGAATTCTCTGGGACAGGTAATCCGATTGTTAGGAATAGTGATGGATATTAGCGATCGCTATGCCATGCAAGAAGCTCTACGACGCAGTGAAGAACGAGCCAGAGCTACTCTCAGGGCTTTGCCTGATTTAGTGTTTCGGGTTGATTGCGAAGGAAAATATTTGGATTTTATGGTGTCCACTCAAGGTAGATACCTCGTTGATCCTCAGCAACTAATTGGGAAAAATTTTTATGATGCTTTTCCTATACCTACTTCAGCAATTTACGCAGAGCGCAAATATGCAGCCCTTCAGCAAGCACTCGTTACACAGGCTGTCCAAATTTATGAGCAGCAAATTGACGTTGGTGATCAATGCCGTTATGAAGAGATTCGGGTTGCTCCCTGTGGAAATGATGAAGTAGTCTTTTTTATTCGAGATATTAGCGATCGCAAACAGACCGAGGCACAACTGCAACGAACAAATCAAGAATTAGCCCGTGCCACAAGACTTAAGGATGAATTTTTGGCTAACATGAGTCATGAACTTCGCACTCCTCTCAATGCAATTTTGGGCATGACTGAAGGCTTACAAGAGCAAGTATTCGGTAAGATTAGTGAACGGCAACTAAAAGCCTTACAAGCTATTCAGTCTAGTGGCTCTCACCTATTGGAACTAATCAATGACATTCTTGATCTTTCCAAAATCGCCGCTGGACAAATTGAACTTGACTGTGCACTCACTTCAGTCAATCATCTCTGTCAATCTAGTCTGACATTTGTTAGACAACAGGCGATGCAAAAACGTATCCAGATTCACACTAAAATTCAGACGAATTTGCCAGATCTGATGGTGGATGAACGACGGATTCGGCAGGCTTTGATTAATCTTCTTAGCAATGCCGTAAAATTTACTCCTGCGGAAGGAAGTATCACTCTAGAGGTTAGCCGTCTTCGGTCGATCACTTCTTTCCCAGAAGAAAACAAAGAAGAAGCAAAGGAATACTTAAAAATTGAGGTGATTGATACGGGTATTGGCATCGCCGCAGAAAACATCCAGAAATTATTTAAGCCTTTTGTCCAAATTGACAGCGCTTTAAATCGCCAATATGAAGGCACAGGCTTGGGGCTTTCTCTGGTCAAGCAAATGGTGGAACTTCATGGCGGTAAAGTGGGCTTAACTAGCGAATTGGGTATAGGCAGCCGTTTCTTCATAGAGCTACCCTATAGTTCCAATGTTGGGGGCTCTTCTGAAATGTTTGACAGAGATCAAACAGCTACAATCTCTCAACTAGATACTCCAACCACAGGCAAATCACAACTTCCCTTGATCTTGATCGCTGAGGACAATGAAGCTAATATCATGACGATTTCTAGTTATCTATCAGCAAAAGGCTACCGTATTGTGTTAGCCAAAAATGGAGAGGAAGCGATCGCGATCGCCTTGTCAGCCAGACCTGATTTGATCTTGATGGATGTGCAAATGCCATTAATGGATGGACTAGAAGCTACTAAACAAATTCGGCAAATTACGAGTCTAGTCAAAGTTCCGATTATTGCTCTAACGGCTCTAGCGATGGCTGATGACCGCGATCGTTGTCTCGCCGCAGGTGCAAATGAGTATTTGACTAAACCCATAAAATTAAAAGAACTAGTTACAATGATTCAAAAAGTCTTAATTTAACTAAGGAAATTACCCCACCCTAACCCTCCCCTTGCAACTACTATGTACACATATCTCAGTTTATCTGTGAAATCAAGGGAATTACCCCACTCTAACCATCCCCTTGCAAAGGGGATGGAACAAGATTTCCGGCTTTCCTACTTTCGCCCTGAGCTAACTCAAAAACTAGAAACCAGTTTCTGCTCAACTGATCCTTTAGTTGCTAGCGACTTTGCTAGAGCTACTTTTTACTCCGATAACCGACAAGACCTCGCCAAAGTAACCTTACCGTCATTAATCTTGCAATGTGCTGAGGATGCGATCGCCCCAACCTCAGTGGGAGAATATATGCACCGTCATCTAGCCCAGAGCAATCTAAGATTAATGAAAGCAACGGGGCATTGTCCACATATGAGCCATCCCCAAGAAACGATCGATATGATCAAAGAGTATTTGATTTGTCGGTAATGGTTGTATTCTAATTTCCATTTACCGAGGCTTTCAATCTGAAGCTGACGTTCTGATTATTGCTCTGAATGCTTAAGCAATTACAGTCGGTCATGATCGCTGTATCGCCGCAGGAGCGCATGAATATATCGCGAAACCTGTTAAGCTAAATTAGCCTGTAAATACTATCCATCAATTTTTAGCGATTTAAGAAGATAGGCGATGAATCTAGCATCTGTTTTAATCATTGACGACGAAGCTGATAATTTTGAGGTAATCGAAACTATCTTGAACACTCAAGATTACCAGTTGCACTATGCTGCTAGTGGCAAAGATGCGATCGCCTATCTCGACACATTTCGGCCTGATCTAATTTTGCTAGATGTCATGATGCCAGTTATGGACGGCATTGAGGTTTGCAAAAACATTAAAGCTTTACCAAAGTGGCAAGCCGTGCCGATTATTATGGTTACGGCTCTTAAGTCTAAAGAAGATTTGGCAAGATGCCTGAATGCAGGAGCCGACGACTTTATCAGTAAGCCCTTAAACTCTCTGGAGTTTCGAGCGCGAGTAAGCTCCATGCTACGTATTAAAGAGCAGCATGATCGGTTGGAACGGGCTAATGCGCTGATTCATGCTCAACTTGAGGCTAGTCTAGAGGGCATTATTGCTGTAGATGAACAGGGACGATTAGTCGCATATAACCAAAAAATGTGTGAAATATGCGATATCAAAGCCATTACGACTACTACTAAGCCACAGGAATTACAGTTACTGCAAACTGCAAGTTTCCCTCCAACGATTACTCAAATATTAGAAGCAACCTATGACGAGCCAGAGCAAGTTAACCATGGTGAGTTGGTGATCAATGAACTCACCTATGAATATTTTAGTAGTTCAGTGACTTCCCCTAATGGTCGGTTTTGGGGATTTGTCTGGAGGTTTCGTGACATAACCGATCGCAAAAATTATGAAATCAATCTCCAAAAATCCAAAGAAGTTGCCGAGTCGGCTTTACGAGTTAAGTCGGATTTTTTAGCAATGATGAGCCATGAAATCCGCACTCCCATCAATGGAGTTCTAGGAATGACTGAGTTATTAGCAACTACTTCCCTAGATCCAGAACAAAATAAGTTTGTCCAATCTATTCAAACTAGCGGCGAAATACTTTTAACTGTAATTAATGACATCCTCGATTTCTCCAAACTTGAATCCCAAAAACTTTTATTTGAAAATCTACCGATTGATTTGCATGGAATGATTACTGATACCTGTGCGCTCCTGAGTCAGCAAGCTGAGACAAAAGGAATTGAGTTGCATTATCAGATTGCTGCAAATACACCTGCATATATTCTGGGTGATCCGATCAGACTGCGTCAAATTTTGCTAAATCTAGCGAACAATGCTGTCAAATTCACTCACGCAGGAGCAGTTCGCCTGTCCGTATCACCATACATATCGCCACAAACCCAGTCAGAGGAGGAGATAACACTACTTTTTGAGGTAAAAGATTCAGGAATTGGTCTTTCGCCTGAACAGATCCAAAAGCTATTTCAGCCCTTTACTCAAGCATCGATCGCTACTGCTCGTCAGTATGGCGGCACAGGATTGGGGTTAGCGATTTGTCAAAAACTAGTGCAGATGATGAGAGGACATATATGGGCAGAAAGCTCTCTAGGCGAAGGGTCTACTTTCTCTTTTACTTTGCCAGTCTCAGTTACAGATGAACGACCTCATGTGATGACTCCCTATGAAAGGAGAAGTATGTTGCGTCAATCTCAGCCATCTAGTATTGCGCTTGCAACGCAATTACCGCTCAATATTTTGGTTGCGGAGGATAATTTGATCAACCAAGAAATGGTTTTGGCGATGCTCAGTAAAATGGGTTATGCACCAATGATTGTCAATGATGGACTAGAGGCTATTGATGCGCTGAAAAGTAGCGCTTTTGATATTGTGTTCTTAGATGTCCAAATGCCACGCCTAAATGGCTTAGAAACTGCTACCTATATTGTGCAGGAATGGTCAAAACTATCAACTAGTCCATCGCGCCCGACCTTGATCGCCATGACTGCTAGCGCCATGCAAGGCGATCGCGAAATGTGTTTAGATGCAGGGATGGATGACTATATTAGCAAGCCAGTATCTTTTGATACTTTACAAAGAATAATTGAGCGTTGGGGGAATAGTTCGCCAGAAATTGAAATACAATCAACTACAGATGAAGTGAGTACAGACTTTGATAGTCATGCGCTTAGAGAGATCGAGAAAGTTTCTCTTGATTTGCCTAAACGGATGATTAATCTATTCTTAAACGAAGAATGTCCCAGCTTACTAACTAAGCTTCATCAAGCTGTATTAGATCAAGACGCTTCACAAATAGAATATGTTGCTCATACTTTAAAGGGTAGTAGTAGAATGATTGGTGCTAGATCATTTGCTGAGACTCTTTTAAAATTAGAGGTTGCAGGACGTAATCAGCAATTAGATGGCTGCGATCGCCTATTACTAGAGCTTGATCAAAGTTATCCTTTGGTTATTGCTTATTTAGAGGATTATCTGGACAAAAATTCATGACAAATACATTTTCTATTTTAGTTGTTGATGATGAACCCGATAACTTTGATGTGATTGAGACGCTCTTGAGCGAACAGAATTATCAATTGCATTACGCTGCCAATGGTAAAAGTGCGATCGCTAGCCTTGAAGCATTTCAGCCCGATCTGATTTTGATGGATGTGATGATGCCAGAAATGGATGGCATAGAGGTCTGTAGGCGGATTAAAGCGAATCCTGAATGGCAAATTGTACCCATCATTATGGTGACAGCATTAAGTTCTAAGTCTGATCTAGCTAATTGTCTAAATGCTGGAGCCGATGATTTTATTAGTAAGCCAATTAATAGTGTTGAAATGCGAGCGCGAGTGCATTCAATGCTGAGAATCAAGCAACAGTACGATAATATTCAAGCTCTCTCCGAGATCCAATCAAATACGATTAATATCCTCGAAAGTACTCTCAATGAACTGCGAGGCACTTTATCTTTGAGAATGTCTCATGAGCTAAATACGCCTCTAAATGGCATTATGGGCACAATTTCTTTGCTAAAAGAAGATATTGAGAATATGGATATTCTCGAAATCCGAGAAATGTTAGGCTGGGTTGATGATTCGGCACAGCGCTTAGAAAGTTTAACCAAAAAATTTCTGCTTTACTTAGAGTTAGAGTCATCTCCAAGTCGTCAACAATCCTTCAAAACTGCTCAGACTAGATTCTCTAGCGACGCAGTTGCCTCTACGTTGAAAGCCTATGTGTACAAGCTGAAACGTAGTAAAGACGATCTTGTCTTTGATCTTGAGGACGCAGTGATTGCCATATCGGATCGATATCTTTTGACGATTCTCCAAGAATTAGTTGATAATGCTGTAAAATTTTCTGCTTCAGGGACGATCATCAAAATCAATAGCCAAGTGGTGGACAATATGTTTAATTTGTCAGTGCACGATCTAGGGCGAGGTATGACCGAAGAACAAGTTGATCGTATTGATGCTTTTGTGCAATTTGAGCGTAAAACCTATGAGCAGCAAGGTATTGGTTTAGGATTAAGAATCGTCAAAAAGGTAGTTGAATTAGCTGGCGGTGTTTTTGCGATTAATAGCATTTATCAACAGCAGACAACCGTAAATATCTCTTTACCGCTTCGATCCTAGTTCCACTTTAGTTGAGAACAGATCCTCATAAATTTATGTTTAATTCCCCTGCTCAAATAGAACTAACATCAGCGATTATTCGTAATCCTATTATTGTTTCGACTGAAACTAAGGTTTCGGAGGCGATCGCGCAAATGAGCGGGGTGCAATCGCAATGTGATGCAGCTAAAACCATAGATAATCAATCGGCTCAATTGGTGATCGAAGTGCGAGCAAGTTGTGTATTGGTTGTAGATAATGAGCAGTTAGTAGGCATCGTCACCGAGAGAGATGTAGTGCGTCTAAGCGCCGAGCAACTTCCCCTAGACGTTACAGTAACAGAAGTCATGGCTCGTCCTGTAGTCACTCTGCGAGAGTCTGCTTTTACTGATTTGTTTTTGGCAATTAATCTCATTCAGCAGCACCATATCCGTCATTTGCCAATTGTGGATGATAGCGATCGCCTTGTGGGACTTGTCACCTATGAAAGTTTACGTCAAACCTCTCGACCGATCGATCTGTTGCGACTAAGGCTTGTAAAAGAAGTGATGACTCGTGAAGTGATCTGTGCTGCTCCCGAAGAATCAATGCTGGCGATCGCTAAACTGATGGCGCACTATCGCATTAGCTCTGTGATCATTGCAGAAACTAGATTAAAACAAGATAATTGTTTGCAAGTACCTGTGGGGATTTTGGCTGAGCGCGATATTGTCCAATTTCAAGCCCTAGGCTTAAACCTAGAAAGTTGGACTGCGGCTGCGATGATGAGCACTCCGATCTTTGCGGTCAAGCCAGAGGATTCGCTGTGGATGGTACATCAAATCATGGAGCAGCACTTCATCAGTCGTATCGCTGTAGTTGGTGAAGAAGGAGCAATCTTGGGAATCATCACCCAGACGAGCTTACTACAACTTAATCCGATCGAGATTTACAATTTAGCGGAGGTTCTAGAGCAAAAGGTGATACGCCTAGAGGCGGAAAAGATATCTTTGTTGGAAGGTCGCAATGAGTTATTAGAAAATCAACAAGTCATCACCTATCAACAGCTACAAGAAGAATTAATTGAGCGCAAAAAAGTAGAAGCAGAACTCATCGAACTCAATCAATCCTTAGAAATTAAAGTCCAAGAAAGGACTAAAGCTCTTCACAGTAGTGAATCCCATGTACGCGCAATAATCGAGGCTATTCCTGATTTATTACTGCGGGTGTCGCGCGATGGTAAATGCTTGGAATATATCAATTCTAAGTATCCCGAACAAAATTTCTTGCCAATTCAGAATCATCTCTCGGAAGTATTGCCACCTGATCTATTACAGCAGCAGTTAGAGATGCTCGAAAAATCGATCGCTACGGGGGAATTACAGGTTTATGAGCATCAGATATATCGAGGCGATCGATTTGTCTTTGAAGAAGTACGGATTGTGCCGATTAGCGATGACGAGGTGTTGATCATTGTCCGCGATCAAACTGAACGCAAACAGGCGGAACTAGCTCTACAGAAAAGTGAAACTCGGTTTCGACGCATATATGAGTCAGACATCGTAGGGATGATGTTTACTGACTTGAATGGTCAGATTAGCGATGCTAACGATCGCTTCTTGGAAATGCTTGGCTATACGAGAGAAGATCTGAACGCCAAGCAAATTAGCGAGGCTATTCCTGATTTATTACTGCGGGTGTCGCGCGATGGTAAATGCTTGGAATATATCAATTCTAAGTATCCCGAACAAAATTTCTTGCCAATTCAGAATCATCTCTCGGAAGTATTGCCACCTGATCTATTACAGCAGCAGTTAGAGATGCTCGAAAAATCGATCGCTACGGGGGAATTACAGGTTTATGAGCATCAGATATATCGAGGCGATCGATTTGTCTTTGAAGAAGTACGGATTGTGCCGATTAGCGATGACGAGGTGTTGATCATTGTCCGCGATCAAACTGAACGCAAACAGGCGGAACTAGCTCTACAGAAAAGTGAAACTCGGTTTCGACGCATATATGAGTCAGACATCGTAGGGATGATGTTTACTGACTTGAATGGTCAGATTAGCGATGCTAACGATCGCTTCTTAGAAATGCTTGGCTATACCAGAGAAGATCTGAACGCCAAGCAAATTAGCTGGGAAAATATTACTCCTCCCGAATATCTGCCAATCGATCGTCATGCCATCCAGCATCTAAAACTTAGTCTCGTGATTGAGCCTTGGGAAAAAGTCTATTATCACAAGGATGGGCATTCTGTTCATGTGCTCGTTGGACTGGCGCTGCTCTCCGAGGACGAATGTATCTTTGTGGTAGTGGATATTAGTGATCGCAAGCAAGCAGAGGAATTGATTCGCCAACAGGTTGATCAGGAAAAATTACTTGCCGCAATTACTCAACGAATTCGCTTGACCTTGAATTTGCCTGAGATCCTGCAAGCCACGGTGCAACAAGTTCATCAAGTTTTAAAATCAGATCGGGTACTAGTTTATCGAGTCTTTCCTGACGGAACAGGTTCCGCCATTGCTGAATCTGTATTGCCGCAATGGTCCCCAATTTTAGATATTACTTTTCCTAAAGAGATTTTCCCTCAAGTTAATTATGATCGCTATATTAAAGGAAGAATATACGCCCTCAGTGATCGCGAAGCCCAGTCGAATGAGATGTTACCCTGTCTGGTAGAGTTTCTTACCGAAAGACAGGTCAGAGCCAAGCTCGTTGTTCCGATTATTCAAAATAATAGCCTTTGGGGATTGCTGATCGTGCATCAATGCGATCGCCCGCGACATTGGCAAACATGGGAAATTAATTTACTCCAACAAATTGCGAATCAGTTAGCGATCGCCATTCAACAAGCTGATTTATTTGAAAAGTTGCAGCAAGAACTTCGCGATCGGCACAAAACTCAGCAGCACCTTACCGAAATTAATCAAAAGCTAGCAATGTCCAATGAAGAACTTGCGCGTGCTACCCGATTAAAAGATGAATTCTTAGCTAATATGAGCCATGAACTCCGCACCCCACTTAATGCGATTCTGGGGATGACGGAGGGAATGCAAGAGCAGATTTTTGGCAAAGTTACTGATTCTCAAATCAAGGCTTTGCAAACTATTGAACGTAGTGGATTGCATCTATTGGAACTCATTAATGACATTCTCGATATCGCTAAAATAGAATCTGGGCAAATTGATCTAGAATACTCCAATGTTCCTGTCGAATTTCTCTGTCAATCCTGTCTTCCTTTTGTTAAACAGCAAGCCCTCAAAAAAAGTATCCAGTTAGAAACAAGAATCGCACCCAATCTTTTGGAATTAAATGTCGATGAAAGACGTATTCGCCAAGTCTTGATCAACTTGCTTAATAATGCTGTCAAATTTACTCCAGATGGTGGATTCATTACTTTAGAAGTTAGTGGTAATCATCCCCCTTCTTTGGGTAATCAAGCCTCTTCTAATCAACCTTCTGCGATCATTAGCACCAAACCCGAATTAGCAGAATCGAGCTATCTTTACTTCTCGGTGATCGATACAGGTATCGGTATTTCTCCAGCAAATATTACTAAGCTGTTTCAGCCTTTTATTCAAATCGATAGTGCTCTTAATCGTCAATATCAGGGTACAGGATTGGGGTTAGCGCTAGTGAAACGCATAGTGGAAATGCATGGTGGTATAGTCATGCTAACGAGTGAAATAGGTGTCGGTAGCTGCTTTACAATTGCGCTTCCCTATAAAGCATCTACTAAAGTATTGCCATCCGTCATCAATCAGACTGAAGCCGCTTCTGAATGCAACCAGAACACACAAAGCCGTTCCTATACAATTTTGCTAGTAGAAGACAATGAACTTAACACCATGACAATTTCTAGCTACTTAACGGCTAAAGGCTATAAAATTGTGGTAGCCCAAAATGGACAAGAAGCGCTCGCCTTAGTACAAGTATCAAAACCTGATTTAATTTTGATGGATATTCAAATGCCTGTGATGGATGGCATAGAAGCTACCAAACAGATTCGCAAAATTCCTAGCCTCGATCATGTTCCCATAATTGCCATCACAGCTTTAGCCATGGACAAAGATGTAGAGCATTGTCTTGCCGCAGGAGCTAATGACTATTTGAGCAAACCTGTTAAGCTGAGGCAATTAACACAACTTATTCAAAAAATTTTAGTCTCTAATTAGACTCAAATTATTCTGATTCTCAATCCTCTATCTAATAGTCCTCAATTAGTCATTAATTAATTCCCATGAACAAACCTTCTATCCTAGTCGTTGACGATGAGCCTGATAATTTTGATGTCATTGAAACGCTCCTAAGTACTAGTGAATACTTTGAACAGGAAAATCAAGACTATCATTTGCATTACGCGGCTAGTGGTAAAGATGCGATCGCTTATCTTGAAGCATTTCAACCCGATCTAATTTTGTTAGATGTAATGATGCCAGATATGGACGGCATTGAGGTCTGTCGGCGGATTAAAGCGATGCCAAAATGGAGTGCTGTCCCAATTATTGTAGTTACAGCCTTAACCACTAAAAAGGATCTTGCCCAATGCTTATTTGCTGGCGCTGACGACTTTATTAGTAAACCCGTCAATCGTTTAGAGCTAACTGCAAGGGTGCGCTCAATGATTCGCATTCACCAGCAATATCAACAATTAGCAATCTTTAATACCCAACTAGAAGCAATGGTGCAAAAGCGTACTGCACAGTTGCAAAATATGCTTTTAGAGGATGCTCTCACTAAGTTGCCGAGTCGAGCATTCTTAATTCAAGAATTAAAAGAGAACTTAAAAGCAGGAGAATCATCCCTCGCTTTAGTCTATATAGATTGCGATCAATTCAAATTGGTGAATGGTTCTTTTGGGCATGCTGTGGGTAATCAATTACTAATTGCGATCGCCCAACGTCTACAGCAGCACCTTAGCCCCAATGATTTATTGGCGCGGATGGGTGGCGATGAATTTTGTTTCTTGCTGCATCAGATTGATCAAGAAAGTTCGATAGAGCCATTTCTTCAAAAGATTCTCCAAAGTTTTACAAAACCCTTCGTAGTCGCAAATTGTGAAATCTTCATTACGGTCTGCATGGGAATTGCTTTAGGAGTAAATAGCGATCGCAAAGCTGATGAACTCTTGCAAGATGCAGATACAGCAATGTATCAAGCCAAACTGCGTGGTAAAGATAGTCATCAAATCTTTGATCGTCAAATGCATCTTACTATGTTCAATCGCTTGATTTTAGAAAATGATCTTCAGCGGGCGCTAGAGCAACAAGAGTTTATTCTCTATTATCAACCGATCATTGAGTTGCAAAACCAAAAACTAGTAGGATTTGAAGCATTAGTGCGTTGGCGAAATGCTGAGCGAGGTATGGTTTCCCCTGCTGAATTTATTCCTTCTATGGAAACAACGGGCTTAATCGTACCTGTGGGGATGCTGATATTTAAACAGGCTTGTGAGCAGCTTTATATATGGCAACAGCAAGGTTGGACAGAGCTAACCATGAGTGTGAATCTCTCGGTGCGGCAATTTTCTTGCGCAACTCTCCTTGCTGATATCGATCGCATTCTTGCCGAAACTAAAGTTAATCCTACCAATATCAAATTAGAAATTACTGAAAGTGCAATTATGGATAGCGCCGAAACTGCGATCGCTATTACTAAAGAATTGCGATCGCGCCACATTCAAATCAGCATTGATGATTTTGGAACTGGCTATTCTTCTCTCGGTTATCTCCATCGTTTTCCTGTGGATAATCTCAAAATTGATCGATCTTTTGTGAGTCAAATTCAAACTGAAAATCGTAACTACCATGTCGTAGATACTATCATTGCTCTTAGTAATCAACTTGGTTTAGCGGTGATTGCCGAGGGGATTGAAACAAAGGCTCAGCTTGAATGGCTGCAAAATGTTGGTTGTAAATATGGGCAAGGCTACTTATTTAACAAGCCTCTCCCTGCGTTAGAAGTTGAGAGAATTTATCTGCAAACTTAGGTGATTTATTATTTTAAATTTACCCCAGCCTAACCATTTCCTTGCAGAGAGGAGGGTTAGGCTGGGGTAATTCCCTTGATTTCACGGACAAAACCATCCGTTTCAACGCTTGATGGCAAGACCGACTTTTTTATGTTTATTGATTTGTTACACTTGCAGAAGAACTAATCAACAAATTGCTAGCCACTATGATCAGTAACCTGCTCCAGACCAAAGAGCTACCAAATCTGCAATATTCTCTCGTTAGCGATCGCTTTGACGAAACATGGGAAGCCCCTCTCTCGATCTTGTTGGGGCTCGGTCGCGCCGCAGGAGCCGATTTTGTGGAATTTTTCCTAGAGCGAAATAATTACATTAGCTGTCTCGCTGAAGATGACACAATTACCAGCATCTCACCACGTTTATCCACAGGCGCAGGGATTCGCGCCTTCAAAGGCAAAGCTGATTGCTATGTCAGTACGAATAATTTGACTTTCCTAGGCTTAAAATCTGCCCTCGAACGGGCCCTTTCCATTTTAGGATTACAACTTCCCTCTCAAAGCTCAATTATTCCATCGATTCATTTGGAACTCTTTCGTGACTATGCTACCAAAAAGAACAAAGAATCATGGATCGCCCAATGTAGCCCCATGCGCGAAATGGGCGATATTCTTCTTGGTACAAATCAGATGCTTGCCAAAAAGGGCAAGCATATCCAATCAAGGCGATCGGGATATTTCCGTGATTGGCAGGAGATCTTAGTTGCGGCAAGTGATGGCACGTTTGCCAGAGATATTCGCCTCACCCAGTCAATTGGTTCTAACTTACTCTGTGCTGACGGTGCAAATCGTTCATCCATTGGTAAGCGTGTTGGCGGCACAAGCGACCCCAGCTATCTCCGCAATTGGAACTACGAACCTGTCGTCGATGAAATTATTGAAGCCGCAGGGAAAATGCTCTATGCCGATTATGTCGAATCTGGCTCCTATCCGATCATCATGGCAAACCAGTTTGGCGGTGTGATCTTCCATGAGGCTTGTGGACATTTGCTAGAAACTACGGGCATCGAAGCTAAAACTACACCATTTGCCGAAATGAAAGGTCAAAAGATCGCCCATGAAAATCTCACGGCTTGGGATGAAGGACGCTCTGAAGAAGCCTTTGGAACCATCGATATGGATGATGAAGGAATGCCCACACAGCGCACACTCTTAATTGAGAATGGCATTCTGAAAAACTTTATTAGCGATCGCGCTGGTGAGTTACGCACAGGGCATCCACGCACAGGTAGCGGTCGTCGCCAAAGCTATGCCTATGCAGCAGCTAGTCGGATGCGAAATACCTATATCGATGCAGGTGATTTTTCTTTAGATGATCTTTTTGCCTCAGTCGATAAAGGGATCTACTGCAAAAAGATGGGTGGTGGCAGTGTCTTGCCTACTGGTCAATTTAACTTTGCCGTTGACGAAGCTTATCTCATTGAAAATGGCAAGATTACTAAACCGCTCAAGGGCGCAACGCTGATCGGCGATGCCAAAGAAATTATGCAAGAAATCTCGATGAGTTCTCGCGATCTCGAACTCGCCGCTGGTTTCTGTGGTTCTATCAGTGGTAGTGTCTATGTCACCGTTGGGCAACCCCATATCAAAGTAGACGCGATTACCGTCGGTGGTCGTTAATATTTTTAGGACTTACGCAAAAACGTCTTGAAAAAAGCATTTCATCGTAGGGGCAATTCATGAATTGCCCCTACATTTCGTCATTTTGCACAAGTCCTAATTTTGCTAATCATATTTTTATAAAAATATAAAAATATAAAAATATGATTAGCAGTTCTTTTTATAAAAATATTACTTTTACTTCAGTACAAACCACTGTAAGCCTTCTACTAAAGTGATCAAAAGGTGATCAAGTCGTGCAAGCAAAAGCGATCGATGTTTTTCAAGCAACAATACTTGTAGTTGACGATCAGCCAGATATTCGCCATGAGCTAGCATCAGCACTGAAAGAATATGGCTATATCGTCAAAGCTACTGGAGATAGTAGTGAGGCTTTGCTAACTGTGCAATCCCATCCTCCAGACTTGATCCTGTTGAATATATTTATGTCACAAGTAAGTGACAATGAACTTTGTTGTGTTCTTACAGCCAATGCGATCGCTGAAAATATCCCAATTATATTTACGAGTAGCCATGACGACCTCCAAGCAAAGCTTAAAGCTTTTGAACTTGGTGGCGCAGACTACATCGTCGTCAAGCCCCTGCAACTTGCCGAGCTATTTGCTCGCGTACAAGTACATTTGACATTGCGGCAACAGCAACTACAACTGACTCAAAAGACCCAAGAACTTTCACAATTAGCCCTTGACCACGTTGAGATGGTTAAAGATCTTCAGCGGACGAACTTATTACTCCATGCTCAAAAAGAGGCTGCGATCGATGGAATTTTTGCCGTCGATGAACAGGGGCGGATCGTCAGTCTTAATCGTCGTTTTTGCGAAATGTGGAATATTCCCCATGACTTATTTATTGATGATGATACTGAGCTTAAATTTCAGAACGGATCGCCATTAGGGGCATTTCTAACTAAACCTGATCTTCCCACCGCTTTAATAAATCTGTTAGAGACTACCTACGATGCACCCGATCTAGTTAGACATGGCGAAATTGTTTATGGCGATCGCATATTTGATTACTACACAAGCCCTGTCAGTTCTGCGCAAAACAAGTTTTTTGGCTTGATTTGGTGTTTTCGCGATATTACTACCAAAAAACATGCAGAGCGGCGACAGATGCAATTAATGAAAGATCTCCGTAAAGCGAAAGAGGAAGCAGAAGGAGCAGTTAGTACCAAAGCAGCATTTCTGGCGATGATGAGCCATGAAATTCGCACACCGATTAATGGGGTGCTCGGCATGACCCAACTCTTAGCAAGTACTGATCTCAACGCCGAACAGAATAAATTTGTTCGCACGATCCAAGTCAGCGGAGAAATGCTGCTTTCAGTAATCAATGATATTTTGGACTTCTCCAAAATTGAATCGGGTAAATTGGAATTAGAAAATGCGCCTCTGGATGTAAAAGCCCTAGTGCGCGATATCTATGATGTGCAGTTACCTAAAGCCAAAGAAAAAAGTCTCAGGTTTGAAGTTTTGATGCAGCCCCAAGTGCCACCATTTATCATTGGTGATGTGACAAGACTGCGGCAAATTTTATTGAATTTGGTTTCAAATGCGCTTAAATTTACGGATTCAGGTTCAGTGCGAATTGGGGTACGCTTAGCTTCTGATCAAGTTCCCACAGCCGATCGCCCTTTTCAGTTGTTGTTTGCGGTCACTGATACAGGTATTGGCATTAGTAAAGAACAAATGCAGCGGCTCTTTCAGCCTTTTGCACAAGCAACGGTTTCTACCTCCCGCAAGTATGGTGGGACTGGGCTAGGACTGGTGATCTGCAAGAATTTGGTCGAAAGCATGGGGGGCACAATTCAAGTTGAAAGTAAGGCTAATCAGGGTTCGACTTTTTCATTTACGGTGATGACCCAAATCGCTAAGGAGCAGCCAAGTTATACGTTGCAAGATGCAATGAATAAAAATGCTACTGGTAATATTCGGCTAGGCGATCGCATCCCGTTGAAAATTTTAATTGCTGAGGACAACATAATCAATCAAGAGCTAGCCATGGCGATGCTGATTAAAATGGGATATCAGCCTGATGTTGTCGATAATGGCTTGGCAGTGTTAGAAACTCTACAGGTTAATCAATATGACTTGCTCTTACTAGATGTGCAGATGCCCGAAATGGATGGGCTAGAAACGGCTTCCTATTTGGTTAATCATTGGGATGAATTCCAAGCAGGTTATGAACGTCCGACGATTATTGCGATGACAGCTAGTGCGATGCAAGGCGATCGCGAAATGTGTTTACGGGCTGGCATGGATGATTACATCAGCAAGCCGATTATGATGGATTCACTACACCGCACGCTCGAGAAATGGGCTGCGGGTTCTCAATTTAATCACGAGAGCACAGATCCAGCATCACAAGAAGCTATTTCTTCGGTAATTGATCCAGCCGCGATTATGAATCTTGAGCTAATTAATCCCAATCTAATGGGACGGATGATCAAATTATTCACGATCGAAGAAGCACCAATCCTATTGCAAAATCTTCGACGCGCGATCGCAAATAACAATCTCCAAGAGGCTGGCTTTAATGCTCATACTCTAAAAGGCGGTAGTAATATTCTGGGAGCTAAAGCATTGGGCAAGCTCTGCCTCGAAGTTGAGCTAAAGAGCAAACGAGGAGACATTCAAGGCTTACCCGAACTCCTCGCAAAAATTGATAAGCAATATCAAATTGCTTGTCAAGAACTTGCAAAATTATCCAGTTAGCATCTATAGGGCTTACACAAAAATGGCTTAAAATTCGCATTTCATCGTAGGGGCAATTCATGAATTGCCCCTACATTTCGTTCTTTTGCGTAAGCCCTAATTTAGAAGTAGTGGCGGCGCGAAGCGCCGCCACTACTTTTTTGGGTTTGCATTGAAGGTTAGAATGACAATGCTAAGCTTTGCCATTCTAACCTTCAAAAATTTTATGCTCTCGATCCGCAATCTTTGCTATCACCCTCCTGCCACCCCAGAAGCGATTCTCAACAACATATCCTTTGAGTTACAAGATCGGCAATTGGGATTGATGGTGGGTCCAAGTGGCTCTGGCAAAAGTACATTATTAGAAATTTTGGCAGGATTTGTCGAATGGAATAGCGGCAGCATTTATTGGAAATCTCAAGAACTAATGCCCGATCACTTACAGCAAATATGCGGCTTAGTGTTCCAATTTCCTGAGCGTCATTTTTGCGGGAGTACGATTTTAGAAGAATTAAGATTAGGGCATATTGATCTAGATGGCGATCGCATACAAGGGGCATTAAGTTCTGTAGGCTTAAGTCATCTCAACCCCAGCAATTCCCCTCAGTCGCTAAGTGGTGGTCAGCAGCGGCGGTTAGCTCTTGCTGTGCAGTTAATTCGTCAGCCCAGCTTGCTGTTACTAGATGAGCCAACCGCAGGCTTAGATTGGTCAATGCGTAAGCAAATTCTCGGCATCTTGCAAGAACTCAAAAAAAATTGGACGATCCTTGTCGTTACCCATGATCCTGAAGAGCTTGACTCGATGGCAGATCAAACTTGGAAAATTTCCCATGGCAAGATCTAAAAGTAGCAGGTTGCGGTGCTTCGCACCGCAACCTGCTACTTCGGTTTCCGATGTAAACTAAGCGAAGAAATCTGTGGAATTCCTAAATGACTGATAGTACTGATAGTTTAATAGTCAAACCAAAAAAATCTGGACTTGCTCCATTGATCCTCACGTTGGTGGAATTGTTGCATCAGTTAATGGAAGCTCAAGTGATTCGGCGGATGGATGCCGAAAAATTAACTGAGTCTGAAATCGAGAAAGCCGCTGATAGCTTGCAGGCTTTGGAAAAGCAGAAATTGCCCCTACGGATTAATCAGTTCTCCCGCTAACCTAACGGCTTCTTGCACTTGTGTTAATGGAATATTTTGCGATCGCGCCAACTTTGCACAGTCCTCATATTCTGGCTGAATTGTACAAAATCCACTGCGCCATGCAATCTTAACTCTTGCTTTGCCAAATTCTGTTTCTACTTCGTGGATTTCCCGATGGAGAACTTTACGCTCTTGTAAGCGATATCTAATGCCAAGAGTACTAGTTTCTCGAAAAAGAATTTGTTCACAAATAGATTGGCGATCGCAGGGGCAAATAACTGTAATTAAAATCCCATTGCGCGATTTTTTCATGCCGATCGCTTGGGTATAAACGTCTAACGCGCCATTCTGCAATAACTGCTCCATCGTATAGGCGATCGCCTGAGCAGTCATATCATCAACTTGCGTTTCTAAAACTGAGATCGTTTCTATACTTTGAAAACCTTGAAATAAAGAAACATCGGGCATTGCCCGATGTTTCTTTATTTCAGGAGTTTTTTTTTGCTCTTACCAATCCACAAACGCAAAGCGTTGGGAATTTCTAAATCCTGCGTACCTGCACCCAGACCAACTTTTTTGATTTTCATTAAAGGAACCTCACCAAACTTTTCACAGAGCGTAACTGCGATCGCTGCTCCTGTGGGTGTCACTAATTCTTTCCTAATCCCATTATCAAATATAGTTATCCCATGCTTTTCCCACAATTTCAAAGTGGCAGGCGCTGGCACTGGCATCTTGCCATGATCACAATCAACATAGCCTCCACCCGCAGGCAAAGCCGAGCAATAGATTTTGTCAACTTCCAGCCAAGCAAATCCTGCACAAGTGCAGACAATATCCACGATCGCATCAATTGCGCCTACTTCATGAAAATGTACTGCCTCTGGGGCTATTCCATGTACTGCTCCCTCTGCGATCGCTAATTCTTTAAATGTTGCTAAACTCCGAGCTTCAATTTGTTTTGGCAACTTAGCGTTACGAATGATCTTCTCAATATCAGGTAGGTGGCGATGAATTGGATGGGAATGCTCTTTACGAGAATGTTCGTGAGTATGTTCTTCATGGCTATGTTTCGCATGGATATGGGAATGAACATGATCAGTATGAGATTGTTTAATCGCAATGGTGGGTGGCTCTTCACCGTTATAGTTTAATAATTCGACATGCATTTTTGTGGCTTCGATACTGCCACGATGAACAGATTCTGTCCATAACTTAACTTCGTGAGCAAGTCCCAATTTATGAACAATATCTTGTAAATACTCTAAAGGAACACCTGCGCTCACCAGCGCACCTAAACACATATCACCCGCGATTCCTGTCGGACAATCCAAATATGCAATGCTTCCCATGCTAATCCTTATAAAGTTATCAAAATCTCCCCTGAATCCTATCATTTATAAATAGAGTCGGTGCTTCGCGCCGATTCTATTTATAGAGAAAGCCCGATCACACCTTGGATATTTGCATCTGTCAAAATAGTACTCTCAAGTACTGCACCAGTTAAATTGGCATTAGCCAGATTCGCATTCTCTAAATTAGTTCCAGTTAAGTTCGTGCCACTCAAATCTGCGCCACCAAAGTAAGCCTTTTGCAGATTTGCGATCGCAAAATTAGCCTGTTTGAGAATGGCTCTACTCAAATCAACTTCCTGCATCTCGGCATGACGAAATTTAGTTTCGATGCAGGTTGACTGTGACAAAATTGCTCTATGCATATAGGCTTTACTGAGGTCGGCTTCACTGAGATTCGCTTTAGTCAAGTTAGCAAGACTCATTGAAGCATCGTTCAAGAATGTATTACATAGAGATGCCCCAACCAGTTGTGCTCCACTTAAGATCGCGCCGCCTAAGTTTGCATTATTCAAAATGGCATTATTTAAGATTGCCTCGCTAAAATTTGCCATCAAACATCCAGCCATGCTGATATCGGCAAAATCGAGGGAAGCCTCACATAAATTAGCACGGGTTAATAAAGTACCCCGTAATTTGGCTCGATTTAGCGTGGCTCTACTTAAGTTCGCATTGCTTAAATTCGCGCCACTAAAATCAGTATTTTGCAGATTTGCACCACTGAGATTTGCGCCACTAAGATTTGTACCTTTGAAACTTTCCCCACTTAGATTTACGCCGCGCAAGTCTGCGCCACAGAGATTAGCGATTCCAAGATTTATGTCTTTCAGGTCTAGCGATCGCAGATCCGTGCTAGTCAGATTTACATCTTGAAGATTTGCTTGACTAAAATTTACAAGAAATAAAATTGCGCCACTTAAATTGGCTCCTTTCAAGTTGGAATTTACAAAAGCAGCTTCACTTAAATTTGCTCCCGATAGATCTGCTTGAGTTAAATCAGCCTTACTAAAGTTGGCTTTAGTGAAGTTTACTTGTGAGAGATTTGCACCGACTAACTTTAGCCCAGACAAGTCGGCTTTTTGCAAGTCGATCGCCTCGGGCTGAGATTTTTCGCGCCAAGCATTCCAACGCTCAGCACCGTCTTTAATATGTCGAACAATCTTTAGATCAGCCAAGATGGTTTAATTACTCAAATTGATGTTTGGGAATTATTCTAATTTAAGCTGTTTTCTAGAATAAATCTATACAAGCTAAATGGGTTAGCAAACCCGCCTTAATTTATATTGAGGCAAAGCATCACTGTAAATTATAAATTATCACTTACTGTTTTGGCATTGCGTTGCCAGCGATCGCGTTTAATCCGCCTGAGCGCTGAGCCTGTGAAATTTTGATCCCATTCCTGTTCAGTCATATTTGCTAGAGTTTCCAACTGAGGATCTACATTATGGGGAAAAGGTTGAAAGTCAGATTCTAAAGTCTCTTGAGCAAACCGATGATTCCATGGGCAAACATCTTGGCAAATATCACAACCAGCTACCCAGTTTTGTAAATTAGCTGCGATCTCATCAGGGATCTGTTCGGCTTTATTTTCAATCGTGTGAAAAGCAATACAGCGATTAGCATCGACGACGAATGGCTGAGCGATCGCTCCCGTCGGACAAGCATCAAGGCAACGTGTACAAGTACCACAATGATCAGTATGTGGTGTATCAGGCTCTAATTCTAAATTAGTCAGCACTTCACCCAAAAACAACCAAGAACCATAGTCCCGCGTAATTACATTGCTATGTTTGCCAATCCAGCCGATCCCTGCTCTCTGAGCAAAAGCCTTTTCCGCGATCGGACCAGTATCCACATAATAACGAGTTTGAATATTCTCCCCTTGAGCATTTAACCAAGTTGCCAAAGCTTTGAGCTTCTTGGTCAAAACCTTGTGATAGTCTCGTCCCCAACCATATCGGGAAATCTTACCCACATTGCGATCGCATGAATGTTGGTGCGGGGTATAGTAATTTAAAGCTACACAAATTACCGACTTTACTCCTTCCATCACCTGCGTAATATCTTGCCGCTTAAGATTTGTCATCCAAGCCATATCTGCTTGATATTCCAGTGCTAGCCATTCTTGCAAACGTTCTGCTTCGACTCCAGACTCAGCTTTGGCAATCCCAACTTTACAAAAACCGAGAGCGCTCGCTTTTTGTTGAATTGCTAATTTAATTTCAGCTTGCGATAAATTTTCCATATTTATAGTCGCCATCAGTACAAAGCCTAAAAGATGAGAGGCGGCGATTCGCGCCGCCTCTCATCTTTTAGGCTTAGAGCGTTAACCGCCACCTAACCAACCAAAAAATCCACCCTTTTTGTCATTCTTAGCTTGAGGATCGTTTTTTTGCTCACCAGTGCCACCAGAATTTGTGCCATTTGTGCCACTTACTTGATCAATATACTGCCTGGCTATAGGTTCATCAGGGTTTAGTTTCAGTGCTTGCAGAAAACTCACCTTTGCCAAGCCAGATAATTTCTGATTCATGTAGACAAATCCCAACAAAGCGTGACATTTGCTATTGTTGCAATCAAGTTGGATGGCACTACGCAGTTCTTTTAGAGCTGAAGCCCATAATTTTTGATTGATGTAGTTTTCAGCCTGTCGAATATATTGATTAAGTGAACCATGAGTAGCATTGCTTTTGTTGTTAGCTTGGTTTGAACTACTAGCTTGATTAGAATTACCAGCTTGGGTTGTATTTTTTGCTGAAGTATTAGCTGCATTAATGTTATTACGCAATGGTGCTTGAGACTCACTTCGCATTTGGTAGCTGCTGCCTGAGCTGGAATAAGATGAGCTAGCTCTATTAACCCCTGTGTTATTAACACCCGTATTAGTAGATGAGCTATCTCTATTAACCACTGTATTACCATTTTGAATTCTGGTGTCGTTACTAGCAGGTTTTACAGAAGACGTATAAGCAGAAGAACTTACGCTCGGTGAACTTGGCAAAGGTTTGTAACCCTCTTGCAGCAGAATATATATTAAATTCAGTTCACTTAATAAAGCAATTTTTTCTAAGGCTTGACCAAGATCTTGATACTGGAATTTGGCTATTTCATGAACAGTTTGTTCATAATTAAAGTCTTTTGATGAAAGTAAATATTGTTGAGCTATGTCGGCAAGAGGCAAAAATTTTTGATTGTGCTTCATTAAGCGTTTTCCCAGCAGTTTTAGAATTGCTGAATATTCTGTTCGCTCTCTTTCTTGAGAAAGCACATTGTAAGCAGGATTAACTAACTTGGATAGATATTGAGTAGCTACTTCCTTCTCTGAAATTGATCGCCCATGAATATCAGGATGAAGGCATTTGGCAATTAGAAGATATCGCCTACGCACAAGAGAAGATTCTGCTGTCAATGGTAAGCCCAAGACAGCGTAGTAATCATTAAAGTCATATTGACCGATGCCGCGATCTATACGAAATGTTCTTGGGTTTTCCACGATCTATCCTCTGTGCTGCGCTACCCAAACATTATCTTTCAGGTTCTAAAAGATTCTAAACTAGATAAGTAATGATAGCTTACCCAACCCTATCACAAGTGCGATCGCAATAATCACTTATTTCATATAATTTTCTTATAGTTTTATATATGATAATACCAATACTGGACAGTAGAGTCATATTTCCGAGGATTTACAGCTATATTCGCTAATCTTAGGAAATTTAAACTTCAGGAAGCAAAGAGGCGGTGCACCGCCAAGAATTCCCATTATTTAAGATTCCCAGCGCTAAGGGGGCTGGAAATCTCGGATATAGCAATAAAAGGTTTACTTAATCCCAAATAAAAGTGGCGGCGCGAAGCGCCGCCACTTTTATTTGGGGTTTTGATTTGTTCTAGCTATCTCATTTATCCCAATTCACGAAAGTATTGCCACACTTTTGTTAATTAAAAAACAAACCCAGTAAGGGTTAAATAAACAAAATGGCTACGCCATTTTGTTTTTTGTAAACTTTAGGATTGGAATAGTGCAAGCTATGAGCTTCCTAAAACTTGTTTAGCTGTTTGAATCTGATCATTGCTAAAGCCTGCTTCATTGAGAAAATTTAAAAATTCGGGATTACGATATCGAGGATCAACACCGATCGCCTCACGAAAAGTTTTTTTGGCGCTAGCCTGATCACCTGATGTCCATTGCGCGATCGCATTAGCGACAAAGGGATGTGGGTTATTTGGTTCGAGTTCGATCGCTTTCTGAGCATAGGCGATCGCTAGATCATATTGTTGTAAGCGTTGATAAGCCAGACTGAGATTGTAATGGGCAATTTCATTATCTGTCTTAAGCAGGACTGCCCAACTATGTAGAACTATAGATTGGGGTAAATCGCCACGCACTAAGTAAACAATGCCGATCGCATTAAAGGCTTGCAGTGATGTTGGCGATAAATAAATTGCTTCCCACAGGGACTTAGCCGCATCATCATGTTTTTTAGAGAGATGCTGTGTCCAACCGAGGATAATCCGCCCATCAAGATTATTGGGGTCGAGCGCAACTGATTTTTGCAAAGCCGCGATCGCCTGATCAAGACGTTCTTGTCGGCGATAGGCTAGTCCCATTTGGCGATATTCTTCGGCGGCACGTTTATCGCTAGGCTTAGCTGAGATCGCAGACTTTACAGCTATGATGCTTGTGAGCATTATGCATATACTCAACCAGCCAAAGATTTTTTGCGATCGTTTCAAGACTAACTTCCTGTTGGTTATACAAAAAAGTGGCAATTTATATTATCAAACCGATTTTGTTTTTTATAGCAATGAAAGTTTTGCTTAGGA
>Ga0209990_10000753_pt1 | contig 30860 bp, 24 predicted proteins | sample NOAtaG_6_FD_187304 | JGI IMG/M metagenome (GOLD analysis project Ga0209990, IMG submission 187304) | Freshwater lake microbial communities from Lake Erie, under a cyanobacterial bloom - NOAA_Erie_Diel5S_2200h metaG (SPAdes) (version 2) | ecosystem: Environmental > Aquatic > Freshwater > Lake ...
CGCCGAGGATGGCGCCGAGGATGGCGCCGCCGTGCGCTCCGCCGCCGCCCGCTCGACGTCCGCGATCGACACGGCGTGTCCCGGCTTGCGTTGCGCCACCGTCGCCAGGGCGATGCCCAGTTCCTCCGCACGACGTCGCGCCGCCGGGGACGCGCGCACGTGTGCCTCCGGCGGCGGCGGCGCGGACGGCGGAGCAGGCGCCGGGGCCGGCGTCACTGCTGGTTGCGCCGCCGCCGCGCTCGGCGCCGGCGCCGCCATCCGCTCGGTCGCCTTCGCCACGTCGGCCACGGTCTCGCCGCCCTGCGCGAGAAAGGCGAGGGGTGCCCCCACCTCGAGCGACTGCATCGGCTCGGCCACCAGACGCGCCACGGTCCCTGGCTCCCAGCACTCCACCTCGACCGCGCCCTTGTCGGTCTCGACCGTGCAGACGACCTGCCCCTTCGCGACCGCGTCCCCCGGCTTCACGTGCCATTCGACGAGGGTGCCGCGGGTCATGTCCGCGCCCAGCGTGGGCATGGCGAAGGTGTACACCTCAGGCCACCACCGCGCGCACCGCGGTCGCGATGTCCGCCACCTGCGGGATGGCAGCGTCCTCGAGGTGCTTCGGATACGGGATCGGCACCTCCGCCGTGCAGACGCGTCGCGGTGGGGCGTCCAGATCGAAGAAGGCCTGCTCGACGATGCGCGCCATGATCTCGGCGGACAGCGACCCGCTCCGCCACCCCTCGTCCACGATGACCGCCCGCCGCGTCTTCGACACCGACGCGAGGATCGTCGCGTCGTCCAGTGGCCGCAGCGACCGCAGGTCCACGACCTCGCAGCCGATCCCCTCGGACTCGACCTGCGCGGCGGCCGCGAGCGCGCGGTCCACCATCGCGCCATACGCCAGGACGGTCACGTCCCGGCCCTCCCGCCGGACCATCGCCCGGTCGAGCGTAACCGGCACCGGCGGGTCGCTCACGTCGCCTTCCACGCCGAAGAGCATCGCATGCTCGAAGATCAGCACCGGGTCCGGCTCCTGCAGCGCGGCCAGCAGCATCCCGCGCGCGTCCTCGGCGGTCGCCGGGGCGAGGATGCGGAGGCCGGGCACGTGCGCGTACCAGCCCTCGAGACTGTGCGAGTGCTGCGCCGCGAGCTGCCCTCGGCGGTCGCCGGGGCGAGGATGCGGAGGCCGGGCACGTGCGCGTACCAGCCCTCGAGACTGTGCGAGTGCTGCGCCGCGAGCTGCCGCCCCCCACCGGTGGTCATGCGGATCACCACCGGCACGGCGAGCTGCCCGCCCGACATGTGCCGCAGCGTCGCCGCGTTGTTCACGATCTGATCGAGCGCGAGCAGACTGAAGTTCACCGTCATCACCTCGACGATCGGGCGCATGCCGTTGAGCGCCGCGCCGATGCCCGCGCCCACGAAGGCCGACTCCGACAGCGGCGTGTCGCGCACGCGCGCCTCGCCGAACTCCGCGAGCAGCCCCTTGCTCACCGCGTACGTCCCGCCGTAGCGCCCGACGTCCTCGCCCATGAGGAACACGCGCGCGTCGGAGGCGAGCGCGAGCCGGACCCCCTCGCGCAGAGCATCGCGGTAGGTCATGCGCAGCGTCCCGCTCATGTCGCCCCTCCGGTCGGCGGATGCGCGTACACGTCGCGCGTCAACTCCGAGACCGGCTCGAGCGTCCCGGCCTCTGCGAAAGCGACGGCGTCGGCCACCTCGATGCCGATCTCGGCTTCGATCGCCGCGACGACGTCCGCCGTGAGCCAACCCTCGGCGAGCCCGCGCGCCGTCAGAGTCGCGATCGGGCACCGCTGCTTCCAGCGCTCGACCTCGTCCTTCGGCCGGTAGAGCTCCGGGTCGAACATCGAATGCGCCCGGAACCGGTAGGTGCGCGCCTCGAGGAAGTACGGTCCGCGCCCCTCGCGCACGTGCGACACCGCGACCTGCGCCGCCGCTGCCACGGCCTCCACGTCCATCCCGTCCACGCTCGCCGCCGTCAGGTGGTACGACCGCGCCTTCGCGCACAGATCGGTCTCCGCCTCGGAGCGCTCGAGTGCGGTGCCCATCGCGTACAGATTGTTCTCGCACAGGAAGAGCACCGGCAGCCCCCACAGGGCGGCGAGGTTGGCGGACTCGTGGAAGTCACCCTCGGCCACCGCTCCCTCGCCGAAGATGCAGGCGGTGATGCGGCCGGTGCCGCGCAGCCGGTCTGCGAGCGCGAACCCCACCGCCATCGGCAGGGCCCCAGCGACGATCGCGTTCCCCCCGTAGAAGCGACGGCTCGCGTCGAAGAGGTGCATCGACCCGCCGCGACCCCCGCTGCAGCCCTCGCGCTTGCCGTACATCTCCGCCATGATCGCCCGCATCGGCACGCCCCGCACGAGCGCCTGGCCGTGTTCCCGGTAGGTGGCGAGGATCGCGTCGTCCGGCGACAGGGCGGGGATGCATCCGGTGGCCACCGCCTCCTCGCCGATGTACAGGTGCAGGAAGCCGCGGATCTTCCCCGCCGAGTACGAGGCGGCGCACTGCTCCTCGAAGCGGCGGATCCGGACCATCTGCCGGAGCCGTTCGCGCGACGCGGCCGCATCGCTCATGCGCCGCCCTCGATCGTGGACGTGTCGCCCTCGGGCAACCCGAGCTCGCGCGCCTTCAGGAGCCGGCGCATGATCTTGCCGCTGCGGGTCTTCGGGAGCGATGCGACGAACGCGATCTCCCGCGGGGCCACCGCCGGCCCCAGCCGACGGCGCACGAACGCGAGCAGCTCGCGCGCCAGCGTCGGGGACGCTTCGTGGCCGGGCTTGAGCGCCACGTACGCCTTCACCATCTCCCCCAGCACGGGATCGGGGAGCCCGATCACCCCCGCTTCGGCCACCGCCCCGTGGGCGAGGCACGCCGACTCCACCTCGAAGGGCCCGATCAGGTGCCCGGATGACTTGATCACGTCGTCGGCACGGCCCACGAACCAGTACCAGCCGTCCGCGTCGCGCCGCGCGAGGTCGCCCGTCAGATACCAGTCGCCGGCGAAGCACCGCGCGGTGCGCGCCTCGTCGTGCAGGTACCCCCGGAACATCGACGGCCAGCCGCGGCGGAGGGCGAGTTCGCCCTGCACCCCGGGCTCGACGACGACGCGCACGCCGCCGGCGGTGCGTTCGACGATCGCTGCCTCGATCCCGGGCAGCGGGCGTCCCATCGAGCCGGGGCGGATCTCCAGCGCCGCGAAGTTCGCGATCATGATCCCCCCGGTCTCGGTCTGCCACCAGTTGTCGTGGATCGGCAGGCCGAAGGCGTCCATCCCCCACCAGACGGCGCTGGGATTGAGGGGTTCGCCGACGCTGGCGATGTAGCGCAGCGCAGGGAACCGCCGCCGCCGGGCCGCGTCCGCGCCCCCCTTCATCATCATGCGTACCGCGGTCGGCGCCGTGTACCAGACCGTGACCCCGGCCCGCGCCAGGATCCCGTACCAGCGCTCGGCGTCGAAGTCGCCCTCGTCCACCACCAGCGTGAGCCCGAGCGCGAGCGGGGCGATGATGCCGTACGAGACGCCCGTCACCCATCCCGGGTCCGCCGTGCACCAGAAGACGTCGTCGTCATGCAGGTCGAGCGCGAGCCGTGCCGTCTCGCGGTGCGCGACGACCGCGCCATGCACGTGCTGCGCCCCCTTCGGCGTCCCCGTCGTCCCGCTCGTGAAGTGCAGCAGGGCGGGGGAGTCCTCGGTGGTCGGGTGGACCTCGTACCGGTCGCTCGCCGACGCCATGAGCGAGGCGAGGTCGTGCGTCCCCTCGGGGATCACGTCGTCCTCGCGCTCGCGCACCACGAGCACGTGGCCCAGCGTGGGGATCCGGTCGCGCACCGGCGCGACCTTCCGGGCATACAGCGTGGGCGTCGTGACGAGCACGCGCCCCGCCCCGAGCGTCATGCGCGTGGCCACCGGGTCGGGGCCGAACTGCGAGAAGAGCGTGGACACCACGCAGCCGCGCTTGAGGGCGCCGAGGACGGCGGTGTACAACGCCGGCACGCGACCGGCGAGGATGAACGTGACCTCGCCGGGCTGCACGCCGAGCGAGGCGAGCACGTTGGCGAATCGGTTGGTCTCGGCGCGGAGGTCCGCGTAGGTGACGATGCGCTCGCGGTCGTCGCGACCGATCCACCTGATGGCGGCCCGCGAGGCCCGCGGACCGGTGGCGTGGCGATCCACTGCTTCGTGCGCGATGTTCACGCCGCCGCCCGGCAGGCCCGCGAGGCGCGCCCGGGCCTCGGCCCACGAAAAGGAGGCGCATGCCGCTTCGTAGTCCGGCATGTTCGGTGCCACCCGCCACGAGCCGGGTGACTTGCGGATCACGCGCGTGTCGCGATCGTGGTTCGTCGTCGGCTGTTGCGTCACGTGGGGCATGGCGTCCCGGAGACCGTGGCTGCACCTGTGTCCGGGACACCGTACGGGGGCGCGTCCGCGACGTCCATCGGGGAATCCCGACATGGTGTAGGCGAACCCGGCAGTCCGGCCGGTCGAGCGTCCGCGACGGCCGCAGCTGACCGGCCGCCGGGCTCGGCCCGGCGGGCGGACCGCTTACGCCCGCACCCACTCGGGAAACCCCGCCCGGACCTCCACCCCGTCGCAGCAGTGCACGAGGTCCGGTGGGGTGTCCGTCGGGAAGCCGCGCAGGCCGTCCCAGCCGAGCGGCGGCCGAGCGGCGCGGAGCCCGCTTCGGAGACCAGCGCGGCGGGGGAGATCCGGTAGGGGGCGTGCGCGACGCGCCCGCGCAGCAGGCGACCACCGCGCACCGAGTAGAAGGCGTAGCGCTCGCACAAGTGGTGGTCGAGCGAGCCCGCTGGCGCCTCTGCTGCGGGTCCCGTCGGATGCCAGCGATAACGCGCGGTCGTCGGCTCCCCCGTCCGGCGGCAGGTGAGCGCGCGCGCGTCGCCGTCGCGCCGCCACGACATGCGCGCGTTGACGTACGGCAGCCCGAAGGTCGCACGGGCGAGGTGCACGGCGGGGCGCCGGTCGCAGTCGAGCGAGAGGAACCAGACGCCGGGCACGCCGGCACGGTCCTTCACGTACAGGCGGACGTTCAACTCCGTGAACCACGACAGCCACGGCACTGCGGGAAGGCCCGGTGGCCGGATCGCTTCCATCCGGAAGCCGACGAGTCCCACGTGGGCCCGTCCCTCGTGCAGGTCCGGCGTCAGTCCCGGGGGCAGGGTGGCGGCGACGTCCGACGCGGCGACTTCCCAGTGCGCGAAGAAGAGTCCGCTCCACCGCTGGTGCAGCGCGGTCATGCCCGGCAGGCGGGCCGTCATTGCGGTTGCCTCGCGAGGCCGTCGTCCGCCACCGGCGTCGTGAATTCCGCCGCACGAACCCGACGGCCAATGCGGATCGCGCCCCGAAGCACCAGCCAGCAGACGACGAGCCCGATCACGAGGTCCGGGATCGGCGAGTGCAGGACGGCGACGAGGGCCGCGGCCGCGAGCACCCCGAGGTTCGCCTGCACGTCGGTCGCGGAGAAGATCCACGCCGCCTGCAGGTGCACCTCCCCGTGCCGGTGACGACGCAGCAGCACGAGGCAGGCGACGTTGACAGCGAGCGCGACGACCGAGACCCCGACCATCGTCGGCGGCTCGGGCGTGCTGCCCACGACGGCGCGCCGGCCCAGCTCGAGCATCGCGAGGACCGCGAGCGCCAGTTGCACCCGCCACGCGAAGCGTGCCGCGCGCAGCTTCCGGGCTTCGGACGCCCCGATCGCGAGCAGGGCCAGCAGGTACACGCCGGCGTCGGCACCCATGTCGAGGCCGTCGGCGATCAGGCCCATGGACTCGGATTGCCAGCCGCTGACGAGTTCGACCACGAACATCACGCCGTTCAAGGCCAACAGGGTGGCGAGGGCGCGCCGCCCGAGGTGCTCGTTGCTCACTGGTGCGTCCTGCTCCGGTAGCCGTGAAACGGGCCTGCGCGGTCCGCCGCGCCGCGTGCCGCGCGGCCTCGCATCGGAGGCCGTGACCCGGACACGGACGCTAATCACCCGGCACGCACAGCGGCGAGGCCCGGCGTCGCCGGGGCGCGCGACCTTCCGGCACCGGCTGGCGCGTCGCCCGGCGGCGGCAGCAACGGCTTCGTCTGCGCCAACGGATTCGTCCCCGAGCTCGGCGTGTCGGTGGTGGTGCTCACCAACGCGGGCGGGGGCGCGCCGGAGCGCCTGCTCAAGCAGCTGACGCGCGCAGCGCTGGGCGTGCCCCTCGCAGTGCCGCCCCCGGTGGTCGCGCTCGCGCCGGCGTTCGATCCCGATCTGCGGATCGTCTTCACCATGGCCGGTGGCCGCGCGGAAGAGTTCACGCTCCGCCACGGGGGGCGTGACGTGCACGCGCGGCGGAAGGGCCAGCGTCGCATGTCCGCCGTTCGGCCGAGCTGAACGCGCCCGTCGAACTGGCCCGACCCCGGCACCGCGCGGTAGCTTCCGGCGCCCATGTCCGCACCCTCGTCGCTGGCCGCTGCCCTGTCCGACCGCTACGCCTTCGAGCGTGAGCTGGGCGCCGGCGGCATGGCGACCGTGTACCTCGCCCGCGATCTCCGGCACGAGCGGATGGTCGCGATCAAGGTCCTCAAGCCGGAGCTGGCCGCCGTCCTCGGCGCCGAGCGCTTCGTGCAGGAGATCAAGACCACCGCGCAGCTGCAGCACCCGCACATTCTCCCGCTGTTCGACTCGGGCGAAGCGGCGGGGTTCCTGTACTACGTGATGCCCTACATCAAGGGCGAGACGATCCGTGAGCTCCTCGATCGCGAGACGCAGGTCGGGATCGAGGCCGGCGTGCGCGTCGCGACGCAGGTGGCCGATGCGCTCGACTACGCGCACCGGCAGGGGGTCATCCACCGCGACATCAAGCCCGAGAACATCCTGCTCCACGACGGGCGGCCGATGGTGATGGACTTCGGCATCGCCTTGGCGGTGAGCGCGGCCGCGGGCGGCCGGATGACGGAGACGGGGCTGTCCCTCGGCACGCCGCACTACATGTCGCCGGAGCAGGCGACGGCGGACAAGGTGATCACGGCCCGGTCGGACGTGTACTCGTTGGCGAGCGTGCTCTACGAGATGCTCACCGGTGAGCCACCGCACATGGGCACCTCCGCCCAGCAGGTCATCATGAAGATCATCGCCGAGCCCGCGCGCCCGGCGACGACGCTCCGGAAGTCGATCCCGCCGAACGTGTCGGCGGCGCTCGCCATGGCACTCGAGAAGCTCCCCGCCGACCGCTTCGCCGGCGCGCGCGCCTTCGCGGAGGCGCTGGCGGACCCGGCGTTCCGCGGCGGGGATGTCCACGCGGCCGGCGGAGCAGCGGCCAGTGCCGCGCGGCGCTGGTACGCCTCGCCCGTGCCGTACGCGGCGGCGCTCGCGCTCGCCGTCGGCGCCTTGGCGTGGATGGGATTGCGCGAACGCGTCCCGACGGCGCGTCCTCTCCGCTTTCTCGTCAAGCCGCCGGCGGGCGGACTGCTTTCGCAGTCCACCGGCACGGCCATCTCCGCCGACGGCCGTCGCATCGCGTTCTTCGCCCGATGGGGGAACGGACGGCGCATCTATGTGCAGGACGTCGGGAGTCTCGAGGCCCGTCCCCTCCCCCCCACCGAGGGGGCCCGCTACATCGCGCTCTCCCCGGACGGGCGGACCCTCGTGTTCCAGCCGGGAAGCGGCGGCCTCCGCCGCATGTCGGTCGAGAGCGGGACCCCTGCCGTGGTGCCCCTGCCGAAGGGGGAGGAGAAGTTCCTGCCGGCTGGCGTCACCTGGTCGGGGAACACGATCGTCGCGTCCCTGTTCGACCGGGTGATCCTCGTCCCGGCCGATGGAGGGCCGGCGCGGACGGTCAGGGTCCTTCGGGACGGCAAGCCGTGCAGCTGCACCAGCCGCACGTTCCTGACTCCCGATGGGCGCCACCTGTTGATGGCGGGACCCTCGCTGTACGTGGTCCCAAGTGAGGGGGGCGAGGTGCGGGACCTCAACACGCCGGCCCTCCGCGTGGTCGGGATGATCGACGGCGTGGTCGTCTATGTCTCCGCCGACGGCGCGCTGATGGCGGTGCGTCTCGACGCGAAGCGCGCCACGATCGGGATCCCGGTTTCCCTCGACGACCACGTGACCGCGGGGTCGATCCCGACGCTCTCCGACGACGGGACGCTGGTCTCCTTCCGCGGCACATGGAACACGCGGCTCGAGTACGTGGACGAGCATGGCGTCGGCGCGCCGGTCACGGATACGGCCAGCGGGCCGACGGGGGCGATGTATCCGCGCTTTTCCCCCGACGGCCGGCGGATCGCGGTCACCACGCTCTCGACGGATGGGGCCACGCCGGGGCTGAATCCCAACGTGGTGAGCGTCGTGGACATCGCGTCCGGCACCACCACGCGCCTCACCGGGGACTTCTTCGCCGATCGGCCCGAGTGGAGTCCCGACGGTTCGCGCGTCCTGTTCCGGCGCCTCGGCGCGACCGAGGACCTCTGGTGGCAGCCGTTCGACCGCAGCAGCCCGCCGTCGCTGCTGCAGCGCGATCCGGCGGCCCGGGTGGCCGAAGGCATGCTGTCGCCGGACGGGCGCTGGCTGGTGTACCGGACACTGGGGCAGAAGACCGGGCGCGACATCTGGTACCGGGCGATGACGGGAGACACCACGCCACGGCCCTTCGAGGTGACGGACAACGACGAGCTCATGCCGCGGTTCTCCCCCGACGGCCGCTGGCTGGCGTACGTCTCGAACGAGTCGGCGGAGAACGAGGTCTTCGTCCGGCCCTTCCCGGGCCCCGGGGGGCGAACGCAGGTATCGTCCGGGGGCGGCACCGAGCCGGTGTGGGGCCGCGATGGGCGGCACCTGTACTACATGTCCGGCAACGACCTCACGGTGACGACGCTGGCGACCGACGGTGGCCTGCGCGTCACGGCGCGGCAGCGCCTGTTCGCCGCCGACATCGCGCCCGGCGCCATCCACGCGAACTACGACGTCGCGCCGGATGGGCGGCGGTTCCTGATGGCGCGCTCCGCGGGCGGCACGGCAGACCTCACCGTGACGCTCGACTGGCTTGCCGACGTGCAGCGCCGGCTGCCGCGCTGAGGGCCGGGACGCCACGGCGACGGCCGGCGCTGCGGGCATTCACCCGCGTGCACCACCCATCATGCGCAGTGGCGCTTCGCGCCACGCCCGGCGCGGCTCGCCACCCGCTTCAGAACCAGCGCCCGATCCGGACGAACCACACGTCCTGCCGCAGGGAATTGCGCCCCCACTGGATACGCACCGGCCCGATGGGTGTGTCCACCCCGGCGCCCGTGCGCGCCCCCAGCACGACGTCCGCGGCGAAGAGGCGTTGGCCCTGCACGCTCCACGCCTGACCCGCCATCCCGGTCACCTGCAGCCGCAGCGGACCGAACAGCGCGTACCCGGCGTCCACGCTCGCCACCGCCTCGCGGCCCCCGAGGCCGGCGTTGATGCGCATGCCGGCGAAGCCCTCCTTGTCACCGAGTGAAGGGCGCAGGTGTGCCGGGGTGCCGGCATCGGCCCACGCGGCGCGCACGGCCGGCTGCAGCGTCAGTCGTCCGATCGCGTGCACCGTCCGCGCGGTGACGTTGGCCAGCGCGTAGCGCGAGGTGACCTCGGCCTGCGACTCGAACGCCCCCGCCGACTCGCCGCCGCTCCAGCGCACGAGCAGCATCGCTCCCGCAGCGGTGCGGGCCCGCGAGCCGAAGGACGCCACCGTACCGGCGCCGCCGAGCCGTTCGTCGTAGCCGCGGACGATCGCACCGGCCCGGGCGGTCCATCGCGCCGTCAGCGGGGCGTCGGCAGTGACGCGCAGCACGGCTTCCGTCACGTGCGGCCAGACTGTTCGCGAGAGTTCGGCGTTCGACGCCGCGCCGACCAGCCGAACGTCCTCGCGCGCGACCGTCAACGAGACGAGCGGCGATACCCCGTAGCCTGCGTCGCGGTACGACCGCCGCGCCGCCAGTTGCGCCTCCTGCCGGAACTCGCCCAACGCGAGCAGCCCGCGCCCTTCGATTCCCGTGCCGAACAGGCGACGGTTCAACGCCCCCAGCCAGAAGCGTCCGCCATAGTCGTTGTCGAACACGGCCCCCACCGCCATCGCGCGGCGGGGGGCGAGCCCCAACGCCGGGGCGAACTGCACCGAGTCGCCGAGGGGATGGGGATTCAGCCAGAGCGTCCGGATGAGCTCCGCCTCGCCGAGCTTCGCGATGCTTCCCTGGATGCTGTCGAGCGGAATCCGGCGCACCACCCGCCCGAGTGGCGGGGCGTCGCCGTCCGAGACGTCCGCGTACCGGGCCAGCGCACCCCGCACCACCGCCTGCGCGGTGGCGTCGGTCGCCGGGTCGAGCAGCGCCGCGGTCACCGGCGGGACCGCCACGCGGCGCCGCCGCCCGCGGGGGAGGCAGGCGGCGCTCGCGTCGAGTGCCCGCGCCGCGGCCTCGCCCCGCTGCACCGTGGCCCGCACCGTGGCCGCCGAGAAATCCAGATGGTCCACGCCCGACACGTTCGACCGGAGCTCGACGTCGCCGTCGCGCAGACGCGGGGCGTTGCTGCCGAAGAGGAAGGCCACGAGCCGCGCGGCGACCGCCCCGGTCGTCGCAACGGGACCGTGCGCAGCCGCGCGGCGACCGCCCCGGTCGTCGCAACGGGACCGTGCGCTGTCGCGGTGTCGGCGAGCTGCGACACGATGACGCGCGTCGCGCCCAGCTGGCGTGCCGTCTCCACCGGGACATTCTCGGCCACCCCGCCGTCCACAAGCAGCCGCCCCTCGCGCGGCACCGGGGCGAAGACGAGGGGGATCGCGAAGCTCGCACGCACGGCCAGCGCCAGGTCACCGCTCCCGATCACCACCTTGCGGCCCGTCGCCAGGTCGGCCGCCACCGCCCGGTAGGGGATCGGGAGCCGGTCGAAGTCGCCCCGCGCGAGCACGTTGCCGCGCAGCATGAGGGCCGACATGAGGGTGTTGATGCGGCCCTCCTGCGCGGCGCTCGTCTGCAGCGAGAGTCCGTCCGCGCCATCCTCCCACACCAGCAGCGGCGTCGAGGGGGCGACGCGCGACGGATACTGCGGCACGTAGCGGCCCACGAAGTCCCCGACGTTGAAGCGCAAGGTCAGCGCTTCGATCTCGGCGCCGGTGTACCCGCTCGCGTAGAGCGCCCCGATGATCGAGCCCATGGACGTGCCGACGACGAGGTCGGGCACGACGCCGAGCGAGTCGAGCGCGCGGATCACGCCGATGTGCGCCATGCCGCGGACGCCGCCGCCGGGCAGGACGAGCGCGACCTTGCCGGCGGGACAGGCCTCGGCGACGCCCGGGCGCTGCGCCCCGACGGGGGCAGACAGCAGCGCCGACAGTACAAGTGCACCGAGTGTCACCGGGCGCAGGTGGGTCACGGGCGGGACGAACTTCATCGGTGACGGCAGGAGGCGGGCGCCACAGCCGAACGCCCGGCGCCATCCGAGACTTACGGGCGACGCCGGCGACGCGCAATCGCGGTCGTGTCGGGCGTCCGCGTTCCTTCCCCGGTGCCGGCGTCCCGCGTCACGCGAAGGGCACGGTCGGATCCGGTGCCCCGCCGCCGCGGCGGCGGTCGAGGGCCGCCCGCAGCGCGAGGATTTCCGGCAGCAGGCGCTTCGCCGCCTCGGGGGGAAACTCGGCGCCGAGGGTCCGCAGCAGCGGTACCGCTGCGGCGATGGACGCTTCGCGCGTCGCGCGGCCCTTCGCCGTCAGGAACACGCGCTTCGAGCGGCCGTCGGCCTCATCGCGGGTGATGCGCACGAAGCCCTTCGCCTCGAGGCGGGCGAGGGTGCCGGTCATGGTGCCGCGCGTGACCTGGAGGATGCGCGCGAGGTCGCCCGGCGTCTTCCCGTCGGTCGTGCGCACGCAGTGGTTGAGGACCGCGAACTGTGCCGTCGTGAGTCCGTGCGGCAGCACGTGCGCGAACTCGGTGCTCGCGAGCTGGTGGACGATGCCGATCTCGTTCAGCACGGCGAACAGCAGGAACGGGTCGGCGTCCCGTTCGGGCGCCGCGAACTCAGCCAAGGAGCGCTTCCAATCCGCGGCGCGGCGCGGCGATCACCGGCGGGGCATAGCCGACGCGCACGAGCATCTGCACGCATCGGCCGTCACCGAGCAACTGCTGCGCCTCGGCATGCAGGTCCGCCATTTCCCGGTACTCCTGCAACGCCTGGCTCCACGGCTGCACCGCCAGCCCGAGCGCCGTCGCGGTGAGGTGGAACCGTGCGTAGGCGCGGCCGGCGGCGAGCTGGTCGGCGCGCGAGGCGTTGTCGTTGACGAGCCACCCGAAGGCCCGCGCAGAGCGCGCCTTCTCGCGATACTGGTCGAGTCCCTGATGGAAGGCGCTCGAAGACGTGTCGGCGAGCGCCTCGCGCGAGAGGATGCCGAACAGGCGACCGACCTCGATCATCGTCCCCTCGAGGACAATGCCGTCGGGATTGGCATCCACCTCGCGGGCGCCGATTCGCATCAGGTCGATGGATTCCTGCATCGCGGCCCGGGTCCGCATCTCCCGTTCGTTGGCGCGCCACGTCAGGTCCCGCAGCGCCTCGGCGAGTGGCGATTCCCCGATCGTCGTCGCCGAGACGCCGAAGGCCCGGCCTCCATCCGCGAGCCGCGCGAGCACGTCCGCCGGCACCGCGCGCGCCTCGTACACGAGCCGGTTGGTGTGCCGCGAGGTAATGTGCGCGAACAGGGGATCCGGGCCCGCTCCGCCGGCCACGAAGGTCACGCGCGCGACCGGCCGCGCGTCGAGCGTCGCCATGTCCTCGCCGGCGGGGAAGGGGACGATCTCGGCGCGGTATCCCTCCTGAGCGGCGGCGATCGCCAGCAACTCGAGGAACGCACCGCAGCCCATCGTGATCTGGCGGTCGCGGGGATCGGTCACCGGCAGCCGCCGCTGCAGGTCGCAGAAGAGGGTGAGGGCGTCCTCGCCCTCGAGCCGCACGCGCCACGGCTGGCGGTTGTGCGGGTTCGGGGCCAGCAGCGCGTACGACAGCGCCCGCCGACGGACGTCCGGGTAACTCCCCGCCCGGGCCCACGGTTCACGCGCGCGACGCGCCGGTCCGCGGAGGACGCACCCCGGCACGCCGGCCGCGACGACGATCCCGCCCCCGATGAGCGTGAGTGCCTGCCGACGTGTCGCCATTGCATCCCCGGAATATGGTTAGGTGCCAAACTATCAGTAGTTTGGTGCCAAAGCAATGTGGCGGCAAGGGAGAGGGTGGCAGGGGGGCCGGCGGCGCCTCGCGCCCGCCGCGCCATGGCGTAACCTTCCATGCGCCGCCACGCCGCGACCGCGGCCCCTGCGGCTGACGCCCCCACCCGTCCGACCGATGCCCTCCGTCCACCTGCTGCCGACGCCGATGCGGGCTGTCGGTCGTCCGCTGGTCCTCGCCGTCTCGCTGCTCGCCGCGTGCGCCCCTCGGCCCCCGGCCACGGTGACCACGGTGTACGCGAACGGCTCCATCCTGACGATGGCAGGTGATTCCGCGTCGTACGTCGAAGCGGTCGCGGTGCGCGACGGGAGGATCCTCGTCGCGGGGACGCGGGCCGAGGTGGAGGCGGCCGCCGGGGCGTCCGCGACCGTCGTGGACCTGCAGGGGCGCACGATGCTCCCGGGGTTCATTGACGCGCACAGCCACCTTTTCAACTACGCCGACGGGCTCGCACAGGCGAACCTGAACCCGCCTCCGGTCGGCACGGTCGCGTCCATCCCCGACGTCGTCGCCGCCCTGCAGGCGCTCGCCAAGGCGCGCCCCGCCGGCGACACGTCGTGGCTCGTCGGTGCCGGCTACGACGCCGACCAGCTCAGGGAGAAGCGGCACCCCACGGCGGCGGACCTCGACGGGGCCTTCCCGACGACGCCGGTGGTGCTGCTGCATGCGTCCGGGCACATGCTCGTCGCCAACTCGGCCGCCCTCGCGCGCGCTGGCGTGACCGAGGCGACCCCCGACCCGCCGGGCGGCACGATCGTGCGGCGTCCCGGCACGCGAATCCCCGAGGGGCTGGTGCAGGAGACCGCGGGGTTGCCGTTCGTGAAGTACGTCATGGCCCCGAAACCCCCGGAGGCGGAACTCGACCTCGTCCGGCGGGCGGTCGCGCACCACGCGTCGTTCGGCGTGACGACGGCGGCCGAGCACGTGGTGATGCCCGAGAAGCTCGGGCTCTTGCGCCGCGCGGCGGCGGCCGGGGCGTACGAGATCGACCTCGTCGCGGCGCTGTCCTCCACCATGGCCGACCGCATCCTCGGCAACGACAGCATCCCGTTCGGTCGCTACGCGGATGGCCTCAAGATCGCGGGCATCAAGCTCGTGCTCGACGGCTCTCCCCAGGGGAAGACCGCCTTCCTCACGAAGCCGTACCGCACGCCGGTCCCGGGGTGTGCGCGCGACTGCCGCGGGCTGCCGAGTCTCACGCAGGCCGAGACCGACTCGCTGTTCCTGCGCGCCTACCGACTCGGTGTGCAGGTCTTCGCGCACGCCAACGGTGACGGGGCGGTGGACATGGCGATCGCGGCGCATCGCAAGGCGCGGGCGGTGCTCGGCGACTCCGCGGACCGGCGGACCATCGTCATTCATTCGCAGGTCATGCGCCCCGACCAGTTGCTGGCGTACCGCAAGGACGGGCTGCTGCCGTCGTTCTTCACGAACCACGTGTACTTCTGGGGCGACGTGCATGCCGCCAACCTCGGGAGGGCGCGTGCCGACTACCTGAGTCCGCTCGGCAGCGCCCTCGCCGCGGGGATCCGCGCGACGAACCACACCGACGAGCCGGTCACGCCGATCGACCCGCTCTTCCTGCTGTGGACGTCGGTGAACCGCGTCTCGCGCTCGGGGGTGCTGCTGGGGGCGGACGAGCGGGTCACCCCCTATCAGGGACTGCGCGCGCTGACGACGAACGGGGCGTACGAGTACTTCGAGGAAGCGTCGAAGGGGACGATCGAGGCGGGCAAGCTGGCCGACCTCGTCATCCTCGACCGGAATCCGCTGACGGTCGCCCCGATGGCGATCAAGGACATCACGGTGATGGAGACGATCAAGCGGGGGCGGACGGTGTACGCCCGACCCTCGGGGGCCTAGCCTGCGGGCAAGCCGCGGGGGCGTCCACGGCGAGGTTCCCGCGCGGCTGCCACGGACGTGATGGCCCGCGTCCGGGAATCGGGGGGCTGCTTTCGCCCAGGTCACCCTTCGAACGAGCACCGACGGTGATGCGAATCACCGCGCGGTGGCGCGGGTCAGTTGTATGATGGGCACGCCGTCAGCCCGGGTCGTCCCCGGCCCGCCGTCACGTCCCCCTCTTTACTTCCCTCGCCATGCCCCGTCTTTCGTCGATCTCCCGTCTTGCGATCGCGCCGCTGCTCCTCGGCCTCGCCGCCTGCAGCGACTCGGCCACGGCGCCCGCCACTCCCGCCCTCACCACGATCGAGGTCACGGGGACGAACTCGTTGCGGGTGAACGAGACCTCGTCCCTCTCCGCCTCCGGCAAGGACCAGCAGGGGGCGAGCTTCCCGACGGGCACGCTCGCTTGGTCGTCGAGCGACACGACGGCGGCCACGGTGACGTCGAGCGGCACGGTGACGGCTCGGCGTGCCGGCTCTGTTACCATCACGGCGCGCTCGGGGGGCGTGTCGGGGACGTTCGCGCTCACCATCAGCGGCTCGCTGCACAGCGGCCGCACCATCACGGCCAACGAGACGTGGACGCTGGCGAACAGCCCACACGTGGTGACGGGGCTGCTCACCATCGCCGGCTCCGGGTCGCCGACCCTCACGATCGAGGCGGGCGCGGTCGTCCGCCTCGGCACAAGCGCCGAGATCAACGTCGGCGGCGCCTCGAGCGGCGGCGCGCTCGTTGCTGCCGGCACCGCGACGCAGAAGGTCACCTTCGTCGCCGACGCCGCCACCCCCGCTGCCGGCCACTGGTTCGGAATCAACTTCCGCGAAGGCGCCGGGTCCAGCTCGTCACTGACGCACGTGAACATCGCCCACTGCGGGCGCTCGGGGGCGTCCTGCATCGAGTTCTTCACGGGGCAGGCCGGCATCACGCTCGCGAACGTGGCGATCGACCAGACCGCCGGCGTCGGCGTCGAATTGAGCTCCACTTCGCGCCTGAGCACGACCTCCACCGCCCTCAGCGTATCCAACGCCGCCCTGGCCCCGGTCATCGCCCACCCGGCCGTCGCCGGCAGCATCCCGACCGGGGGGACGTTCACCAGCAATGCGAGGAACGTCGTCCAGCTCACGGGCGGGACGGTCGCGGTCACGCAGACGTGGCCGAACCTCGGCATCCCCTACGCGGTGACCGGCGACGTGTTCGTCGAGGGAACCGCGAGTCCCGTGCTGACCCTGCCGGCCGGCACGGCCCTGCGGTTCGGCACGGGTCGCTCCTTCTACGTCGGGTCGAGCGGCGGCACCGCCTCCGGCGCCCTCGTCACCAACGGTACCGCGTCGCAAAAGGTCACCTTCGTCGCCGACGCGGCGACCCCCGCGGCCGGTCATTGGTACGGCGTGTACCTGCGCGCCAACGCCTCCCCCGCCACGTCGCTGACGCACACCGAGATCCGGCATTGCGGGCAGGGGACCTTCCCCTGCCTCGACGTCGCGTCGGCGCAGGCGGGCATCACGCTCAACAACGTCACCGTGGCCCAGTCCGCCCACACCGGGGTCGAGATCGCGGGGACCTCGCGCCTCAACGCCGCGTCCACGGTGCTCAGCGTCAGCGACGCCGCCCAGCCCCCCATCGTCGCCCATCCCAACGTCGCCGGTGCGCTGCCGGCCGGGGGGACGTTCACCAACAATGCGAGGAACGTCGTCCAGCTCACGGGCGGGACGGTCGCCCTCTCGCAGACTTGGCCCAACCTCGGCATCCCCTACGCCGTCAACGGCGACATCTTCGTCGAGAGCGCCGGCACGCCGGCGATCCTCACCATCCCCGCCGGAACCGCACTCCGGTTCGGGTCGGGCCGGTCGTTCTACGTCGGCTCGGGCGGTGGCACCGCCTCCGGCGCCCTCGTTACCAACGGCACCGCGTCGCAGAAGGTCACCTTCGTCGCCGACGCGGCGACCCCCGCGGCCGGTCATTGGTACGGCGTGTACCTGCGCGCCAACGCCTCCCCCGCCACGTCGCTGACGCACACCGAGATCCGGCATTGCGGGCAGGGGACCTTCCCCTGCCTCGACGTCGCGTCGGCGCAGGCGGGCATCACGCTCAACAACGTCACCGTGGCCCAGTCCGCCCACACCGGGGTCGAGATCGCGGGGACCTCGCGCCTCAGCGCCGCGTCCACGGTGCTCAGCGTCAGCGACGCCGCCCAGCCCCCCATCGTCGCCCATCCCAACGTCGCCGGTGCGCTGCCGGCCGGGGGGACGTTCACCAACAATGCGCGGAACGTCGTCCAGCTCACGGGCGGGACGCTCTCCGTCTCGCAGACCTGGCCGAACCTCGGTATCCCCTACGCCATCAACGGCGACGTCTTCATTGAAGGGACGGGTGCCCCGGTGCTCACCCTCCCCGCCGGCACGTCGCTGCGCTTCGGTGCGAGCGTCTCGTTCTACGTCGGGGCGAGCGCCGGCACCGCGACCGGGGCGCTCGTGGCCCTCGGCACTTCGTCGAACCGGGTCGTCTTCACCGCCGACGCTACCACGCCTGCCGCCGGCCACTGGTTCGGGATCTTCTTCCGCACCAACGCCAGCACGGGCAGTTCGCTCGACTTCACCACCGTCGAGTTCGGCGGACGCTCCGGGTTCCCGAACATCGATTTCACTCGCGACATCGGCCAGACCGTACGGAACTCGATCATTCGATCGTCCGGCGGGTGCGGCATCCGGCGCAACGCCTTCACGGGCACCTGGGCGACCGACTTCACCGCGGCGGGGCTCGGCAACACGTTCTCCTCGAACACGGGGCTCAATCAGTGCGGCCCGTGATTCGCCGCCCCGGTGGCCGGACGTCCTGTCGGCGGCACCACGATAGCGGAGCGGAAAGCGATACGGTTACCTGATCGCGCCATCGTGGCGACCGGTTCGGAGAACGATCGCCGCGCGTCGCTCGGGTGCCGCTCCACCACGAGGAAGCCGCAGAGCGGTCGGCCCTTCTGCACGATGGGAGCGCGGGTGAGCCCAGGACGACCGTCGTCGATCGGCCATGGCGCCTGCGGCCTGATGACGCTCCGTGATGCTCGGTCCGTTGCGCAGGGTGCGCAAGCGCTCTCGATGGCGAGAGGGGTCAGCCCCCGTCTGCCGGCGTCCCGGGGCGGCGGATGACCCGGCCGGGCCGCGCTCCGGTCGGCGCGCCGTCGCGCCAGACCTCGCGCCCGTTCACCCACACGCGCGCGATGCCGGTTGATATGCGATGCGGGTCCTGCGTCGTCGCCTCGTCCGCGACGGTCGCGGGGTCGAACAACACCAGATCCGCGAAGCGCCCCGGGGCGATCGTCCCGCGCTGCGGGATCCCCACGTGCGCCGCGGCCAGGCTCGTCATCTTGCGGATCGCCTCCTCCAGCGGCAGCACCCGTCGCTCCCGCACGTAGCGCGCCAGCACTCGCGGGAAGGCGCCGTACCCGCGCGGATGCGCGCCGTCGAGCGCTCCGTCGGAGCATACGTTCGCATGCGGCCACGCCAGCAGCCGCGCAATGTCGCCCTCGTCCATGGACGTCGCGACGACGCTCTCGACGCGTCCCTCCGTCTTCCCCGTGCGCTCGCGCTCGGCGCGCATCCGCTGCGCGTCGCGAATGAGGGTCATGAGCGTGACGGCCGGCGGTTCCTTCCGCATCGCCGCGACCTCGGCGACGGTGCGTCCCGCATACGACGGCTCGGGGAGGTAGTCGCCCAGCAGCAGCCCCTCGGGCCGTGCGATGTCGCGCAGGACGTGCTCCGCTTCGCCCTGGTTCCCGAAGTCGCGCTTGGGGAACAGCACCGTCAGCGTGGACTGCCAGTACGGATACGGGTACACGTCGGCCGTGACGTCGATGCCCTCGGCGCGCGCGCGGTCGAGCACGCGCAGGAGCGAGTCGGCCTGCCCCCACAGCGGGATCATCGCGAGCTTCACGTGCCCGATCTGCACCGGCAGCTTCGCTTCGCGACCGATCGCCAGCACCTCGTCCACGGCGTCCCAGAACCAGCGGTCCTCGCTGCGGATGTGGCTGATGTAGCGCGTCCCTGCGGCGGCGGCGACCTTCGCGAGCGCGAGCACCTCGGCGCGGTCGGAGTAGATCCCGGGGTCGTATTCGAGACCCGTCGAAAGTCCAAGCGCGCCGGCGTCGAGCTCCTGCCGCAGCAGGCGGCCCATCGCCTCGACCTCGGCGGCGGTCGCGCGGCGGCGGAAGTCGCGGCCGAGGACCGAGTCGCGGATGGTGCCGTGACCGGCGTAGAAGGCCGCGTTGAGGACCGTCCCCGATCGCTCGAGGGCCGCGAGCGTCTTGGCCAGCGGCATCGGATGGCTGCCGTCCTGCCCGCCGACGACGGTCGTGATCCCCTGGCTGGCGGCGGCGCGTGCATCCGGGGATTCGCCGAGCCCCGAGGCGTGATGCGAATGCGTATCAATGAATCCGGGAGCGAGCACGAGCCCGCCGCCATCGACGATCGAGTCCCCCCGCGCCGGGGTGACGTCGGCGCCGACGGCGACGACCGTGTCGCCGATGAGACGGACCGCGCCTGGGGTCGCAGGCGCGCCGGTGCCGTCGATGACGCGGACGTTGACGATCGTGATCCCGGGCGGGCCGGCGGGGGCGCAGGCCGTCGCGGCCAGCGCGAGCACGAACACGGCGAGTCGGCGCGTGATCGTCCGTGCGGGACAAGCGCTGTCGTCGGACGTGGCGCGGCCGGATGGCGGCGTCTCGGGGCGGGCAGCGGCGCTCACACGACCGAAGCTAGCATCGGTGGCCCGGGCGTGAGCGAGGGGCCGTGGGTCGAGACCCGCCTCGCGGTTCCGCGCGCGCCGCTCCGGCCCGGGGACTTGACGCACCTCGTCCGCGCGAGAGACACGGAACCACGGATCGTGTACACGGACCCGCTGCAGGGTCTCGAACCCGGCGCGAGGTGGCGCGACGGCCCCGCATGGCGCGTGCGTCGCGACCGCGGTGCGTCTCGTTCCGCCCTCCCTCAGCTCCGGTGCGTTAGCCGCGCATACGCCGCCGCGCCAATGACGAGGCACACGAGCGCGATGACGTCGGCGGTGACGACGCGGCCGATCTGGGGGTTGTACCCGCCGACCGACCAGGCCAGGTAGAGGAAAGACGCTACGCTGGCAAATCCGGCGACCAGCGCAGTGGGTTGCCAGGCAGACCGGAAGGCCGCGACCAGGCAAAACGCGCCGAGCAGGCCGAAGAGGACCGCGCGATGCCGCATGAGGATCGCCAGATTCGGCTCGTCGAACGGGACGCCGTAGAGGGCCGTCAGGCGCGTGGCGCCCAGCACACCCGCAAGCGGTAGCAGGTGGATGACGCCCACGACGACGAGCATGGCGGACACGAGGTGCTTCACGGGATGCTCCGTTCTCGGATGCGGGGGCTGAGGCGGTCTCCATATCTGGCCGAGCTGGACGGGCGGCCGCAAGTCCTGCGGCGACCTCCGATTGGCCCCCTGCGCCGAGGCCCGGACGACGTGCCCATCACCCACAGCACGCGACCCTGCGCGCCGGCGACGTCGCCCTCGCGGCATCGGCCGCGGTGCCGCACGGGTGCCGGAGATTGCCCGCGATTGGATCCTCCGGGCGGGTCGAAACGTTACATGCCCGACCACTGCGATGACGACTCGATGCTCTCTGGATTGACCGTACCTGACACGGCGACCTCCCGCCAGCCAACCCTTCACCACGCGTCACGACCGCAGCAGTCCGACGGGCGCGCACTGCGCACGACGGATCGCACCACTGGTGTCGGCACGCGTCGAACCGTACGCGGAACGGCGCGCGGTCTGCGCTTCGCCCCATGCCCGGCGCGCCGTCGTACGGGGGCCGCGACGTGACGCCCCCATCGCCCCCGGGGTCCGATGCGCGCACCACGGCGGTGGCTGGCTCGCATGCCGACGGAATTCTGCGATACCTGGCCGTGGCGGGGGTGGCGCTGCTCGCGCTGGTCATGGCGCTGGAGCCAGACGTGGGCTTCGCCGCACCTCCTGCGGCCCGGCTTGCATTCTGGAGCGCCGAGATCGGTGCCGGACTCTGCGTGCTGCAGTCGGTGCTGTACGTCCTCACTCGCGTGTTGGGAGCGAGTCGCGTTCCGACCTGGGCGCTGGTCGGAGTGTCGGGCCTGATCGGCGCTGCGCTGCTGACCCCGCTCTACTGGCTGATCGGTGAGGGGGTCATGCAGCAATGGTTGGGATATCCCGCTCTCCCCGATACGGACGCCCCCGACCGCGGAGGGGTCGCGATCGGCGGCATGCTCCTGCGCGAGTTCGGCGACATCGTCGGACCGGTCTCGGCATCGTGGGCGATGATCTGCCTGCCTCGACTGCACTGGCTCGTGCCCCCGCTATTGCAGCGATCCGCACCCGCCGTGGCATTCCCGCGGGCATCCGACATCGGCGCCGAAGCGGCCGGCACCGCTGCCACGGTCCCGGCGGTCGAGGGCTCGGGGCCCACGCCCATCGGCACCGCGATGTCGGTGACCCTGCTGCGCTCGGGCTGGCGTGAACGACTCCCCAGGGAAATCGGTCGCGACGTGATCGCCGTCGCCTCCGAGCTGCAGTACCTGCGGGTGTGGACCCCTCGCGGCTGCGCCTTGATCCTCGGTGCCCTTGCCGACGTCGAGGCCGAGGATGCGGGCGTCGGTTTGCGCGTGCACCGCTCGTGGTGGGTGGCTGCCAGGCATGTCGTCAGCGTCAGGCGAACCTCCAGTGGGGCAACATGCATGATGAGCGACGGTCGCCGCGTGCCGGTCAGCCGCCGCCGTCGCGCCGAGGTCCTCGCGCGCTTCGGCGACGGCGCCCGGTACATCGCGTCGGCGGCGTCAGAAGCCGTAGCGGATGCCAGCCTGAATCGAAAGCGGGTTGTAGGCGGGTGACCTGACGTTGCCACCGGCGTTCCCGGTCGCGTTGTCGGCCCGTACGGCGCCGACGCCCAGCCAGCGTGCATCGGTGATCAGGCGCCAGTGGCGGGTGAGCGCGTACTCGACTCCGCCGATCAGCTGCGGCGCCACCCGGCCGCTGGACGAGTAGGCGCGCGAGCTGCCGCCGGCACCCGCCCGGAGGTCGAGGTCGATCTCGAGGACGAAACCGACGCCGGCGCCCACGTAGGGCGTCCACTTGCTGCTCGAGGCGAAGCGACGAAGGCCGTTGATCAGGAGGATGTTCGACGCGTAGTCCCCCGTCCGCGTCAGCGTGGTCCCGCCGCGCTGGAGGGACGTGAGCGAATGGGTGCGGTAGTTCCACTCGATCTCCGCCGCCCAGCCATTGCCGAAGCGATAGCCGACGTCGCCACCGCCCCCCAGGCCGCGGCCGAATTCGGCGCGCAGGCCGGCTCCGGCACCCTGCGCGCCGGACTCGGTGAAGGTCGTGGCGCCAATGCGGCTGAACTGCCCGTACCCGGTGACGTAGAAGCCCTTGGAGTCCGCCTGGCCGTGGACGGCGGCGGGCAGCAGGCTCGTGAGCAGCAGGAAGACCGATCGGGTAATGCTACGCGTGAACATGTTCGAGACCTCAGGGTTCTGGGATGTGGCCGTCCAGCCATCTGGCGGCGGCGGGAGGATCTCGGGGCCCGGACACGAAGGCAAGCGCGATTGCACGAGCGGTCGGTCGCCTGAACCAGTGGCGCCGGAAGGACGTGCGGTGCGCGGCGTTCGTTGAACGAACGGTCGAACCAACGGCACGCGGCGTTGCGATCCTGCCGAACCGGTGTCCCGAAGTCGGACGGCCGTCGCGGTCAGGCGTCCCGGACGTCGATCGCCGGATTGCGCGCGACGAGCGCCGCGACGAAGCCGTCGCGGTCCTTCGGCGAGACGATCGCCACGTCGTACGTCCCGTGATCGAGTTCGAGCCGGCGCAGCGACAGCGCCGGTCCGGCGAGCAGGGTGCGCGACGCCCGGATGCGCCGGATGGACGCGATGGGGATCGTGGACCGGAATGGCCCGGATCGAATGGTGAGGTCGGGCCCGGTGATCGTGTAGTCCGTCGCGGCGAACAGCCATGTCACGAGGCCGATGACCGACGCCGCCACGGCGGCAACTATCCAGTTCTCGGCGGAGGGGCGTCGCGACGTCTCACGCAGGACCTGCCACGACAGCGCGCCGAGCGGCGCGAGCAGCACGACCACGAGCCACGCGTCCACTCGGGACTTGAAGGCGAGCGGGGGCACCTGATCCGGACGGTGCTGGCTCGATCAACGCGGCCCCGCCAACGGCGCTGTCGGCACCGTGTGGTCCACGCCGTACTGCGGGTGCCACCCCATCAGTCCCATTGCTCGTCCACCAGTTCGTCCGGCGGTGAGAACGGGTTCCACGACCTGCCGAAAAGGAGCCAGCCCGAGCGGACCCTGCCGTGCGCGTCGCGCACGGTGACACGAAAGGCGGCTTGGCGATTGCTCCTGAGGGCCCCGCCGGGTCCCTCGAACGCCGCCGCGCCGCGGAAGCTGACGAGATGCAGCCCCTTCCCGGTCGCCCAACTGTTGACCCGACGCCCCCAGTAAACCCGCCCCCACGCCAGCACGATGCCCGCGGCGGCCGCTATGCCGGCGAAGAACAGCACCTTCTTCATGACGACCATCGCATCACCCCGCGAATGCCAATTGCCGGTTCGTCCGGCGCATCACCCGTTGGCGCATCACCCGTTGGCGCATCACCCGTTGGCGCATCACCCGTTGGCGCATCACCCGTTGGCGCATCACCCGAACGTCCCGCGCCACGACCGCGCCGAGTTCGGAAAAATGTCGCACCCGACGTCCACGCGCAATCGCATGATGCCGGCCCCCGGGCGTCTGACGTCCCCGACGACACCCTCCGCGGGGGTGCTGCGTTCGCGGCCGCCGAGCGCGCCGCGGTACGGCAGCGCCTGCGGGGCGCCGCCCGTGACCGGCGCGGTGAGCGCCTGCGGGGCGCCGCCCGTGACCGGCGCGGTGAGCCCCGGCGTTGCTGGGGAGCCCCGAGGTGTGCCACATCTGTATCGTACAGCGGTATCGGGGGGCACCACCTTGCCACTGTCGGGCGCCACCGCCCCACGCCGTCGGCCGGCGACGGCAGGCCGCGCTCGGCGAGCCGCCATCTCGGCCGTTGCGATGGAGTCGAGCGACCGTACGTGCGCCGCGCGGGGGGGTGCGTAGGGGCTCGCCGCCGGTCGCGCGACCTTCAAGCGTGCCGATGTCACGTCCCGATACTCGGATCATGCCATCCGATCCCCGCGTCCAACACTGGGTGCCGTCCGACGATGCCGAACTCGTCGCCCGTCTTCGGCGCGACGACGAAGCGGCCTTCGAGTACATCTATCGCAGCGAATGCCCGCGCCTCGCAGCGGTGGCTGCCCATCTCGCCAATCCCGCGATCGCCGACGACGTGGCACACGATGTCCTCTTCGGCCTCTGGGCGCGCCGGCACACGCTGGATCCCGCCTTGCGCATCAGGCCCTACCTGCTGGCGGCGGTCCGGTTCGCGGCCGCCAGCGCGGTGCGCCGGTCGCAAGTGGCCTCCCGGTTCGCCGGATGGGTGGAGCAGCTGTGGTACGCGGCCCCTGCGGCCACCGATACGCCCGCGCATGCGCGTGAACAGTCCGCCGCCGTCGCGAAGGCCCTGGACGACCTGCCGCCGCGCTGTCGGCAGGTGTTCCTGCTCGTGCGCCGCGAGGGCCTGACCTACGCCGAGACAGCCGAGGCGCTCGGCATCGCCGTGAAGACGGTCGAGGCGCAGATGGGCAAGGCCCTCCGCCGTCTCCGACTCGCCCTCGAACCCCTCCTCTCCCGATGACGGCCGATCAACCGACGCCAGCTGATTGGGCGCGCATCGCTCGCCACGTGGCGGGCGACGACTCTCCGACGGACGCGCGCGCCACGGACGCGTGGATGCATGAGGACCCGCGCCGGGCGGCTGCCGTCTCGTCCGCGAGGCGGATCTGGGAGCTGACGGGCGACCTCGCAGCGGCGGCGCGCGCACAGCATGAGGTTCGCGCTGCGCAGTCCGACGCCGGGTGGCGTCGCATGCGCTCGCGGATGGCGGCGTCCGCGTCCGCGCCTGCGACCGACGGCGCCGAGGTGACGCGTCGAGCGGCCTTCGCGGCGGGGCCTCGCTGGCCGCGCGCCATGGCGAGGGCAACCGCGCTGGCGGCGGCCGTCCTCCTGGCCGTCGTCGGCCTCGACGTGCTGCCCGACCGTCACCGGGCCTACACCGCGCCGGTGGGCGAGCGCGTGACGGTATTCCTTCCCGACGGCACGCGCGCCGACCTGCATCCCGGCACCCGGATTGACGTGGTGCTGCCGTCGCCTGTCGCCGCGATGCGTCGCCGGCTCGGGTTCACGGCAGATGCATCGCGCCGCGTGCGCCTCTCCGGCGAGGCCCTCTTCACGGTGCGGCACGATGCGAGCCGGCCCTTCCGCGTCACGGCGGGTGGCATGGTGGCGGAGGATCTCGGCACGGTCTTCTCGGTGCGCGCGTACCCCGAGGATCCCCGCGTCCGGATCGTCGTGGCGGAGGGAGAGGTCGGGGTGCGCTCGATCACGGCCCCCGCCGGTGCGGAGGCCGTTCGGCTCATCAGAGGGCAGATCGCGGAGGTCTCCAGATCCGGTGAGATCGCGTTGCGGTCCGGGCAAGAGGCCGAGGCCTGGTTCGGCTGGACACGCGACCGTCTCGTCTTCCGCCGGGAGCGTGCTCGGGACGTCGCCGTGGCCCTGTCCCGTTGGTTCGGTCGTCCGGTGTTCGTCGCGGACGCCGCGCTCGCCGATCGGCGTGTCACGCTCGATCAGCCGATCACCTCGGTCGAGGCGGCGGCCTCCGCCATGGCGGCTGCGCTCGGCGCGTCGTTGACCGAACGCGGCGACACCATCCGCATCGCCCGCTGATGACCACCTGCCGGGGATGGGTGGCCGGCGCGTCGCTGGCCACCGTGCTCGCGACCGCTGTGCTCGCGACCGCTGTGCTCGCGACCGCTGTGCTCGCGACCGCTGTGCTCGCGACCGCTGTGCTGGCCCGACCCGTCCGGGCGCAGAGTGGCTATCGCGCGGTGACGGAATGGCTCGAGGTCGCCGCGAAGGGAGCGCCGTTGCCGTCTCCCCTCGGCGTGCGCATCGCGTTCGGTGCCGACGGCATTCCGCTCTCCGACGCGCTCGACGCCCTGCGGGCCCGCGCCGGGCTGGCGCTCGCCTACGGGGAAGACGTGGATCGCGTCCGCCGGGTGCGCGTCGCCCTCGACACGATGTCCGCAGCGCGGCACCTCGTGCGCCTGCTGCAGGGCACCGGATTCACGGCCATGGCGGATGCGACGGGCGCGGTGGTGGTTCGGCGCGTGCCGCCGCCGGCCGCGTCGGCCGTGCCTCCGCGGTTCCGGCTCAGCGGCTATGTGCGCCATCAGGACACCCGCGACGTCGTCCGCTATGCGCGGCTCACGGCCGACGGCGACAGCGTCCGCACGCAGTCGAACGCGGACGGGCGCTACACGCTGTTCCTGTCCCCGGGGCGGCACCGCCTCCGCGTCGCCGCCATCGGCTTCATCCCGCTCGACACGGTGGTGGACCTCACCGCCTCCACCACGCTCGACGTCGCGATTGCGCCGCGCCCGGTGCAGCTCGAGCGGGCGAGCGTGCTTGCGGATGCCGCTGAGCCGGACGTGGACCTGCGGTCGCCGAGCATGAGCGTGGCGCGCCTCGACCTCGACGCCATAAAGAGTGCGCCCGCCCTGTTGGGCGAGGTGGATCCCATCCGCAGTCTCATGCTCCTGCCCGGGGTCTCGCGCACCAGCGACTTCACCACCGTCTTCTCGGTCCGCGGTGGTGGCGGCGACCAGAACCTCGTCCTGCTCGACGGCGCGACCGTGTACAACCCGACCCACGGCTTCGGATTCCTCTCTGTCTTCAACACCGATGCGGTAGCCGACGTCACCTTGCACAAGGGGGCGATCCCGGCGCGGTACGGCGGCCGGCTGAGCTCCGTTCTGGACGTCCGCCAGCGCGAGGGCAACGCGAGCCGTTTCGGGGGGACCGCGTCCGCGGGAATCCTGGCGAGCCGGCTCATGCTCGAGGGGCCGATGCCCGGGATGGGGGGATCGTTCCTCGTCGCCGGACGCCGGACGTACGCCGACGTCTTCCTGCGCTTTTCCCCCGACCCGGCGATGCGCGACGTCACCGCCTACTTCTACGACGTCAACGCGAAGTGGTCGCGGGCCGTGGGGCGGACCGGATCGCTCTTCGCGTCCGGCTACGCCGGTCGCGACCACCACAGCTTCCCGGGGGTCGCGAGCGCCTGGGGTAACGTGACCGGCACGGTCCGCTGGAACCAGTTCGTCGCGAACCGGCTGTTCCACAAGCTCACGCTGTCGTCGAGCGACTATCGCTATGCGATCGGACTCTCGGCGTTCGCGACGCGTGCGCGCTGGACGTCCCGCATCGCGACCACGGAGGCCCGTGTGGACGAGCAATGGCAGCTCGACCCGCGTCAGCGGATCGAGTTCGGCGGCGAGGCCGCCGGTACGGTCATCCGGCCCGGGGACCTCGTCTCGGCCGAGTCGTCGGCCGAACGCGGGCCCTTGACCCCGGTACGCGTTCCCGCCCGCCGCCTCGCCACGGCGGCAGCATATGTCGGGTACGACATGGAGCTCGGCGACCGGGTGGGCGCTTCGTTCGGCGTGCGGCATGCGTGGGCCCGGCGCCTCGGGCCGCAGTTGCTGTATCGCTACGACGGGGATGCTGCGGTCGTCTTCGACACCGGCACCGGCCGCTTCGTCCCCGGCCGGCTGCGCGACAGCGTGGCCGTCGGCGCCGGGGCGCGCCTCGCCGCCGGCGGCGGATTCGAGCCGCGGGCCGCGGTACGCGTCAGTCTGGGGGCCTCGTCGAGTCTCAAGGCCAGTTGGGCGAGGACCCGGCAGTTCCTCATGCTGGCGTCGCGCACGAACACGCCGATCCCGACCGACGTCTGGGAGCCCTTCGGTCCAACGCTCGCGCCGCTGGTCGGTGACCAATTCGCGCTGGGCTGGGCGGGCGTCTCCGGCAGCGGGATCTGGGAGGCGACCGCCGAGCTCTACTGGCGCCGGCTCGCGAACGTCGTGGATTTCGCCGAGGGGCAGGATCTCGTCCTCAACCCGCGCCTCGAGACCGCCTTCGTGCAGGGAGACGGGCGCGCCTACGGTCTGGAGCTGTTCCTGCGCCGGCGCACCGGGCGCACGAACGGCTGGATCAGCTACACCCTCGGCCGCAGCGAGCAGCGCTTCTCGGTTGGTCCCGGGCTCGGGATCAACGGCGGTGCCTGGATGCCGATGCCGACGGACAAGCGGCATGACCTCTCGGTGGTGCTGGTCCGGTCCCTCGATGGCCGCTGGTCGCTCGGCGGCACCTTCGTCTTCGCGAGCGGACTTCCCACCTCCCTGCCGGTTTCGCGCTATACGCTCGATGGGATCATCGTCCCCGAGTACGGCCTGCGGAACGGGGGCCGGCTGCCGCCCTATCATCGGCTCGACCTGACGCTGACGCGCACGACCCCTCGTACCGAGCTGACCCTTGGCGTCGTGAATGCCTACAACCGGTTCAACGCCCAGTCGCTGTTCTTCCGCGAGAGTCGCACGGATCCCCTGCGAACGGAGGCGGTGCAGACCGCGATCTTCGGCATCATGCCGAGTCTCTCCTGGACGATCCGCTTCTGACCATGCGTGCGCGTTCCGACGTCGCCGCCCTCGCCGGCGCCTGCCTGTGCCTGTCCTTTCTGGGGGCCTGCGAGCGCGTGGTGCCCATCGAGGTGCCGGCAGAGTCCCCTCGCCTCGTCGTGGAGGGGCGCATCGAGTCCCCGCGCAACGGGGCACCGGACATCCCCCGCATCCGGATCTCGACGACGCAGCCCTATTTCGAGGACCGGCCGGCGACGCCCGTGACGGGGGCCGTCGTGCTGCTGCGCGACGGCACGGGCCCGCCGATATTGCTGGTCGCCGGTGCAGCGGGCGAGTACGTCGGGGCGCCGCTCACGGTCGTGCCCGACCGGGTGTACTCGCTCGAGATCAGCTGGGGCGGCGAGGAGTTCGTTGCCGTGGACACGGCCGCGGACGTTGCGCCGATCGACTCGCTCTACTTCACCCCGCTCGCCGCGTCCCCGAACGAGCGACTGGCCACGCTCAGCTTCCGCGACGTCCCCGGGCGTCCCGATCGCTATCTCTGGGACCAGTGGGTGGACGGGGTCCGCCTGCGCGGCCCGACCGCCTCCTTGCGGTTTCGCCCGATCGCCTCGGACATCGGCATCGAAGGGAGCGCCGTGAGCGGCTTCGCGCCGTTCCATAGCGTCGCCATTCCGCTCGGTGCCACGGTGCGGGTGCGCCAGCAGGGGATCTCGCGCACGACGTTCGACTTCTTCGTGATGCTCAACGACCAGCTGGCCCGGGACGGATGGCCGTTCTCGCAGCTTCCGGCCAGCGTCAAGGGAAACGTGCGCGCCCGCACGACGCCGGCCCGGAGACCCAGCGGCTACTTCTCCGTCGGTCGGTATGACGAGCGCACGCTGGTGCGCACGCGCTGAGCTCCGACTGCGTCGGGCCGCCGCGCAACCGGCGACCCGACGCCTCGACATGATGAGCGTTTCCCCGACGCGGCCGTTCGGCCGCGATCGCGGGGCACGCCCCCGCGATCACGTGCCGGGTGAGCGCGGTGCCACCGGACTCCCGGGCCGGAGTCGCGGCCCCGGCAACCACGTGTCCAGGTGTCGGCGCGCGCCCACGCGGCCTCGAACTCCCGCTGCACGCGGGCGGCGTCGGTGGCCTTTCCTTGCGCCGCGAGCGCCTGCTGCAACCCGCGCAGGGCCCAGCCATTGCGCGGGCGCTTGACGAGGTCGGCGCGCAGGACGCGCTCGGCGTCGGGCGCACGACCGGCATCGAGCAGCACCCCCGCCAGGACGTGGCGCGGAGGCAGAAACCACGAATCGTGTTCCTCGTACCCCAAGGCGTCTTCGCTCGCGATCGCCGCTTCGAGGGCCGCGACGGCGCTGTCCACCTTGCCACGTGCCGCCAGCAGCTCGCCCGCCAGCACGCCGCGGGCGATCATGATCCGGTGCTGCTGGTCCGCCGCGCGCGCGGCCGCCGACGAGTCGTCCCCGGTGGTCGCCGAGGGGGCCGCACGCCGCGCGGCGTCCAGCATCGCATCGGCCAGGTCGAGCTGCCGGCGCGCCGGTTCGGGCTGTGCCGCGTCGAGCAACGCGAGGCCGCGTGCCGCCGCCGACCACGCCGTGATGACAGGTGAGCCGGTGCGCGGACTCATCCCGCGGATCTCGCTCCACTGGCCGAAGCGAGCGAGCGCCACCATCAACGTCGCCTGAGCCGACTCGGATTGGGGCGCCAGCGCCCGCAGGGCGTCGAGCGCCACCGCGCGCTGCCCGTCCATCACGGCGCCGCCGGTCAGCATCGCCACGTTGTGCCAGGGGTACACGCCGGGGACACCGCCCGCCCGGCCGTGCTGGTCGGCGATGACCGCCCGCTGGTTCGCCCGCACCGCGTCCCCCCAACGGCCGATGCGGTGATAGACGTGCGACGGCATGTGGAGCATGTGGCTGGCGCCCGGCATCCTGACGCCGAGCTGGTCGGCGCACGGCTCGGACTTCCCCGGTTCGGGGCCGGCCTCGGTCGCATGGATGTACAGGTGACAGGCGCCCGGGTGCACAAGGTTCCGCGCGAGCACCGTCTCGAACGGTGCCAGCGTCGCCGCCGCGCCCGGGAGCGGGCGGCGGTCGCGGGTGTACATCCCGTCCCATCC
>Ga0209990_10000754_pt1 | contig 30851 bp, 29 predicted proteins | sample NOAtaG_6_FD_187304 | JGI IMG/M metagenome (GOLD analysis project Ga0209990, IMG submission 187304) | Freshwater lake microbial communities from Lake Erie, under a cyanobacterial bloom - NOAA_Erie_Diel5S_2200h metaG (SPAdes) (version 2) | ecosystem: Environmental > Aquatic > Freshwater > Lake ...
TGGCGACATAATTTTAGGAGCTAACTATTATCCTGACGCATCAGTCAAAGTCCGTGGGAAAATTGAGGGTATCTCATCTAGTTCAGTACCTATCCCTAGATTAGAAAATTTTATTATTGATGGTGGAGAGTTCTAAAAATAAGTAAACTTAAAATACGAATATAACATCAATTTTTAAAATTTGTTATAGGCGATAAAAATAATTAGATATAAAATTAAAACAATATGCCAAATTCTACTATAAAAATTAAAAGAGGTTCAGCTGCTCCTGCTGGGTGGCAAAAACTCGACAATGTGGACGCAGAAGTTAAGGGCACCCTCAATGAAATTGTAGTTAGTGGAGACGACAATCTTGGATACACAATATCCATTGATCCAAACTTGACTTTGGATTGCGGAACATATTAATAAAATAAAAAACTTCTATAAGTTTAAAGTTGCAGTAAATATATTCATTCTATAATGAACTCTAAAATTGTGCCCAAAAAAAGCACCCAACAAAATAAGGTGCCGTCAACAACTGACCTAATATTAGGCGAAATAGCAATTAATTATGCAGACCAAAAACTATATGGCAGGCACCCAGGTACGGGTGATGTTGTAGAGATTGGCGGTGGAGGAGGAGGAGGAACGGCTTCCGATTACCGCCTCAAAACCAATCTTGAGCCGCTGACCGACGCCGTGGCCCGCCTGCTCCAGATTCCCGTGCATCGGTTTAACTGGCTCGCTGATCCCGATGGCGAAAAGGTCGATGGCTTCCTCGCTCACGAAGCACAAGCCATTGTCCCTGAGTCCGTCACCGGAACGAAGGATGGAGAGAAAACCGAGGAATACGAAGTCACTCCAGCCGTAAAAGACGAGAACGGCGAGATCGTTACCCCAGCGGTTATGGGAACCCGCACAGTCCCCGACTACCAAGGCATCGACCAAAGCAAACTCGTGCCGCTCCTCGTCGCAGCCGTGCAAGAACTCGCCGCCCGCGTTGCCGTATTAGAAAGCAAATAATATGATCGACTTCCCTGACTCTCCAGCACTTAACCGAATTTTTTCCGCTGCTGGCAAAACTTGGCAGTGGAACGGCTCCGCTTGGCAGACCGTAGGCGGTGGCTCTGGCGGCGTAACAAGCTACAACGACCTGACCGATCTCCCAGCGCTCGGAACGGCAGCGGCAACAGCATCGAGCGACTATGCCACCGCCGCTCAAGGAACTAAAGCCGACACAGCCAGCCAGCCGGGGCATAAGCACAATGAGCTTTATTCGCCAGATGAAACAAGACACATTGAGTTAAAAAATAATGGCGATCTAACTTTACCCAACGGCGGCACGATTTCGGATTCTTCCGTAGCGGAGGGTTCAATCACCCTCACACCACCAAGCGCAACTAACCAATGGACACTTGGCGTAGATGGTAGCACTATTCTCCCTAATAATACTTTAAAGGGTTATTCTTTTACCGCCACTAACACTGTTACTAATTATATTCCGCAAGCAGGGTCTTTTTTATACTCAGACAGTGCAATACTAGGTTTAATTTCCTCAATAGGTGGAGCGTGGTATATTAAAGGGCCGGGTTTGGTAGGCTGGAAACAAATAACTCAAGCACAGGACAATAGCGGAGTTGCTTTAATTTTAAGAATTGGTAGCGGAAATACTCCATTGCCAGATGGATCAGAATTTCCTTCGGGCGGCGGTAATGTTTACACAATAAGTCAATACATTGAATTTGATCTCAAGGTTGCTGACAAGACTTGGGTATTCAACAAAGACGGCAATTTAACACTACCCGCTAGTGGTGATATTTTAGACAGCAATGGAACATCGGTTCTGGGTGGAGTGCAGGCTAATTGGGATTCTACATCTGGCCGTTCCAGTATTCTAAACAAGCCGACATTGGCGGCTGTCGCTACAAGCGGAAGCTATACAGATTTATCCAGCAAGCCTACACTTGGCACAGCGGCAGCGACAGATGCGACAGCCTACGCAACTGCGGCACAGGGAATAACGGCGGATTCTGCATTGCAGGCTTCGGCTCTCACGCCCTACCGCACCAGCGCAGACCAGGACACTATTGACGCAGGTAAGGCGACATCAGCTCAAGGGGCCAAGGCGGATTCTGCCAGCCAACCAGGGCATGGCCATTCGCTGTCAGACATTACCGCTTCTGGCGCAACAAATGGGCAAGTGCCTGCATGGAATGGAACTGCATGGGCTCCATCTACTCCAGCGGCGGCGCCGGTTTCCACGGTTGCTGGACGAACGGGGGCCGTAACACTTTCTGTGACGGATGTAACTGATTCCGTTGGGTCTGTGACGACTGGTATCGCTAACTCCACCCAGATCACAAATCTTATTCAGATCACTCAAGCTGGGTATAATGCCATAACTCCACTATCTAACACTCTTTATATTATCGTAGGATGATCTTAACCCAGTCAACAGCGGCATACATACAAGCAAGTCCAGTTAGAACAATAACTAACCAGACTTCCTCGTTCCGTCACTTCATGGTGTATTTGGATACACTGTTATCGTCCGCCATTACTGGATCAATTGGGATCATCAAGAACGGGCTTGGGGTTCTTACGCTATCAGGTAACAATACTTATGCTGGGAATGCTGCGATTAACGCAGGTGTATTGACGATTACCGATCTTACTGCGCTGCCGGGTTGGAATACTAATGGCAGATATTCTGTCGAGTCAGGCGCAACGCTTGCTGTCTACAACGCAATAACCGGTGCGAATGTTATCACAATTCTAGGAACCACCAACTTTAACGCAGGATCGGCTATAGGCTTCGATACGACATCAGGCAATAGGACATACCCGAATGTCATCGCAAACACCGCTAAAGGGGCTTTAGGGCTAACCAAGCTAGGCTCCAATACACTGACGATCTCTGGCGCGAATACCTATACTGGACCAACGCTTGTTATCGCTGGGACTCTAGCTACATCTACAGCTAACAGAATCCCTGATGCGTCTGCCGTTACGATCTTGTCTGGCGCGACAATTACTCTTGGAGGTGCGGATACCCTTGCCACTCTTGCTGGAGCTGGGACATTAACCTGTGGTGCAAACGCATTGACTCTTAACTCAACGAACTCCGCGACATTTAGTGGGACTCTAACAAATACAGCGGGAACATTTACAAAGACTGGATCAGGGGTTCAAACACTTTCTGGATCAACAACTGTTGCTGCACAGGTTCGACTTGATGGTGGTGGAATTGTATCAAGCGGAACATTCCTTCAAACATCGGCAGCAAGTTCTCGTAACTTTCAAATAGCACTTAATGGAGGAACAACAGCAACGCTCACCGTATCCGCTGGAACAATGACTGTTACCGGATTATTCTTTGGAGAGAATAACGGTGGATCAGGGACAGTGAATGTTAATGCCGGAACGCTTCAGGTTAATGGCGAGATATGGCAGGCTGGATTACTCAGCACACTTAATGTCAATGGCGGGACTTTTAACGCAAACGGATCGTTTGACATTGGGGGCGGTGGAGGAACAACGACAAGTATTGTAAACCTAACATCTGGAACATTTGCATTAACTGGGAACCTTCGCTGGGGTGTCGGCAGCGTGTCTGCAACATCTGTAATAAACCTAGATGGTGGAACATTCCGTTGCAATAACTGGTTTAGAAATGGCGGGACGAATACATTCAACTTTAACGGTGGAACATTTACTACAAACACTAATAATTTAACGATAACTCAGCCGCTTATATCCTGCTTGATTAAAAGTGGTGGAGCTATATTCGGAAATGCCGTTACGCTTATCTTCGATACTGTTCTAGCAAATGCACCTAGCGTTTCTGGAAATCTCGTAATGAATGGAACCGGAACACTGATTCTTCGTCAGGCCAATACATTCTCTGGAACAATTACCATAAACGCAGGAAGCCTTAATTTCGGAAATGGTTCTACAACCGGATCGGCTGGCTCAAGCAGTGGGATAACCAACAACGCAACGCTTACATTTAACCGCACTAATACAATAACGCAGGGAACAGACTTCCCTGTTATTAGCGGAAGCGGAATTCTTATTCAGTCTGGCAGCGGAACCACTATACTCGGTCTATCAAATAGTTATACAGGTGAAACGCGAATCAACGCAGGCATTTTGCAATTAGGTCATGCTGGTGGATTTGGTTCTGGAGATATTCGCTTTACTGGTGGAACGATGCGGTATGGCAGCGGCATTACAACAGATGTCTCATCGAGAATTGTAAATAATTCATCCGCGATTCGTATAGATACCAATGGTCAGAATGTTGATTTTGCGTCTCTTGGGTCAACCAATACTGGAGGACTGGTTAAAACCGGAACTGGGATATTAACAATGTCTGGCTCTGGCAATACTTATACTGGTGTCAATACAATTAGCGTAGGGGAAATGACATTCTCTGGAACCTATACTGCAACAAATGCTGTCAATATCAATGGTTCAGCTAATCCGATATTAAATATCAGCGGTAATTTTACACAGACATTTACTGGAAGCGGTGTGCGTAGCTTCCAACTCGCAGTCAGTGCAGGAAATACAGGAACCGTCAATGTAAGTGGATCAGCAGTTGTTACACTTAATGGCGGAATGATGCTTGGTGATAACAATGGTGGTAACGGAACATTCAATCAAACTGGCGGGACGGTTAGCACTAGCACTAGTGGAACTTGGTTAGCTGGCGCTGTTTGCTTAATTAATGTATCAGGAGGAACTTTCACAACACCCGGTATTGAGTGCGGTGGTGGAAGTGGTGCTGGGACTATAACCGTTTCTGGAACAGGAACAATCAATGCGGGTAGCCTTATTCTAAATCGCGGAAGCGGGGCTGATGTATCTGCTGTATTGAATATAAATGGAGGAACGCTGACAACTACTGGCATTTCCCATGTCACTACCGCTAGACCAGCAACTATAAATTTCAACGGTGGAGCATTCACAAGTCTTAATACAATGTCGATACCAACAACTGTATCAACTGTTGTAAAATCTGGTGGAGCGATTTTTAATTTACCTGGAGCATCTGCATTAACGATTGCAGGCGCATTAACCGATGGAACTGGTGGAGGTGGAGTAACAAAACAAGGGACTGGGACTGTTAATTTAAATGGAACGAATACATACACCGGCGCAACATCAATTTTAGATGGGAATATTGTAGTTCCCAAAACCAATGGTGGCAGTACTGGAACTGCAACTTTTACAAACACGACCCTTTCTGTTTCATTTAATGTTGCTCCTACGATTGGGATGACATTTCGTTATTTTCCAGGAACGACTACGCAAACCTACGCATCAGTCACTTTGGTCGGTGCTCCAGGACGAACCGCAACATACAACTCGGCAAACTCTACGCTCACCATCGCATGATAATTTCACCGAACGAACAGGGCTGGGCATTCGACGAGTCAACCGCATGGAAGCTGGTTTACGATGGCATCACGATCATCTTTTTCGACGAAACAGAAAAGGCGATCTCGACGCAAAGCGTGTTATTTGTAGGAACAAAAGATGAATGCGATGCAGAGATCGCGCGGCTTGGGTTGCCTTGGGCTTCAGAGGTATTAGTAGAGCCTGAATACCAACTCGTGTATGCCGACACTATTTTATATTATTCCGTTAGGGACGCAACGCTGCAGCTGGAAGGCACTTCTTTTTTGGGGAGCAAGGAGGCGTGCGACGCTGAAATTGCTCGGCTTGGGTTGAAGTGGGCTGCGGAGTTGTCTGATGATTTGCCGCCAGTCGTTGAGCCGACTCCGGACGAATAGGTTGACCGCAAAACTAATTAGCAAAATGCAATGACACCGCAAAAGGCTTTACTGGTTGAATAAGCTGCAAACTATTCTTTTGAACTTTGCTGCTCTTTGTGATAACTTAGGGCTATGAAGATCATAGCTATTTTGTGTTTAGTTTTTTTCACTGGTTGTGCAGTATTTAAAAAAGAAAAACCTGTTGAACCCCCACGTGTGGGAACTGCGGCAGTGATTCAGTCTTTGGAGGATGCTAAAACAGAGTTGGCTGAGGCTGGAATGTCGAGCCGGGCAGTGGAGAAAAAAATAGACGCAGCCATCGAGCTCTCCGAACGTCTCGAGAAAATACTGGAAGGGTTGGAAAAAGATTACCACGTCGCCCTGGATAAATAATATGAAAACGTTAATAATTCTATTTTTGCTGTTCGGTTCCTCCGCCTATGGTCAATTTTGGAAACCTAAACCAAAACCAGTAGCAGCTACACCTCCACCCGCAAGTGTGACTCCAGCACAAAAACCAGAGGGAAATGCTCAAGAGGCTCGCAAGCTAGTTCGCGAATTGAATCAAAATCTGGTAACGGCCCGCGAAGAAAATTTAAAATTGAAAGCGAACTTAGAAAACGCAAAAAAAGATTTGGAAACTTCTGAAAAACGCGTTGCTGAAGCTCAGCGTCAAGCCGATTTATTGAGAGAGTGGGGAATAGCCAGGCAGAACGAAGCTTTTGAATGGATGGCTAAACACGAAAAAGTTTTGGACAAATATCACCATTTAAAATTTGTTGCCTCGCTTGTGGGCGGAATATTTGGCTTTGTGTTTGGTATATGGCTTATGCGTTTTGTTCCTCCGGTTTATGGTGCGTATGCTCTGAGTTTACCTGTCGCCACCACCGCAATTTCAGCCGGTTGGGTTTGGATATTTTTTTAATAGGTTGAATAAAACACACCAGAATGGCTACTCGTTCTTGCCTACATTTTAACGACCCGAAGAACAATCAAGTTTTTGATGCGTCTTTCTCTTCGAGACTTATTACCTTGAACGAGAACGCCAGTGTTATCGGAGCAAACACAGGAAATTGTATATTTTTCTCTAATGACAGGTTTGATAATCGCGAGCCTAGTGGTATTAGAATATTTCCTAACGGAACCGGTGATCTATGCATGGCAAACCGCACATTTTTTTGTGTGGAGGCCTGGGTATACCTGAAAGACTATCCTCAGGGAAGTTATCTAGGAAGCAATGGGCACCCTTATCCAATTTATTGGTCTGGTTATCACAATTCAACTCAGTTTTGCCTCTACATCGGCACCACAGAAATGCGCTGTAGAATAAATAACAGCGATAGGATAAATGCTACACATAACATACAATTAAATACTTGGACACATGTGGCTGTGGTTAGAACTTTTGTAGGGGGCGTGGGAAAATTGCGCCTCCTAGTGGGTGGAAAAGTCATAGCTGCTACGGACTTTTCCGAAACTGTGAATCCTGAAAGTTGGCATTATGTAGCGGCAGGAGCTTGGAACATTCTGCAGAGCAGAGACTACCAATGGATGAATGGATCATCGGGCTCACAAAACAGCTGGACCAGTACAAACATGGACGCCTTCAGAGGGTTTATGCGAGGCTTCAGAATTTTGTTGGGCGATAGCGTAAACAACAATCCCTATCCACACACACTCACCACCGGAAACAGCTATACTCTACCTGGAGAAACATTTACTCCAGGAACCGTCACAGGAACAATTTCTAGATGTGGTGGAACCCCCACAACTGGAAAAGCTGTGAGTTTTGCGGCTCGCGGAAATATCGGAAGAGACCACGGCCAAACACACAACAATTCTAGAAGGTGCTGGCTCCAGTTTCCGAGCACGAGCGGAACCCTGCCAGCCATGACTACCCCACTCACAATCGAAGGTTGGTTCAAAATTGTTCCGGGACAGAATTGGGGGTCTAACTTTAATAACAATTATGCCATCTTGCAGCAGTATGGAAGCAACACAGATAGCAGCGATACCGCTTGGAGAATTTATGTCGAGGCCGGAAATGGAAACCTATATGTTAATGGTGGAGCCGGATACTCGAATAGAATCAGCTCGAAAATACCGTATTTCAACGAGTGGTTCTATCTGTCATTATCTATTCCGAGTTTAGGTGGAAGTTTTTCAACGGCCCATTTACACATAAATGGAAATTGGGTGGCTAGTGGAACTAGTTTTACAATGGGTGGTTGGACACCTACCGATACCACAAAGGTATTGCGTCTCCTGGGAGACAACGACACCTGGAGAGAATATGTGGAAATGTACGACTACCGACTCTCCATAGGTTTGGGTAGATACTCGAGTGCAAATTACACAATTCCTACTCGCAGTAGTGTGGCTACCCCGGATCAATATACTTGGTTCTATGTGTCTGGTGAGCCAAATAGTGCGGGAAATTATACTTACGCTGGAAACTACAATGGAGTTGCCACATCCGGAACATTAAGCACCACCTCAGTTACCACAAACACCGGAAACAATAACCACGGAACACCTCCCACAGTTATAAATTTCTCTAATGCTGCACAGAACACAAAGACCGGAGGGCTTGAGTCATTGATATTAAACTTTGACTCGTTTGATGGGGATTTAAATCCTGTAGATACTTCCGGAAACGGGCACAAAACTCAGCATTTTCCGTATAGAGAAACGCTCATATGCACCACCGATGCAGCGAATGATACTATCACTCCGTTCGGACAGGGTGCTCTAGCTTTGATGGGTTCCGGATCTAATTTGAGCCTACCTAACGATGTGTCTGGTACCGACTATGACTTGGTGTTAGGTACGACGTTTACTGCGGAGTTCTGGTTCTATTTAACTCGCCCAGGCTGGAGATCAAATAGTGGAACATACAACGGCTCTTATCAACAAACCGTTGTGAACTTGGGTGGAGCCATAGAACTTCGCACCGACAGACCTGCAAATACCTATTACACAAGTTTTAGTTCGCTGGAAATAAGCAATCAATTAGCAGATTTAAAACTCTATGTGGGTAGTGCTGGGAATTTTGGTGTGGCTGGAGGTGTTAATGGGCAGAATCTAGGCAGCACCACCGTGGGCGCACTCCCACCTAGTTTAATATATTCCATATCTAGCCAAAGTTCGATACGTGTAGCAGATCCTGTAACTCGACATGTCCTTTATACTATCACACACCCCACTGCTGCTGGACAAGCTGTGTTTAGAACCTTGGCACCAAACAGCACTGGTAGTGTAGTGTACGCTGTTGATGCTAGGGCCACAGGGACAAACCTAGCCATTATAGACACAGCACAGCAAAGAATCACCAGCACCGTAGCACTAACAGCAGGAAGCTGGGGTGTGGCAGTTAGACCGGGCGGTACTGAAGTTTGGGTAACAAACAGCTCAAATGGTGCGGTTTATGTTATTTCCACCACCACAAATACAATTACAAACACGATCACCACAGGGCTAACACAAGCTTGGAATATAGCGTTCAATCCTGCCGGTACAAAATGTTATGTTAGTGATCGTGGAGCCACCACAGGAAAAGTCGTAGTCATAAACGCAGCAACTAAAGCAGTTGCAACAACAATAACGGTAGGAGCAACTCCTGGACCGATTGTGATTACTCCTGACGGAAGTAAAATTTATGTGGCTTGCGAAACAGCTGACGCTGTGGATATTATATCCGGAACAACCGACAGTAAAACAGGAAGCATAACCAAACCTGCAGGCATTTCATTGATTCGCCCTAGAGGTTTGACGCTCAATTCCACAGGAACAATACTTTACACTGCGTGGTATGATTTTGTCACAGCCAACACCACAAGCAACAATCAGTGGAGTAGCACAATGCCGGTGCTCCCAAGCTCCGGCGGCAACTATCAACATTGGTTGGCTATTGCTCCAGACGACAGTGAATTATATTTTGGACATCAGGGGTTTTATGCTGCTAACGGCACGGCTTATCCCGGAATTTATGCTATAGATTTGACTACTGGTGCTGTGGAGGCTAGATGGATTCCGAGCGTATCCGAGACTTATTTTGTTGTGGTTAGTCCTCCGAGCAACATTACAAACCCAGTAGGTAGAATCAGTACTGGCTGGCATCATTTTGCAATTACAAGAGATGGAACAACCTGGAGAGCTTTTGTGGATGGTGTGCAAAAATACACCTGGACAAGCTCACTCAACTTGTTCCCGAACGGAGAATGGAAGTTAGGAACAAACTCCGCAGGCTTAAACTTTAACGGGTTGATCGATGACTTTAGACTCACGGACACTGTTGATTACACCCCCACAACAGACGCAACCGGCGTCACAACCATAACCAAACCCAGCAGTGAATTGCTCCCCACACTAACACCCTTCACTAGCGGGGCGCAATCTATATGCACAAACGCAGGAGATTCTTTTAACTATACTCCCACAGTTTACACCGAGACGCCCCTGCAGTTCTCTTTTAAAATTCTTCCGGTGGAGATTGAAGTTGTGGGTGCTGGAGTCGCTGGGGTTGATGGTAAGTATATTCGAAACGGAGAATTAAACGGAAAACCAAAGTATTCTAAACTGGGAGGTGGAACCGTTGGGTTTACCTCCGGAGGGTCAGCTAATTGGTTTATATCCACATCCACAACAATCAGTGATGGCTCTGTTGATGTGCAGTATGTGAGTAGCACTGTCGGTGCTCTTACTCCGGATCTTGCTGTGTGGGCGTTGGCTTCTGGGGTTTCTGGAGCAGTTCCGACGGTGCAGGCCAGCCAGACTGCAGACTTTAGCGAAGTAACTATAGACAGATACACCGGAAAGATAACAGGGAAAATAACAACAAAAATTCCACATTTGAGGGGTGTACCATCAGGAGAAGGTTGGACTTGGGCAGATGCACAAACTCACGATTCCCTGGGTTATCCTGCACCGGAACTCTACTATTATTGGTACACCTCCACCAGCAATTACAACGCCAACAACCCCGCAGGATTTGTTAAAGTCCCGATATTCATTCGAGTTTCATACAACCTTACGCAAGGACCAGCTCTTCCATACACACATCAAATAACAAGCAATCGAGATTTACTTTATTTAAGTGGCGCGCATAAATTACTTATAAATGCCAAAGGTTATATTTATCTTTATGACATTGCAAAAAACAGCCTCACGCGATGTTTTTACTCGGCGTTTGGTCGAAAAGGAGCCAAAGCCACAGACTCGATTTTCGAGGAAGAACTTGTCACGCCGGGAGATTTTCTAAACGACTTTAGAAAATATAGCTGGGCTGCAGACAACACTCGCGTGTATCTGTCGGTTAAATCGTCAGGAGTCGCTAGCGCCGAAACTTACACCCTATACAGCGCACTAATCACGGACCTGCAAAATAGTGCGGCCTTTACTGCTGCTCCTGCAGGGTTTACGGGTTGGGATCTAGCTAACTTAGACCCGAACAGCTCTTCGGTTTATTTCAAAGGTGTGGTGGGAGGCGGAGCGGTAAAAACCTATAAATTTACTTCGGATTGGACATATGTGGAAGTAACTGATGCTGGCGTTGCCGCTGGAGGTTACACGTTACTCAGACCTATCAGCACAGAGAACCACATAAAAAGAAAAACTCCCAGCACGCTCGAGGCCTTCACAGTGGATTATCTTCCTGGAAGCACTGCTTCTACTTTGGCGGGGTTTGGTGCAGCGTACGACCTTACAACTACACACTTTGGAAAATCCTCCTATTTTCATCACATTACTCCAATAGGTAAAAACAGCTATTTAGCGCTGTATTGGGAAAACGACTTGAGTCAGGCTGATCAAAACACCAAAGTGTGTAAGGTATACTCCAGAGCGTCCTTGGATGGAGCATATGTTTCAAAAGCTTTACCTAAATACGAACCTCATCTTGGGTACACAGAGCGTAGATACCGTCCCATAGGACTTGCCAGCACACCACACCCATGGAATTCAAAAAAATATAGAATAACTGTTTTGGCTGATGTTCCAGGAGTTTTGACCACTGTTTCGTTGTTCACTTCAGATTTAACATTAAACGATTCAGGAGAAATTGAAACCTGGAGTGATTTTATCCCTGTGCGCACCTTACCCATAAGACCGCCTAATTCAGGCCTGCCTGTGGGCTTAGCTGGATTGTCTCCTGTGGGTACGGGCAACGGATTGGAATTGTTGATTGTGAGTGGGGAGGCAGGACCGCAAATAGTTAAATATCTTCCTTTTGGAGATAACCTGTACGCTTCTGCCAGGTTTGATTCTGCCTTAGATCGTACATTTGTGGATGGTGCAGCTTTTCCTAGAGAGATTAGCCCAGCTAACGGAGCTGGAAATTACTCCACAACCATAGGGCCTATTAACGGTGGGCTGCGCATGAATCGAAGCTCCAGTTATTACATACAATTCGACCGTAAAGGCGACACAGATAGTTCCGTTACTTATCAACACGACTACATAGATGAACTGTTTACAAATCGTGTTTTTCTCGTGGAGTCTTGGTTCTATTTTAACAGTGCGTATGAGAACTGGAGAAGTGGTTATCTCATCGACATGTATGGCGGAGAGGAAATATGGACAGGCTATTTTTCCGGGAGAGATGCTCGTGTGCGTCTTAGGATTGATGCTCCCGCAGACCCCGTGGATACTTGGGGAGCGCTCTATCTAACCGTCTACGCGAAGAGAGATTCCGACGGGCAGAATTTTTATCCATACCAGGACTACCAAATCACCAGTACAGGCTCAATGGCAAACCTGGCTGGAAAATGGGTACATATTGCTTTGATGCGCAGGGAGAACGGAATTTTTTCAGTATTTATAAATGGTCGAGAATGGCACGCCCCACCCGCAGACCCAACAAGCTACACCTTTAATTGCGGGTTTCTCATAAATGCAGGACAAGACACGGATGGTGTGAGTGATTTTCGAGTTACATTTCCTGTGAGTTCTCCGGAAACCGGAGCATTCTTCCATAATACATATCCCTCAAAACCTCATAGGTTTGCCGCTTATGGCGGTCCGCTCGGAATAAAATATTCAGAACTGAACACCAATTACACATTGGGAACTAGCAGCACAACTAAAAAAATTAAATTAGTGGGTGACGCTCCACCCGTTTTGTCCGCTTGGGAGGCTGGTGCTGTGACATTGACTACCGAAGGGGGATTCACATCGTTTACTACTTCGGGTGGGCTCAGTCAGGCTCAAACCACCTTCACCGCTACTCAAAACGGCATAATCACACTCCCCTTGAGGCTGTACGATACTTCCGGAGGAGGAACTGAAATAAACACCGAGGCTTATTTCCTTGTGAATCGCACAGTCTCAGGAACAGACTCCTTTGATGGTGTGGTTGTTGTGAACGGAAACACATACACAAAAACGTACCCCAAGAAAACAGCATTTTCTATCCCTGTAAATTTCAAATCAACTAATTCATATATCGACGTGGTGCCTGTGGCAAACAGTGCTGGTGAGATCATGGAGGTTTGCGAGTTCTATCAAGCTCCAGGTGCCGCAGGTGGAACCACAGGCGTGATACGTGGTCGTGGCACAATAGCCACCGGAGAAGAACGTAGCCTTCCTGTTAAAATAGTTTTTAACAGCTATTCCGGAGAAACATCTCCAATAGTGACCACTAAAACGATAACTGTAAACTTCAAGTTTGTATTGGCTATCGGGTTGGCTCCAGTTTCTTCAAAAACTTTCAGTGTGGGGCAGGAAATACCTACACTTTTAGTGTCCACCACAGGCGATGATTCTCAAGTAGCACAAATTGTTGCAATTGATCTTCCTGCAGGATTACAAACGGAACAACTCAGCTCGCCACCCCGTTTAAGAATCACCGGAGCACCCACCACAGCAGGGACATACACAATCAAATTGAGAGCTTTTGACCTGGATGGAGACTTTGTGGAAACAAGTTTCACCGCGCAGGTAAAATTAAACTTCGATATTGAGGAGATGGCGGATAGATCCATAAATGAAGGAATTCCATCGTCTATTGTTGTTCCGTTAACCATTCAAAACAGCCTGTACCCTGTGACTGTGAGTTTGGCGGGTTTCCCTCCGGGATTTACATATAATAGTTCGACTAAAATTATATCCGGAACGGCTGTTACTCCCGGAGACTACAACTGCGGCATCACAGGAACATCAAGTGTGGGTAGTCTGACCCGGACTTTTGTGCTCACAGTTAATCCGTTTTTTGATATAGTACAGCCCCAAGACAGGAATTTTGCAAAAGCAAAAGAAATAATACCTATACAAATATTATTCATAGGTAGTGCTGATGCTGTGAACGACGTGAGTGTTTCAGGACTTCCTGAGGGGTTGGCCTTTGATTCTACTACTCGAAGAATATTTGGCACCCCCACAGCAGCATCGCCAACAAACTGGAACGGAACACCGCAAACAACAACTGTTACAATTTCCGCCACCGGAACACTCGGAACAAAAACTCAAACTTTTGGCATAGGTGTGTATCTTGACATCACCCTACTGCAAGAAAATGCCCAATACAATTATCCCGTCGGCAAAGTCATAACTCCTATATCGTTTACTATAGCCGGACAAACTCCACTAACCAATATCGAGCTGGTGGATCTTCCCTCTGGACTAACTTTTTCCAGCGCATCAAGATCTATTTCTGGTGTTCCAGTAGCCGTCACAGCAAACGGGTGGAATGCCGGAACCGTAGGAGTCAAACTCTACAACGGAACAGACTACATCACCAAGACGTTTAGAATCACAGTTTCATTTGATCTCACTGTGACCAACATCGGAGACGTCTCATACAACGTAGGAGACACTATCACACCAATTAACATAAGCTGGACCGGAACGGCTGAGGTAACAGGTGTGGTTGTGGCTGGGTTAGACGGAACAGGGCTCACTTATAGCAATAATCAGATAACTGGAACATTGATAGCTACAGGAAAATATGAAATAGCTGTACGGGTTTATTCTAGCTCTTATTTTGCGCAAGATAATTTTATGCTTTCGGTATTGGAGCCGTTTAGTGCGGTTTTTCCTAGCCGCATAAGAAGTCAGGCAAAATTCCAAGGGTATATTCGAGACAATGACCCTACTTTGCTGATGGTGAATAGTGTTTCAGAGGGTGTGGTCACTGTGGACATGGAGCTGACTAGTCAAGACTCCAGACTGTTACCAGGAACAAGAATCATAGATAAGCTCGCAGATGAATATGGACAGAAACGATTTAGAATAAATATAGCTCATCCACACTGGTATGATGATTATCCCACAGTGAGCCCAACTGTGCAATTTGTTGGTGATTCAGAAAGTGTACGCGCAGGAGTCGCATTAACAACTACAGCTATAGAATTTTCTGGCGATGTAACAGGTATAAATTGGAGCAATCTTCCTACCGGCATATCTTATAGCCCGACCTCTCGCAAGCTATCAGGCACGCCGCTTATAGCTGGCGATTACTACACCACATATACCATTAATGATGCCTTGGGTAGATTTAAAACTGCTCCAAGTTACGCCTTTCAATACGTTACTGGAAGCATTTCAGGAACAACCCTAACGGTGGATGGAAGTTATTTAGGAGATGCTATACGCCCAGGCATGAAAGTCAATGGAACTGGTGTTGCTGCGAATACGCGTATCACCGGATACCTAACCGGAAACGGTGGAGCTGGAACGTACTTGATTAACACTCCACAGACTGTAGCCTTTCCTGCCGCAATGCAGCTTGAGTCTCTGCCGATGTTTATAGTCGCAGGAGAAGGACTATATATCTTACCGAATCAAAAAATATTGGCTAATGGTAGAGACGTGGGAAATTATTATCCCACAGTACTCCCAGCCAACAGTGTTACTCACTGGCAAGCCCCCGTGGGATTGCCGGCTGGACTCACACAGGCTTTAAATACTCCACAAGGATTTATTTCCGGGTTGGCCACCGAGCAAGGGGCGGGCACAGCCACGATCACAGCCTGCACCGCAGGAGGAACTTGCGTGTCCGGCACGATAGATTGGGAAATAATATTCAAGCCGATCACGATTTCTGGAGCCACACTCAATTTTTCTAGAAATGCTCCGATATACTACAAGATTTTCCCGTCTGGTGATGTTCCTGTGAGTTATCAACTGGGTGGAACCTTGCCTGCTGGAGTTTCATTCGACAGCGCTACTGGAGAATTAACCGGCGCCGCTACAGCTCCCAACGGCAGATATACCTTCAGTCTGCAGGCCTTGGCTATTTTACCTGAATACAATTCTGCAGCTGTGGAGATGATTATAAATATTGGTGTGGGGTATATCGAGATCGCTTCGGTGCTTTACGGAGCCTGTCTGGTGGGTCAAGCCTTGGAATTAGATGTCCCAGCGCAGGGTGAAGTTCCAGACTCGTGGGTTATACTGGGGGCAGATTATAACGCTGCGTGGAATTTTGGCCCGTTTCTTGTGGACAATATAGGCACAGTTACCGGAACACCCACAGTTGCTGGAATATATCGCTTTGGTGTACGCGCCAGCGGTTCGGGATATGTTTCCAATGTGTGCGAGATTGTGATAGACGTGGTGGCAGACGATGGAACCGGTGGAGGCACCACACCACCCAGCCTTCCAGTGGCGCTGACTGTGAGTGTTAGACAGAACGAGACTTTTTCCAGACTAATAACGAATACTGGCGGAGCCCCCACCAATTGGGAAATAACGGATGGAACAAAGCCCACAGGAACAAATTTCAGAATACAGGACGGTAATTTCTTTTTCTTCGGAGCATCCGGCACTCCAGGAACAAACACATTCACAGTTAGAAGCTGGAACAGTTTCGGATCAGATACTTGTGAAATAACTTTTGTGGTGGCGGATGGAAGGCCGGTGATACCTCTAGGTCAGCAGTTTATATTTGTCAGAAACAAAACACTAACGGGTTCAGCGCAACTCGATCTGGATGGTGACGCACCTGATTCTGTGACGTTTGCAACTCTCCCCGAAGGCATCACCTTTAATTCAAACACCTATACGTTTGGCGGAACAGCTCCGAGCACAATGGGAGAAAGCATACACTATGTCACAGCCAGCAATACCGCAGGTTCTACCTCACCGGTTGGCGTGACTTTTGTGATCATTGACGAAGACATGGAAATTGCGGAAAACCAAGTATTTCTAGTCACTGCGGGGCAAGCATTCTCTGAAGAAATAGCCTATACTGGAGGCACTCCTTCGATTGCGGTTGCGGGAGGACTGCCCATAGGAGTTGAGCTGTTGCTGCTACCTACCTTAAGACTCGAAGGAACCATAGCTCTTCCAGGAACATACATAATAAATATAACGTTAAACAACACAGGAAATTCAGCTGCCGGAGCAGTGCAGATAATTGTTTCTGCTGAGTTACCTGAAATTCCTGCAACGCAAGTAATAGCCGGGGTTGTAGGTAATGCATTGAATCTCACCACTAGTTACACCGGAGGAACCCCAACCGCATGGGCATACACAGCAAATTCAACCATACCTACAGGTATAATTTTTAATTCTGCCACAGGAAATCTTGCAGGGACATATTTAAAAGCTGGAGTGTTTACTGTGGAGCTTTTTGCAACAAACGCCGCTGGAAGATCAAATACAGGAACCATAACCTTTAATATTGTGGATAATTTTGTGGCTCCGGTGGTCACCCCGAGTCAGACATTTCAAATTTTAAGACTGCGTCAAATATCTCCAGTGCAGGTATTGGCTACTGGTGGTGTTCCAGACAGTTGGAGTGCCAACGGGTTGCCCACAGGAATAACTATAACCGGAGCAGGCATACTCTCAGGCTACACATCCCGAGCGGCGGGGAATACCGAAGGAACCGTGACTGCAACAAATCGTGGAGGAAGTAGCACAGAAGTTGTGTTTTTTGAGATTCTCGAGCCTGTGGCGGCCCCCACAATTCCAGCCGGTCAAACATTCACATCTATATTGGGAGAATTGATTTCTAGTAGTAGTAAAGTACAATTCTCTGGAGAAGAGGTCGTATTGAGCGCAACGGGCTTGCCTTCGGGATTGAGTATTTCTTCGATAACAGGACAATTGAATGGCAGACCTGCGAGTTTAGGCACATTCAATGTAGAGGTGACCGCAAAAAATTCAGGAGGAAGTTTCACAGCCACCATACAAATAATTGTTATCTCTAGCCTAACACCCCCCGAACTGGAACAAGATTTACCCACCATAACCTTGGTGAGAAATAGGTTGATAACTGCCTACACCTTCAAAAACACCGGCGGATTAGCGGCGACCTGGACAGCTTCGGGTCTGCCTGCAGGTCTCACCTTTAATGGTGGTGTGTTGCAGGGGAGGCCCACAGCTATAAGTTCTAATACCTTGAATGTCACCGCTGTGAATTCTGCAGGCACAGCCACCACGTCTGTGATTATTGATGTTGTGAGCGAACTCGTTAGACCTGTGATCGAGGCTCAAAGCTTTGGCGTAAACATAGGAATTCGCAGCAGTAGACAACTAACTGCGACCGGCACAGTCTCGAGTTGGACTGTGGTGGTCGGGAGCTTGCCTGTTGGTATGTCCTTGGACTCAAGCTCAGGATTAATCTCAGGCACACCCAGCACTACAGGAGTTTATCAGGCTACCGTAAAGGTATCAAATGACGCCGGATATACTCAAGCAGTTGTGACTATGACTGTGGTGGATAGCACAAGAATACCGGTGATTGCACCTAACCAAAAATTTAAATCAAACCGAGGAGCCACCGTTTCTTATCGCATTGCTCTCACCACAGACGGAGATGCAGCTACTGGTTGGAAGCTTGCTCAGGGAAATAGCTTCCCTCCGGGTGTAGTGTTTGATGTGTTGAATGGCTCGATCGGAGGCAATCCTTCGGTTGTGGGTACCACGCAAACTCACGTAATTGCCACGAATCGCGCCGGAGATAGCTTGCCGGTACCTGTGACTTTGGAGGTTGTTGCTAGTGTGCAGGCTCCTGTTATTGCGCAGGGGCAAATTTTCAAGGCTGTGGCCGGGCAAAATTTTTCCAAAGCTGTTCAATACACTGGAGTAGTTAACGAATGGCGAGTAGTGACTGGAGAGCTTCCGGCAGGGCTCACATTAAACAGCAGCACAGGCATAATATCCGGTATGTCTACCTCATACGCAATAGATCGCACGATTAGAATTTTTGCAGGAAACGCCGAGGGCGGAATCGAAGAAAATATTTTGGTTGGTGTGAGCGATCAAGTAATAACAATACCCGCAGGACAAATTTTCACAGGGTTCACCGGAGACTTGTTCAGTGCTCAAATATTGTACACAGGAGCAGCTTTTAGCTGGCAATTAAACAACCCAGCCGCTGGACTAAATCTAAGCATATCTAACTCTGGATTAATCACAGGACTTCCCACAGTGTCGGGAGAATTTAACCTCAATGCCACGGTTGTAGCCCCCGGTGGAACAGGCACCAGCACCATAATTAAATTAGTATTAAACTCTAAAATACCTGTGATCACACCAGGTCAAAGAATAACAGCTTCCACAGCTAACTCCATCTCATACAATGTGGCATACAGTGTATTTGGTGGTGTGCCTCCGGATAAATGGACAGCCGTGACTCCACTCCCGACAGGCTTAACGCTAGACAGCAAAACAGGCAAAATCTCAGGAATACCAGCAAGCCCCACAGGTATAGCTGGGCAAGAAGTGCAACTCAAAGTAGAAAACAGTTACGGCTCACGTACCGAGAAAATTTTAATTTTTGTTGTGAGTGCGGAAACATTGCTGAGAATAAACCCAGAGCAGCTATTCACTGTGAGTGCCGGCTCAGCTTTTGAAATATCTCCAACATACGCAGGAACACCTGCGAGATGGTATATATTAGAGATGCCCCAGGGTTTAGCTATTAACGCAACTACCGGTAAAATATCTGGAACACTCTCGTCTCCTGGCAATATACGTGTTTGCTTGTATGCAGAAAACGCCAAGTTCGACGCTTCAGCATTTATAAACATAAAAGTAATTTAAGCTGCGTTGACTTGGCTTCGGTTTTTTAATATCATTATATTAATTATGAGTGATGTGATAATTATGAGTGACGCGAACGACACCGGAGCAATAAAAAAAGTAGAGCATGTAAATCTTTTGCATGGAGAGGCTATAGAAAACTTACGCGAAAAAGTGCATCAACTTGAACATGAGTTGAAAGACACACGGGATATGGCTAGAGACACACTACATATTGCTATTGGTGTTGATGGTAAGAACGGCTTAAGATCAGCTATATCTGAACTGTCCGTAACAGTTTATAAGATAAAAGACGATTTTTTATTTTTACGCGAAACCGCACACAATTACAAAGAGTTAAAAAGCATTATAGGTAAATTTCTACTTAGTGGTATGTTTGCCTTTCTTTTTCAGTTAGGTGGAATCGTTTGGTTTTTTTCAAAAGAACATGTAGGACAAGAGCAAATAGCTCACGACATGGCAGAGATGGTTTTGAAATTGAAGACTCTCGACGATAATATAAAAACTCTAAGTCAGTCTGACCTAGAACAAAAAATAGAGAAAAAATATACTCAGCCTAAAGAACCTTGATATGTGGGACAAACTAACTGCATTGAGTAACGCTCTGGGTGCAATGCTTACGAACGGCAGCGCTCCGCCCAATACCCCCCCAGAATATATTGACGACTTGAAGGCTGTAAATTTTTTACGGAGTAAGAAATTTTTTGTGGTGTTCACTTCGATGGTGATGCTCCTGGCTTTTTACGGAATTAGTGTGTTTATACTTTTTTTAACAGCGTCGGTTCCAAGCATAACAGCCGCATTTGTTACCATCTTTGTGGAAACAATTAAAATATTTGCCATAGTTATATCCACTTATCTAGGGTTGCAGGCAGCTATAGACTTTAAGTATAACGGCGACAGCTCCACAAGCTTCAAGGGGGAAGTCAGCCACAGTAAAGAGGAAGTGCAAGAAACTACCGTGTTGTTGTATGCCAATAAATACAAGGACGACAACTCATATGCTCCTTTAACTTGGATAGAAAGACAAGCTTATGAATGATTGGCCAAAACAAGACTTTAAAAGCATGAATAACTATTTTGGGGCTGTGGGAGAAAATCAAACCAGCCTAGAGCTTCCGTATGAGTTGGTTCTTGCTTGGGACACCACAGCAAAAGTAAAGCGACTTACATGCAATAAAAAGTGCGCTAAATCCCTATACACAATATTCGAGAAAACGCTAAAAACTTACGGACTTGAAGATATAAGGCGATTAGATTTGGATAATTTTGGTGGAGTTCTAAACGTTAGAAAAATGCGTGGAGGAACCGCTTGGTCTATACATTCATGGGGAGCCGCTGTGGATTTATCTCCAGATAAAAACAGACTTAAGTGGAATAAATCCCGGGCGCAGTTTGCCAAAAAAGAATACATCCCATTTTGGGAAATTGTGGAGTCTGAGGGTTGGGTGAGTTTAGGGCGAGTTAGAGATTTTGACTGGATGCACTTCCAGGCCGCCAAGCTCTAAGCTCGACCTTCTTCTCCGTCATCATCTTCTTCCGAGGCTTCTTGCTCTGACTCTTCCTCGATACGCAACGCTTGATTGCGTAGGTGCTCTTGTATGGCTGACGCCTGAGCATCCACGAAATTAGCTATAGCCAAGCGTATAGCTGGATTGTCGTAGCTCTCAAAAGATTCAATATCTCCCCGTTCATTTACTACGGCTAGATAGTAGCCTCGAGTAAACTCTCCGAGTTGTTGTAAAAAATGTTTAGGAAGTCTGAAGCCGCCATTCTTTCGCATAGCCGTTTTGTTGTTATTGAACTATAGCATACCCAACAGCTAAAAAAAAGGAAAACTCTCGCGAGCTTTCCTTTTTATTTTAATCTAGATAGCCATAAAATTTTTTAATTTTTTGATTATCTGCAGGTACAACCAACACAGCGTCTTCGACACAATTTTCTCTGAAATAGTTATTGGTTTTATATATCTGCACATAGTTGTATACGTATTTGAACTTCATCGGAGCAGCCAAAACTTGCCGGTGCTTCGGTAAATTTAATATACTCACCATGTCGTGATTAGAAAACCATTTGTGTTTTTGTTGTATCCTATATAATTGCAGCTCGATATCTTTTGGTAGGTTGTATGGAGTCAATGTCTTGGGAGATATTTCTCCGACAGCTGCAAAAAAATTAAACCTAATAAACTCGCAAAAACCTTGAACAGGTATGTTGCGAGGTTTTAAATTGTGTATCTCATTTTTTTCTAGAGGCACACCCTTTTTTTCTCATTTTTTGTGTTTCACTTCGTATTTCTCGCCGGTCGATTTCGGCCTGTGAGTAATACTTCAACACCCCTCCAACCAATATGGCTCCGGAGCAGCCCGCTACAAACAAGCTAAAGCCTGCCATGTAGATGTTTGCTACCGTGAATACTGCTACGACGTTTCCTACAAATATAGTAAGAAACAATAGTTGTGTTACGTTTCTCATCACATTCCTAAAAAGCACGTTTGGTCTGTCAGAGTTCCGCCGTTTCGATGATATGCTCCTGGATACCAAGCGCTTATAGTTTTGTTTTTTTTCTCTACTTTTATTGATATCCGATGATATCTCTCCATTCCAGGAGTGTTGCTCAGAATGGGTGCTTCGGAAGCACAAGTAATTTCCATCGTAGGTGTTGGTTTAAACGGAGAATCTTTCAAGCTTATAACCACGCGGTTGTGGCGAAAATGTTCGCCCTTCAAGCGCATCAAATCTCCTAGTTTAATAGCCGCACAACCAGCTACATAGCCTGCAGGGAGTCTGGCCGACATAAGAACCACAAAGTCCTTGTCTGCGCCGGTGTAATTTTCTTCGCTAACCATGTCGTCTTCGATAGCTGCGAAGAGTTTTTTCAACCCGTCAAGACTACGCACAGGTTCAAACACTCCATCAGGTTTGATTTCTGCCACAAAGCCGTTCCTGGTTTTTGGATTAGTTATTTTCTTGAACAGTACGCCACCGATGTCTTTAGGAAGACTCTTAAGGCGTTTTAATGTTCTGTCTAGCAACGAAGCCATTTTATTTTTTTTAGGGGCTTCATAGAACAAGGAGGGTTGTGTCCTAGACACACTGTTTATGAAGTTGTCTATTACAGTTTGAACGGTTAGTGACTCCACCATCACCAAGGGCTCAGGGGTTATTTTACGGGTTACGATTCTTATTTTTTCAGCGGCCTGCACCGCCTCTTCAACTTCTATGGGTATAGGTATCATTTTTGTTGTTTGTGTTGGGTTGGTTGGTGAATTTATTTACTGGCAAATAAGCAGGTAAATAAATAGCATGACATAACAATGTCATAGTATTATACCAGCAAACAGCTAACGTGTGCGAGGGGGGCCCTCGCGGACTCAGGGAGCCAGCAAGTCTTTTAACTTTTCTCTACCGCTAGGAGTAATCAAAGCCACTGAAAGTATGAACAACCAAAGAGCTAGATACAGGGCCGCCCAGCACCACAATGGGGCAAGCACCCATAACCAACTCCAGGTTATGTGATTTGTTAATTTTAAACCAATAAACAGTACAGTGAGCAAGGTGGCAAATGTTTTCATTAGAATGGGTCTTCCGTGCCCTCAAACTCGAAGTGAGTTTCAAGATAATGTTTTAGCGGCTCTACAACCACACCTTCGGCTACTCCAGGAGAAGTCTTGCAAAACAAACCACCCACTCCAGAATAAGACTCAGCTCTACGCATGACAAAAGGATCTCCTAAGATAAAACAAAAAATGTCTCCGGTGGAATTTTGCTCCATGTCGAAAAAGTTAGCAAACAATGCGGTGCGTGTTAGTTTTTCGTAATTCCACAGGTTAGCTATTTTTGATTCTTTTTCTCCAGACACATAAAAAGAATAATCTTTTATGCTGCTTGTGAGTTGTTCACAGTCTGCCAGTGTAAAATAAACGCCATTTGTTTCTTTCAACGAAGCGTTTATAGTTGCATCTAATTGTTTACGATTTAGGTAGAAATGCTTTTTAAGCACGCTCGCTACCTTTTGTTGATTTATGTTCATTTTTAATTTTTTCTAATTCCATGTGTAATATTGCTATGGTGTATTTTGTATATCTAATAAAGTAATACATCATGTCTAATCTGATCAAGAGTACGACATTTATAACTAGAGATAACAAAACAACCACCAAAAGCAACCATGTGTAATGTTCTATTGTCATTAAAATTCTATACCTAAAGATGAGAGACCGTTTACTCGACTCTCGTTGTTGAATACATCGTAATCTATGAAGATTTTCCCCCCTAGATAAACCATGCAATTGTTGTTTTGAGTTTCATATATCGGCAATCGATACTTCAATTCTAGCGAGTTTGTTAAACTCTCGGCAGCACTTCTAGTATAATCCATGTTTCCTGAAAATTTTAAATTTTCGTGGGCACAACCAAACAAACTAGATGTCAGCATAACGATGAGTATATACTTTTTCATTTTCTATTATGCCGTAATGTAGCTCGGTATCTAGATTCCAGCAAGTTACTTTTCCGTCTGGCGTTTCTAATTTATCGGGAGCTGGCATTCGGGTGTGGCCTACTATTTGATTTCCAATACTTGAATGCGGATACATCTCGATGTTCCAATCTAACCACAATATTCCACCTAGTGGATTGTTTCCTCCTCGATAAGTTCCTACATCAGACATGAGATAACTGTGTGAATAGCCAGTGTATCTGAAGTTGCGCCACACGTCCGGCAATATCCTATTCAGTACGTCATCCACAGTTCCACCATACGGTAGTTTTTCTGGAACAAGTCCGGCGTGGGACAGGAGCCACCCCTGCGTCTTATACAACAATAAAAAGTTTTCTATAAAGAAAGCATCTCGCAGTCCGGTGTCCCAAAAGATTTTTCTAAATGTTTTGCACTTGTTGCCAGAGTATCCGCTGCAGTAATACTCCAGCTTTCTACTGTGGCTCTTTTGAGAGCTTCCTACATTGTTGAAAATATAGTTCATGTCGTGATTTCCAACCAGAAACTTAAAACACTCTTTTCTTGGGTGTTCGAGAATCAAAGCTTTTAGGTAATCACAAGTGTCTCCGAAAGAATAAACATCCGGAGGTTCAAGAAATGAGTCCAGCCAGTCTCCTAGAAAAACCACCTCGTCAAACTTTTCAAAATTCAATACTTTAATAACTTGGTGAACTCTCTGATGCACGTCAGGAACAATTAGTGTTCTTTTATTTGGTGTTTCAATATTTTCCATTTCTTTATTTTTACGATTAGTGACGTTCCACAGCAGCATCTATGAAACGCCACACTTTCCCATTAGGTGCCTCGCATACTACAACCACATGTTCAATTCCATAGTCGTAGAAATATTCGGCATCCAGCAACTTATAGAATTTATTATTGATGAGTAGTATGTCTTTAGGTTGTAGAGAATTACCAAATTTATCCACAGCGAAAAAATCACCGCTTTTAAACGCCATGTTTAACTGTGTTTTTAATTCTCCCACAACCAACTATTTACGTTTTGTTGTTCCTTTTGTAAATTTATTGCTGAGTTTTAAAGCTCGAGCAAATCTTTCTACACTTTTAGCCAGGTGTCTTTCGCAAGCTCTCATTGCTGTTTTTTCGTGCTTGAATACCCGTTTCTCTATTCTAGTTGCGTCCGAGCAACTAGGACCTAGAAACACAGCCGCAAAAAAATTAGCATCCCCGTTATCTACAACGTATTCCCAACCAATCACAGGAACATCTGCCTGCAGCCAATAACCTGAACCATCATCTAACCATTTAGTTTTCCAATTTAATTTTATGCTCATAAACTATTCTTCCAGATCTATATATATATATTTTGTAGTTGTTTTTACGCGCTTAAGTATTACTGTTCTATTATTTCCCAATCAACCAAGCTTTGCGCCAGTTCTTTTCCAGTGTCCGGATGTATAAATTTAACATCCATATCCTGAGCTACGGTATAGGCTTGCTCCCTGTTCCGAGCCTCCAGGTCAACGATTATTGTTATTTGAAGTTTGTATTTTTTCACGCAGCTACTCTAAGTTTCTAGTTGTTAATATTGTGATTTGTTATTCTTCATAACGTGCTTGATTTTCTTTTTCGTTTGTTATGGCTTCAATTAGCGAATTTTTTAATGTTTCCAGGGCTTCTGAATATGTGGCACATTCGATGGAGAAAGCGTTGTGAAGGTACCCGTTATGCTCGGCGTGGTATATTGGGGGATAACCATATGACCAGGTGGTATATATGTGCCAATGGCAGTCTCGATCTTTGTGGTGATCTTTGCCAATAAGCCAATACCATTCCTCGGTTAATTCTGTGACTTGCTTTATTAATTCTTCCATAAAAATGTCACATTGTTGAATTCTGCGAGCTCCTCCTCTAGCCCAGGCTTTAGCACAAGTTCCCAAATACCGTAGCGGTTTGCTAACCCGCACCCCAACCTGGAAATATAGTATTGTTTTGTGGGATGGTTGGAGACCAAGACCTTTAAACGTTCGAGCTCTTGCACAAATACCGGACGATATTCCGCCACATCGTAAAATGATGTGTCTCTGTTATCCGGAAATTTTTTTGTGATGAACCCGTAGGCTCTAGGGTGGTCTCTGAGCTGTGCAGCTCCACCATATCCACGCCTGATCGTGTTATCTCCAAACACAAACCAAGCTTGCTCGTCCTGAGTTAAAAACTCTTCATCCACAGTTAATTCGCACCAGTTAGCCATAACGTTATATTACTTAAATATCGGCGGTTGTGTTTTCGGGGAGATAGCCAGCTTTGATAGCTTCCTCAGGACACATTGTCCTAAACCAACCTTTCGAGTATAGTTTTCCTTCGCTTCCAGTCACTTCGCAAGTCACGCTCGACTGGTATTCAGCATAATCTATAGCTGCGTCTATGCGATGATTGTACTTTTCCATCTCAGCATAGAATTCTTTTAGATTCAATATACCCCAGACATCCTCAGGAATATCGTCCATGTCTGTGTGATAATATACTCTGAGCGTACCGTATTTTTCTTTTACCTGATCCAGTATTATTTGTGGAGGTAAAACCTCATATGTACAATATTTACTGTAATAATCTTTGTCTTGGCGGTGTTTATTTTTATACTCATCCACATAATCCAATGCAAGCGGGTGCGTCATGATGCTTGTGAGATAGCCAAAAAGATGATCCAGCAAGCGGTACCAACCGTCACCACACTCACAACCAAAACACATCAGAGATGCTGTGGGCGGTGCGTTGCGGTTCATAAACAGCTTTGGATATTTTTCTATTAATTTATCTTCTAATTCTTTAGTCATAGTTTTATAGCTTGGTGTTTTAAACTGTTCACGGGGATATACCTAAAACCTAAGATCAAACGCTGCATTGTTCGAATCAGAATGTTAGGTCTGTGTCGTATAGCCACAGCAAAATCTTCGGGATTCCCTGTGGGTGAAAATAGGTATTTAGGAGTAAGCTCATCGATGAGCTTGTTGATAATCGGGGCTAGTTCTGTTTCTTGCTCGGGCATGGTTAGTCTATATAATGCTTGTTTATGAGTTTAAACCCAAGAGGTCTGCCGTTGCCTGAGGCTGCGTAAGTGCTTGGACGCACCACAATACCCTCGGCAGGTTTGCCGCAAGGTAGGGTTTGAGCATCTGCAATACTCTGTAAAGCCTCTAGCGAGGTGTCGCTACTTGAAAGCGTTTCACCCTGTAACGGAACCACAAAACAACCCAACTCGCCTGAGAATTGAGCCATTTCTGTGTAGTTAAAATACCGGGCATCGTTTTCTTGTGGAGCTCTGCGCTGCACCTGATATACGTAAAGCGTCGGCTCTGTTAGCTTTAATTGGTTTCCCTGTATGCCGGGACCCATCAATTCTCCCTGCACGATGTATCTACAAGAAGCTAGGTTGGAAATTTTTAATTTTTTAGCCACCAACCAAAAGGCGTTTTTATTGTCGTCTCTCAATGACAATCTACGACTGCAAACATGAGAGATTTCACCTGCGTCTATAATTATAGTGCAGGAGCTACCGTCCAATTTTTTAGTTAGTGTTAGCTTGGGATGCTTTAACACTTCCTCAACCAATCCCAGGTTTGATAGCCCGTTATCTTCGTCAGTTGTGGGGCAGATATAGGTAGGAAAGGCTCCCAGAACTTCACCTGACAATTGTGCGGGTATTTCTTTTTCGTACTTTTTAACTCCTAGGGTACCACCGACATCCGCCCCCTCGTGCCAACCTCTAACGTTTTCCGGGAGAACATCCAACGGAAGCACCAAACCTCTAGAGTGTTCTCCTCTGAGCTTGATGGTCCGAAGTCTAATACTTTTTTCCGGAGCATTCCGGGCTTGAAGAAAAGCTGACCACGGAGCCGCCGGAAGTATGGTGTCTATTACTACAAAAACAACCCTGTCTCCGGGTTTGAACTTCCCCTTTTCCACCACAACCTGCCAGCCTAGAATTTTAGCCAACTCTAGTTTGTCTGCGTTGGGGTGTGGGAGTATTTCTTTTACAGTTTCTATTGAAGCTAATTTCATTTTTAAGTTTTTTCATGGTGTTTTAGTGAGGTGCACCCGTGCAGAAGGTTTACGAGAATAAGCAAAAAAATTCTTTTTCCGTAGCTTCATATCACAATTGTAGTCTGTCTGTAACTTGTTGGTGTATCCACAACTTTCACACTTAGCAAAGCAGCTTCCTGAGTATCCCACGGATTCGCTTCCGCAAATGTTACACACAGGAAAGGAGGTTATTACTATTCTTTTCATTTGTTCAAAAGGGTTATTATTTGTTCTAGTACAAGGTACCAAAAAAAGGCACAAGTTATCATTGCTGCATATATAAAAGGTTTAGGAAACATATTAAAATTGTCGCATATTGCGTGTGGTTTCAATTTGGAGATTATAGGTAATGGTTTTTTTAAAGTTATAAAAATCTTGCTTAGCTTTTTCTGTGGTTGTTTTTATGCTGGCGCAACCACTCAAAGCAATAAAAGCGAATAATAAAATTGAGCTTTTCATTTTATGCTGTCGGTATTAGCTTACTTGTTCCGAGTTAATCGCAAATTGAGTCTGCGCCTGCGATAGTCACATTTTCAGTACTAAGCAGATTAACCGCTTCTCCAAAATCTTCCATGCGGTAGTTTGATAAATCTATTTCCGGAATATTCAAGGATACCGGCATGTCGGAATCGTAAAGTTTGTTTTCTGGAAGGCTTTCGAGGTTTAAATCAGGGGTAACAGTGAATGTATCTGTTAGTCCGTTTATTGTTGCTTGGGTTCTAGGTTCGATAGTCATAGCGTTTAGATTTGTTTTGTTGTGCAAGATAACGGACTTGAACCGTTGTCTCCGTGTTTAGTGGGCGTTTTCGTCAGTTAAACTAATCTTGCTGGTTTTTAGCTGGCTACATATCAGCCAGCTTACGCATAATATTATCTCTGGCGGCGCACAATGCAACAAATTCGTTGTTGCCTAGAATGCTGTCGAGTTCATCTTGGGTTATCTTTACCACGCTCCGCTGGCACATATAAACAGCCTGGTCACGCACACGGATAGGAGGGACGGGTTGAGCGTCTACCCCATACCCACCGAATCCTCGGAGTGTATATTTTGCGCGAAACCCGTTTTCTCCGTATATTCGATAAACCAATCCGCAGCGAAGAAAAGTCATAATAGGATACATTACAAAGTCCCCTATTTTGATTTCTTGGCCTTTAATATCTGTTAGCTTAGGTTCATTATTATTCATGGTGTTAGTATTAGTGTTTGTGTTTTAAGTTTAAAATTAGAGAGTTATAAAAAGTTGTGTTGCCGAACGCTGAGGTTCGTCCTAGGTCATTCAAATACGTATGACCAGTAGCGGCTGTCCTCTTTTTTCTGCTTCTGATCCCAGTAGATGCAGCGGGCTATATAAGGAGGTACATTCCACATGCGGCTCATGTCTAGCCAGTGCGCCTCGAGTTCTCCATATTTACGGAGATCTCGAGTTTGGTCCAAACCATAAACCTGAAAGAGATGTGTGTCCAAGCATGCGACGTATGCTTCGTTTGGAAAGCACATCTCTAAAGAAAAACTCGTCTTGGCTGGGCCTAAACCCAATGTGCGTTTGGCGAGTCTGTCTCGATAAGTTACCCAACTTTCATCGGGCGCTTTTTTATAGTTTTCAGGGTTCCCCCAGAAGTCTTGAGAGAATTCAGAAATGTAGCGAGTGCGGTTATTTTGCATACCTACTCGACTATTGCTTATTTTGTCCAATAGCTTTTCTTCGTTTCCTAACCACTCCCACCATTTCTTAATGGCGTTGTAGCCTTCCACATTAGCTTTCCAGCTGGTGTGTACAGACATAAAAGCAAACAACCAACGCTGAAATGTTTCAGAGTCGGTTGTTGGGGTTACATCTGCCCAATATTGTTTATAGCTTTCGATCACTCTAGATTTAAGCACCCTAAAAAAATCCTCAACTTCCTGGTATTTTGGAAAGCGTTGAGGTTTTTGAGGGGTTAGTTCCTGAGTGAACAATTCAATCTGTGGCTTTTGTGAATTTAGATAATTTCCTAGGTAATCAAGTTGTATATATGTCATTGGTTGTTTCGTGTGTGGTTTGTGATCGCGTTGTGGCGATCCCTAAAGCAATCTTGGCTGTGTGTGTTTTCAAGGTTGCTGCATTTATACTGCGTGGGCTGGCTTAAAAAGAGTCGAAACTTTCTCAATTAATTCATTGGCTTTTTGCTTGTGTTTCATGCGTAAGTAGCGGTCATGCAAAGCAGCTAGGTTAGCTTCGTTTTCTTTATTGTTCCAAATTTCCAAGTCCAGAGCAGCGCTTGTCATTTTTAACACTGAGGCTATATGTAAAAAAGTTTTTTCCATGACTCGGTAAGCTGTGATTGGTGGTGTCTGGGTGTAGCGACAATAAATGTTGCAGTGTTTATTTAGCCAACGCAGTATATGCACATCGAGCACTGCAAAATTTTGATTCGGCCTGGAGTGTACCAGGAAAAATCTGGAAGTTTTTGGTCCGATGCCGCGCACAGCTTCTAAAGATTGAATAGAGGCGGTTTTTAATCGATCTTTATCAAATCTAAGAATTTGACGAAACGCGTTGGAGATTCTCCCA
>Ga0209990_10000755_pt1 | contig 30807 bp, 27 predicted proteins | sample NOAtaG_6_FD_187304 | JGI IMG/M metagenome (GOLD analysis project Ga0209990, IMG submission 187304) | Freshwater lake microbial communities from Lake Erie, under a cyanobacterial bloom - NOAA_Erie_Diel5S_2200h metaG (SPAdes) (version 2) | ecosystem: Environmental > Aquatic > Freshwater > Lake ...
ATTTTTTGATAAGAAAAGAAGGTAAATTGCCTTATAAAAAAATGAGTTACGCATATAATTTGGAATACGGAACTGCAACGGTCGAAATGCATACAGACGCCGTGTCTGAAGGTCAACGGGTTTTAATTCATGACGATTTACTGGCAACTGGAGGCTCCGCTGCTGCAGCTGCAACATTGATTCAAAATTGTGGGGGTCAAATTGCCGGATTCAGTTTCTTGGTTCAATTGGAATTTTTAAACGGTTCTGAAAAACTCAAACAGTTTAGCGACAATATTGTTAATTTAGTAAATTATTAAGAAAACTACAATAATTAAACTTCATGGACTTCGAATTAAACGAAAACCAAAAAATGATAGCCCAAATGGTTCGTGATTTCGCTGAAAAAGAAATTAAACCAAATAGGGTAAAATGGGATAATGATGAGTATTTTCCTGTGGAAACGATGAAAAAAATGGGAGAACTGGGACTACTCGGTATCTTCATTCCAGAGGAATATGGAGGTTCTGGATTTGGTTATTTCGAATATGCTACGGCCCTAATGGAATTGGGAAAAGTTTGCGGTGGCATTGGCCTTAGTGTTGCTGCTCATAATTCCTTGTGCACGGGCCATATCTATTATCATGGAAATGAAGATCAAAAAAGAAAATACCTACCCAAATTAGCGTCTGGAGAATTTATTGGGGCTTGGGGATTGACAGAACCTAATACGGGCTCTGACGCTATGAGGATGAAAACTGTTGCACAAAAAGAAGGTGACTATTGGATCATTAACGGAGCTAAAAATTGGATAACCCATGGCCTGTCTGGAGATTTAGCCGTGGTGTTAGTGCGTACGGGAGAGTTACTCGACAGCAATGGAATTACGGCTTTCATTATTGAAAAAAATACCCCAGGTTTTTCGGCAGTTAAAATCAAGGATAAATTTGGCGTTAGAGCAAGTGAAACTGCCGAACTGATTTTTGATAACGTGAAAGTTCACGAATCCCAAGTGTTAGGTCAAGTAGGTCAAGGATTTAAACAAGCAATGCAAATATTAGACGGAGGAAGAATTTCCATTGCAGCGTTAAGTTGTGGGGTAGCAAGAGGTGCATTCGAATCTGCAAAGCAATATGCCAAAGAGCGTGAACAATTTGGTCAGTCGATTGCGAATTTTCAAGCTATAGGTTTCAAATTAGCCGATATGGCTACTCAGATTGATGCAGCGGAATTATTAACTTTTCAAGCGGCTTACCTGAAAAATAACAAAAAAGCAGTTACAAAAGAAGGTGCGTTTGCAAAATTATTCTCTAGTGAAGTGGCTGTTAAATGCGGAAATGAAGCCATGCAAATTATGGGCGGATATGGATATACTAAAGAATATCCTGCTGAAAAATATCTTCGTGATGCAAGACTAATGACTGTTGGTGAAGGAACATCCGAAATACAAAAATTGGTAATTTCAAGAGAAATTTTAAAATAATCTTGGATTTCGGTTTTAAATTATTATCTTTGCCACCCTGAAATTTATTAATTAATAAGAAAATTTATGTTGATCATACCTGTTAAAGAAGGAGAAAACATCGAAAGAGCTTTGAAAAAGTACAAGAAAAAGTACGATAAAACAAACGTGATGAAAGAATTGCGTAATAGAAAAGAATTCGTTAAGCCTTCGGTATTAACTCGTCAGGAAAAAATCAAGGCTGCATACGCTCAGCGTATGAAATCTTCAGAAATGTAGTAACAATAATTAAGATATTTCGTTAAGGAGCTCATGGCTCCTTTTTTTTTGTCTGAATTTGAGAACTATTTGAAAGTTGAAAAAAGATTTTCAAATTATACGCTGTTGGCATATAAAAAAGATATAGAACAGTTTTCTGTTTTTGCCTCAATTTCAGAATTACACGATTTTTACAAAATTTCAAGTTCGACAGTTAGGGCGTGGATAGTTAGTCTAGTAGATAACTCAATGGAAAATAAGTCAGTTAATCGAAAGCTTTCTGCACTCCGGGCCTTCTTTAAATGGTTGAAAAAGGAATACAACATTACTAGTAATCCGTTAGCTAAAATTAAAGGTCCGAAAAATATAAAGCGATTGCCGCAATTTGCAAAAGTTTCAGAATTAAATAACAATAAATTGTCTGAAGTTATACCAAATGGATTCGATGGATTAAGGGATCGATTAATTTTTGAAGTTTTTTACCAAACGGGAATCCGTCTAAGTGAATTGGTGAATCTAAAGGAAAGTGCAATAAATGACCATTCATTAAAAGTGTTGGGAAAACGAAATAAAGAAAGGATTATTCCCATAGCAACCCAATTGAATTATTTAATAAATGAATATAAAACTGCAAAAAAAGAATTAGGTCTTCAAAACGAATATTTATTCGTTCTCCCCAATGGAAATAAATTATATGCAAAATTTGTATACCGAAGAATAAATAAATATCTTAGTGAAACCACTAGTTTAGATAAATGCAGTCCGCATGTGCTTCGTCACACATTTGCTACGCATATGCTAAATAATGGTGCGGGATTAGAAACTTTAAAAGAGATTCTTGGCCATGCAAATTTAGGGGCAACTCAAATATATACGCATAATTCTTTTGCAAGTTTGGTAAATGTTTATTCACAAGCCCACCCAAGAGGGCATAAAAACACATAGCTATGGAAATACAAGTTCATTCAATTCATTTCGACGCAGACAGAAAACTTATCGATTTTATCAATGAGAAAGCTTCAAAATTAGAATTATTTTTCGATCACATAATTGCTTGTGAAGTTTACCTGAGAATCGATAAGAGTCAAGATAAGGAAAATAAAATCGCAGATATAAAATTATTGCTTCCAGGAAAAACTTTAGTTGCAAAAAAACAATGTAAATCATTCGAAGAAGCAACGGACCAAGCAGTTGAGGCACTTAGAAAACAAGTTAAGAAGCACAAAGAAAAAATCTCCGAATAAAAATTTTATATGCTTAAATTAAAGGGTTGTGGGATAACAACCCTTTTTTTTTGTAAAAAAATCAAGAAAATGTTGTTAAAAAACAAATCTTTCGTAAATTTGCAATCCGATTTCGGTGAAAAAGCATCGTTTAACGTTCTTTTTATTATTGTCAACATTGATTGCCGATGTAGCTCAGCTGGCTAGAGCAGCTGATTTGTAATCAGCAGGTCGGGGGTTCGAGTCCCTCCATCGGCTCAAAAAAATATGTTGGGGATGTCGCATAGTGGCTATTGCAGCAGACTGTAAATCTGTCACCTCACGGTATCGTTGGTTCGAGTCCATCCATCCCCACAAATATTAAGTTTTATAAGCGGGAGTAGCTCAGTTGGTAGAGCGTCAGCCTTCCAAGCTGAGGGTCGCGAGTTCGAATCTCGTCTCCCGCTCAAAAAAAAAGAAGCCGGTGTAGCTCAGGGGTAGAGCGCTTCCTTGGTAAGGAAGAGGTCACGAGTTCAAATCTCGTCATTGGCTCAGTGAGGATTTTGTTTCATCCATTTAGTTGGGTGAAATTTTGTGTATATATGAGTTTGTTTTTTTTATTAACTAAGTAACAAAGTAAGAACAATGGCTAAGGAAAATTTTGATCGTTCCAAACCACACGTGAATATCGGTACTATCGGTCACGTCGATCATGGTAAAACAACATTAACAGCTGCTATTTCAAGCGTATTGGCTAGCAAGGGACTTGCACAAGTTCGTGATTTCTCTTCAATTGACAATGCTCCAGAAGAAAAAGAGCGTGGTATTACAATTAATACGTCTCACATTGAGTACGAAACGGCTAATCGCCATTATGCACACGTTGACTGTCCTGGTCACGCTGACTATGTAAAGAACATGGTGACTGGTGCGGCTCAAATGGATGGTGCAATCCTTGTGGTTGCTGCTACTGATGGTCCAATGCCTCAGACTCGTGAACACATACTTCTTGGACGTCAAGTAGGTGTTCCTCGTTTAGTTGTGTTCATGAATAAAGTGGACATGGTTGATGATCCAGAATTACTTGAATTGGTTGAGATGGAAGTAAGAGAATTGCTTTCTTTCTATCAGTACGATGGGGATAATGCTCCAGTTATTCAAGGTTCTGCTCTTGGAGCTTTAAATGGTGAAGAGAAATGGGTTAAAACAGTAGAAGACCTCATGGATGCTGTTGATACTTACATCGAATTGCCTCCACGTGATGTAGATAAGGCTTTCTTGATGCCAGTTGAAGATGTATTTACAATTACAGGTCGTGGTACTGTGGCTACTGGACGTATCGAAACAGGAGTTATTAACTCAGGTGACCCAGTTGAAATCCTTGGTATGGGAGAGACTAAATTGACCTCGACTGTTACAGGTGTGGAGATGTTCCGTAAAATTCTTGACCGTGGTGAGGCTGGAGATAACGTAGGCCTACTTTTACGTGGTATTGAAAAATCTCAAATTAAGCGTGGAATGGTTATCTGTAAGCCAGGTTCAACTACTCCTCATGTTGAGTTTAAAGCTGAAATTTACGTATTGAAAAAAGAAGAAGGTGGTCGTCATACTCCTTTCCATAATAAATACCGTCCTCAATTCTATTTCCGTACAACTGATGTAACTGGTGAAATATTCCTTACAGATGGTCGTGAAATGGTTATGCCAGGAGATAACGTTTCAATTACAGTTAAACTTATCGTACCTGTAGCTATGGATAAAGGATTGCGTTTTGCAATTCGTGAAGGTGGTAGAACAGTTGGTGCTGGTCAGGTTACTGAGATCGTATCTTAAAAAATAGTATAAATACCTAATTTCAAAAGGGGAGTTCGCTCCCCTTTTTGAACGGGTGTAGCTCAGCTGGTAGAGTAGTGGTCTCCAAAACCATTGGTCGTGGGTTCGAATCCTACCGCCCGTGCTAAAAAATAAAAGAAAGTGTCAAAATTTAGAAACTATATCAATGAAACTGTGAACGAAATGGTTCACAATGTTACATGGCCGACATGGAAAGAACTCCAGAATCATGCTATTATAGTTGTGATTGCTTCTATTATTATCGCATTGTTGATATTCACAATGGATTTTGTTTTCGGTAATAACTCAGGAACTAAAGATCCCGTTTGGGAAGGTTTATTAGGATTTCTTTACAATTTATTTAAATAAGATTCCATGAGTGAAATTAAAAAACGTTGGTATGTCGTTCGAGCTGTGAGCGGTAAAGAAAAAAAGGTTAAGGAATATCTTGACTTGGAGATTGCTCGACTTAAATTGAATGATTTTATCGACCAAGTTTTAATTCCTACCGAAAAAGTATTTCAAATTAGAAATGGTAAAAAGGTTTCAAAAGAAAAAGCATACTTACCTGGTTATGTTCTAGTAGAAGCAGCTTTAGTTGGAGAGGTACCTCACGTAATTAAAAGTATTCCAAATGTCATAGGATTCCTTGGAACTGAAAAAGGTGGTGAACCGGTTCCAATGCGATTGAGCGAAGTGAACAGAATACTCGGTAAGGTAGATGAGCTATCTGAAAATGAAGAGGAGATGAAAATACCTTTTGTGGTTGGAGAATCCGTAAAGGTTATAGATGGACCTTTCAACAATTTCAGTGGCGTTATCGATGAAATTAATGAAGAGAAAAAGAAACTGAAGGTAATGGTAAAAATCTTCGGTAGAAAGAACCTTCTCGAACTTAGCTACATGCAAGTAGAAAAGGAAATTTAAGAATAAGTATATTAACCGTAGGAGTGAGCAATGCGATTAAAGCTTCCCGCAAATACTCACGTTTGACTACATAAATTAAATACAAATGGCAAAAGAAGTAGCAGCGTTGATCAAATTACAGATCAAAGGCGGTGCAGCTAACCCTTCTCCTCCTGTCGGACCTGCTTTAGGTGCGAAAGGGGTTAATATCATGGAGTTTTGCAAACAATTCAATGCAAGGACTCAAGATAGACCAGGGAAAATTACACCGGTAGTTATCACTGTTTATGGTGATAAATCCTTTGATTTTGTTTTAAAAACCCCGCCGGCAGCAGTTCAAATCGTTGAGCATACTAAAATCAAAAAAGGTTCCTCTGAACCAAACAAATCAAAAGTTGGAAATATCTCTTGGGATCAAATTAGAACGATTGCAGAGGATAAATTACCAGATTTAAATTGTTTTACTATTGATGCAGCTATGACTATGATTGCTGGAACTGCAAGAAGTATGGGTGTAACTGTTAAAGGTGGTGAAGCACCTAAAATCAAATAGATAATGTTATGAAAAGAGTATCTAAAAAAAGAAAAGAGATTCTTGCTAAATTTGATTTAGCAAAGTCTTACTCATTGGCAGAAGCATGTGATTTGGTTAAAGGTATTTCAACTACTAAATTTGATGCATCTGTGGATATTAGTGTCCGCCTTGGAGTTGATCCAAGAAAAGCAAATCAAATGGTTCGTGGAACTGTGGCTCTACCACATGGAACGGGAAAAGATGTACGTGTCTTGGTATTGTGTACTCCAGACAAGGAGGCAGAGGCAAAAGCTGCTGGTGCTGATTATGTTGGTTTAGATGACTACATTGAAAAAATTAAAGGTGGTTGGACCGATATTGATGTTATCGTTACAATGCCTGCAGTTATGGGTAAAGTTGGTGCACTTGGACGAATTCTTGGACCTCGTGGTTTAATGCCAAATCCTAAAACTGGAACTGTTACAATGGAAGTCGGAAAAGCTGTGGAAGAAGTAAAAGCAGGAAAAATAGATTTTAAAGTTGACAAATATGGTATAATCCATTCTGCAATTGGTAAGGTTAGTTTCGAAGGAGATAAAATCCGTGAAAATGCTAATGAGCTAATTCAGCAGCTTATTAAATTAAAGCCTTCAGCTGCAAAGGGTACCTATATCAAAAGTATTTACCTAAGTTCTACAATGAGTCCTGGTATCCAAATAGATGCAAAGTCTGTTGTTGCTTAAACATTCAAACTTATGACAAAACAAGAAAAAGCGCAGTACATAGAAACGTTAGCAGCAGAATTATCAAACGCTAATGTCTTCTATTTGGCCGATACCGCTGGTTTGACTGTTGAAATAGTTAACAGCTTACGAAGAAAATGTTTCCAATCTAACATTCGCATGCGTGTGGTTAAAAACACACTTTTAGTGAAAGCTATGGATAAAGTGGATGGAAAGGAATACGGGGATTTAAAAAGCACCCTGTCTGGAGCTACTTCAATCATGTTTAGTGAAGTGAGCAATGCTCCTGCTAAACTGATTCAAGAATTTCGTAAGAAAAATGATAAACCAATTTTAAAAGGGGCTTACATCCACGATGCAACATTCGTAGGAGATAATCAATTAGATACATTAGTATCATTGAAAAGCCGTGAAGAACTTATTGGTGATATCGTTGGTTTACTTCAAAGTCCCGCCAAAAATGTGGTTTCTGGACTTACAGGTGCAGGAGCAAAAATTGCTGGCATCTTAAAAACGCTCGAAGAAAGAGCATAATAGTTAATTAATAATTTTTGTTGAACCTTTTTTTTAAAACAAATAAAAATGGCTGATTTAAAGCAAATTGCGGAAACGCTAGTAAACTTGACAGTTAAAGAAGTAAATGATTTAGCTGCGATTCTTAAAGATGAATATGGTATCGAACCTGCTGCTGCTGCACCTGTTATGGTAGCTGCTGCTGGTGGAGATAGCGGTGAAGCTGCAGTAGAAAAAACTGAATTCGACGTTATCCTTAAGTCGGGTGGTGCAAATAAACTTGCAGTAGTAAAACTTGTAAAAGAATTAACTGGTAATGGATTGAAAGAATCTAAAGACCTAGTTGATGGTGCACCTGCAACCTTGAAAGAAGGTGTTTCTAAAGATGAGGCCGAAGGTCTTAAGAAGTCTCTAGAAGAAGCAGGAGCAGAAGTTGAAATTAAATAATTAATTTCTTTATATTGGGAAAAGGTGTCCGTTATTAACGGATACCTATTCCTGTTTTATGTGTGTAAGCACAATTTTTAAGTCGTTTTTAATAATTAAATCGATTAGCCTTGGCAACATCAAGCAACATTTCAACAAGAATTAATTTTGCATCAAGCAAAAGTCAATTCGATTATCCAGATTTCTTGGATATTCAATTAAAATCCTTCCAAGAATTTTTTCAGTTGGAAACAACACCTGAAAATCGTGAAAGCGAAGGATTATTTAAAGTATTTGCTGAAAATTTCCCGATTACTGACACACGTAATCAATTCGTTTTGGAATTTTTAGACTATTTCATTGATCCTCCAAGATACACAATAGAAGAATGTATCGAAAGAGGTTTAACCTACAGTGTTCCGCTGAAAGCAAAACTAAAATTGTATTGTACAGATCCAGAACACGAGGATTTTGAAACCATAGTTCAAGATGTTTATTTGGGAACTATACCTTATATGACACCGAAAGGTTCTTTTGTTGTTAATGGAGCAGAGCGTGTGATTGTTTCTCAATTACATCGTTCTCCAGGTGTATTTTTCGGTCAAAGTAGACATGCTAATGGGACAAAATTATATTCTGCGAGAATAATACCATTCAAGGGTTCTTGGATAGAATTCGCAACAGATATTAACAGTGTAATGTACGCATACATTGACAGAAAGAAAAAATTACCTGTAACCACATTGTTAAGAGCAATAGGTTATGAAAGTGATAAAGATATCTTAGAAATATTTGGCCTAGCTGACGAAGTTAAGGCAACAAAAGCCAACTTAAAAAAATTAGTTGGTCGTAAATTGGCAGCCAGAGTATTGAAATCATGGATTGAGGACTTCGGTGATGAAGATACTGGTGAAGTAGTATCAATCGAAAGAAATGAAGTGCTTCTCGATCGAGAGACTATTTTGGAAGATCATCATATTGATTTAATTGTTGACTCAGGAGTGAAAAATGTTATCCTTCACAAGGATGATGTGAATACGGCCGACTTTACGATAATATACAACACACTTCAAAAAGATACCTCCAATTCGGAAAAAGAAGCAGTTGAACATATTTATAGACAATTAAGAAATGCCGAACCACCTGATTATGAAACAGCTAAAGGTGTTTTTGAAAAATTGTTTTTCTCCGATACAAGATATGATTTAGGTGAAGTTGGTCGTTTTAGGTTGAATAAAAAACTTAGAATTGACAGTTCTGAAGAATCACGTGTATTGACGAAAAGTGATATTATTTCTATTATCAGGTATTTAATAGAATTAATAAATTCGAAAGCTGATGTTGATGATATAGATCACTTATCAAATCGACGAGTAAGAACAGTTGGTGAGCAATTATATGCTCAATTTGGCGTAGGACTGGCAAGAATGGCCAGAACGATTAGAGAAAGAATGAATGTTCGTGACAATGAAGTCTTCACTCCAATAGATCTTATTAATGCAAAGACTCTATCATCAGTTATTAATTCCTTCTTTGGTACAAACCAACTTTCTCAGTTTATGGACCAAACAAATCCATTATCTGAAGTTACGCACAAAAGAAGGTTGTCTGCATTAGGGCCTGGCGGTTTATCGAGAGAAAGAGCTGGATTTGAGGTCAGGGATGTCCATTATACACATTATGGACGCTTGTGTACAATTGAAACTCCTGAAGGACCAAATATTGGTTTGATTTCTTCACTTTGTGTCTTCGCTAAGGTGAACAAATTAGGATTTATTGAGACTCCATATCGTGAAGTTAATAATGGTAATGTATCTCTTGAAAATGAACCTGTTTATCTTTCAGCTGAAGAAGAAGATGCAAAAATGATCGCTCAAGCGAATGCGAAAGTTGATGATAAAGGTAAATTCCTAACAGAATTCGTGAAAGCTCGTTTTGAAGGTGATTTTCCTGTTGTTGCTCCATCAGAAATCCATCTCATGGATGTTGGTGCCAATCAAATTGCTTCGATTGCAGCGTCATCAATTCCTTTCCTTGAACACGATGATGCCAATAGAGCATTGATGGGTTCAAACATGCAACGACAAGCAGTACCATTGCTCAAACCAAGTTCTCCGATTGTTGGTACAGGAATAGAGAGACTTGTTGCAAGAGATTCAAGAGTTTTGGTTAATGCAGAAGGTGCAGGTGTAGTTGAATATGTTGATGCCAATGAAATAGTGATTCGATACGACTGGACATTAGAAGATAAGCTAGTAAGTTTTGACAGTGAGGTTATTCACTATCCGCTTACCAAGTTCATGAAAACAAATCAAAGCACTTGTATAAATTTAAAACCTATCGTGAAGAAGGGTGATCGAGTGGATAAAGGTCAGGTTCTTTGTGAAGGATATGCCACACAACAGGGTGAATTAGCGCTAGGACAAAACTTAAAAGTTGCCTTCATGCCTTGGAAAGGGTATAACTTCGAGGATGCAATTGTTATCTCCGAAAAAGTTGTTCGTGATGATATCTTCACATCAATTCATATTGATGAATATGCTTTAGAAGTGCGTGATACAAAACGAGGAATGGAAGAGTTAACTTCTGATATTCCGAACGTTTCTGAGGAGGCTACTAAAGATTTAGATGAAAACGGATTAATTCGAATAGGAGCTGAAATTAAAGAAGGAGACATCCTTATTGGAAAAATTACACCAAAAGGTGAAACAGATCCATCGCCAGAAGAGAAATTACTTCGAGCAATATTCGGTGATAAGGCTGGGGATGTAAAAGATGCATCACTCAAAGCTGGTCCATCATTGCGCGGAGTGGTAATTGATAAAAAACTATTTTCTCGTGCGATAAAAGACAGAAAGTCAAAGGCTCAGGACAAACCTGTTTTGGAAAATCTAGATGCTGATTATGAAAAAGATCTGGCTGTCTTAAAGGATAAACTTTCAGAAAAATTAATGACTATTCTCGGAGAGCATAAATGTGCTGGAGTCTATAATAATTTTAAAGAAGAAATAATAAAAAAGGGAACCAAGTTTAATCAGAAGAATTTAGTTTCAATTGATTATTCTATTGTTAACCCAACTAATTGGACTTCCGATAGTCATGTAAATGGATTGATAGGTCGTGTTATACACAACTTTAATATCAAGGCAAATGATTTACTTGGTGTTTACAAACGTAAGAAATTCCATATTTCTGTAGGTGACGAATTGCCAGCTGGAATTGTTAAAATGGCAAAAGTATACGTTGCTAAGAAACGTAAATTAAAAGTTGGTGATAAAATGGCGGGTCGCCATGGTAATAAAGGAATTGTTGCCAACATTGTTCGCCAAGAGGACATGCCTTTCTTAGAAGATGGAACGCCTGTAGATATAGTCTTAAATCCACTTGGTGTTCCTTCAAGGATGAACTTAGGACAAATTTATGAAACAGTTTTAGGATGGGCCGGAGAGAAACTGGGGGTAAAATTTGCGACACCTATTTTTGATGGTGCTCACCCTAATGAAATAGATGAATGGACTAATAAAGCAGGAATACCAAAATCAGGTAAAACTTATCTATATGATGGTGGAACCGGTGAAAAATTCCATCAACCAGCAACTGTCGGTGTTATTTATATGTTGAAACTCTCGCATATGGTTGACGATAAAATGCATGCTCGTTCGATAGGACCATACTCTCTTATTACGCAACAACCGTTGGGAGGTAAAGCTCAATTTGGTGGACAGCGTTTTGGTGAAATGGAGGTTTGGGCGCTAGAGGCATTTGGTGCAGCAAATATTTTGCAGGAAATCCTGACAGTGAAATCAGATGATGTTATGGGTAGAGCTAAAGCCTACGAGTCAATTGTGAAAGGTGATAATATCCCAGAACCTGGAATTCCGGAGTCGTTTAATGTATTGCTCCACGAGTTGCGAGGATTGTGTTTAAACATCTCCTTGGATTAATTGTCGATTGTTGAATTATCAAATAGAAGCATAAAATGGCTTACAGAAAAGAAACACCGAAAAAACAAAGCAGTTTCAATAAAATAACGATTTCTTTGGCTTCACCAGAGGTAATACTTGAACAATCAAGTGGGGAAGTTTTGAAACCGGAAACAATAAATTACCGAACCTATAAACCAGAAAGGGATGGTTTGTTTTGTGAACGTATTTTTGGACCTGTTAAAGACTACGAATGTCATTGCGGTAAGTATAAAAGAATTCGTTACAAAGGAATTGTTTGTGACAGATGTGGTGTAGAGGTAACGGAAAAGAAGGTAAGAAGAGAGAGAATGGGACACATATCGTTGGTGGTACCAGTTGCCCATATATGGTATTTTCGCTCATTGCCTAATAAAATTGGATATTTATTAGGTTTACCAACTAAGAAACTTGATCAAATTATTTATTACGAAAGATACGTAGTTATACAACCTGGAATTGCGTCGAATTTAGATGGATCATCACTTCAGCGTTTAGATTTCCTAACAGAAGAGGAATATTTAGACATTATTGATTCCTTACCAAAAGAAAATCAATACCTTGAGGATACCGATCCAAATAAGTTTGTTGCGAAAATGGGAGCAGAGGCTCTACATGATTTATTGAAATCGTTAGATCTCGAATCTTCATCTTATCAATTGCGCCATCAAGCAAATACAGAAACTTCAGTTCAAAGAAAGAATGAAGCGCTGAAAAGATTGCAAGTGGTTGAAGCTATGCGTGAATCTCAAGAGCGGATTGATAATCGTCCTGAATGGATGATTGTTAAAGTTGTTCCAGTTATTCCACCGGAATTGCGTCCTTTGGTTCCACTAGATGGTGGAAGATTCGCAACTTCTGACTTGAATGATTTATATAGAAGAGTGATCATAAGAAATAATCGATTAAAAAGATTAATTGAGATTAAAGCACCTGAAGTAATTTTACGTAATGAAAAACGAATGCTTCAGGAGTCTGTAGACTCTTTGTTTGATAATTCAAGAAAGTCAAGTGCTGTCAAAACAGAATCCAATCGTCCATTGAAGTCGTTATCAGACTCTTTAAAAGGAAAACAAGGTAGATTCCGTCAAAATTTATTAGGAAAACGTGTGGATTATTCGGCACGTTCAGTAATTGTTGTTGGTCCAGATCTTAAATTGCATGAATGTGGTTTACCAAAAGATATGGCAGCTGAACTCTACAAGCCATTCATTATCAGAAAAATGATTGAGCGTGGAATAGTTAAAACAGTAAAATCTGCTAAGAAAATTGTTGATAGAAAAGAACCTATTGTTTGGGATATTTTAGAAAATGTTTTAAAAGGACATCCTGTTCTCCTAAATAGAGCACCAACACTTCACCGTCTTGGGATTCAATCATTTCAGCCGAAACTTATTGAAGGTAAAGCGATCCGTTTACATCCATTGGTTACTACGGCGTTTAACGCAGATTTCGATGGTGACCAAATGGCGGTTCACCTTCCACTAGGAAATGCAGCCATTCTTGAAGCACAACTTTTAATGTTGGCCTCTCACAATATACTTAATCCTGCAAATGGAGCACCTATCGCCGTTCCATCTCAAGACATGGTACTTGGACTTTATTATATTACTAAAGGTAAAAAGTCTATGGGTGATCTAGTTGTAAAAGGCGAAGGTGGTGTTTTCTATTCTCCTGAGGAAGTAATCATTGCATATAATGAGAAACAATTGGATCTACATGCACATATTAAAGTAAGATCCTACGACCTCAATGAAAAGGGTGAGTTAGAACTGCAACTTATTGAAACTACTTGTGGTCGAGTGCTTTTCAACGAAAGAGTGCCTAGAGAAGTTGGATATATCAATGATGTAATGACTAAAAAGGCATTAAGAGATATCATTGGAGAAGTATTGAAAATTTCAGGAACTTCAAGAACTGCTCAGTTCTTGGATGAAATAAAGGAGTTGGGATACGAAATGGCCTTCAAAGGTGGATTGTCTTTCAATCTTGATGATATTATTATTCCAAAGGAAAAAGTAGATTTGGTTAATAAAGCCGAAAATGAAGTTAAAGAGGTAATGATGAACTACAATATGGGTCTTATTACCAACAATGAGCGTTACAATCAAATTATTGACATCTGGACACATACCAACTCGCGTTTGACACACACGTTAATGGAACAGTTGAAGAATGATAAACAAGGATTCAACTCAATTTACATGATGTTTGACTCTGGAGCACGTGGTTCAAAAGAACAAATTCGTCAGCTTTCAGGAATGCGAGGATTAATGGCTAAACCTCAAAAATCAGGTGCATCCACTCAAGAAATTATTGAAAACCCAATTTTATCAAATTTTAAAGAAGGACTTTCAATTCTAGAATATTTTATTTCTACTCACGGTGCAAGAAAAGGTCTTGCTGATACCGCCTTGAAAACGGCTGATGCGGGATACTTAACTAGAAGATTAGTTGATGTCGCTCAGGATGTTGTTATTAATGCTGTCGATTGTGGAACGTTGAGAGGAATCGTAGCTACATCATTGAAGAAAAATGATGAGGTAGTTGAACCTTTATACGATAGAATTTTAGGCAGAACTTCTGTTCATGATGTTTATTACCCCGAATCAGACAACTTAATTGTGTCTGCTGGGGAACTGATCTCTGAAGAAGTGGCTCAAGCAATTGAAAAGGCGGGAATTGAAGAAGTTGAAATTCGATCAGTTCTTACCTGCGAAATGCGACGAGGTGTATGTTCAAAGTGCTATGGTAGAAACCTTGCAACTCACAGATCTGCACAATTGGGAGATTCAGTTGGCGTAATTGCAGCACAATCAATCGGTGAGCCAGGTACTCAGTTAACATTGAGAACGTTCCACGTTGGGGGTACTGCATCTAATATTGCTGATGTCTCTGATCTAAAGGCTAAAGCCAATGGTAAATTAGAAATCGAAGAACTTAGAACTATAGAAAAAGTGAACGCTGATGGATCTAAGAAAGTGGTGGTAGTAGGCCGTTCTGCTGAATTGAAAATTACTGACGAAAAAACAGGTATAGTTGTTATGAACGCAAATATACCTTATGGATCAGAAATGGTTGTGCAAAATAATGCCAAGATTAAGAAAGGCGATGTTATTTGTAAATGGGATCCTTATAATGCGGTTATCGTTTCTGAAGTTTCTGGTAAAGTAGTTTTCGATAGTATAGTTGAAGGTATAACCTATCGTGAAGAAGTCGATGAACAAACAGGGTTTACTGAAAAAGTAATTACTGAATCAAGAGATAAGAAGAAAAATCCGGCTATTCATATTGCAGATGCAAAATCAAAACAAATTCTAAGGGAATATTCATTACCTGTTGATGCGCATATTGCCGTGAATGAAGGAGATAAGATTGAGGCAGGTGATATTCTAATTAAAATACCTAGAGTAGCTGGAAAGACAGGTGATATTACCGGTGGTTTACCTAGGGTAACAGAGTTATTTGAAGCCAGAAATCCTTCAAATCCTGCTGTAGTATCTGAAATTGACGGTATTGCTGAATATGGAAAAATTAAACGTGGGAATAGAGAAATTCAGATCACCTCAAAAACAGGTGATGTTAGAAAATATTTGGTACCACTTTCAAAACATATTCTTGTTCAAGAAAACGATTTTATTAGAGCCGGGCAACCTTTATCTGACGGTGCTATTACACCTAATGATATTTTGAATATCGAAGGACCAACTAAAGTACAGGAATATATTGTTAATGAAATTCAAGAGGTTTATCGTTTACAAGGTGTGAAAATTAATGATAAGCATTTTGAAGTGATTGTAAGACAAATGATGCTTAAGGCAGAAATTGTTGATGCGGGGGACACTAGATTCCTAGAAGGTCAGTCGGTTCACAAAGCCGATATAATGGAAGAAAATGATGCTATATACGGTATGAAAGTAGTCGTTGATGAAGGAGATTCACCTACGCTTAAACCTGGGCAAATTGTTTCTGCAAGACGTTTAAGAGATGAAAACTCTCAGTTAAAACGCACCGACAAGAAGTTAGTTGATGCAAGAGATGCCGTTCCAGCAACTTCGACGCCATTGCTGCAAGGAATTACTAGAGCTTCACTTCAAACACAATCATTCATATCGGCGGCTTCTTTCCAAGAAACTACCAAAGTGCTGAATGAGGCTGCAATTTCAGGTAAAGAAGATCTTTTACTTGGATTGAAAGAAAATGTGATTGTAGGACATTTGATACCTGCTGGTACAGGGGTGCGAAATTTCCAGAATTTAATTGTTGCGTCTAAAGAGGCATTGGAAGAAATCCAACAAGATTAATAGGAATTATTCAATATCAAGGAGTAGCATTGTCTACTCCTTTTTTATTTGAACAATAGTTTCAACTTTGGCTAAAAAGTATTAAATTAGGTCATCATACTAAAAGAAATGGAAAATAACGAACATCAAGTAAATATAGAATTATCAGAAGAAACCGCTCTAGGTGTATACTCTAATTTGGCTATAATAACCCACTCCCCAGCTGAAGTGGTATGTGATTTCGTTCAAATGATGCCTGGAATGCCCAAGGCTAAGGTAAGATCTCGGGTTATAATGACTCCTCAAAATGCCAAACGATTAATGCGAGCATTAATAGATAATATCCAGAAATATGAGCAACATTTCGGTCATATTGAGGAAAATGAAGGCCCACCGATGCCACCAATGAATTTTGGAACACCAAGTACAATGGCATAAATTGTCCTAATTATAAGGTAAAATGTCATAGTTATATTCATTATTCAATAAAGTGTCAATTGACTTATTTTCTCTAACCAAATTATGCGGCCTAATTGTTAAAATATCAGATTTTTACTTTAAGTTGCCAACCTTGAAAGTATAAATATTTTTTAAAGATTAAGTTATACATTTTACCATCAGTTATTAATCTTGGTTAGCACCGGATTTAACAAATATTTATTTCTTTTATTTGATGAAATATCAACATTAAACTAGTAAATAAATATTTTTTGATTTGAATTCCAATATTATTTTTGGCGCGTATGACATTCTTTCAGCTTTCCTAATTCAACAGGATAATGAATAGCAATTAGCATTTGAATCATATCAAGAGTAAAGAGATGAAAAAAACCAATTTACAAACGGAAATCGACGCATCTTTTCTGTATGCTAAATTAGCTGAAAATGAAGAAGATGAATTGCTATCTGCTGTGTTCAGACAAATGAGCGAAATTGAATTGGATCATGCCAGACATTTTTGTTTATCAGCGAATTTGGATATAAATAGCATAAATACACCATCATGGAGGGCAAAAACCTTAAATCGAATTGGAAAAATTTTCGGCTATGATTATGTGCTCGGCGCACTCCTAGATACAGAGAAAAATTTGGCTGGTGCAGTAATAAATAAAAAGAAATACCAGAAAATTCCACTAAATGGAACAGAAGACAATCATGTTAAAATTTTAAGAACTATCCTGGAAAGCGAGAACAATGTTAAAGGGACTCAATTGGCCAGACTAGAAAAAAGACACAGAACGGTAGGAGGAAATGCTATTCGTGCCGCTGTTCTTGGAGGAAATGATGGTTTGGTATCAAATTTCAGTTTGGTCATGGGAATTGCTGGTGCTTCTGCCAATCAAAGTGGTGTTGCAATTGCAGGCACTGCAGGCCTTTTAGCAGGCGCACTATCAATGGCACTTGGTGAATGGATTTCAGTTAAAAGTTCTCAAGAATTATATGAACATCAAATGCAACTGGAAATGGAAGAACTTGAATTGAATCCCGAAGGAGAGAGAAAAGAACTTAAATTAATATATATGGCAAAAGGAATTCCAGAAGAACAGGTGGATGAAATTTTAGATAAATTAATGAAAGATAAAAACAGGGCTCATGAAGTTTTAGTCAAAGAGGAACTGGGAATTCAACCTGAAGAATTAAAAGGTTCAGCTATGGAAGCAGCAATTTCTTCCTTTTTATTATTTGCAGTAGGGGCAATAATACCAGTGTTACCTTTTTTCTTTCTAAATGGATGGGCAGCAATTTTAATGAGTACTGCAGCAAGTTCAATCGGATTATTCTTAATTGGAGCTGCAATTACTTTGTTCACAGGAAAAAATGTTTGGTTCTCTGGATTTCGTCAGGTATTTTTTGGATTGTCAGCTGCAGCGATTACATTTGGCATTGGCAAATTGATCGGGGTTTCAATAGCTTGAGATTTTATTAATTAAAATTAGTTTTTATGAACGATGCACATTATCATTTAGTTGTTAACCATTTACCTATACTTTTTCCGTTGGTAGGCGTTATTGTATTGGTTATTGGTTTTCTTACAAAAAATGAAGTAGTTAAACGAACGTCTTACACTATTTTTATTTTGGGAGCAATGGCTATTTTTCCTTCTATGTCAAGCGGAGAAGGAGCTGAAGATTTTTTGGAATCACAGAAATTCGATAATTTTTCACATGCATTAATTCATGAACATGAAGAAAAAGCCGAGTTTTTTTCTTGGTTGAGTTATTTTTTTGGGGCACTTTCTTTAGTTGCACTTTGGGCAAGTTGGAGTAGAAAAAAGTTTGCGGCTTCAATGAGTTATATGGTTTTTGTATTTGCAATTGTCGTCCTCTTTTTCGCCAAAGAAACCGGTACCTCAGGAGGTGAAATAAGTCATCCCGAAATAAGACAAGAAAGTAAACCAGGAGAAGGAGAAAGTAAAGGCAATTCCAACGAGCCTATTGAAGACGGGGATTAGTTATTTTATAATGAGTTGATTATTCCAACTGCTCTGATTACCGCATTGATCAGCAACAATTAATCGAAATTCGTGTGATCCATTTAAATTTTCAGGAAGTTCATAGAGGAGATAGTCACCTTTACTTTCATAGTAAATTATTTGCCATTTTCCATCGACAAAGAGATTATATTTGGCAATAGCTGTTTGACTTTCTTTGATTTGCCAAATGAGCACTTTTTTATCGATATAATCTTCTTTACCTGTAAAGTTAGAGGTGTAGATGGAAGGCGCAATATTGTCTTGATGGATTGAAAAAGTTCCGAGAAATTCGGATGATGCGACAAGCCATCCTAAATCTACTCTGGATGTAAGCACTTTTTTATTGCCATTACCTGTGACAACTTGTAAATAGCAAGATTTTGGGTTGTAGTTAGCAGGTACTTTTAACTTCACATCTATTTTTTTATGAATGGGTTGTTTTGGATCTCCAAAACTGTAAGGTGGATTTAATGAAAATGTCTTTTTGAATGGCTCGTAGAAGGTATTTCTTTCCACATGGAAGTAAGCATTGGCACTTTCAAAGGTATACGTGGAATCAGGAAAAAAATAATTGTTTGCCGGTTCAAAGTAATGGCAGGTTTCATTTCCACCTGGTAAAGTTCTTAAGGTGAAATTTATTGAGCTTGTATTGTTTTTTGTATCAAATGCTTGATAATTTACACTGTAAATACTGTCGGGTACGACATATAAAATTCCATCCTTGTCACAAGGGTATATTTCTAAAGAATTGAATTTATTTTTATAACTTTTTTGAAAATGTCTTTTTTCTATAGTGAATGCCAAGTAATCTTTATGAGTATTTATTTGTCGGCTATCTTCAAATGCTATACTATCTATGGCCTGGCAGAAAAACAGTTCATTATTGATTTCCAAACGACTACCATATATGCCACAAAGATTTGAGGCACCATCCAATTGGTCATAACTTTCAAATGCGAATCCCAAACCTCCATTCCTACAATAAAAGTTGGACTCAATGGATATGGTATCTTTTAAATTAATGTTTTGACCAACTACTTTTGGCAGATGTATTGTTTTAGTTTTATTGGACATAGTGTATCCGTCTTTATTTATCCCGTATACTTTTAGCGCTTTTAATTCGGGAACTTGGTGATCTGAAATATTAAAACCAAAAATTAGAGGATTTAAAGCCTTTTGATCTGCAGTATTTCTGAGTTCAAAATGCAAATGTGGACCTTGAGAATGACCTGTATTTCCTGAAAAGGCAATAATTTCTCCCTTTTCCAATGGTATATCATTCGGTGCAAAAAAAATTTCCACCTCATTTTCTTGTTCGTCATACTGAATTTTGTCAACAATTGCATCTATTTTTTCTGAAAATTTGGAACAATGGGCATAAACACTAGTGATGCCATTTGGATGATTCACATATAGAACCTTCCCATAACCATGAGGTGAAACTTTTACTCGTGATAGGTATCCAATTTCTATTGCATGTATCGTCAACCCTTCTTTTTGGTTGGTCTTGAAGTCGACCCCCATGTGGAAATGATTTGCTCTAAGTTCCCCGAAATTCGCAGATAAAATCAATGGAATGGATAGCGGTGGATGATAATTTGATTGGCTGTGGGACTGGCAATAACTATAGAATACAAATAACGAGAGAATAATAACAATAGAACCTTTTTTAAACATGGTTTAAAAATACTTCTTTACAAATTATTGGTAAAGAATCTTTGAAAATTATTGCCAATTTTTAAGAATTGCTAACTTTGTACAAAGTCTTCAAAAATGACTACGGAAATTCAAAATCTCATCGATCAAATAAGAGCTAAAAGCATCTCATTGCATGTTGAGCTGATGAATGAACGGATGAAGTGTCAAACAATTCAATTGGAGTTGGAATCGTTAAAAAGTGAGTTGAGTAATCAAAAAATAAAGGAACAAGATTACCTTACGCAATTATCAAATTTGACATCGAAATTGGAGGAGGCTGGAAATCAAGTTGTTGAACCTTCTAAATCTATTGCTAGAAAGGATGAGGAAATCGATGAATTGGTAAAGGAAATAGAATACTGTATCAATCAGTTAAAAAAATAACGAATGAGCAAATTGTCTATAAAAGTTGTTGTTGCTGGCCGTACATATCCATTAAGTGTTAATGAAAGTGAACAGGCTAAAGTGATGAAAGCAGCTGAAGATATTAATCGGTCGATTAAAATGCTTCAAGATAATTATGCTGTAAAAGATATGCAAGATTTGTTGGCAATGACTGCTTTGCAGTTAGCTACAAAATCCAGTGTTTCGGCTGTTGCCGCTCAAGCAGATTACTCAGCAATTGAAAAGAAATTGCAAGAATTAACTCACGAGCTTCGGGGGTTAGAGTAGTTTTCGTTGTTTCCTTTATTTCCGTTCACAACTTGAAATTTGTATCACTTAAATTGTGAAAAATGGAATTAGTATTAGTATTATTAGCAGGATTAGCAGGTGGAGGTGTAGCCGGTATTGTAATCCAAAAGATTGTTCTCAAAAATAAAAGCACACAAATAATTCGAGAGGCTGAATTAGAAGGGGAAAATCTTAAAAAAGATAAGATTTTACAAGCCAAAGAGAAGTTTTTGAAATTAAAAGAAGAACATGAGTCAACGATGAAGGAAAAAGAGCGTAGACTGCAATCGACTGAAGACAGATCTAGGGCCAAAGAAAAAACATTGACTCAAAAAATCGAGGAAACCAGCAGAAAAGAAAAAGAGTTAGAAAAAAATCAGCTGGAGTTGGAAGCAAAACTACAGGCATTTGAGCTGAAACACCAGGAATTGGAAAAAATCCAAGAAAAACGTGTGGCAGAGTTATCTAAAATTAGTGGCATGACGCCAGATGAGGCGAAAAACATGTTGATGGAGGCATTGAAGGATGAAGCCAGAACTGGTGCGATGACATACATCAAAGAAATTACCGAAGAAGCTAAATTAAATGCCAATAGAGAAGCTAAGAAAATCGTAATTCAAACCATACAGCGTGTAGCTACTGAGCAAGCTGTAGAAAATGCAGTTTCGGTATTTAACATTGATTCTGATGAGGTTAAAGGTAGAATTATTGGTCGAGAAGGACGTAATATTAGAGCGTTGGAAGCTGCAACAGGTGTTGAAATTATTGTAGATGATACTCCCGAGGCGATAATTCTTTCTTGTTTTGATCCTGTCAGAAGAGAAATTGCCCGTTTGGCCTTACATCAATTGGTATCTGACGGAAGAATTCACCCGGCAAGAATTGAAGAAGTTGTTGCCAAAACAAGAAAACAACTGGAAGAAGAAATTGCCGAAACAGGAAGGAGAACTTGTATGGACTTAGGTATTCACGGTCTGCATCCTGAATTGACAAGAATGGTTGGTAGAATGAAATACCGATCTTCATACGGTCAAAATTTATTGCAACACTCCAGAGAAGTGGCAAATCTTTGCGCTACAATGGCAGCCGAATTAGGATTAAATGTGAAATTGGCTAAAAGAGCAGGTCTATTGCATGATATTGGGAAAGTACCAGATGAGGAACCAGAATTGCCACATGCCATTTTAGGGATGAAATTGGCAGAAAAATATGGCGAAAAACCAGATGTTTGTAATGCTATCGGTGCGCACCATGACGAAATTGAAATGGCAACACTCATTTCTCCAATTGTGCAAGTTTGTGATGCCGTTTCAGGTGCAAGACCAGGTGCAAGACGCGAAATTGTTGAGGCATACATTAAAAGAATTAAAGAATTGGAATCATTGGCATTATCTTATGATGGTGTATCAAGTGCTTATGCAATTCAGGCAGGACGTGAATTGCGCGTATTGGTTGAAGCAGATAAAATTTCAGATTTGAAAGCCGACGAATTGTCTTTTACCATTTCCCAAAGAATTCAAACTGAAATGACATACCCTGGACAAGTAAAAGTCACTGTGATTCGTGAAAAAAGGTCTATTAATTACGCAAAATAAATGACTTCTGTTAATTTGACAGGAAAAAGTGTTTTGGTCACCGGAGGTGCCGGTTTTATTGGTTCAAATCTAGTTGAATCCTTGCTAGAAAATGGAGCAAACGTAACTGTCCTTGATAATTTTGAGACGGGTAAGTTAGCTAATATTCAAGCATTTCTTAATAACCCCAATTTTAAATTAATTGAAGGTGATATAAGAGATATCCATACCTGCGAATTAGCAGTTAAAGGATGTGAAATGATTTCACATCAGGCTGCTTTAGGTTCAGTGCCTCGATCAATAGCTCATCCGGAATTAACTCATTCAGTAAATGCAACAGGCTTTTTAAATGTTTTAAATGCTGCACGCAAAGAGGGAATTAAAAGATTTGTTTTTGCAAGTTCTTCATCAGTGTACGGAGATAGTCAAATATCTCCTAAAACAATCGGTTCTGAAGGAGACTTGCTAAGTCCTTATGCCGTTACAAAAAAATTGAATGAGGATTATGCAAAGGTTTTTCATAAGCTTCACAATATGCAAACAATTGGACTGAGGTACTTTAATGTTTTTGGTCCTAAACAAGATCCTTATGGGGTTTATGCTGCTGCTATTCCCAAGTTCATTGAAAAACTTACTAAAGGGGAGGAGGTGATTATAAATGGCGATGGCAATCAAACCAGAGATTTTACTTTTGTCACAAACGCTGTCAATGCAAACTTACTGGGATTGACTACGACCAATGTTGACTGTTTTGGAAACGTATATAATGTAGCCTGTGGTGCATACTATACGTTAAATGATGTCGTTTCAGTCATTAAAAAAGGGTTAGCAACAAGAAATAAATTACATCCTGAATTTATTGTGACCCATGGACCTGAACGTGCAGGAGATATTCGGAATTCGCTCGCTGAAATTTCTTTAACAAAAGAAGAATTGGGTTATGGTAATCCTGTTTCTTTTGAAGATGGAATGAATCAGTATCTTTCCTCAATGTTTCAATTGTGATAAAGAAACAAAGTGATTTTGTTCGGTCAATTTTAGTGCTGACTTCAGGTACTGTCCTTGCGCAGGCAATTGGCTATTTGATTTCTCCGATTTTAACAAGAATTTATTCCACCGAGGAAATGGGAGACTTGGGTGTTTACCTAAGAGCAGTCGGCTTCATTGCTGCTTTGGCAACCGCAAGATATGAAATGTCACTTCCACTACCTAAAAATGATACCCACTCTTTTTTACTTTATAGAATTTCACTCAAAATAGCAGTATTTATGTTGTTGGCTTGTTCGTTAATCGGAGCCATCTACTTAACGACACAACCCTTTTCATTGAACCAATTATTATTTGTGGTTCTTACGCTGTTAAGTGCTGGATTCATGATCCTTATTAACTTAGGTACCAATTGGTCTATACGAAAAAAGCAATTTAGAATGATTTCGATTTCAAAAATGCTCAATTCAACAATATCCAATGGATTGCGTTGGTGGTTTGGCATTCTAAACATGGGTAGCCTAGGGCTTCTTTATGCCTCCCTTATTGGATTTGTTGTTTCCAGCTTCTCCTTCTTAAAGGATTTTGGTAGACTAAATAAAGAATTTCACCATTTGAAATCGAAGCGTAAATCGGCTGTTTTAATAAAGGAATACCGTCAATTTCCACTGGTGAGTTTACCACATGTTTTACTAGATCTTGGGAGAGATTTACTTATCGCAACGCTCATTATTTCATTCTTTTCGAAAGATATCTTTGGTTCATTTAATCATTCTTACACTATTCTCAAATTACCCTTGGTTGTTATAGGAACATCTATCGGACAAGTATTTTTTAATAAATGCTCAGAAATGGTAAACAATGGAGAGCGCATTGATTTATTATTGGCTAAAACCTTGAAGTTACTTTTGGTATTGGCAATTCTTCCATTCGCTGTTATATTCTTTTTTGGTGAAAATCTATTCAGTTTTATATTCAGCGAAGCTTGGGCTGAATCAGGTTATTTCTCAGAGATAATGGCCGTTTGGTTACTTTTTAATTTTTTAAATTCTCCTGTATCAAGTATTCCAATGATTCTTAATCGACAGAAGGAATATTTTATATTAGGTCTCATAAGCACGCTTATGCAACTTATTGGATTTGGTGTATTGCCACTTGTAATTGGGACCGAAAAGGACGATTTTATTTTCATTCTATGGATTGTATCGATAAGCCAAGCAATCTATTTGATTTTTATTACTTTGATCACTGTCTATTATGCAAAATTAGGGGTGAAAAAAATGAGATAAAAACTATATTTGTTTATTCGAATGATGACCAATTTCAAATTGAGAATAACACATCACCTTTTTAAGTGGTTTAGGCCAGTAATGGTTGGACGCTTTAAACGTTTTGACGGAGTAAAACTTCCTCTAACGCGTATCAGTAATACTACAACAATTCAAGGTTTTGATAAGTTTTTAGTGGCAGATAATGTTTTCATTGGACATTATAATTTTATCGATGCAAGCAATGGACTTGAAATTGAGGAGGGCTGTCAAATCACCAATTATGTTAGTATTTTAACACATTCTAGTCACGACGCTATTCGTTTGTATGGAAAACATTATGGGAAGGCATACCCAATGAAAGCCTATCACGAGGGACCGGTCAGAATTGGAAAATATACTTTTATCGGTCCTCATTCTTGCATTATGCCAGGAACAATAATAGGTAAAGGGAGTATTGTCACTGCTTATAGTTTTGTAAAAGGTATTTTCCCTGATTATTCAATAATTGCAGGAAATCCAGCACAGGTAATTGGAGACACTCGGGATAGAGACGAAAACATCTTAGAAAGTAATCCGGAATTGCGTGCTTATTATGATGAATGGAATAAATAGTCGAGACCAAGCTGTATCAGTTATCAACTACCTGTTAGTTGTTACCCTCGCTTGCACATTACTTTTGCCATCCTTCAGAATAGTTTCAAATATTCCAGCAATTGATTTTTCTGACATATTGATACCCATAATCTTCGCAATTGCACTTTTCTTTTCTCAAGAAAAGCTGGTGAAGACAATTAATTCAAATGCAACTTATTGTTACGTTTTCTCAATATTTTTAAGTGTAGTCATACTTTCGATAATTGTAAACGGACGTTATCTTCAAATTAGAGATTGGTTGGAGGTCTTCAAGTACATTAAATTTTTTGGTGCATTTATTTTGTGTATAACTTTTCTTAATTATAAGATGTTATTGTTGTGGCTTAAAGCCATATTCATAGGATTACTGGTATTTAATACCTTACACTATTTCAATTTATTTAACTTCAATAAGCTTATAGAACCCTATTATGCAGCGAAACATCATCTAGATTTTTTTGGTTTAAATTCTATTGGTGAACCAGCTACCAAAAGAGCTTTAGGAACCTTAGGAAATCCAAACAACAACGGATTTCTTTTTTTAATTTTTACCATTATTTTTCTACCATCAAAAGAAGATAATTTTAATTGGAAAAACTTGATATTTCCAACACTTTCAATTTTAGCCATGATTGCATGTCAGTCTAGAACTGTTTTTATCGCCTTTATCCCAACTCTTTTGGTATATTTTTATTTTTCAAAAATTAATTGGAGGTTTGTTTTATATTTTGTTTTAGTCGCTGTATTAGTATTTATTCAATTTGATTATTTTGGAAATTCTTACATTGGCTCTATTTCAAATGCGAATACAATGGAAAATGCTGGAAGAAGTAGATGGGATGAGTGGACTAAAATAGTTCAATCAATGCCAGGAAATTGGTTGCTGGGTCATGGTCCAAATAAGCAGTTTTTCGAATCGAATGGTATTTATGCTGAAAGTGAATACCTATTGATTTTGTTCAGATATGGAATCATTGGTCTAATTGCCTATTTATTCTTTTTTGCCAGTTTGTTGCATAAAAACATTCAAAGAGATTTTATACCATGGAGTATAATTTTTTATTTTTTCTTGGCCTACTTAATTGTAGCACTTACCAATACACCATTTCACTCGGTTAAATTAAATGTTCTTATAGCGGTTGTGCTTAGTTTAGGTTGGTTAAAATCAAAGAATGCAAAAGAAACAGTATAGTGTTTTAGTAGTTGGAACCTCGAGTCCACACGTAGCCAACTACCTCAATCGTATTGATGCCGACGATTTTATCATTACTGTGATTTCAAATAACGATGCTTTTCTAAAGGAAGGCACTTCCTTTTTTAAGGTTGATTTTTCTTTGATGAAGATTTGGAATTGGTTAATTACACCAATGAAAATAAGTAGAGTTATACGAACTGTAAAACCTGATGTAATTCATATTCACCAAGCTAACGCTGTTGCCTTTTACACAGTTTTAGCCAATAAAAAATTCAAAGTTCCAACCATTTTAACAGCGTGGGGAAGTGATATTCTGATCAATCCACAAAAAAGTTGGATATTGAAAAAGATGGTGCAATATGTTTTAAAAAGGGTAAATCGCTGTACTGCAGATGCTCATTTTTTGGCCCAAGAAATGATCAATTTGGTGCCTGGTTATTCCCTAAAAGTAGACATAGGAAATTTTGGTGTCCCAGAATGGCCAATTATTGATTCAAAAGAGAAATGGTTTTATTCGAATAGAAACCATAACCCTTTGTATCGCATTGATGAAGTTATCAAAGGATTTCATAGATTTTTGTCTTCAACAGATGATAAATCTTGGAAATTGATTATTGCCGGCAGAGGAAGCGAAACTCAGCGGTTATTAGAGCTTGTAGATGAATTCAAAATTGGAGAAAATGTCGAATTTAAAGGGTTCGTTGATACGCAGACGAATATTGAGCTATACGCAAAAGCTCAGTATTTCATATCATTGCCTGAGTCTGATGCAACAGCGATGTCATTGCTTGAATCCATGTATTTTAAATGTATCCCTATTGTTTCCGATCTACCTGCAAACCAAGAGTGGATTGAACATGGATTAAATGGAATTATCGTTTCTGATTTGAATCAAAATTATTTAACAACAGCACTTTCAATGAATGCCTCAATTGTTGGTGAGTTGAACCACAAAAAAATTCTAGAAAAGGGAACAGAAAAAAGAAGTAAAGCGTTCTTCAGAGGTGTTTTATTTAAAGCCATTGAATCATGAGGATATGTCACATGACGTCTGCTCACCCAGCCGATGATATACGAATTTTTCACAAAGAATGCGTTTCCTTGGCCAAGGCAGGATTGGAAGTATTTCTTGTTGCAACGAATACAGAAGATCAGAAAAAAGATGGGGTAAATATAATTGCTGTCGATATTCCAAAAAAAGGCAGATGGACGAGAATGTTGTTTACATCTAAAGCTGTGTATAATAAAGCATTGCAGTTAAATGCAGATATCTATCATTTTCATGATCCTGAGTTACTTAGATTTGCCCTAAAATTGAAGAAAAAAGGGAAAATTGTAATTTATGATGCTCACGAAGATGTTCCCAAACAAATTCTTGATAAATATTGGATTCCTGGATTTGCAAGAAAACTGGTTGCAAAGTTTTTTATGAAGTACGAAATGTACATCAGCCGAAGGATTTCCGGAGTAGTTTCAGTAACAGAAATTATATGCAATCGCTTTAATACAGTTAATTCAAATGTAGAAATGATTGCCAATTACCCTTTGCTTGAAGAAGCCAAAACTTTGGATAATTTATTCGAGTACAAGCAATCAGAACAAATTTGTTACGTAGGTGCTTTATTCGAGAAACGTGGTGTGAAAGAATTGGTTGAATCAATGGAATATTGCAATGCTCGACTAGTTTTAGCAGGAACGTTCTCACCACCTGAATTTGAAGCTGAGGTACAAGCATTGGAAGGATGGAGAAAAGTGAATTACCTTGGGCAAATCAACCGTAATGAAATTTTGAATGTTTTGAAATCATCCCATGTTGGGATAGTTACGTTACATCCCACGAGCAGTTATCAAGAAGCATTGCCAATTAAAATGTTCGAATATATGGCAGCAGGTATTCCTGTTATTGCATCAGATTTTCCACTTTGGCGAACAATTCTCGAAAATGAGAACTGCGGTATTTGTGTTGACCCTTTAAATCCAAGAGAAATCGGTGAAGCAATTGAATATTTGTTAGTGCATTCGGAGATGGCAGCAGAAATGGGTGCAAATGGAAAAAAGGCCTTCCAAAACAAATACAACTGGGAGCAAGAAGAAATGAAATTGATTAATTTTTATAAACGATTAACTTCGGCATTGTGAGAAATTTCAAGTTTGCAGATGCATTTCATGCTTATCTCGCCATTTTCATGGTGGTATTTTGTTGTCTGCCCAAAATAATGCCTGTAATCATATTCCTATTCTTGCCAATACTAATCTATGGATTTTATAAAAGTCATTTAGCATGGAAGTGGTACCCAATAAATCTTTGGCTGGTTGGATTCTATTCTATATACTTGATTGGGATTTTTTTTACCAAGAATACTAACATGGCCATGGGATATGCAGAGAACAAAATGTCCTTTCTGCTTTTCCCTTTATTGTTCTCCTTTCAACCAAAATTCGATTTGAAAATTGAACCGGTTATTTTAGGTCTAAATTCAGGGATTTTAATAGCTGGTTTGATTGGAATAATTAATGTTATTGGTGTTGTTGCTAATCTTGGATTTAGCTGGTCCACAGTATCCAGTGTTCATATTTCTCCTATTCATCATCCAAGTTATTTAGCGATTTTTATATTGGTGTCAATCATTGCAACTTGGCATTTGAAAAGGAATGGTAGTTATTCATTCAATTCAAATTGGGTTATTCCTTACTCAATCATCTCAACCGGTTTTTTTCTTCTATGTTTTTCATTGGCAGGAATATTATTCGCTATGATACTATTTGCTTTATTTACCTTGGTCTGGATTAAAAAAAGAGTGAAGTTAAGCCTATTTTATTTTTTACTCATAGCTTTACCCTTACTATTAATTTCCATTTTCAGATTTACTCCTATTCTCAATGAAGAGGTGAGTGGCGCATGGAGTTCTGCAGGAAAAGTATGGAACAATCCGATTAAATATGTAAAAGACAAACCTGGTTATAAAACAGGTAATGAAATACGATTAATCATGTGGACAGTCACTATTTTAGAAATTATAGATCATCCTATGGGAGTAGGTACAGGTAACGTAGATGAACACCTGAGTGAAAGACTTTACAAATATGGACAATTCGATTTAGCTAAAAAGGATGATAAAGGAAGTATACGTTACAATCCACATAATCAGTTTTTACAAACAACCCTAGAAATTGGAATTTTTGGATTGACTGTTTTACTCATTTATTTGATACTTTTAGCGAGATTAGCATTTAGGAAGCAGGATATGATCTTAGCGGTATTAGTCGGTTCGCTTTTTTTTAATTGTCTTTTTGAATCTATACTTCAACGTCAAAGTGGAATAATTTTTTATTCTTTTTTTCTCTCAGTAATAGTCGTTATAATTGGAAACAGATCATATAATTCTGTAAAATGAAGGTTTCAGTTATCATACCCTGTCGTAACGAAGAAAGATATATTTCCGACTGTATCAACTCATTATTCAATAATGGTTTCGATAATAGTCTAATGGAAATCATTGTGATAGACGGACAGAGTACGGATAAAACATTAGCAATACTTGACAAATTGCGAAAGGATTTTCCACATTTAAAAGTTGTGTTAAATCCTGATAAAATAACACCTGTGGCACTTAACTTAGGTATCGAACATGCGCAAGGTGATTACATTATGATTGCCAGTGCCCATTCCTTATTTTCATCTGGGTATATTAATACATTGGTTAAAAATATGGAAGAAATCCCTGATGCAATAGCCGTTGGTGGCGTGATGAAAACCAAAGTGAAAAATGAAACCAGAACCTCAATCGCAATTCGAAATATTCTATCCAATAAATTTGGAGTAGGAAATGCTATGTTTAGAATAGGAGCTGAAGTAATCCGTAAAGTAGATACTGTACCTTTTGGATTATATAAAGCCCACGAATTGAAAAAATCAGGAGGTTATGATAAGAGATTGATTCGAAATCATGACATTGAATTATCTAAGCGCTTGTTGAGAAATGGAGGATCAATTTATTTAATTCCAGACGCGCATTGTGATTATTTTGCGCGAGAAACTTATTCCAGTATGGCAGAAAATAATTTTAGAAATGGGAAGTGGAATATTTTGACAGTTTTTTTAACAAAAACTGTTAAATCATTAAGTATCAGGCATTTTATACCATTACTATTTGTTTTATCACTTGCTATTCCAGTTATTCTTTCAATACTATATTTTCCCCTTATTTTTGTATCTATACTGA